>JABLTH010006711.1_pt1 | contig 38019 bp, 38 predicted proteins | sample 7875711 | NCBI WGS metagenome assembly JABLTH01 (sample SAMN14941262, study PRJNA633318) | bioreactor metagenome | isolation source: bioreactor | place: China | collected 2019-03-05 | reverse complement strand
GGCTCCGCGGCCCGGGGGGGGGCGCTCCAGGCCGAGATCCGGCTCGAGCGGAACCTGGGCACCGCCGCCGCGCCGGTCTGGCAGCTGGAGCGGGCGGAGTGGTGGGAGCCCAACGAGAACCAGCCCCAGCTCCTCGCCCCCTTCGGTTCGATCCCGGACACCCTCAAGTCCCTCCTTCCCACGGGCACCTACCGGATCGTCGCGCGCAACCGCCTCCAGTCCTCGGTCCTCAGCGAGGGGATCAACGTCTCCCTCGAGAACACCGACCGCCCGAACCTGGTCACGGCCCTCCAGGTGGACAAGGACAAGGTCTTCTTCGTCAACTACGGGGTGAGCCCCGAGCGCTCCCAGCTCATCGCCCAGGACGGGAGCTTCAAGGGCAGCATCTTCACGAACCACGTCTTCACGGTCCTGGCCCAGGACAAGCCCGACACCCACTTCCAGCCCCTCCGCATCACCCTCGCGGGGGTCGGCGGCACGGAGGATCCCTCGCTGCAGCGTGCCCGAGGCCTGGCGGCCGTCTACGACCCGTACACCAAGGGCAAGCTCATCGCCTCCTCCAACGGGGGCGCCTACCGATTCCGGGGCGGGAACTCGGTCTTCGGCGCCTCCTTCCTCGGCCTTTCCCCCGAGTTCACCTTCCTCAGGCCCGGCACCTATCTCGCCCTGGGATCCCGCGGGCCCCTCGGCCCCCTGGACGTGCTGCCCATCCAGGCCTTCGACGGGCAATCGAACGTCAACCACACCTTCATCGTCTTCCCGGGCAGCCAGCCGGCCGGCTGGACCAGTTTCGACCTTCCCGGGCCCACCCAGGCGACCACCGGGGGCCTGCTGCCTTCGGAGCTGATGGCCTCCGCCCTGGCGGAGAAGGTCTCCGTGGTCGCCCGCACGGAGGTGGACCTCCACACGGACCCCGACCTGCTCCACCGGGACTTCCACCTGGAGTTCATCACCACCAGCGCGGACGACCGCGCCACCATCGGCGAGGAGCCCTACGTGGTGCCGGCCCGGAGTTCGGACCTCGGCACCTACGGGCAGGCCACGGCCCTCTTCGCCCCCAAGGCCACCGCCGGCATGCGGGGCGGCGCGCTGTCCCCCCGCGGCTGGACCCTGGCGGACTTCATGGCCCAGGGCCAGGGCGCCTTCAATGTGGTGCACCGCCCCCGGGGTCCGAAGGGACTCTTCACCCAGAAGGGGTTCAACCCCGCCGTTCCCCTCGGCACCAGCGTGAACGCCTGGTGGAGCGCCACGGGCGCCGTGTCCCTGGGCCGCGCCCAGGGCTCCTTCGAGGCCCTAGAGCTGCTGCGGGCCGAGGGGTTCGATCCCGCGAACCCCGGGGCCTGGTTCGCCGAATTCAAGCAGGTCCGCGCCGACTGGTTCGCCCTGCTCAACCAGCAGACGCCCTCCGCCTTCACCAAGGGCCTCGGCCTCTCCGGCTCGCGATTCTCCCTGGACACGCCGGTGGGTCAGGCCCGCACCTACCTCAAGACGGGGTCCACCGCCCTCAAGCAGGAGGACCTCTCCGGCGTCCTGACCGCCCTGAAGGCGGGGGCTGCGGTGGCCTCCACCGGGCCCCTCCTGGACGTCTCCGTGGGCTCCGTGGGACCCGGGGGGCTGGTCACCGGGAGCAACGCCTCCGTGACCCTGTCCATCGTGCTCACCGCCGGGGACTGGGTCCCGGTGGAGGAGCTGCGCGTGGTGGTCAACGGCCAGGTGGTGCAGACCCTGCCGGTGGCCTCCGTGCTCAACCCCAACGACAGCCGGACCCGCTCGGGCACGCTGCAGGTGAACCTGCCCGCCGGCAAGGACGCCTGGATCGTGGTGGAGGCCGGGGTGCCCCTGGCCACCGCCGGCGCCTATGCGCCTGGGACGGCCTGGTCCAAGGTGGCCCGCGGCATCTACCCCATCGCCGTCGCGAATCCGATCTTTGTGGATGTCAATGGCGGCGGGTACGTCCCGCCCGGGCTCTAACCCGCCTTCCGGAGTCGCCGATGCCCGTGGACCTGGTGCCTGAGCGGCTGCCGGAAGACACCGACGCCGAGCGGAGCCTCCTGGCCACCCTCTGCGCGCCCGGGGCCGAGCCCCTCGCCGCGGAGATCGCCTTCGCCCTGGAGGAGGAGGACTTCGTCCATCCGGCCCACCGCGCAGTCTTCAGGGCCCTCCGGGCCCTCCTCCAGGCCCGCCTGGAGGTCAACGCCCTCACCCTCAAGGACGCCCTGGACCAGGAGGGCGCCCTCAACACGGTGGGCGGATATCCCGGCCTGGTGGAACTGCTCAGCGCCGAGGAGGTGGGCCGTCCCCAGGTGCTGGCGGACCTGATCCGGCGCAAGCACCGGCAGCGCCAGCTCATCCGCCTCGGGGCCCAGCTCGCCCGGCAGGCCGCCGACGAGGAGGCGCCGCCGGAATCCCTCGTGGAACTGGCCGCCCAGGACCTCTTCCGCCTCGCCCAGGGGGACGCGAAGGCCAAGGGGCTCCAGCACATCAAGGCGATCGCCGACGAGGCCATCGAGGGCCTCGTGGACCGGATCGAAGGCCGGGGCGCCCCGGGTCTGCGGGTGGGCTTCCCCCGCCTGGACGCCATCACCCAGGGCTTCCAGCCCGGCAACCTCGTGATCCTCGCGGCGCGGCCCGGCATCGGCAAGACCTCCCTGGCCCTGAACTGGCTGCTGCGCTCGGCGATCCACCAGGGGGCCCACGCCGCCTTCTTCAGCCTGGAGATGAGCGCCGAGGAGGTGTTCATGCGCCTCCTCAGCGCCCACGCGCGGGTGAACATGAAGTCGGTGCTGGCGGGCGCCTTCGACGCCGCCACCGAGGCCAGGCTCTACGCCAGCCGGGACGAGCTGATCAGCCTGCCCATCTTCATCAACGACCAGGCGAGCATCACCGTCCCCCAGATCACCGCCCAGGTCGACCGCCACCTCAGCTCGGTGAACGCGCGGCTGGACCTGGTGATCATCGACTACCTGCAGCTCCTCAGCAGCCCCGAGGGGTCCCGGGCCGCCAAGCAGAGCGAGGCGGTGCGCATCGGCGAGATCAGCCGCGGCCTGAAGTTGCTGGCCAAGGACCGGGGAATCCCCATCGTGGTGCTCTCCCAGCTCAACCGCGAGGTCGAGCACCGCACCGGCGGCCGCCCCCAGCTGAGCGACCTGCGGGACTCCGGCGCCCTGGAGCAGGACGCGGACATCGTGGCCTTCATCCACCGCCGTAGCGCCCAGGGGCAGGTGGACCAGGAGCCCGAACGGACCGCGGAGCTCATCGTCGCCAAGCACCGCAGCGGCCCGACGGGGAGCATCCCGCTCTATTTCGAGGGCGAGTACGCGACCTACCGCGAGATGGAGCGGGTGGCGGAGAGCAGCTTCTAGCCGGGATCGGGAGCCGCGGGGGCGCGGCTCCCGACCGCGGGCGTGGATCGGATCAGTTCGGGGCGAGGTAGCCGAAGGCGGTGATGTTCTCGCCCGTCTGGGTCCAGGGCACCTCGATGACGAAGTAGGGGGCGGCCTTCGTGGTGAAGGGGAAGCCGGCGGTGAAGGAGTACTTCGCGGCCTTGGAGAACTTCGCGGACCAGGCGCCCGAGAATTCGAGGTCGAGGCCGATCACCTGTCCCGCGCCGGCCTGCTGCAGGTAGAAGCGGCCGCCCTCGACCCCGGCGGCGGGATCCTGGCGGTAGGGCTCCAGGGCCACGTCCGTGAGGACCAGTACCTGGTCCTCCGGGATGCTCCAGTCGTTCACGGAGGAGCCGTCCGGCAGGTACGCGATCATCTTCGACCGCGTGATCGCGCTGTCCGTGGGCGCTTGCACGAAGGAGATCCGGACCATCTGCTTGGCCGGCACGCTGAGGTGGCCCGCCTGGGCCTGCAGCGGGGCGGGGGCGAGGAGGGCCGCGCCGAGGGCGGCGGCGAGGGCGAGGTTTCTGAGCATGGGGCCTCCGGGGTGGATGCCCCACGCTCGCGCCAAAGTGGCCCATGGACCAGGGCCACTTTGAGGGTTTCGCTCTAGACCACTTTGCCGGCCCCTGGGCCGCCAGGGCCGCTACTCGAGGCCGAAGGTCCCCGTCTCCAGCTCCTTCTTCACCACGCTCATGAACTGGTCGCCCACGGCCCCGTCGATGACGCGGTGGTCGAAGGAGAGGCCGGAGAACATGATCTGGCGGATGGCGATGGCGTCGTTGCCCAGCTCGTCCGTGACGACCACGGGCCGCTTCGCGATGGTGCCGATGGCCTGGATGGCCACCTGGGGCTGGCTGATGATGGGCAGGGCGAAGATGTCGCCGAAGACCCCGGGGTTGGTGATGGTGAAGGTGCCCCCCGAGATCTCGTCGGGCTGCAGCTTCTTGGCCCGGGCGCGGTCGGCGAGGTCGTTGAGGCTGCGGGCCAGGCCGCCCAGGTTCAGGCTGTCGGCGTTCTTCACCACCGGCACGATGAGGCCCCAGTCCAGGCTCACGGCGATGCCCAGGTTGATGTCCTGCTTGTAGACGATGTTGTCGCCGTCCACGGAGCTGTTGACGATGGGGAAGGCCTGGAGGCCCTTGATCACGGCCTTCATGATGAAGGGCATGAAGCTGAGCTTGGTGCCGTAGGTCTCCTCGAAGGCCTTGCGGTGCTTGGCCCGCAGGCGGGCCACGTTGCTCATGTCGATCTCGAAGATCGTGTAGACGTGGGGGCTGGTGCGCAGCTTCGAGTTCACCATGTTGTCGGCGATGATCTTGCGCATCCGGCTCATGGGCTCGACCTTCACGCGCTCGCCGGCGGCGAAGGCGGGCACCTGGGGCGCGGGAGGCACCGCGAGTCCAGGCACCACGCCCATCGTGGGCGCCGAGGGGTCGTGGACGGGGGCCATGCGGGGCATTTCGCCGGTGGTGGGGGCGCCGGCGGGCGCGGGGGCAGGCGCGGCGCCGCGGCTGGCCAGGAAGGCCTCCATGTCCTCCTTGGTCACCCGGCCGTTCTGGCCGGTGCCTGGCACCTGGGCGAGGTCCACGCCGTGCTGGCGGGCCATCTCCCGGACCAGGGGCGAGGACTTGGCGCGCAGCCGGCCCTCGAGGCTGTTGTCGTCCTCGGTGGCCATGGGATGCACGGGGGCGGCGAGCTTCGCCTCGGGCGCGGCAGGCGCCGGCGTGGCCGCTGCGGCCGGGGCGGAGCCGCCCTTGCCGAGCTCGGAGGCGTCGCCCAGCCGGGCCACGACGGTGCCCACGGGGACCGTGACGTTCACGTCCACCAGGATCTCGAGCAGGGTGCCGGCGAGGGGCGCGGGGATCTCGGCGTCCACCTTGTCGGTGCTGATCTCGTAGAGGGTCTCGTCCTTCCCGATGGTCTCGCCGACCTTGCGGTGCCACTTGAGGATGGTGGCTTCCGCGATGCTTTCGCCCATCTGGGGCATGACGACGTCAAAGGCCATGGTGTCTCCTAGGCGTGGAATTCAGGGACCTGCCGGTGGTGGTCCGTGGCGAGCTGGAAGGCGTGGGCGATCTCGAGAAGCCGGACGTCCGAGTAGGCGGGTCCGGTGAGCTGGAGCCCCACGGGCAGCCGGCGGGCCGCATCCGCGGGGGCCGGGGCGAAGCCCGCGGGCAGGGCGAGGCAGGGCAGGGAGCCCAGGGGCGCCGCGACGCCGCAAGCGTCCGCCAGGTGCATGGCCAGGGGATCCCCGGCCCGCTCCCCGAAGGCGAAGGGCAGGACGGGGCTGGCGGGCGTGGCGAGCACGTCCACGGACGCGAAGGCCCGGGCGAAGTCCCCGGCCACGAGGGCCCGCGCCTTCAGGGCCTTCAGGTAGTAGGCCTCGTACCATTCCCGGCTCAGGCAGAAGGTGCCGAGGAGGATGCGGCGCTTCACCTCGGGGCCGAAGCCGGCGTCCCGGGTGGCCTCCAGGGCGTCCCGGAACCCCTCGCCCGCGGCCCGGCTCCCGAAGCGCACGCCGTCGTAGCGGCTCATGTTGCTGCTCACCTCGCTGGTGCAGACCAGGTAGTACGTGTCCAGGGCGAGGTCGGTGTGGGGGAGGGAGACCTCCTCCAGGCGCGCGCCCGCCTGCTCCAGCACCCGGAGGGCCTCCTCCAGCACCCGCCGGATCGAGGGATCCAGGCCCTCGCCGAAGTACTCCCTGGGCAGGCCGATCCTCAATCCGTGGAGGTCCGCCGGACGCAGGGGGAAGAGGCGCTCGGACCCGGGGAGGTCCGTGGACGTGGCGTCCTGGGGATCCCGCCCCCCGAGCACCGCGAGGGCCGCGGCGAGGTCCGCCGCGCTGCGGGCGATGGGGCCGGGCTGGTCCAGGCTCGAGGCCATGGCCGCCAGGCCGCTGCGGCTCAGCACACCGTAGGTGGGCCGGAGGGCGGTGAGGTTGCAGAAGGCGGCGGGGAGCCGCACGGAGCCGCCGGTGTCGGAGCCCAGGGCCAGCGGCGCGTAGCCCGCCGCGACCGCCACGGCGGAACCGCTGCTGCTCCCTCCCGGGACCCGGCCGGGATCCCAGGGATTGCGGCAGGGGCCATAGGCGCTGTATTCCCCGCTGGAGCCCATGGCGAACTCGTCGAGGTTCGCCTTCGCCACCGGGACCGCCCCCGCCTCCAGGAGGCGGGAGACCACCGTGGCGTCGCGCGGGGGCACATAGCCCGCGAGCACCTTGGAGCCGCAGGTCATGGGCGCGCCGGCGAGGCTGAGGTTGTCCTTGATCACGAAGGGGAGCCCGAGCACCGGGGTGCGCTCGCCGGCCCGGAGCCTGCGGTCCGCCGCCCGGGCGGCCTCGCGGGAGCGCGAGGGGTCCCGCCAGAGCAGCGCGTTCAGGCGGGGTTCGGACGCCTCCATCCTCCGGTGGGCCGCCTCGGCGAGGCCCTCCGCGGTCAGGTCGCCCCGGTCCAGCCCCTCCCTCCATTCAAACGCAGCATCTGCGAGCATTCCTGACCACTCCCGGACCCAACAGTGTGCCATCAACCCCTTGACCCGTCAGCGTGCGGGCCCCTCCGGCAGCCCGGGCCCCTCCGAAGGCGTCCACGGCTTGAAGGTTGCCTTTCAGGGCCTTCCTGGTGATGCTTGGGCCTGTTCACCCGATCATCCTGGACCCGCTAGCATAGGGACTGCTCTACCTTCCTGTTGGAAATAGGCTACCATCCACCTACCCCCAACCCCGCGACAGGCTCCTGTCCGACGGCTTCCCACGATCCGTATCGCCCATGAACCCTTTCGAGATCCTGGAATTGCTCCCCGGCGCTTCCATGGAAGAGATCAAGTCGGCCTACCACCGCCTCGCCAAGCAGTGGCATCCCGACCGGTTCAGCGGGGCCGAGAAGGCGGCGGCGGAGGACCGGTTCAGGATGCTGACGGAGGCCTTCAACGCGCTCAAGGACCCCGACAAGCGCAGGGCCTACGGGGATCAGTTCGGCAAGCAGTCCGCCCCCTCCGCCCCGCCGGAGACCAAGCGGACGCCCATCCCGGATCGCACCCCCGAGGACTGGTTCAACGATGCCAAGGAGTCCATGGAGCACGGGGACCTGGAGCGGGCCATGGGGCTCGTCCAGTACGCCATCCGGCTGGATTCGGGCAAGGCCGCCTTCCATGTCCTCATGGCGGACCTCATCGAGAAGTCCACGGGCAACCGGCGCGCGATGATCCGTTCCCTCGAGACCGCCATCCGCCTCGACCCCAAGGACATCGACTCCCAGATCCGCCTCGCGGAACTCTTCCGGGCCGAGGGCATGCAGGCCCGGGCCGACCGCCTCCTCCAGGAGGCCCGCAAGGTCGCTCCTCACCACAAGTACTTCACGGCCGAAGCGAAGGCCGCGGCCGCCGAGGCCAAGGCTGCCGGCACCAAGGCCGCCCCGGCCGCCAAGGCCGCGGCCGCCGCCGCAGAACTGAAGGATCGCCTCCAGGCCCTCTGGGGCAAGGTCGCGAAGAAGGGATGACGATGCGCTTGATCGCCGCAGGCAAAACCGATGTCGGCTGCGTCCGGAAGCACAACGAGGACAACCTGCTTCTCGACACGGAGCTCGGGCTGCTCGTGGTGGCGGACGGGCTTGGTGGCCATGCCGCCGGCGAGATCGCCAGCAAGATCGTGGTGGACCGGGTGGCCCACTTCATCGCCCAGACGGTGGAGAAGGACCGCACCTGGCCGCTGGAGTACGACGTCAGCCTGAACTACGACGGGAACCGGCTCAAGGTCGCCCTTCTGCTCAGCGACCAGGCCATCGCCGAGGACATCAAGACCAATCCTGAACGGGAGACCATGGGGTCCACGGTGGTGGCCTGCCTGGTCCACGGCCGCAAGGTGACCATGGCCCACGTGGGGGACTCCCGGGCCTACCTCGTCAACGGCGACGCCATCCTCCAGATCACCCGCGACCACTCCTGGGTCGCCGAGCAGGTCGCCCACGGGATCCTCACCCCCTCGGAGGCCCGGGTCCACCCCTTCCGCAACGTGATCACCCAGGCGCTTGGAAATGGTGGTGATCTTGATGTTGCGATTCAGGAACTGGAACTCGGGAAAATGGATCGTCTTTTGCTTTGCTCCGATGGACTGTCAGGAATGGTCAGCGACCAGGATATTTGGAGCATCGTGAATGAATCTCCTTCGCTTGAAGAAGCTGTAAATAGACTTGTTGCCCGGGCTAAGGAGAACGGCGGGGAGGATAATGTCACCGTGATCCTGGCCGCCTTGGAGGATGAAGACGGAGAGCCATCTGACGGAAATGCTTGACGTACACTTGTGCAGCGTTAGAATTTAGAACCATTCATCACCTAAGCGAGGCTCCCAGTGGGTCTTTTCGGCAGCAAGAGCAAAACGCTTGTCGGCCTGGACATTGGTTCGGGCGCGGTGAAAGTCTGTGAGCTCCAGGCCGTTGGCAAGGGGAGTTCCCAGCGCTACCGCTTGCAGAAACTCGGGATGGTCCCGGTTCCCGCCGAGGCCATCGTGGACGGCGACATCATGGACTCCAACGCCGTTGCCTCTGCGATCCGCCAGGTTCTGGCGGAACAGAAAATCAAGTCCAAGGATGTCGCGATTTCCGTTTCCGGGCAGCAGGTGATGGTCAAGAAAGTGACTTTCCCGCTCATGAGCCCCGCGGAACTGGCCGAATCCGTCCGGTGGGAGGCGGAAAGCTTCTTTCCCGCGGGACAGGGGCTGGACTCCTACGCCCTCGATTACGCGGTCCTGGAGGAGCGCGCCTCTGAAGGCAACATGGACGTCGTCCTGGTGGCCTGCCGGAAGGACAAGCTCGAGTCCTACGCCAGTTGCGTCGCCCAGGCGGGGGCCCGGCCGGTGGTGGTGGACGTCGACGTCTTCGCCCTGCAGAACGCCTACGAGGTCAACAGCACCCCGGGCGGGAGCGACGAGGTGGTCGCCCTGGTGAACCTCGGCGCGAACTTCACGAACCTCGCCATCCTCGTGGGCAACAAGTCGGTCTTCTGGCGTGACATCGCCTGGGGCGGCCATCGCTTCACCGACAAGCTGGTCGAGGACTGGGGGGTGAGCCCCGAAGCCGCCGAGCAGCTGAAGCAGGGGCAGTCCGCGGAGGGCAGGAGCCCCGACGAGGTGGCGCCATCCCTGGCGGCCATTGCCGACAGCCTCGCGGACGAGCTGAGCCGCACCATCGACTTCTTCCGTTCCAGCTTCAAGGTGGACCGCCTCGATCGCGTGCTCCTCGCCGGCGGCAGCGCCAAGGTCGCCGGCCTCACGGACGTGCTTTCGGACCGGCTCCGTGTGTCGGTCGAGCGGATGAACCCCTTCCTGCTCATTGAGTTCGACGACCGCAGCGTGGACCCGGCGGCAGCCCGGGACATCGGCTGCTCGGCCACGGTGGCGGTCGGCCTCGCGCTTCGCCAAGTGGGGGACCGATGATCAAGATCAATCTCCTCGGCGACGCCCTGGCCCAGGGCGGAGGCAAGAAGTCGGAACGGGCCGAACAGCCCGTGCAGATCTACGGGGAAGGGGAGGGCGGTGGCAGGCCCGGACTTCCCATCGCGGGCGCCGTCATCTTCCTCGTCTTCGCTAGCATCGGCGGCATCTACCACGTCATCCTCGGCAACGAGGTCCAGAAGGCCGAAGCAAAGAAGGCTGACCTCGAGCGCCAGAGGGACGAACTCAAGAAGTTCATCGACCTCGAGAAGCAGTTCCGGGACAAGAAGGAGATGCTGGCCAAGAAGGAGGAGATCATGCAGGGTCTCCGGCGGTCCCAGCAGCTCCCCGTCCACTTCCTGGAGGAACTCGCCAACAGCCTCCCCGACGACGTCTGGTTCCGGGAGGTCACCCAGCGGGGGATGAACGTCAGCATCAAGGGCGAGGCGCGGACCTTTGAAGCCATCAACCTCTTCTACTCCAGGCTCCAGAGCCGGACGCGCTGGTTCAAGAACATCAACTACCCAGGCGCCGAGCGGAAGGGCAACAACCTCGAATTCACGCTTTCCTTCGACCTCCAGAATCCGGCCTGAGGAGACGCGATGAACTCTCAACTCACCAAGCAGATCGGTATCGGGGCGGCCGCGGGCGTCGTGGTCGCCGCGCTCTGGTACTTCGCGCTCAACGGCAAGCGGGACGAGCTCAAGGCCACCCTGGCGAACATCGAGAACCTCCAGAAGGAAGTCGACAAGGGCAACCTCCTGAAGGCCAACTACGAGAAGCTCAAGGTGGAAGTCGCCAACCTCGAGAAGCGGATCGAGGACCTCATCAAGATCATGCCCACGGAGCAGGACCGGGCGGAGATGACCATCCGCATCAAGAAGCTCGCGGACACCGCCGGCATCGACCAGACATCGTTCAACCTCGAGAACCCCATCGCGAAGACCTACTACAAGGAGTATCCGGTCAAGTTCAACTTCCGGATCGGCTATCACTCCTTCGGCCAGTTCGCGTCGATGATCTCCGGCTACGAGAAGATCATCAATCTCACGGAAATGCAGTTCAAGCGGGTGGACAACCAGAAGAACGCCGTCTTCCCCGCCACCGTGAACTGCCGCATCAGCGCCTTCGTCTACAACCCGGCGCCTCCGCCCGAAGCTGCGCCCGCCGCGAAGCCCGTCGCAACCGCCCCCAAGGCGGCCAAGCCGGCAGGCAAGGGCGGGGAGGAATGAGGTGGCCATGAACCGTTCCCTTCCCCTCATCCTGCTCCTTGCCGCCACAGGCCCCGGCCTGAGGGGCCAGGAGCCCGCCAAACCGGCGGAGGCCGCTCCCGCGGACGGCAAGCCCGCGGGGCTCACCGCCGAGGACCTCATCGCCCAGAGGGCCACCCCCTACAAGCCCGCGCTCAGCCGGGATCCCTTCCAGTCACCCACCGAGGTCGACGGAAGCAAGGGCGGCGACCTTGTGGACGACATCTCCGTCAAGGGCGTGATCAAGAAGGACGGCAAGCCCTTGGCGGTGGTTTCCGACAGCCGCGGCATGGTCCGCTGGCTCCCCGTCGGATTCAAGTTCCGCGACGGCATGATCGCGGCCATCGACGACAAGTCCGTCACTTTCCACCAGTGGGACGTGAATTCCAGTGTCCAGACTGCGTTCCGGGTGGTCAAAAAGACCTTCAAGCGCGAGGAGGCCAAAAAATGAATGCTCGCCTGAGTTCCTTGCTCGTGGCCGGTGGAGTGTTGGTGGCGGGCATCCCGTCCGCCCCCCTCGCCGCCTACGCGCTGGCCGCCGAGGGCAATCCTTCGACCGCAGCCCTCCAGGGCGCGGCCCTCACCTCGCCGGATGCCCAGACCGCCTCGCTGAAGCTCGGACTGCCCGGATATACCGGGACGCCCAGGCTCCAGGTCCTCTCCAACCCGCTCCGGGTGGTGGTCGACCTGCCGGGTGTCGAGCGGGGGGCCAACCCCAGCAAGAAGGATCTGGCCTCCCTCCAGCACCCGCTCATCCTTCGGACCCGCCTGGCGCAGTTCGAAGTCAACCCGGTGCCCGTCACGCGACTCGTCCTCGAGGTCCGGGAAGGGACCCAGGTGCTGGTGGGCAACTCGCCCGAAGGCGTCCTGGTGAACCTGTCCGCCGGTTCCGGGCACACGGCCGCGAAGCTCGCCCCCGCGGCGTCCATCCGGCCGGTCCCCGCAGCTCCGCTGGAGACGCCCGCCGCCCCGGTGGTGGTCTCTCTTCCGGCACTGCCGAAGCCCATGGAGACCGAAGTGATTCCGGCCCCTGAGGCGCCGGCGGCTCCGGTGGCGGCCCCAGTTCCGGCCCCGCTCCCGGCATCGGCCTCCCTGGCTCCCGCCCCCGAGGCGGTCCCCCCTCCGGCCCCGCAGGCCCCCAAGGCCGAGGCCGAACCCGCGCCGAAACCCGCCGCCCTGAACCCCCTGCCGGCGGTTGGCACCCCGATCCAGTCCCTGCCGACCCTCTCGGCCTCCTCCCTCCTGCCCCTGAGCATCGGTTCCGCCGCGAGCGCCGCGGCCCCGGCGCCCGTGCAGGCCGCGCGGGAAAGCCAGATCCGCACTGGGAAGACCCTGGCTGACAGCCCGACCGTCTGGAAGGGCGCCAAGATGTCCATCGACGTGCAGAACGCCGACATCAAGGTGTTCCTGGGCATCCTCGCCGACGCGGGCCACCTCAACCTGGTGATGGACCAGGACGTCCAGGGCATCTACAACTTCAAGTTCACCGACACCCCCTGGGACCAGATCCTCGACGTGGTGCTGAAGAATGCCGGCCTGGGCAAGGAGATCCAGAACGGCGTCCTGCGCGTCGCCAAGATCAAGAAGCTCCAGGAGGAGGAGGAGGACCGCCGGAAGCTCGATGAGGCCAAGGCCCTCGCCGGCCCCCTCCAGAGCATCACCCGGCCCCTTTCCTATGCCAAGGTCTCCGAAGTCCGCACGATCATCGAGAAGATGCTCACCAAGCGCGGCAGCGTGATCCTGGACGACCGCACCAACACGCTGATCATCACGGACCTCTCCAACAACCTCGTGGTGATCGACGACCTCATCAGCCAGCTGGACGTCCAGATCCAGCAGGTTCAGATCGAGGCCCGGGTGGTCGAGGCCACGGGCAGCTACGAGAAGGCCTTCGGCGTCAAGTGGCCTCAGTCCAATTCCGGCACGACGAACCTGACGGTGGATGGCGCCTCCGCCGCCTGGGGCGCCACGAACTCCCCGAGCTGGAACAGCATCAACAACCGTCCCGGCGTCGGCCAGAACGCGGTCATCGGCTCCTTCGCCGGGGGCCGCACCGGCGCCACCGACATCGCCAATCCCGCCGGCGAATTCTGGGTCTCCTTCCTCAGCAACCGATTCAGCGTGAACTTCATCCTCCAGGCGCTGGAGAAGGACGGGAAGGTCAAGATCGTCAGCTCCCCGAAGGTGGTCACCCAGAACAACAAGAAGGCCAAGATCCTCTCCGGCGAGAAGATCCCCTACCCGACCCAGCAGGGCGGCGCCCAGGGCGGCGCCATCACCGTGGCCTTCGCGGACGCGAACCTCGAGCTGAACGTCACGCCTCAGATCACCAACGAGGGCACCATCCTCATGGACATCAAGGTGGAGAAGGCGGAAGCCGACTTCAGCCGCACCGTCCAGGGGCAGCCCACGATCATCCGCAGGGAGATCGAAACCCAGGTGCTCGTGCGCGACGGCGGCACCGCCATCCTCGGCGGCGTCTACACCAACAGCACCTCCGACGGGACCGCGGGCGTCCCCTTCCTCTCCAAGCTGCCCCTCATCGGCTGGCTCTTCCGGAACAAGACCCACAACGAGAAGAACGCCGAGCTGCTGATCTTCATCACCCCGCGCATCATCAAGAACTAGTCGCGGAGCGCAGGCCATCGAAAGGGCCCCGACCGGGGCCCTTTCGTGTTCTTGCCCGCGTCGCACGAGGAAGCAGGGTCCGTTGCAGCCCTCGGGCGTGGACGAGGCCCGGCCTTCAGGACGTTGAAGCCTCCCCTCCTCAGGCTCCGGCGGCGGCCCGGGCGGCGGGGATCGGCAGGGTGCGCACCAGGCGCTTGCAGCCGTTGCAGAGGATCGTGTAGGTGTCCGGGACCTCGCAGTGGTACTGGAACCCCGGGCCCTCCATCGGGTCCTGGCTGACCTTCTCGAGGCGCCCGAAGTGGTACTCGGCGATGCGCACGCTCTGGGGGGCGGTCAGGTCTTGGCCACAGTGGGGACAGGAAAGGGCTGCCATGGGGGATCCTCAGCGTCGGGCGAGTGGTTCACCTGTGAAGAAGGTACCAGAGGACCAGGGCGACGAGGCTCACGAGGGCCAGCGCCAGGGCGAGCTTGACAAGGAACTTGCCGATCTTCCAGGCGATCCACAGGGCCGCGAGGGCCGCCACGCTCACCAGGGCCGCGAGGAGGAGGGGGTGCCTCACGCCTTCCTTCCCTCGGCGGTCCAGCGGTAGAAGCCCTCGCCCGCGGCCTTCCCCGTCCGCCCCTCCGCCACGAGCCGCTCCAGGATCGCCGGCGGCTCGAAGGCCGCGGAGCCGGTGGCCGCGTGGAGGCGCCGGGCGATGGCCAGCCTCAGGTCCAGCCCGACGCGGTCGGAGAGTTCGAGGGGGCCGGCGGGATGGCCGTAGCCCTCCACCATCAGGCGGTCGATGCCCTCGCGGTCCGCGGCCCCGGACTCCAGGAGGCGCATGGCCTCCAGGCCCTGGGCCAGGGCCATGCGGGTCGCCGCGAAGCCGTCCTGGTCGCGGACGCGCACGGCCGGGCGCCGGAGGCGCGCCGCCAAACCCTCGGCGGCTTGGATCCTGGGGGCCGGCACGCCCTCCGGGACCACCAACTCCACCACGGCCATCCGCTCCACCGGAACGAAGCCGTGGAATCCGAGGGGCGGCTCCAGAAGCCCGGCCGCCTGCGCCTGGGCCTCCATGGGGATGGAGGAACTCCCCGAGAGCCTGAGGCCGGGCCAGGCCCCGAGCTTCCGCCAGAAGGCGGCCTTCTCCGACAGATCCTCCGGCAGGGCCTCCAGCGCCGCATCGGCCCCATCCAGCGCCGGACAGAGGTCCCCGTAGGCGTTCAGCCGGGCGAAAGCGGCCTCGCGGTCCTGCGGGTCCATGCGCCCCCGGGCCGCCTCGCGGTCCCAGGCGGCCTCGATCCCGGCGAGGCCCGCGGCGGCATGGGCCTCGTCCCGTCCCACAAGGCGGACCTCGAGGCCGCAGCGGGCCGCCCAGGCGGCGAGGGAGCGGCCGTAGCGGCCGGGGCCCGCCACCACCAGCGCATGGACGTCCACATCCGGGCCCGAGGGGCTCATCGGAGGCAGGTGGTCCCGGCGGTGCGCGGGATGCGGTGCGGTGTTTCGGCCAAGGGCCCCTCCGTGGCTATGATGGGGGTCACGCCTCCGCCATCCTAGCGGACCGCGGACCCCCGGAACCCACCCGTCCGTCCTTCCGTCCGCCCCAAGACCGATCCTCGAAGCCCGCATGCTGATCGACTACGCCGCGCTCACCCATCCCGGCCGGGTGCGCAAGAACAACGAGGACGCCTACCTCGTGAACGCGCTGGACGGCGAGGAGCCGCTGGTCAGCGGGCCGCTGCGCAGCCGCACCATCTGCAAGAACGGGCTGCTGGCGGCGGTGGCCGACGGCATGGGCGGGGCGGCCGCGGGCGAGGTGGCGAGCCGCGAAGGGCTCGCGGCGGTGGCGGTGTACATGTTCGGCCACTGGGGCCGCCTGCCTGAGGCGGACGTCAGCGAGTCCCTCCTCATCGAGGCCATGCGGGGCTCCGTGGAGGAGGCCTCCAAGGCGGTGCTGCGCTGGTCCGACGACGACCGCACGGCCCGGGGCATGGGCTCCACCCTCACCTCGGTGATCGTCTGGAACGGCGCCGCCTACCTCGCCCAGATCGGCGACAGCCGGGCCTACCTCTTCCGGCGCGGCGAGCTGGTGCAGCTCACCACGGACCAGACCCTCGTCCACGAGATGATCGCCGCGGGCTCCCTCACGCCGGAGCAGGCGCGGGTGCATCCCCAGCGGAACATGATCACCCAGGCCCTGGGCTGCCCGACGCCCATCGTCCCCGTGCTGGGCAAGGCGCCCCTGCGCCGGGGCGACCGGCTGCTCATCTGCTCCGACGGGCTCCACGGGGAGGTGGAGGACCTGCGGCTGCGGGAGATCCTCGCCATGGCCTACAGCCCCCGGCGCACCCTGGAGCTGATGCTGGAGGAGGCCCTGAAGAACGGCGGGCGCGACAACATCACGGCCCTGCTCCTGGCCCTGGACGACCCGGCCCTGCGCCTGCCCGCCCAGGGGGAGGTCCCGCGGGTCATGGACCCGGACCTGCCCAACGGCGACGGGAAGGGCAGCCTGCTGGGCCGCCTCGGCCGGGCCCTGGGCGGGCGATGATGGGCGCGCGCTGATGGGACTGGCCCAGGGAGGCTTCAGCCTCAAGCGCTACCTCGTCCTCGGCCCGGTGCCCTCCGAGGAGGAGCTGGCGGAGGGCCTCGCCGGCCACGCCTTCCGCCCCTTCCAGGACGGGCTCGAGGAGGAGCGCGCGGGCTGGTGCGACTGGCGCAACCCCCTCATCACGCCCCCGGAGAAGGACTGGGCCACCCAGGAGCGCTTCGCCCTCTTCGGCCTGCGCATCGACAGCCGCCGGGTGCCGCCCGCCCTCCTGAAGGCCCACGTGGACCTGCGCCTGCGCCAACTCATGGCGGAGAAGGACCTCGCCTTCATCGGCAAGGAGGCCCGCATCTCCCTCCAGGACGAGGTGAAGGCCGAGCTGCTCCAGAAGGTGCTCCCCGCGCTGAAGGTCATCGACGTGGCCTGGGACCTCAAGGGCGGCATGCTGTGGACCACCGCCACCAGCGGCCGCGCGCAGTCCGCGCTCCTGGACCTCTTCATGAAGTCCTTCGGCTGCGAGCTGCAGCCCCTGGCGCCCCTGCTGCTGGCGGGCCGCGTGGCCCCTGAGCTGCCGGTGGAGGCCCTGATGGCGCTGGACCCCCTGGACCTGGAGCTCGAGAACGCATGAAGGAAGTCCAGGTCATCGAGCAAGGACGCTTCCTGGGCGAGGAGTTCCTCGTCTGGCTGTGGATGCGCGGCCTCGTGGACGGGGGGATGTCGGGCAAGGAGGGCGACCTCTCCTGCTGCTTCGTGGACGACGCGGTGCTGCTGGCCTCCGAGCGCGGGGACGTGAAGGAGGTCTCCCTGCGCAAGGGCAATCCGGCGGAGAGCCGGGAGGCCTTCGAGGCCCTCAGCCGCGGCATGCGGCCGGCCCGGGCGAAGCTGCGGCTCCTCAGCGGGGACCTGGAGTGGTCCTTCACCCTCAACGCCTCGACCCTGGACCTCCAGGCCTTCAAGCTGCCCACCACGGCCTCGAAGGACCCGGCGGCCCGCATGGCGGACCGGCTCTTCCTGATGGAGGAGGGCGCGGCCCACGTGGAGCGGCGCTTCGGGATCTTCCTCAAGGCCCGGGCGGCGGACGGCGAGGCGATGCAGGCGCGCCTGCGGGCCTGGATCCGGGAGAGCCTGGCGCCCTTCCAGGAGGACGGCGCCCAGGACGGGGAAGAGGTCCCGTGGCGCTGAGGTCCGCCGGCCTGGCGGCGCTGCTCGCGGCGCTGTCCGCGGTGCCCGTGCCGGCGGCCCCCGCCGTGGCCGCGGCCCAGGACCCGGAGCCGCCGCCCGCGGAGTTCACCGGCAGGCTGCCGGACGGGGGCGGCGTGAAGCTGCGCCTGGTCTTCCGCAAGGGGCTCCAGGCGGAGGCGAGGCGCCTGCCGAGGAAGCTCCTCGCGGGCCCGGTGGGCGGCCCCTGGGCGGCCTTCGCGGACCTCAGCCCCGAGGGCAAGAAGTGGATCCTGAGGGCGGCCTTTCCCGACGACGTCTGGACGAAGGACGAGGTGAAGCACTTCGTCCGCTTCCCGCTGCTGGAGTCCGTGTGGATGATGGCGGCCCACTACACAGGCCACGGCCAGAACTACGACCGGTTGGAGGCGCTCAATCCGAAGAACCCCGAGAAGCTGGTGTCGGGGGACCTCTGGCGCATCCCGAGGGAGCTGCTCAGCAAGGACCTGGGGGGGCAGGGCCTCGCGCCGGACCGCAGCCAGCCCGAGGACGGCCTGGACGACGAGGCCCGGGTGAAGGCGTACCGGGCGCTCCTGGCCTTCGACCAGGACAAGCTGGGCAAGTTCGCGGCCTATCGCCTGCGCAAGGGCGAGGCCCTCTGGTCGGCGGTGGTGATGCGCTACACGGACCGGGTGGACGCCAAGGAAGTGAACGCCGCGGCGGACCTCATCGCGAAGCGCAGCGGCATCGCGGACGTGCGGGGCATCCAGCCGGGGACGCTGATCCGGATCCCGGTGGAGATGCTGTCGGACCCCTTCCAGCTGGAGGGCAGCCAGGCCCTGAAGGAAGAGGAGGAGGTGCGCGAGGAGGTGCGCCGTACGCCGAAGCTGGAGGCGGGCCCGAAGCTGGCCGGCGTGCGCATCGTGCTGGACGCGGGCCACGGCGGGCGGGACAAGGGGGCCATGGCCAACGGGCTCTGGGAGTCGGACTTCGTCTACGACATCGCCATGCGCACCAAGCGCATCCTGGAGCAGGACACGGAGGCCGACGTCAGCAGCACCATCAAGTACCCGAAGGTGGGCTTCAAGACGCGGGAGGCCATCCCGCGCCCCACGAACGATGCCTACATCCTGACGACGCCGCCCTTCCCCATCGACGGGGAGAGCCCGACGGCGGTGAGCGTGCACCTGCGCTGGGTGCTGGCCAACGACCTGTTCTCCAGCTTCGTGAAGAGGAAGGGCGACCCGAGGAAGACGCTCTTCGTCAGCTTCCACGCCGACAGCCTGCACCCCACCGCCCGGGGCACGATGGTCTACGTGCCCGGCGCCGCCAGCGTGCCCTCCAGCTTCGGCCTCGGCGGCAGCCGGGCGGTCCGGGTGAAGGAGATGAAGGCCAACAGCCATGTGACCTTCTCGGCCCGTGAGAAGGTCCAGGGCGAGGCCCGCAGCCGCGTCTTCGCCGAGCTGCTCCTGCGGGAGCTGCAGAAGGCCAAGCTCCCCGTCCACGGCAACCGCGCCATCCGCAATGTCATCCACCGCGACGGCAAAAACTTCGTCCCCGCCGCAATCCGGCACAACTCAGCCGCCACGAAGGTGCTCATCGAAGTGGCGAACCTCACCAACGAAGCCGACGTGGAGAATTTGGCGGATCCGGCGTTCCGGGAGGCCTATGCGGAGGCTGTGGTGAAGGCGGTGCGGGCGTATTACCGGAAGACTTGAGGCGAACCCAAGAGTCCGGGAGAGACCTTCGGCGCCATCGACCGAGGGTGGGACGGAAAGTCTGGAAGAGGGCGGTTCAAAAGGCGAAAAATAGACGAATATTGCCGGGTGGTCAATCCCAACTACCACCGCCGCGACCCCAACGCCTCCCTGCTGCACGGCTGCGTCCGCGAGGCTTGGCCCACCGTGCGGGACACCTGCGAGTCGTCAGGGCGTCCGCTGCCCCTCTTTGTCGAACGGGAGTTCGAGGGCTATCTGCGCTGCGGACTCCTGGAGTGGGGCTTCGCGCGGATCCATTGCTCGGCCTGCGGGTCGGAGCGGCTGGTGGCCTTCAGCTGCAAGGGCCGGGGCTTCTGTCCGTCCTGCGGGGGAAGGCGCATGGAGCAGGGGGCGGCGTGGCTCTGCGAGCGGCTGCTGCCGCCGGTGCCGCTGCGCCAGTGGGTGCTCAGCGTGCCGCGGGTGCTGCGCTACCTGCTGGCCTACGACGGGCGGCTGGTGCAGGCGGCGGCGAGTGCCGCGATGGCGGAGGTGTTCCGTTTCCAGCGCATGGCGGCGCGGCGCGCGCTGGGGCTGGCGTCCACACGGCAGGCGCTGCCGGGCGCGCTGGTGGCGGTGCAGCGCTTTGGCAGCTCGCTGAACCTGAACGTGCACTTCCATGCGCTGCTGCTGGATGGCGTGTATGTGGAAGGGCCGGACGGGCTTCCGGTCTTCCACGGCCTGGACCCGCCCAGCCTGGCTGATCTGCAGAAGGTCGTCGCGCGCATCGCGAAGGCGGTGCTGGGGTTGCTGAAGCGGCGGGGGATCTGGCTGGAGGACGTCGAGGCGGAGGACCCGGTCGAGGGCCGCCACGGGGCGCTGGGCGCGATGGCGCAAGCCTCCATCCAAGGGACGCTGGTCTTCGGCCGTACGGGGGCGAAGCCGGTGTGCCTGCGGGACGCGCCGGTGCGTGTGCCGCCACAGGCGGAGCGGGTGGGGCGGTGCTTGGGCTTCACGCTGGACGCGGCGGTGCGGGTCGAGGGCGACGACCGGCTGCACCGGGAGCGGCTCTGCCGGTACCTGCTCCGGCCTCCGTTGGCGAAGGGCCGGCTGGTGGAGACGGTGGACGGCAAGGTCGCCTTCGAGCTGAAGACGCCCTGGTCCGACGGCACGCGGGTGATATTCCTGACGAAGGAGGAACTGGTGGCCCGTCTGGCGGCGCTGGTGCCGCCGCCGAGGATGCACCTGGTGCACTACTACGGCGTGCTGGCACCGAACGCGAGGCTGCGGAAGTTCGTGGTGCCGGCACCCCCCGAGGAGGAGGAGAAGGGCTGCGGCCACAGCGTGGCGTGGGAGGAGACAAGGCAGGGCAAGACCATCCGTCGGCGCTGGGTCCCCTGGGCCGAATTGCTGCTCAAAGTCTTCGCCTTGGACGTCTTCGACTGCCCGGACTGCCACAGCCGCATGCAGCGCATCGCGTGGATCACGCAGCCGAAGGTGATCAAGGCGATCCTGGAGTGTCTCGAGCGGAAGGAGAAGCCGCCGTAGGCAGCGGGATCGTCTCCCCGAATCCGGCGCGAGGAAGGTCCCCGATCCGCGGACCACAGGCGAAGCCTTGGATGGAGTTGTGTCGATGGGCCCGAAAGGGGTAGCTTCAGGGCAACCATGTCCCCCAGCCATGACGTCCAGCGCCCTCCAGAGCCGACCTCACGCCGCCAGCGGCCCCGGAAACGAGCGCCGATTGGCGAGCCCATCAAGGGGGGGCGATCCAAAATGGGCCCTTTGAATTCCCTATCCACCCACGCGGCGGCGCAGAAGCAGCCCGAGGTACTCGATCATATCGGCACTATCCGCGAGTTCGATTTCAACCTCGTCAAGACCGGCGAAGCCGAAGGCAGCGACGAATTCGTGTTCGATCTCGTCGGCAGCAAGGGCAGCGGGCAGCTTCGCGCACATTTCGTCACCGTCGATGCCGATCACGAAGCGATCGGTCGGGGTTCGCTGGTGATGTCCGACGGAACCACGATCGCCATCGACGGCGGCGCGCGTTAGGCCTTCGGTTCTTTCGGGACGGGCTCCGGCGCATCGCTGCCGAGCACGATACGCGCGTGGCGCTGGTAGGTCCAATACGACCAGGCCCAGTTCAACAGCACGATCAGGCGGTTGCGGAAACCGATCAGGAAGAACACGTGCGCGACTAGCCAGAACCACCAGGCCACGACGCCCGACAGGCGCACGCGGCCCAGGTCCGCGATCGCCGCCATGCGGCCGATGGTGGCGAGATTGCCGTAGTCGCGATAGCGGAACATCGGCGTGGGTTTGCCGGCCAGTCGCGCTCGGATCGCACGCGCGACGTGCGCGCCCATCTGCTTGGCCGCCGGCGCGACGCCGGGCACGGGCTTGCCGTCGCGGCTGACGGCGGCGAGGTCGCCGGCGACGAAGATGTCCGGATGCCCGGGCACGCTCAGGTCGCCTTCCACATAAACGCGGCCGGCACGGTCGAGCGGCACGCTCAGCGATTTTCCCAGCGGCGAGGCCGCGACACCGGCGGCCCAGAGCACCGTACGTGTCGGGATCGATTCTTCGCCGAGGCGCACGTGCTCGTCGTCGATCGCGGCAACCGGTACGCCGGTACGGACTTCGACGCCGAGACGCTGCAGCTGACGCCGGGCTTTCTCCGACAAGGTTTCCGGAAACGACGACAGTACGCGCGGACCCGCCTCGATCAGCATCACGCGCGCTTCGCCGGGATCGATGCGGCGGAATTCCTTCCTCAGGGTGTGCCGTGCGATCTCGGCGAGCGTACCGGCAAGTTCCACGCCGGTCGGACCACCGCCGACGATGACGAAGTTCAGCCAGGCGCGCCGCCGCGCCGGATCGGTTTCGGTTTCGGCGCGCTCGAAGGCGAGCAACAGGCGGCGCCGAATCGCGAAGGCATCGTCGAGCGTCTTCAATCCCGGCGCCTGCGCCGCCCAGTCGTCGTGGCCGAAATACGCATGGCGTGCGCCGCTGGCGAGCAGCAGGTAGTCGAACGCCAGGGCGCCGCCATCGCCCAGGCGCAGGATCTTCGCGTCGGCGTCGACCGCGACGACGTCCTGCATCAGCACGGTGGCATTGCGCTGCGCGCGAAGTATGTGGCGCAGTGGTGCGGCGATGTCCGGCGCCGACAATCCCGCCGTCGCGACCTGGTAGAGCAGGGGCTGGAACAGATGGTGGTTGCTGCGATCGACCAGGGTGACCTGCACTGGCGCCGATGCGAGCGCGCGCGTGGCCCAGAGGCCGGCGAAACCGCCGCCGACGATGACGATGCGCGGAACGACGGGTTTGTCCATGCGCGAATTATAGAACGACGTACGCGGTCTTTCGCAGCGGAGGCGACGGAACGAATTCAGTAAAGATCGAGCGGATCGACGTCGATCGACCAGCGCACCTTGCGTGCGGCCTTCAATTCGTAAAGCGCCGGGACCCAGTCGGTCAGCGCGGCCTGAAGGGCGGGGCGCTGGTTGGAACTCAACAGCAGCTGGCCGCGTGCGCGACCGGCGCGACGCGCCATCGGTGCCGGCATCGGCGCACTGGCTTCGGTCTTGTCCGAGGCCGGCCAGCCCGCGCGCGCTTCGCCTATCCACACTCTGACGGGTCCTATTTCGTGAAGGTCACCATCCCTCCATACGCTTCGATTTTACTTTCGACGACAAGTGGCATTCCTTCCGTCGCTCAATATCAAGAGGCCCTTGGAATTGAGATCTGGAATGCAGATGGCTCCTCCCGTCTCACCTTTGGGGAGGCTGCTATTGACTGGAACCATCCCCCCGACCCCGACTATGTGCCAACACTGGACCCCAACCCCGATCCCCCTCCACCGCCGGTAGCTCCGAGCACAGCTACAGCATTCGCACGCCATGACAATCCGAATGGAGACCCCTTGGTAGTCATTGTGCGTTTGCGATCCTTAGTGCCCAGGACTGAAGGAACAAACTTCTGGGGCTCCGGGCTTGTTCAATTCAGGCCGTTCATCGAGGATGCTTCAGGGACGAAATCATGGTGAACTCCAAGCGAAATTTCATTTCTGCGCTCTGCGCCATGGGGATGATTTCCGGCTGCGGAGGCATGGGCCCGTCGGGAGGAGTGAGCGTTGAGCCTCCCATCCCAGCACTGGTCCAGGTGATACCGGAGCCCATGCTCCCTCTGTCGAGCTCAAACCCACCTGTCTATCAGATGAGTGCTGGGTCCACGGTACAGTTCCACGCGGTAACCGCACAGGGCGTGCGGGTTGATTCCGAAGTTGCCTGGCAGGTGATCAACAGATCATTCCCAATCCAACCCGCAGGATCAATAACAGCCCAAGGCATGTTTACTGCGCCATTGGTGGCCACCACTGTCGAAATAAACGCAGGCCTCAAGCAGGGCATTCCTCAGCCCTATGCTGGAAGCACATCTGTCACCATTCTTCTACAGCCGGTGTCGACACCCACCGAACCTTTTTAAATCATCAATGAAGTGTAAATTGTTATTTTAGCTGGCTCTGGGCCCCAAAAGAATCTATCTTTTGGGGCCCATTAAATAATGGGTTCATTGCTTCGAACTATTTTGGGCAAGAGGCGCCGAACTGGCCGGTAGTGACAGTGGCCCTAAACCATCATCCTCACGAGCATATAGCTCGGTTCATCGCTCGCCTGTAGGCCCGCTCGATCGCCTCTCCGAGCCCTGGAAAAGCCCCGCGAAAAAGGCGCAGATTAACACCTTGTGCGATCCTGCCGATTCTCTCTATATCGCGTTTCGATCGGGCCTCTCGATAGCCCCGCAGTGTGATCAGTGCGATCTCGACATCATCTACCGTGGGCACGTACCCTCGCAGCCTGAGCTCTCGCCACTGCCACGGAAACCACTCATCGGACCCCCAGTGCAGCGGGCTTATCCGCGTCCCCTCGGACATCACGAGAAGTCGCCGTACTCGATCCTGACGAGCACCGCCTCCACGCGTAGGGCACCTGCAGGATCCCCGAGGAGTGAAGCTGGGACGTCCCCTCCCAGGGCCCGGTTTGGCGCCTTTAGCCACCTGATGGCCTTGTTTCGGTCTCCGAGAACCTCGCTGGCACGGACTACCCACTGGTCCGGTATCTGATGCTCACTCACGACACTGTCCCTCTCGATCTTTTGGGAATCATGGTAGCCGGTAGCCGCAGCGCACACTGCAGGTGGTCGCCGCCGCGGACGGTATAGCCACGATAGTGGTTCTCGAATCCGGGGAGAGGGCCCTGACCCCGCAGGAGTCCGTCCTCCAGGACCAGAAGTTGGCTTGAGGCGGACCAGGCCTCGCCCTCAAGGCCGGGGCTGGCGATCACTAACCCTCATGGTTCAGGATTCAGCCGGGTCGATCACGCTGATCACCCGGTTGATGATTTCGGACATGGTCGCAGGATCAAGGGACTCCACGAATCTGGCCGAGCCCTGGGCTTCACGGGCGTCCAGATCGAAGCTGCGGACCTGGTGGCAAACAGCAACGCCTTGGGTGTCGTGGCCGTGAATGGGAATGGTCAGCCCTTTGGCGCGAGCGAAGGCGCCTCCGCTGGTGATGGGGACCATCATCGACACTCCACCCACAAAGCGAGGCCATAAAGGCTTGATTGCCAAGGACGCTACCTTCCCAACTCGGAACGCCTGGGATCATCCGACCTTCGGAAGCGGGCGGATGGGTCGGCTGGGGCGTGCCTGCGCGAGATCGTAGGTGGCCTGGAGGTTCATCCAGAACTCCGGGGAAGTCTTGAAGGCCTTTCCGAGGAGCCACGCGGTATCCGGGGTGACGCCGCGCTTGCCGCGCACGAGTTCGTTCACGCGCTGGATGGGCACCCCGATGTGGGCCGCCAATTGGACCTGGGTCAATTCCAGGGGGTTCAGGAATTCTTCCAGCAGGATCGCGCCGGGGTGGGTTGGGATGCGGTGGGTTGGGATCATGGAACACCCGGTTCAGTGGTAGTCGGTGACCTGCACGTCGGAAGCGTCGGAACCCTCCCAGCGGAAGATCACGCGCCATTGATCGTTGATGCGGATCCCGTGGAAGCCTGCGAGGTCCCGGTCCAGGGGATGGAGGCGGTTGCCTGGAGGCGATCGAAGATCGTCCAGGATCGAGGCGGCGTTGATCATGTCCAGCTTCCGGAGCGCGGCCGGGATGATGCCGGGCGGAAGATGCCTGTACTCGCGCCTGGGGCCGCCATGGAAAAGAGCCTCGGTTGCCTTGTCTCCAAACGAAGCGATCAAGGCCGTCCTCCGCCATCCAGTTTAGCCTTGCATGGATTCCGTGCAACCGGAAATCACGGGAGCCAAGCCCTTTCCCGGGTCTGCCACACCCTGGGACCCTAGCGCAGCGGCTCTCCTCCCCCCAGCGCCTTCCTCGCCATCACCACCTTGTCCAGCGCCTCATCCACCGTCTTCCCCGTGGCGGTGAGGTGCCCCATCTTCCTTCCCTTTCGCGCCTCCATCTTTCCGTAGAGGTGCAGCTTCACGTCGGGGAAGGCGAGGAGCTTTTCCCAGGCGGGCTCGCCGGTCGAGGGCCAGAGGTCGCCGAGCAGGTTCGCCATGGCGGCGGGGCGGAGCAGGGTGGTGTCGCCCAGGGGCAGGCCGCAGACGGCGCGGACCTGCTGCTCGAACTGGCTGGTGACACAGGCGTCGATGGTGGCGTGGCCGCTGTTGTGGGGGCGCGGGGCCAGCTCGTTCACCACCAGGGCGCCGCCGGCCTTGAGGAAGAACTCCACCGTGAGCATGCCCACCACATCCAGGGCCTTCGCGATCTCCACCGCCATCTGGCGGGCCTCAGCCGCGACGTCGGCGGGGATGCGCGCGGGGAACACCGTCGTGTCCAGGATGTGGTTGCTGTGCACGTTCTCCGCCACGTCCCAGGTGCAGGTCTCGCCGCTGGACGAGCGCGCGCAGATCACGCTGCACTCCATCTCGAAGGGCACCCAAGCTTCCAGGATCCCCGTCTGCCCGCCCAGGGCCCCGTGGGCCGCCGCGAGGTCGCTGCCCTCCACCAGCTTCTGCTGCCCCTTGCCGTCGTAGCCGAAGGAGGCCGTCTTCAGCACCGCCGGCAGGCCGAGCGCCTGCACCGCCTCCCGCAGGTCGCCCTCGGTGTTCACCTCCCGGAAGGGCGTGACCGGGAAGCCGTTGCCCAGCAGGAAGCGCTTCTCCCGCAGGCGGTGCTGCACCGTGTGGAGCACGAAGGCCGAGGGCCGCATGGGCCGCAGCTCCGCCACCGCCTCCAGGGTCTCGCTGGGGATGTTCTCGAACTCCACCGTCATCACGTCCACGCCCCGGGCCAGGGCCTGGGCCGCGTAGACGTCGTTGTAGTGGGCCCGCACCTCCAGGTCCGCCACCTGCCCGGCCGGGCAGTCGTGGCCCGGGTCCAGGGCGTGCACCCGGTAGCCCAGGTTTCGGGCCGCGAGCGTGAACATGCGGCCGAGCTGGCCCCCGCCGAGGAGGCCGAGGGTGGCGCCAGGGCGGATGACGTCGGAATGCATGGAGGCCTCGGGAAGCCTCCATCCTCGCATGGCACAATCGACGCCATGAAGGTCTGGGGACGCATGAACCACATCGGCTGGGTGCACCTCTGGCGCGAGCGCCGCGCCTTCGAGGCGGGGGAGGCCTCCGAGCACTTCTTCAACAGCCGCACCGATCCCCGCTGGCTCGAGGCGGGCCTGGACCCGGCCCTGGTGGAGCGCATGCGCGCCGGCGAGCTGATGGAGTTCGAGGATCCCGGCTACTTCCCGTCCGACGGGGACTCCGAGGCCGACTCGGGCGCCTGATCGACTTCGAGGGCCTGGAAGAGGGCCAGCAGCGTGCTGGCGAACCAGACCCCCACCGCCCCGCCCACCGCCGCCTCGGCCCAGAACCAGGGGCTGCGCAGCGTCTGCCCCGGCAGGCCGGGTTCCGGCATGAGCGCGGTCAGGGGCCAGGACAGGAGGGCCTGGAGGAGCATGCACAGGCCCACCACCACCACGGCCCGGGGCCAGCCGCGCGCCATCATCCGCAGCCCGCCCCGGTAGCCCTCGCGGATGCCGTCCCCCCGCAGCAGCGTGCGGGTGGGGCCCCAGCCGAAGGCCAGCAGCACCAGCAGGCCGGGCACGATGCAAAGCATCAGCCCCAGCCCCGCCATCAGCGAGAGCAGCAGCCTCGACAGGGTCGCCCGCCACCAGCGGGCCTCGAAGGTCTCCCGCCAGTCCGCGGCCGGATTCTGCGCGGACCCGAGGGTCTCGGCGTCCAGCCAGGCCTGGAGCCGGGGCAGGGCGTACAGCTCCATGGGCAGGAGGGCCGCGCCCCGGACCAGGCCGTCCAGCATTGGGTCCGGGGGCAGGGGCACCTTCATGCGGAGCAGCGGGCCTAGGGCCGTCAAGGCCACCGCGAGGGCCGTGAGGCCGGCGAAGGCGAGGGGCCGCGCCAGCAGGCGGGAGAGCCCGGTCCACAGCAGTCGGAAGTCCTGGAAGGGCGAAGGCCGCATCCCTCCACCCTATCGCGCTATGATCCCCGTCATGCCCATGGACGGCGCCCAAGCCCCCTGCCTCCTGGTCGCCAGCGCCCTGCTGCTGGACCCGAACTTCCTCCACACCGTGGTCCTTGTGGTCGAGCACGACGAGGACGGCGCCCTGGGCATCATCCTCAACCGGCCCCTGCCCCTGCCGCTGTCCCAGGTCTGCGAGGAGAGCCAGATCCCCTACGCCGGGCCCGAGGAGGCCACCGCCTGGCGCGGCGGGCCGGTGGACCCCCAGCGGGGCGTGCTGCTGGTGCAGGGCGAGATCCCCGGCGACGAGGACACGGTGCTGGACTTCACCCACTTCGTGAGCCACCGGAAGGACCTGCTGGAGAGCCTGCTCATGGACCCCGAGGCACGCTTCCGGCTCTTCCTGGGCTACGCGGGCTGGGGCCCCGGCCAGCTCGAGAGCGAGCTGGAGCAGGGGGCCTGGATCCGGCTGCCCCTGCACAGCGACTGGCTCATGCATCCCGACCCCACCGGCCTCTGGCACGTGGCCATCCAGGCCGGGGCGGGGGAGTGAACCGGCGCGTGGGCCGCTTCGAACTCGCCTATGACCCCGCGGAGGCCGTGGCGGCCCTGCGGAAGGACCGGGACCTGCGCCGGGTCATCCAGCGCGTCGGCGACTTCAAGCTCGCCCTGCGGCCCAACCACAGCCCCTTCGAGGCCCTGGCGGAATCCATCGTCTACCAGCAGCTCAACGGCAAGGTGGCCGCCACCATCTGGGGGCGCACCCGGGACCTCTTCGAGTCCCCGCACCTGCGCCCGGAGGACGTCCTGGGCGCGCCCCTGGCCACCCTGCGCGGCGCCGGCCTCAGCGAGGCCAAGGCCCTCGCCCTGAAGGACCTGGCCCTGAAGGCCGAGGAGGGCCTCGTGCCCGGCTGGGCGGCCCTGCGCAAGCTCGACGACGAGGAGATCATCCGCCGCTTCGTGCAGGTGCGCGGCATCGGCCGCTGGACCGTGGAGATGCTCCTCATCTTCCGCCTCGGGCGCCCCGACGTCTGGCCCGTGGACGACTTCGCCGTGCGCACCGCCTACGGCGATGTGTTCGGCTTCGGCAAGGTGGACCTCAAGGAGATGCGCGCCCGGGCCGAGGCGTGGCGTCCCTGGCGCACGGTGGTGGCCTGGTACCTGTGGCGGTGGTACCAGCCCTGAGGCGCGGGTCACAGGCGCATGGTCCCGGGCGGCAAAGGGGAGTAAGGTCAGGGCCCATTCGAGCCTGATGATGCCCGGCCCCCCCTCCGAACCTCCGCCCCGCCGGTCCCGGGGGCTCCTGATCGCGGTTGCGGCGGTCCTCGCGGTCCTCCTGGGTGCGGCGGCCTTCGCCCGCTTCCGGGCGGGCCCGCCTGTGAGGATCCTCCTCCTGGATCCTCCCGCCGGGGCCCTGGAGGGGCTCGACACGGACCAGCGCCGGGCCCTGTGGGAACTGGTGCAGATGGAACTCGAGGCCACCCGGGGCGCCACGGTGATCAGCGTCCCCAGCCCCTTTGATCCCGGCCTGCTCCGGGAGCTCGGTCCGAAGGACCGGCTGGCGGAGCTCCAGGCCCGAAGGGTGGGGGACCAGCTGGTCTTGGGGGCCCGGATCGCCGAGGCCGCCGCCCTCCGCAGCCGGGGGGAGGCGGCGTGGATCGCGGGGACCTCCGAGCCCCGGGACCCCGGGGAGGCCATCGAGCGCCTTTGCGGCCAGCTGCTGCCCGCGGACGCGCCCCATCCCCACCGGCACCTCCCCCGGGCGGCTTCCAGGTTCTGGGACCTGCTCCACGCCACGGCCTGGCGCCGCATCAACGCGAAGCTGCCCGAGGCCCTGGACCTCGTTGCCCGCGTCTGCGCCGCGGAACCCGACTGCCTGACGGCCTGGACGATCCGGGGCGATCTGCTCTACAGCCGCCTCCTCATCGATCCCCAGGGCCATCCCACCGCGCAGAACGAGGCGGAAGGCTGCTTCGAGCGGGTGCTGGAAGCCTGTACCGGGGAACCCCAGGCGGTCTATCTCCTTGCCGAGCTCAAGATCGACGCCGGCGACCAGCGGGCGGCCCTGGACCTCCTGCGGGTGGGCCTGAGGGCGCGGCCCGGGGTGGTGCCCCTGCACACCGCCCTCGTCTACGCGGCCCGCACCGCGGGGCTGCTGGACCTTGCGCGCAGGGCCCTGGAGGCCCGGGACAGGCATGTCCCCGCCGGCCTCCAGGCCGCGAGCGCCGAGAACACCTGGCTCTACCTCGGGGACCTGCCCCGCTTCGAGGCCTCCCTCTTCGAGCGCCCGGGGAACCCCAGGAACACGGTGGTGAGGTTCTACCGCGGCTATGTGGCCCTCCTGAAGGGGGACCGCGCCGGCGCCGCCGCCCGCTTCCAGGAGGCCCGGGAAAGCCCCTACGGCTACGGGCAGTTCATCGAACTCGCCGAGGTCTACGCCCTGATGGTGGAAGGGCGGAAGGAGGAGTCCCTCGCGCGCCTGCGCCACCTCGACCAGGAGCGGGTGGGGCTCCGGGTTCCCGACGGGGAGTTCACCTTCAAGCTGGCCGAGGCCTACGCCCTGCTGGGGGAGCGCGGGGAGGCCCTCATCCTGGCCACCCGGGCCTACCACCAGGGCTTCAGCTGCCTGCGGTGGTACCGCCAGGATCCCTTCCTTCGGAGCCTCGAAGACCTGCCCCGGTGGAGGGCGCTCCTGGGGCACCTGGAGGAGCGGCAGGCCGCCCTGGAGGCGCGCTACCCCGAGGGCAGCTTCCGGCGCGCCCTGCGGGACTGACCGCCCGGTCCCGGCAAGCCCCGCCAGGAGTCCTAGAAGTTCTCCCTCACCCGGAGGAAGCTCGCGAACCTCGGCAGCCCCGTCCTGGTCAGCCCCCGGTAGGTGTACGTCACCGTCGATCCCACCGGCGGCGGGTCGCGGCGCGCCGCATCGCTGAAGCCGGTGCCGAGCAGGAACTCCCGGCCCTCGGGGGTGCGCACCCGCAGGGCGCCCAGGAGCCCCGCGTACTTCCCCTTCCCGGGCACGTGGGCCACCACCACCGCCTCGGTGTCGAGGAGGGGCTTGACCTTGAGGAGGACGTCGCTGCGCCCCGTCAGGTAGGGCGCCTCCGCCAGGTGCAGCATGAGCCCTTCGCCGCCGGCCTTCACCACGGCCTCCAGCCGGGCCTTCAGCTCGGCCCGGTCCTTCACGGGGGCCTGCTCCACCGCCACCAGCTGGTCCCAGCCGGCGGCGGCCACCACCTCGCGGATCCGTCTCGCCCGCTCGGCGAAGGGGCCTGGCGCCCCGGGCAGCTCGAACACCAGGTACTTCAGCTGGCGCCATTCCGCGTCCACGGGCTCGGCGCGGCGGACGAGGGCGGACAGCGCCTCGAAGCGGCCCCGGCCCAGCCACAGCTCGCCGTCCAGGGGCTGGGCGGGGAGGCGCTCCAGGAACCAGCGGGGCGCGGCGACCTCCCGCCCGCTGCGGAAGCGCAGAACCTTCCCGTCCCACACCGCGCGGACGCCGTCGAACTTCTCGCTGGCGAGGTAGCGCGACACGTCCACCTCAGGGCCCAGCACGTTCGCGAGGAGGATGGCGGGCGGCGCCTGGGCCGGAGCGAGCTGATGGGCCAGCAGGGCCAAGGGGCAGATCCAAGCAGGAACGCGCACAGGAACTCCCGGAGAACTTGGCGGCGAGTGTGCCCCCATACGGATCCGCGCTGCAAGGCGACCTGCTCTCCACTGGTCCATGGACGAAGCTCTGAACTGGACCTATCGGAGATCTTTCATAGGCGGGAGAGTGACCTTGAAGAAAACGGCACGACGCCGGATCCACACGGAGAATCCCCATGCCCCGCACCTCTTTCCGCCCCGCTGCTTCCGGGCTTCTGGTCCTGGCTTCCCTGGTCGCCTGTGGCGGTGGCGGAAGCTCGACGACCTCCTCCACGGCACCTTCGGCCTCCGGGTCCCTCACGGTGACCATCACGGGCCTTCCAGGCGGGACCTCGGCCGCGGTGCAGGTCAGCGGTCCGGGCGGATTCAGCCAGGCCGTCCTGGCGACCCAGACGCTTTCCGGCCTGGTCCCAGGAACCTACACGGTCACCGCGTCCGAACTCATCGCCTCCGGCACCGAGTATCCGCCGTCGACCGCCACCCAGACGGTGCAGGTGGGCACCGGTGCCGCCGCGGCTGCCGTCGCCTACACGGCCAACCCCCACTACGTCTACGCGGCCAATTCGAGCGGTTCCAGCCTGTCGATCTACCGTGTGGACGCCGCTTCGGGGGCCCTCACGGCGGCGGGAACCCCCGTGACCTCCGGCAACCAGCCCCTGAGCCTCATTCCCCACCCGACGGGCAAATACCTCTACGTGCCGAGCCGCAACAGCTCGGATGTCCGGGCCTATACGGTGGACGCGGCCACGGGGCAGCTCACGGCCCTCGGCACGCCCCTCTCGGCTCCGGGCGAGGGGCCCTCGGCGATGCTCGTCTCCCCGACCGGCAAGTGGGCCTTCGCCGCGAACTACTACGGCAACTCTGTCGCCTCCTTCACCATCGACAGCGCAACGGGCGCCCTCTCTCCCAACGGGAATCCGGTCACGGCGGCCAGCGGCACCCCGCGTCCCTGGACCCTGGCCCAGGATCCGGCCGGCAAGTTCCTCTATTCGTGCAACTACGGGACCGGGACCGTCACGGTCTACAGCGTCAATGCCACCACGGGCCAACTCACGGTGGTGGGGTCCCCGGTGCCTGCGGGCGGCAGCGCCTGGGGCATCGCCATGCACCCCACCGGAAAGTTCCTCTATGTGTCCGCCTACTCCACCCACATGGTCTATGTGTACGCCGTGGATGCCGCCACGGGGGCGCTGACCCAGACCTCCAGCATCGACTGCGGCTCCACCGGCTCCGAGGTCATGACGGTGGATCCCACAGGGAAGTTCGCCTACGTGGTGAACTACGAGGGCAACAGCATCTCCATGTTCACCATCAATGCGGCCACCGGGGCCCTGACGCCCGTGGCCGGTTCGCCGATGGCCTCTCCGGGCGGCCCTGCCGGCATCACGGTGGATCCCAAGGGCAAGTTTGCGTTCGTGACCAACTACAACGCGAACACCGTCTCCGCCTATGCCATCCATCCGGCCAGCGGAGCGCTGACGGCGGTCGGCAATCCCCTTCCCAGCGGAACCCTGCCCTGGATGCTCACCTACCGCTGAGGGAGCCCGCGCCACGGTCCCGGGAGGATGCTGCTAGCCTGGGACCGTGGATCAGGGCGCCGCGCGTGCTTGCACGTGAGGACAGTCCGGACTCCGCAGGGCAATGAGCCTGCTAACGGCAGGGCGGGGCGACCCGACGGAAAGTGCAACAGAGAGCAGACCGCCGATGGCTTCGAAAGAGGATCAGGCAAGGGTGAAAGGGTGGGGTAAGAGCCCACCGCCGACCTGGTGACAGGGCGGGCATGGCAAACCCCTCATGGAGCAAGACCAAATAGGCCGGCGTGTCCCGCAAGGGAAGAGGATTGGCCCGATCGAGCCGGCGGGTAGGTTGCTTGAGGTGGGTGGCGACACCCGTCCCAGAGGAATGGCGCCCCAGGCCGCAAGGCGGGACAGAATCCGGCTTACCGATCCACCTTGGCCCCGTCCGCGGGGCCAAGTTTTTTGGCGCGGTTCGGTTAGTCTGGATTCCTCACCTGGATAGGCCTGTGTTCCCCCGCCATTCGATCTGCGTTCTGCCTGGACTTGCCGCCGGCCTGCCCGCCGGTTCCTGATCCAGCGCCCCCGCCGCCTGCGGGGAACCCCATCGAATGCCTGAAGGACATCCCTTGAACCAGTCCCTGACCTCCCTGTGCCTGCGCCTCGAGACCGCGCAGACCCTCCAGAACTGCGCCGTGGCGAAGGCCGCGGCCCGCCTCGATCCCTCGGGCGGCGCCCGCTGGGAACGCCTCCCCGCCGCCACCGCCGTCTATTTCGGTCCCGGCCACATGCTGAACCAGGGCCTCTCCCTGGGCCTGGACGGCCCCCTGGACGACGCCCAGCTCGACCGCCTCGAGGCGGTGCTGGGCGCGCCCACCGTGGTGGAGCTCACCGCGGGTGCCGATCCCTCGGCTGCGGCGCTTCTCGCCGCGCGGGGCTACCGCATCCAGGCCTTCCAGCAGGTCTGGATGCGGGACCTGGATCCCGCGGAGCCCTTCGACCGGCCGTCCGACGTGGAGATCCGACCCTTCCGTTCCGGCGAGGAGGACCTCTTCACCCGCATCGTCTTCGCGGGCTTTTCGGAGACCGACGACCTGGGCTCCGTCGATCCCTCCGGCTTCGGCGCCAGCACCGCAACCGAAGGCACCACCTGCTTCCTGGCCTTCGTGGACGGGCAGCCCGCGGGCGGGGGCACCGTGGCGGTCTCCGGGGACGTGGCCGTGCTCTCGGGCACCGCCGTGCTCCCGCGGTTCCGGGGCCGCGGCCTCCAGGGCGCCCTCATCCGGGCGCGTCTCGCCCACGGCCGCGGCCAGGGCTGCGTGCTGGCCGCCAGCGCCACGCTGCCCGCCAATGCGAGCCAGTCCAGCCTGCTTCGCTGCGGGTTCCGCGTGGCCTATCCCAAGCTGGAACTCGTGAAGGGTTGAGGCCCGGGCCTCCGGCTGGGAGTCTGGAGGGCCGCGCGATCCGCCGCGCGGCCCTCCTTCCGCTCCCGCCATGGCCTTCTTCACCTCCCAGCGCAGGGCCCTCGTCGTCGTGGGCCTCGCCTTCTTCACCGACATGTGCCTGTACTACCTCCTGGTGCCCCTGCTGCCCCAGTACGCCCGGGACCTGGGCCTCAGCCAGGTGAAGGTGGGGGTGCTCTTCGGCAGCTACGCCGCCGCGCTGCTCCTGGTGACCGTGCCCCTGGGCCTGGCGGTGGACCGCCTGGGGCGGAAGGTGCCCATGCTGCTGGGGCTCGCGGGGCTCTTCGCGGCCACCCTCCTCTTCGCGTTCTCGAAGGACTACGCGCTGCTGGTGGTGGCGCGCTGCCTCCAGGGCATCGCGGGCTCGGCCACCTGGGTCCCGGGCCTCGCCCTCCTCGCCGACCACTTCCCGTCGGAGCGCCGGGGCCAGGCCATGGCCACCACCTTCGCCTTCGCCAACCTCGGCGTGCTCCTGGGGCCGCCGCTCTCGGGCTTCCTCGCGGCCCACGCGGGCCCCCTCGCCCCCTACCTCTTCGGGACCGCCCTGGTGGCCCTGGACTTCCTCCTGCGCCTCCTCTGGCTCGACGAGGTCCCGGCCCAGGCCCAGGGGCGTTCGCCCTGGGGCGTCCTGCTCCGGGACCGCGCCATCCTCACCTTCGCCGGCGCCCTCGGGGCGGGCGCGGGCCTCTGGGCCCTGCTGGAGGCCACGCTGCCCCTCCACCTGGACGCGGCCCACGGCCTCGGGCCCCGGGGCATCGGGCTCTGCTTCATGGCCGCCGCCGTGGCCCACACCCTGACGTCGCCGCTCATGGGCCGGCTCTCCGACCGGGTGGGGCGCCGGAAGGTGGTGGTCTCAGGATGCCTGGCCTGCCTGGTGCTGCTGCCCCTGCCGGCCCTGGCCCCCACCGTGCCCTGGGTGGTGGCGAGCCTGGTGGCCCTGGGGGCGGCGGCCAGCCTCCTCATGTCCCCCTCCAGCCCCGGCGTGGCGGACGCCGTGGAGCGCCTGGGGAGCGCGGACTACGGGGCCGGGTTCTCGGTGCTGAACATCGCCTACGCCCTGGGGATGATGGCGGGGCCCTACCTGGGCAGCCTCCTGGCGGAGGCCTTCGGCTTCAAGGCCGCCCTGGCCTCGGCGGCCGTGGCCATCGGCGCCTACGCCCTGGTGGTGCGGCGGGTGGAGGAGCGGCGGGAGGGCGCCTCCGCGGAGGGCTCGGCGGCGCCGCTGTAGTCGGGCCACTGGTCCTTCCAGATGGTGTCGAAGAGCATGGCGGTCTGGATGTTCTGGACCTCCGGGCGGGAGGTGAAGGCGTCCAGGGCCAGGTCCCGGAGGTGGGAGGGATCCCGGACGGCCACGTGCACCTGGAAGTCGAAGGCCCCGGTCACGTGGTAGAGGGCCACCACCTCCGGGCGCTCCAGGAGGTGCTGCACGAAGGCCCGGAACTTGGCCCGGGAATGCTGGCTCATCTGCACGCCGATGAGGGCCTGGAGGCCGATGCCCAGGGCCCCGGGATCCACGAAGGCGTGAAAGCCCCGGAGCACGCCGGACTTCACCAGGCGCTGGACGCGGACCAGGCAGGAGGACGGCGCCAGGCCCACGGCGGCGGCCAGTTCCTTGTTGGAGAGCCGAGCATTCTTCTGGAGGAGGCCCAGGAGCTCGAAATCGGTTCGGTCGAGGGCCGGGTTCATGGGTCGCCTCCGAATAGGATTCGTTGGCGACAAATATCTCCGAATCTGATCCTGAATCAAGGCAAATTCGCCGAATCGGAGGCCCCCATGATCCCGAACGATCCCTCCTTCGAGACGATGGCCGTCCACGCGGGCCGCGAGGAGCTCATGGCCCTGGGCGTCCACGCCCTGCCCATCGACCTGAGCAGCACCTATCCCATCCGCGACCTCCAGGCCGGCGGCGAGGCCCTGGAGCGCATGGCCCTCGGCGGCGAGGACAAGGCGAACCCCATCTACGCCCGCCTCTACAACCCCACCGTGGGCCGCTTCGAGGAGGCCCTGGCCAAGCTCGAGGGCGCCGAGGCCGCCGTGGCCTTCAGCTCCGGCATGGCGGCCCTGACCGCCTGCCTCCTGGCCGCGAAGGCCAAGGGCAACCACGTGGTGGCCGTGCGCCCCCTCTACGGCGGCAGCGACCACCTGCTGGCCTCCGGCCTCCTCGGCCTCGAGGTCACCTGGGCGGAGCCCGACGGCATCCGCGAAGCCCTGCGCAGCGACACCTGCCTGGTGATCATCGAGACCCCGGCGAACCCCACGCTCCAGCTCGTCGACATCGAGGCCGTGGTGATCCAGGCCTGCGGCGTTCCGGTGCTGGTGGACAGCACCTTCGCCACCCCCGTGCTCCAGAATCCCCTCAAGCACGGCGCCGCCATGGTCCTCCACAGCGCCACCAAGTTCCTGGGCGGCCACGGGGACGTGATCGCCGGGGCCGTGGCCGCCAGCGAGGCCTGGGCCACGGAGCTGCGCAAGGTCCGGGTGATCACCGGCAGCATCCTCCATCCCCTGGCGGCCTACCTGCTGCACCGGGGCATGCCGACCCTGCCCCTGCGGGTGAAGGCCTCCCAGGCCAGCGCCCAGGTGATCGCCGAGCGCCTGGCCGCCCATCCGGCGGTGAAGGCCGTGCACTTCCCAGGTCTGCCCGGGGAGGATCCCCAGGGCCTGGTGGGCACCCAGATGAGGGGCCCGGGCTCCCTCATGGCCTTCGACCTGGGAACCTTCGAGATGGCCGAGGCGGTCATGAAGCACGTGAAGCTCATGACCCCCGCCGTGTCCCTGGGCTCCGTCGACAGCCTGATCCAGCATCCCGCGGCCCTCACCCACCGGGTGGTGGACCCGGAGGCCAAGGCGAAGAAGGGCATCAGCGCGGGCCTGCTGCGGCTCAGCGTGGGCCTGGAGAGCGCCGCGGACCTCTGGGCCGACCTGGAGCAGGCTCTCGCCAAGGCCCTGGCCTCCGCGGAGACCCCGCGGGTCATGGCCTACCTGGCCGCCAAGATCTGAGACGGCGGGGCCTGACGCGCCCCGCCCGAGGGCCTATGCTTCCGGGCACGGAGGAGGCATGGTCCGGGTCCACACCTACCGCGGGCGCTCGCTGACGGTGGTCTTCGAGCCCAGCCGCTGCATCCACGCGGCGGAGTGCGTGCGGGGGCTCCCCGAGGTCTTCGACACCACCCGGGCCCCCTGGGTGCAGCCGGACGCCGCGCGCATCGAGGCCGTGAGGTCGGTGGTCCGGCGCTGCCCCACCGGGGCCCTGCGGATCCCCGGGGAGGTGGAGACCCTCCACCCCACCGCCGAGATCGACGTGCTGGCGGACGGGCCCCTCTACTGCCGGGGCCGGCTCCGGCTCGTGACGGGCGAGGCCGTGCGCCACGAGTACCGGATGGCCCTCTGCCGCTGCGGCGTCTCCCAGAACAAGCCCTTCTGCGACGGCCGGCACCGGGCCGTGCGCTTCCAGGACCCCGGGGCCATGGAGAGCATCCACCGGCCCCCGGCCCCCCGCTGCGCCCTCAAGCACCTCGACCTCACGCCGGAGCCCTGCGGACCCATGCACGCCGAGGGCCCCGTCCTGATCCGCGACGCGGCGGGGCGGGTGCGCTACAGCGGCACCGACACCTTCCTCTGCCGCTGCGGGGCCAGCCAGGCCAAACCCTTCTGCGACGGCAGCCATGCCGCCTTCGGCTTCCGGGGTTGATGCTGGACGAAGGGGACCGCCCGGTCGCTGCGCTCCCTCTACGTCCCCCTCGTGCTCCCCACGCGCTGCCCGGGCCGAGCCCGGCCACCGCGTCCCGGGCTGCACCAGACGAGGGGGACCGCCCGGTCGCTGCGCTCCCTCTACGTCCCCCTC
>JABLTH010044453.1_pt1 | contig 38095 bp, 35 predicted proteins | sample 7875711 | NCBI WGS metagenome assembly JABLTH01 (sample SAMN14941262, study PRJNA633318) | bioreactor metagenome | isolation source: bioreactor | place: China | collected 2019-03-05 | reverse complement strand
CGGGCGGGTTACGCTCGCTGCGCTCGCTAAACCCGCCCCTACGACCCGCCCCTACGACCCGCCCCTACGATGACGGCGCGGGGCGCGGGTCGCGGGTCGCGTCGGGCCTCAGTGGTGGCAGCCGCCGGGCGGACAGCGGTGCGGCGCGCCGCACGGCGCGGGGCCGCCCGGCGACGACGACGCGGACGAGGTCGTCGCGAACACCGAGAGCTTCTGCACGAGGTTCGCGCCGCCGCACGACGCGCAGTTCAGGCCCTCGGGCCCCTGCCCCATCCGGCGCAGCGCTTCGAGCGTCTTGCCGCAGTCGCGGCACCGGTACTCGTAGATCGGCATGCCCGTGTCTCCGTCAACTGCGTCCCACGCCTGTAGGGGCGGGTTTAGCGCGCGAAGCGCGCGTAACCCGCCCGCGAGCGTACCTCAGAAGCCAAGGATCCTCGGCAATTCGTCCATGCGCTCGACCCGCGCATCGCCGGCGAGGCGGTACCCCACGACGAACATCGGCACCGCGCGCGCGGCGTCGACGTCGAGCTGCGTGTCGCCGACCATCACCGCGCGGTCGGCGGTCGTCCCGAGGCGCCGTGTCGCGAGGTGCAGGAGGTCGGGCGCGGGCTTCCCCTGCGCGACCTCGTCCCCGCCGGCGATCACGCCGAACTCCGCGCGCAGCCCGACGAGGTCGAGGATCCGCCGCGCCATCGCGAGCGGGCTGTTCGTCACGAGCGCGAGCGCGACGCCCGCACGCGCGAGCCGGCGCACCGCGTCCTCTGCGCCCGGCTCCGGGCGCACGCGGTCGATGTGGCGCGCGAAGCCCTCGGAGTACTCGCGCGCGAGCACCTCGGGCGTCTCGCCGGGGAAGAAGTTGACGCAGTCGGCGTGCAGCCCCTGGCCCCAGAACTCGCGCACCGGGCCCGGTCCGAGCGGGGTCATGCCGCGGCGCGCACGGCACTCGTCGAGGACGGCGACCCACGCGTCGAACGTGTCGACGATCACCCCGTCCATGTCGAACAGCACGGCGGCCGGCGGCCGGTCGAGCGTCATCGGGATCCTCTCGCCCCTGGGCGGGCTCGCCATGCTCGCCCGCGTGACGAAGACAGTCAAACGAGCGCCGGGTCCGTGCGGCATAATCGCGGGTCATGAAGGCCGCCCCACCCCCGACGGACCACGACGAGCGTGGACTGTCCCTGTCCGACGTGCACGGCAGCGTGCCCGTGCCGCCGGGCGGGCCGCTGTGGCGGCGCTGGCTCGCGGTCGCGGGCCCGGCGCTCATGGTCGCGGTCGGCTACATGGACCCCGGCAACTGGGCCACCGACATCGCGGGCGGCAGCCGCTACGAGTACAAGCTCCTGTGGGTGCTGCTGCTGTCGAACCTCGTGGCGGTGCTCCTGCAGAGCCTGTCCGCGCGGCTCGGCATCGTGCGCCGGCGCGACCTCGCGCAGGCCTCGCGCGAGACCTATCCCCCGGCGGTGAACTTCGCGCTCTACGGGCTCGCGGAGGTCGCGATCGCCGCCTGCGACCTCGCCGAGGTGATCGGCTCGGCGATCGCGCTGCAGCTGCTCTTCGGCCTGCCGCTCCTGTGGGGCGTCCTGATCACGACCTTCGACGTGCTGCTGCTCCTGATGCTGACGCGCTTCGGGATCCGCAAGCTCGAGGCCGTGATCCTGACGCTCGTCTCGACGATCGGGATCGCGTTCCTGGTCGAGATCGTGCTCGCCGAACCGCACTGGGGCGCGATGGCCCGGGGCTTCGTCCCCGTCCTGCCCGACTCGGGCGCGCTGTACATCGCGATCGGCATCCTCGGCGCGACCGTGATGCCGCACAACCTGTACCTCCACTCGGCGCTCGTGCAGACGCGCCGCTTCGGCGACTCGAAGGACGAGACGCGCCGCGCGATCCGGCTCAACACGCTCGACTCGGCGCTCGCGCTGAACCTCGCGTTCTTCGTGAACGCGGCGATCCTCGTCATGGCGGCCGCCGTGTTCTTCCGCCACGGGCACCACGACGTGGCGGAGATTCAGGACGCGCACCGCCTGCTCGAGCCGATCGTCGGCGCCGCGATCGCGCCGGTGTGCTTCGCGCTCGCGCTCCTCGCCTCGGGGCAGAGCTCGACCGTCACCGGCACGCTCGCGGGCCAGATCGTGATGGAGGGCTACCTCGACTTCCGCATCCGGCCGTGGCTGCGGCGCCTGCTCACGCGGCTGATCGCGGTGCTGCCGGCCGTGATCACGATCCAGTACTTCGGCGAGAACGCGACCGGCAGCCTCCTCGTGCTGAGCCAGGTCGTGCTGTCGCTGCAGCTGCCCTTCGCGACGATCCCGCTGATCCACTTCGTGTCGGACCGCCGCAAGATGGGAGAGTTCGCGATCGGGCGCGTGACGCAGGTCGCGGCGTGGCTGTCCGCGCTGGTCATCGTGGGCCTCAACGTCAGCCTCGTCGTGGACACGGTCGGCGGCTGGCTGGGCGGCGCGGGCACGGCGGCGTGGATCACGCGCCTCGTCGTGCTGCCCGGTGCCGCCGCGATCGCGCTCCTGCTGCTGTGGGTCACGTTCCAGCCGGCCGTCGAGGCCCGGCGCGGGCGCGTGCGGCCCGAGACCGTCGCCGAGATCCACGCGGGCCCCGCCGCCCCGCGCGTCACGCTGGAGGCGCCGCAGCCCGTGCAACGCGTCGCGATCGCCCTTGACTTCTCCGGCCGCGAGGAACGCCTGCTCGCCGAGGCGCTGCGTTTCCTGGGCGCCGCGCGGCCGGAGATCGCGCTGTTCCACGTCGTCGAGAGCGCGTCGGCGCGGGCCTTCGGCCGCGAGGCGTCCGACCGCGAGATGCGCGCGGACGGCGAGCGGCTGGAGGGTTTCGCGGCCGCGCTGCGAGGCCTCGGCTACACCGTCCGGACCGCGCTGGGCACCGGCGACCCGGCGCGCGAGCTGGCGCGCCTGTCGACGGAGTTCGGCGCCGAGCTCGTCGTGCTGGGCGGACACGGACACCGCGGCCTGTCCGACGTGATCTACGGGACCACGGCCGACGCGCTGCGCCACCGCGTCCACGCGAGCGTGCTGGTGATCCCGATCGGGAGCGACGCCCGGCCGGTGTAGCGGCCGGGCCTGCCCGGCCCGCCCGCTACGGCTTCTTCACCGCGGCCGTGATCGTGCTGGCGACCTGCTTCCCGTCGGCCTTGTAGAAGTGGACCGTGACGCGCTGGTCGACGACGGGCTTGCCCTTCGTGTGCTGCGTCAGCGCGAACTGCTGCACGGTGCCGGCATCGCTCCGGACGCTGAAGGTCTTCGCCGCGCCGTCCACCGCGACGACCACGCCGTGGCAGGTCTCGGACAGGCCGTGGACCTTCTTGGCCTCCGCGTGCACCGGGGTCGTGACGGCGAGCAACAGCACGAGAGCGACGAGGATCCTGGTCACGGCGTTCCTCCGCGGCTGGATACTAGTGCCGCGCGCCCCGCGGGGGCAATCGGGCGGGTTACGCTCAATCGGGCGGGTTACGCCCACTCGGGCGGGTTACGCTCAATCGGGCGGGTTACGCTCGCTGCGCTCGCTAAACCCGCCCCTACGACCCGGCCCTACGACCCGGCCCTACGATCCGGCCCTACGAGGCGGCCCTACGAGGCGGCGCGGATCCGGCGCAGGCGGTGCCAGACCCACCAGCCGCCGACGGCCACGATGAGCACGACGACGACGTAGTCGATCTGGTGCGAGTAGTGCCCCACCAGCTCCCAGCGCTCCTTCAGCTTGTATCCCAGGACGAGCAGGATCACGTTCCACGCCGTGCCGCCGATCAGCGTGTACGCGGAGAAGCGCAGCATGTTCATGCCCGCCACGCCGGCCGGGATCGAGATGAAGTGCCGCACCACGGGAATGAACCGCGCGACGAAGATCGTCAGCTCGCCGCGCTTCTCGAACCACTTCACGGTGAGGTCGAGGTGCTCCTTGTCGAGCAGGAGGTACTTCCCGAAACGCACCACGAGCGGGTAGCCGCCGAACTTGCCCATCCAGTAGCCGAGCAGCGAGCCGAGGATCGTGCCCGCCGACGACGCGAGGACCGCGCCGACCCACGTGAACCGGCCCTGGTGGATCAGGAAGCCGGCCAGCGGCATCACCGCCTCGGACGGCACCGGGGCGACCATGCTTTCGAGACACATGAGCAACAAGAGCCCGGGATAACCGAGCGCGGCGAGGATCTTCGCGACCCATTCGGTGATGAGGACGACCACGGGCGCCTCCCGGCTCTCCCGCGGGCGGCGGGGCACGCTGGAGCCGGGGCAAGGTAACGGTGGCCCCTGCGGTGTGCAACTGGATGCGCTGCGGCGGATGTCATCCCCGGAGGCACGAGCCCGTCTTACTCCTTTGCAATACACTCATGGCGTCTGGCGACCCACGGCCGCCGGCGCCGCAGGAGGGCGGCCCCATCCCCCTCCCCGAACGACAAGGTCGAGGACATCACAGCCCATGAAACGCCTGATCGTGTGGATCGTCGTGCTGGCCGCCGTCGGTGCCGCGGGATACGCGGCGCTCGTCCGTACGCGTGCGCCCGAGGCGCCCGCCTACCGCTCCGAAGCCCTCGGCAAGGGCGACATCACCGCCAGCGTGACCGCGACCGGAACCCTGTCCGCGGTGACCACGGTGCAGGTCGGAAGCCAGGTGTCGGGGATCATTGCCAAGCTGTACGCCGACTTCAACAGCCGCGTGACCAAGGGCCAGCTGCTCGCCGAGCTCGACCCGACGAACTTCCTCGCGGCGATCGAGCAGCGCCGGGCCGACCTCGCGCAGACCGAGGTCCAGATGCGCAACAACGAGGTCACGTACGACCGGCAGAAGCGCCTGCTCGCGCAGGGCCTCGTCGCGCAGGGCGACTACGACGCCGCGAAGGCGAACTTCGAGTCGTCCAAGGCGCAGGTCGCGCAGAACCGCGCGGCGCTCGCGCAGGCCGAGACACAGCTGCGCTACTCGAAGATCGCCTCGCCGATCGACGGAGTCGTCGTCGACCGCCAGTACGACGTCGGGCAGACCGTGGCCGCGTCGTTCCAGGCACCGACGCTGTTCACGATCGCGCAGGACCTCACCCGCATGCAGGTGCAGGCCGACGTCGACCAGTCCGACATCGGGCGCGTGCAGGTCGGGCAGAACGCGCACTTCACGGTCGACGCGTACCCCGAGAAGGACTTCGTCGGCTCGATCTCGCAGATCCGCCTCAACGCGACGGTCAGCCAGAACGTGATCACCTACCCCGTGATCATCACGGTCGAGAACCCCGGCGAGCGGCTGCGGCCGAAGATGACGGCGGACATCTCGATCGAGGTCGCGCAGAAGCGCGACGTGCTGCGGGTGCCGAACGCGGCGCTGCGCTTCCGGCCCGCCGAGGCGGCCGGCGCGGGCCCGCAGGCCGCGCAGACCGCGCAGGCGGCGGGGGCGGCGCAGAACGCACCGTCCGGTGCAGCCTCCGGTGCAGCCTCCGGTGCAGCCTCCGGTGCGCCGTCCGGGGCACCGACCGGGGCACCGTCCGCGTCGAACGCGGGCGGCGCGGCCGGCGGCAACGGCGAGGGCCGGCGCGGGATGCGCGGTGGCAACGGCGGCAACGGCGGCGCGGGCGGGCCGGGCGGCGGCGGGTTCGCCGGCGGCGCGCCGGGCGGCGGAAGCGGCGGCCCGGGCGGCGGGAACTGGAAGCGCCGCGCCGCGCGCGAGCAGACCGTGTACGTCCTCGGCGCGAACAACGCGCTGCGGCCCGTGACGATCCGGACCGGCATCACCGACGGGCGCTACACCGAGGTGGTGAACGGCGACCTCAAGCCGGGCGACCAGGTGGTCATCGGGACGCCGACCACGAAGGCCGAGTCGGCGGGCCGCATGGGCGGGATGGGCCGCTTTTGAGCGCGCTCGTCGAGCTCCGCGGACTCACCAAGATCTACCGGACGGGCGACGTCGAGGTGCGCGCGCTCGACGGCATCGACCTGACGATCGACGCCGGCGAGTTCGTGGCGGTGATGGGCCCCTCGGGCTCCGGCAAGTCGACGCTCATGAACATCGTCGGCTGCCTCGACCGCCCGACGGCCGGACACTACGTGCTCGGCGGCCAGGACGTGGCCGGGATGGACGCCGATGCGCGCGCCGAGATCCGGAACGCGCGCATCGGGTTCGTGTTCCAGAGCTTCAACCTGCTCGCCCGCACGTCGGCGCTCGAGAACGTCGAGCTGCCGCTGATCTACGGCAACGGCCGCCTCTCCGCGCGCGAGCGCGCCGCGCGCGCACGGGCGATGCTCGCGCGCGTGGGGCTTGCGGGCCGCGAGCACCACGTGCCCTCGCAGCTGTCGGGCGGCCAGCAGCAGCGCGTCGCGATCGCGCGCGCGCTCATCACCGACGCCCCGATCCTCCTCGCCGACGAGCCCACCGGGAACCTCGACTCGCGCACGTCGGAAGAGGTGATGGGCGTGTTCGAGAAGCTGAACGACGAGGGCAAGACGGTGATCCTGATCACCCACGAGCCCGACATCGCGCAGCACGCGAAGCGGACCGTCGTGTTCCGGGACGGCCGCATCGTCACCGACGCCCCGGTCGCGGACCGGCGCCGTACCGGCGTGGAGACCCTCCCGTGAACGTCGCCCTGATGCGCGTCGGCAACATCGTGCGGGTGGGCCTGGTCGCGATCCGGCGCAACAAGATCCGCTCGAGCCTCACCGTCCTGGGCGTCCTGATCGGCGTGGCCTGCGTGATCGTCGCCGTCGCGATGGCGAGCGGCACCTCGCGCGCGGTGCAATCGCAGATCACCTCGCTCGGCTCGAACTTCATCATGATCTTCCCCGGAGCCGTGACGCAGTCGGGCCAGCGCATCTTCACCGGGCAGAGCACGCTCACCGAGGACGACGCACTGGCGATCAAGAACGAGTGCCCGTCCGTCGCGTACGTCTCCCCCGGCTCGCGCACCGCGGCGCAGGTCGTCGCCGGCGAGCTCAACTGGGGCACTTCGATCTATGGCGCGGGCGTCGACTGGCCGTTCATCCGCGCCTGGAACATGCAGGAGGGCGCGTTCTTCACCGAGACCGACGTGAAGGGCTCGGCGAAGGTCTGCGTCATCGGCTCCACCGTCGCCGACAACCTCTTCCCCAGCGGCGGCGCCGTCGGCTCGACGATCCGCATCAAGAACGTCCCGTTCCGCGTCCTGGGCGTCCTCGAGAAGAAGGGCGGCAACCAGATGGGCCAGGACCAGGACGACCAGATCGTCGCCCCCTACACCACGGTGCTGAAGCGCCTGCAGGGCTCGACGCGGCTGCAGAACATCTTCGTCGGCGCCGCCTCGCCGCAGCAGGTCGACGCGGCGAAGAAGGAAGTCGACGCGCTCCTGCGCCAGCGCCACCGCCTGCAGCCCGGCCAGGACAGCGACTTCATGATGCGTTCGCAGGACGAGATCGCCTCGACCGCGGACCAGGCCTCGTCGCAGTTCAAGGTGCTGCTGTCGGCGATCGCCGCGGTCTCGCTGCTCGGCGGCGGCATCGGCATCATGAACATCATGCTGGTGTCGGTGACCGAGCGGACGCGCGAGATCGGCATCCGGCTCGCGATCGGCGCCAAGTCGCGGCACGTGCTGCTGCAGTTCCTGCTCGAGGCCGTCGTGCTCTCGGTCGTCGGCGGCGCGGTCGGCGTGGGCGCCGGCTTCGGCATCTGCAAGGCCCTCTCCTACTACAACTGGTCGGTCGCGATCGAACCGATGTCGGTCGTCGTGTCCTTCGGCGTCGCGGCGCTCGTCGGCGTGTTCTTCGGGTTCTACCCGGCCTGGAAGGCCTCGCGGATGGACCCGATCGAGGCGCTGCGCTACGAGTGACGCGCCGCTCCAACAAGGCCTCGTTGGGGCGGCTTCAGGCGTAGGAGCGGTTCATGTGTAGGGGCGGGTTTAGGCGCCAAAGGCGCCGTAACCCGCCCGGCGCGAATGCACTACTTCCCGAGCACGACCAACCCGTACTTGTCGATCAGGAGCGCGATCTCGTCACCCGGCTTGCCGTCGAGGTCGCCGACGGCGGCGTTTTCGATGTTCTCCTCGCCGGTGTCGACGCGCAGGATGACCTTGCCCGCGATCGTGTAGGCGCGGACGCTGCGCGACGCGACGACCACGATGTCCTTCGTGCCGTCGCCGTCGACGTCGGCGTTGACGTTGGGTGCGGAGTCCCACGGACCCGTGAAGAAGTCGATCGTGCCGCCGCCGGCCGCCATGCGCGCTGCGAGCTTGCGGCCCTGCGGCACCGTGCCGTCTTCGGCCACGGGCTTCCCCTGCGCGTCGAGCGCCTTGAGCGCCGTGCCGGCCTGGTACACGACGCCGCCGCGCGGGTCGGCCTTCGCGACCTCGAGATCGGCAATGCGCTCGGTGGTCCACTTCACCTTCGAGTTGGTCCCGATTGCGCTGATCGTCTTCCCCGACTTCACGACGATCGCCCTGTCGTCCGTGCCCGCGAGGCGCACGAACTCGGCCTGGTCGGACATCTCGTGTTCCCAGTAGGCGACCCCGTCGGTGTCCAGCACGTCCACCGCGCGGTAGTCCATCGCGATCCACTCACGCGTGCCGTTGCCGTCGAGGTCGCTCGCGCGCAGCCCGCGCCACCAGCTACCCTGCACCGGCTTGCGGCCGAGCGACGTCCCGTCCGCCGACCAGCGCGCGAGCCCCTGCGCGCCGAGGGTCGCGATCTCCCCCGCCTCCTTCCCGCCCGGCGCCGCGATCGCGACCTGGTCCACGCGCCCGTGGAGCGCCTGCTTCCACCGCAGGCCGAAGCCGGCGGGCGCCGTCTCGATCGTCGCGAGCGTGCGGCCCGGCGACGGCTTGCCCTCGAGCATTCCGCTCACGAGCGTGGTCAGCTTCTAGCGCGTCTCGGGGTCGTAGCCGGTCTTGGCCATGGGGAGCTTGCCCGCTCGATCGACGACGTAGAGCGACGGGAGCGCGCCGTACTGGTACGCGGTGAGTTGCTCGGCGTCCTCGTACAGGACCGTCGGCGCGAGGTGCAGCTTCTCGAGCGTCGGCTTGATGTTCGCGCGGTCTTCGAAGCGATCGGTGTCGATCGTCAGCAGCACGACGTCGTTCGGGTGCGCCTTCTGGAACTTGTCCAGGAGCGGCATCTCGACCAGGCACCAGTGGCACCACGTCGCCCAGAAGTCGAGGATCACGACCTTGCCGCGGAAGTCGGACAGCTTGACCTCCTTGCCGTCCATGTCCTTGAGCTTGAAGTCCTGCGCCGGCGCGGGCTCGGCGGACACCACGGTCCCGCCCCGGGGCCCGAGCGCGAGCGCCTTGCGGACCTCGGCGTCCCACGTCTTCCCGGTCTCCGATTCCGCCGTCTCGAGGATGAGGGCGTACTCCGCGCGCGCGGACTCGGCCTTGCCGGTCCGCACGAAGGCGACGGCCAGCGCGAGGTGCGCGCGATCGAGCAGCCCGGTGTTCAACGACGACGGCGCCGCGACGCCGCGGGCGCGCAGCACGATGCCCTGCGGCACCGCGTCGTAGAGCTTCATCGCCCGCTGTAGCGCCGCCAGCGCGCCGGCGTTGTCGCCGTGCACGAGCCGCAGCTCCCCGTCGAGTTGTTCGAGCTGCGCCTCGCGGTACTTCAGCGAGAGCTCCTGGGACTCGCGCCACTCCTTCTGCTCGAGGTCGGCGATCCTCGCCCGGGCGCGCGGAAGCCGCTCGCGGGCCATCGCGAGCAGCCGCGCGGCGCTCTCCTGCGGCAGGCCGTGCTTGATGTGGTACCGCTGCACCAGGTTGAGCGGCCCGTGCACGTCGTCGGGATCGACGGCCGCGATCTCCTCGAGCAGCTTGCCTACGCGCGCCCCGTCGAACGACCCCGAGTCGACGTACGCGTCGGCGAGCGCCTCGAGCACCGGCTTCTTCTCCTCGAAGTCCGGGTGCGCCTTGAGGAACGCCTCGCACTTCTCGATCTTCCCCGGCAGGTCCTGCACCGCCAGCGCCGCGGTGCCTTCCTGCTTGACCGCGCGCCACGCTTCGAGCTTGCCGGTGCGAGCGGCGGGCGACGCCGTCGTGGGCGCCTCCGTGGGCGGACCGGCGAGGGCGAAAGCGGAGCACAACGCGAATGACATCCAGAGTCCGGCGTGGAACATGGACATGGAATCCCCCCTTGGTTCGTCAGCTGATCGATCATCGGCCGCGCGCCGAAGTCCGACACGCGGTCACGACATGCAATAACGCGACGTGTTCGCTCGACCGGAGAACCGTATCCCGATGCGGGGTCCGATCTGTTCTACTCGCCGCGATCCGTTCCGTCTAGCGACGTGCGCGATCGACTTCCCGCGTTGCCCTTCGGCTATTGTGCGTCCATGCGAAACCGCAACTTCGTCGTCTGTCTCGCCGCGGCCGCCATCCTGTTTCCAGCTCGCGGCGCGGACGATTCCGCTCCCGCCACGGGAGAGCACGCGCGGTACCTCGAACTCTCCGCGGCTGCGCAGCAGGACTGGACCAAGCCCGGAACTCGCGAGATCGCCGGCGAGTTGACGCAGGTGTTCTTCGCGCAGGCGGACCATCGCTGTGTGCAGCCGCCGCGCAGCGAAAGCGTCAAGCACCTTCGCTTCGATCTCATCGCGACGATCGAGCCCAACGGCAAGATCTCCGAGACCGCGATCGATCCGGTCACGATGGAGACCGCGTGCTTCCGTGACGTGATGCGGCGCCAGCGCCTCAAGGCACGGCCCGCCGCCCCCGTGCACATCCGCATCCGCATGCGGCCCGAGGGCGACGTGTCCGCGGCGGACCAGCGGATCTTCAACCCGGCCGGGACGGCGAGCACCTTGCGTCTCGCGGACTCCGGACGGCACTGTGCGGCGCTCCAGCCGCCGCGTCTCGAGCACCGCGTGGACGTCCGCCTGTCGCGCGAGCTGGAACTGAGCAACGCGCCGCAGCAGTCGGAGCTCCTGTTCCGCATCGACGCGCACGGACGGGTCGCGCTCCAGGCCGTCATCTCGTCGAGCAGCGACGACTGGACCGCCGCGGTCCGCAAGGCGCTCGAGCAATGGACCTTTCAGCCTGCGCTCTGCGACGGGGAGCCCGTGGACGTGCTGTTCAAGTTGTCGTCGCAGTCCGCGGCCGGCACGATCAGGCTGTCGGGCAAGTGGGACAAGGACTAGCCGCGCGCCCGGTTCAACCCTGCGCGAAGCGCACGCGGATCCGCCGTTGACCCGCCGTCCGGGCGGGCCTATGTCTATCGCATGACGGGTCTCTTCACGATGGTGTTCGGCACGGCGCTGGTGTCCGCCCTCGGCCTGCTGCTCCTCGCGGTTCTCGCCGCACCGCTCGTCGCGCTGTGGCGCTGGCGCGGCGCCTGGCGGCTCGGGGCCGCGGTCGCGCTGGCCGCGTGGGCCGTGAAGATCGCGCTCGTGGTCCGCGACGTCGCCGCGGACCCGACCTCGCACAACCTGTGGCCGCTCGAGCTCGCGATGTTCGCGCTCGGGCCCGGGCTGTGGCTGCTGATCCTCTGGATCGCGCGCGCGGTGACCGGCGCGGGACGCGGGGCGGCGCCGTCCCCCGGCGCCGCCGCCGGGCGCGGGCCGAGCGAGCTCGGCCCCTACGTCGAGAGTTCCGACCCGAAGCAGATCCGGTAGCCGTCGGGGTCGGTGACCTCGCACTCGACCATCTCGTAGAACGTCTCCTCCGGCTCGCGCGTGAGCGTGACGCCCTTCGCGCGCAGCGCGTCGGCCTCGGCACGTGCGTCGGCGACGCGGACGTACACGTCCCACACGCCGGCCGGGCCGTTGGGGCGCACGGTCGCGGCACCGCCGGCCTTGGTGAACATGATGTCGTGGCCGTCGCGGTTGGCCATCGCGAAGCACGGCGGCTCGCCCCACATTCCGGGGTCCTGGAAGCCGAGCACGTTGCACCAGAAGTCGAGCGAGCGCTGGAGGTCGGCGACGATCAGGCTCGCCGCGGTGCGGTGGACGCGCGGCCGGCGCGGGCCGGCGGCGGCAGAGGCGGCCGACGCGGACGCGGCGGAGCCGCTGCGCGTGTACGTGGACTCGACGAACGTCTTGAGTTCGCCGCCCGGAGGACCGCTCTCGATCCTGAAGTGGTAGCGGTCGTCGCCCTCGAAGACGTACGTGTAGCGCGCGCGGCCCTGCGGGAACTCGTTCTCGAAGACCAGCGTGTCGCCGGTCCACGTCCCGAGCGCGGGCGCGTGCGGCGTCATGCCCATCGAATCGAACCAGTACCAGGTCCAGCGCGCGAGGTGCGCGTTCCAGCCGAACACGCCGTGGCCGCGGAACACGACCTGCCCGTTCTTCTCCTCGGCGTAGTCGGAGACGACGAACATGCCGTCGAGCGCGACGCGCGCCTCGATGTGGCCGTACGCGGCGCCGCCCGGGCCCCACGGCGACGGCGCCAGCTGCTCGGGCCCGTGCCAGCGGCCGGCCAGGCGATAGAGCTTCTTCACGTTCTCGTCAGGCTGCGGCATGCCCTGCATCGCGATCTCCTCCGTACGCGCGGGAGTTCTCCGTACGCGACTGATACCACGACACCCGCGCGATTGCGCCGCCGGAGTCGCATCCGCGGCCGGGTTCCGGCACCCCTCGGCCCCGGCGGGTATCATGTTGCGCCCATGACGCACGACCTCGTCATCGTCGGGGCCGGGATCGCCGGCCTGTCCTGCGCCCGCGCGGCCGCCGCGGCGGGGATGAGCGTCGTCGTGCTCGAAAAATCGCGCGACGTCGGCGGACGGTGCGCGACGCGCCGTTTCGCGCCGGACGGGACGCCGCTGTCCGGCGCGGCCGCCGACGGCGCGGGCGGTGCGGACGGAGCGGGCGTCGCCCAGCCCGTCGACCACGGCCTGTGCTTCCTGCACGGCGTGGACCCCGCGTTCCTCGCCGCGCTCGACGCGGTCGACGCGCCCGCCCGCGCCGGCTGGCCCGCGCGCGTGCGCGGCAGCGGGACGCCGTGCCAGCCCTCGGCGTTCGAACCCGACCAGCGCCGGCTGGTGTTCGAGGAGGGCGTGAAGGCGTTCCCGCGCCACCTCGCGCGCGGGCTCGACGTGCGCTTCGGGACGCGCGTCGCGGCGCTCACCCCGCGGGCCGACGGCACGCTCGAGCTCGCCGCGGAGGACGGCACGCGCTGGTCGGCGCCGCGCGTCGCCCTCGCCCTGCCCTGCGAGCAGGCGCGGGCGCTCGTCGCGCCGCACCAGGCGGCGAGCGACACGCTGCGCGGCGCGGCGGCGCTGCTCGGCATGCTGGGCACGCTGCCCGCGCTCGCCCTCGTGGCCGGCTACGATGCCGCGGCGACGGGGATCGGGCCGGGGCCGCCGTGGGAGATGTGGTACCCGGAGGACTCGCGGATCGTGCACCTCGTGTCCCACGACTCGAGCAAGCGCGCCGCGGGCGCGCGCCTCGTGCTCGTCGTGCAGGCGCAGCCGCGCTGGTCGCGCGAGCGCCTCGAGCAGGCGCCGGAGCGCTGGGTCCCCGAGCTGCTCGCGGAAGTCGCGCGGCTCGCCGGGGCGTGGGCCGGGGCGCCGCGCTGGACCTACACGCACCGCTGGCGCTTCGCGCGCGTCGATGCCGGCACGGAACTCGCCGCACCGATCCTCGCGACGCTCCCCGGCGGGGCGCGCCTCGGCCTCGCCGGCGAGCTGTTCGCGCCCGGGGGCGGCGCCGAGGCCGCGTTCCGCGCCGGACGCGCGCTCGCGGCGCGGCTCGCCGTGGACGCGGAGGAGACCCGATGAGCCCCGTGACGAAGCTCGAAGACCTCGTGGTCCGCGACCGTGACCACGACTGCGAAGGGTTCGGCAAGGACGCGCTGTGCGTGCGCATCGTCGGTGTGGCCGACCTGCCGACGCGCTTCGGCACGTTCCGCATCGTCGCCTTCTGGAACAACCGCGACGGCAAGGAGCACGTCGCGATCATCCACGGCGACGTGCTCGGCGCGGCGAACGTGCCGACGCGGGTGCACTCCGAGTGCCTGACGGGCGACGTGATGGGCTCCCTGCGCTGCGACTGCCGCGACCAGCTCGAGGCCGCGCTGCGCCGCATCGCGCAAGAGGAGCGCGGCGTCGTGCTCTACCTGCGGCAGGAGGGGCGCGGGATCGGCCTCATCAACAAGATCCGCGCCTACGCGCTGCAGGACCAGGGCCTCGACACGGTCGAGGCCAACATCGCGCTCGGCTTCCGCGACGACGAGCGCGACTACGCGATCGCCGCGCACATGATCCACAGCCTCACGATCCAGTCGATCCTGCTCATGACCAACAACCCGTCGAAGGTCCGGCAGCTCGAGCAGTACGGCGTGCCGGTGGCGGGCCGCATCCCGCACGTGATCCCGCCGAACCCGCACAACCGTTTCTACCTCGAGACGAAGGCCACGCGTTCGGGCCACTTCATCGACTTCAGCGGCAAGCCGCACATGCCCGAGCAGGCCGACCACGTCGTCGTCGAAGGGATGCCCGAAGAGCCGCACAAGCCGTAAGGAGCTGCCGCCCGATGGAACCGAAGGACCTGCTCACCGACAAGATCGTCCCGTTCGACCCGCGCGCCGCGAAGACGGCCAACGACGTGATCACCGCGCTCGGGCGCTGCTCGTTCCAGGGCCGCGCGCTCGCCCGCGCCCTCGACGTGTGGGAGGCGATGGCCCGCGACAGGGACTGCCTGCGCGTGATGAGCCTCGCGGGCGCGATGGTGCCCGCGGGCATGGGCCTGGTCGTGATCCGGCTGATGGAGGCCGGGCTGATCGACGTCCTGGTGCCGACCGGCGCCGCGCTCTCGCACGACCTGTGCAACATCGCCGCGCAGGACGACCAGGCGCACTACGTCGGCGACGAGTGGGCCGACGACGAGGCGCTGCGCGAGGCCGCGATCAACCGCATCTACGACACCTACCTGCCCGAGGAGGGGTTCGCGGCGGCCGAGGACGCGCTCGCGGAGATCCTGCCGCACCTCACCTACCGCCAGGGCGACGGCGTGCTGACGATCACGACCGCCGACTTCTGCCGGCAGGTCGGCGCGCGCCTGACGGGCTTCGGCGTGCTGACCGCGGCGGCGAAGCACGGCGTGAAGATCTACGTGCCGGCGATCTCCGACAGCGAGCTCGGCATGACGATCGTCGCCGGCAACCAGCGCAGGACGACCGGGCTCCCCGGGAACGTCGTGTTCGACACGCTGACCGACGTGTCCGACTTCGCCGAGCTCGTGCGCGGGCGCGCGCGCGCGGGCCTCGTGACCGTGGGCGGCGGCGTACCGCGCAACTGGGCGCAGCAGGTCTACCCGTACCTCAAGTTCAAGCTGCGGGACGACGCGATCGAGGCCGACGGCTACCACTACGGCGTCCGCATCACGACCGACCGGCCGGAGTTCGGCGGGCTGTCGGGTTGCACGATCTCCGAATCGAAGAGCTGGGGCAAGTACGAGACGGGCGCGGTCGAGACGTCCGTGGTGGCGGACGCGACGATCGCGCTGCCGCTCCTGACGACGGCGCTGCTCGAGCGTCTCGGGATCTGAACGAGGGGGGCAACATGGACTATCGCCGACTCGGATCGTCGGGGCTCAAGGTTTCCGCGCTGTCGTACGGCTCGTGGGTCACGTTCGCCGACCAGATCCACGAGGACCTCGCGCTCGACTGCATGCGCGAGGCGTGGAAGCACGGGGTCAACTTCTTCGACAACGCCGAAGCCTACGCCGGGGGCCAGTCCGAGGTCCTGATGGGCCAGGCGCTCAAGCGCGCCGGCTGGAAGCGCAGCGACTACGTCGTGTCGACGAAGATCTTCTGGGGCGGCGACGGCCCCAACGACACCGGCCTGTCGCGCAAGCACGTGATCGAGGGCACGCGCGCGGCGCTCGACCGCCTGCAGCTGACCTACGTCGACCTCGTCTTCTGCCACCGGCCCGATCCGCAGACACCGGTCGAGGAGACCGTGCGCGCGATGAGCCACCTCGTCGACCGCGGCCTCGCGTTCTACTGGGGCACGAGCGAGTGGAGCGCGGCGCAGATCACCGAGGCCTGGGCGATCGCGCGGCGCGAGCACCTCGTCCCGCCGACGATGGAGCAGCCGCAGTACAACATGTTCGTGCGCGAGCGGGTCGAGAAGGAGTACCTCCCGCTGTACGGGACGGTCGGGCTCGGCACGACCACGTGGAGTCCGCTCGCGAGCGGCCTCCTCACGGGCAAGTACAACGACGGCCTGCCCGAGGGCTCGCGCGCGACGCTCGAGGGCTACGAGTGGCTCCGCGCGCACTTCACGGGGGCCGAGGCGAAGGAGCGCATCGCGACGGTCCGCGCGCTCGCGCCCGTCGCGCAGGAGCTCGGCGCGAGCCTCGCGCAGCTCGCGATCGCGTGGTGCGCCGCGAACCCGCGCGTGTCGACGGTGATCACGGGCGCCTCGCGCGTCGAGCAGGTCACCGAGAACCTGCGGGCGCTCGAGCTCGTGCCGAAGCTGACGCCCGCGGTCATGCAGCGCATCGAGGGCATCCTGCGGAACCGCCCGAAGCTCGACCCCGACTACCGGAGCTGACGATGGAGTCCCTGCCCGCGTACGAGCGCGACCCGTACCTCGCGCGGCTGACCACCGCCGTGCGCTCCGCCGGCGCGCGCGACGGGCGACCGTACGTCGTGCTCGAGGACACGATCTTCTATCCCGAGGGCGGCGGACAGCCCGGCGACCGCGGCACGGTCGGGGGCGTGCTGGTCGCCGACGTGCAGCGCGAAGCCGGCGAGATCCGCCACTACCTGGACGGCGCCGCCCCCGCGGGCCCGGTGACGCTCGAGCTGGACTGGCGCCGCCGCTTCGACCACATGCAGTCCCACACCGCGCAGCACCTCCTCACGGCGCTGGCGCAGGACCGTTTCGGCTGGCCGACGACGGCGTTCCACCTCGGCGAGGAACGCTGCGACATCGAGCTCGACGCGCCGGTCCTGCCGAAGGACGAGCTGGCCGCGCTCGAGGAGATGGTCGCGGCGGAAATCCGCGCGGCGCGCCCGGTGGGCGTGCGGCGCGTGGCGCCCGCGGAGCTGGGCGGGCTCGACGTGCGCACGCGCGGTCTCCCCGAGGGCCACACCGGCGACGTGCGGCTGGTCGAGATCCTCGGGATCGACCGCAACACCTGCGGCGGCACGCACCTGCGTTCGACCGCCGAGATCGAGGCCGTGAAGCTGCTCGACACGGAACCGATGCGCGGCGGCACGCGCCTCCACTTCGTCGCGGGCCGCCGGCTGCGCGCGCGCCTCGCCGCGCACGAGGAGCGCGCCGCGACGCTGCGGACCCTGCTCGGCGCGCCCGACGACGAATTGGCCGCCGCCGCGCAGGGCAAGCTCGAGCAGCTGAAGGACGCGCTGCGCCGCACGCGGCAGCTCGACGAGGAGCTCGCCGGCGCGGCCGCGCAGGCGCTCGCGGGCGATGCGGAGCCGGTCGTGGCCGCGCACTGGGACGACAAGGACGGCGGCTTCCTGCAGCGCGTCGCGAAGGAACTCGTCGCGCTCGCACCGGCGAAGGTGGCGCTCCTCACCGCGGGTCCCGGCGACGCCGGGCTCTACGTCGTGTGCGGCGGCGCCGAGGCGCCCGTCGACCTCGCGGCGCTCTCGCGCGACGCGGCGCGCAGGCTCGACGGCAAGGGCGGCGGCGCCGGCCGGATCTTCCAGGGCAAGGCGGCGGCCCTGTCGCGTCGCGCGCAGCTCGTGCAGCAGTTCGCCTCGGCGTGGCCGCGATGACGCTCGAGCTGATCGACTCGCACTGCCACCTCGACGTCGACCGCTTCGCCGGCGAGGTCGACGACGTCCTCGCGCGGGCCCGCGCCGCGGGGCTCGTGCACCTCGTCACGGTCGGCGCCGGGCGCGGCGAGCACGGCCCCGCACGGGCGGTGGAGCTGGCCGCGGCGCACCCGGGGTTCGTCTCCGCGACCGCGGGCATCCACCCGCACGACGCGCGCTTCGCGGACGATGCGCGGCTCCTCGAACTCGAGGCGTGGGTCCGGCGGCCCGAGGTCGTCGCGGTCGGCGAGACCGGGCTCGACTTCCACTACGACCTCTCGCCGCGCGCGGACCAGGAGCGCGCCTTCCGCGCGCAGGTCGGCATCGCGCGCGCCGCCGGGAAGCCGATCGTGGTGCACACGCGCCTCGCGCCGGACGAGACCCTGCGCGTCCTCGTCGAGGAAGGCGCACGCGACGTCGGCGGGGTGATCCACTGCTTCAGCGAGGACCTCGCCTTCGCGCGCCGCGCGCTCGAGCTCGGCTTCGTGTCGTCCTTCAGCGGGCTGGTCACGTTCCCCAGGGCCGAGGCCGTGCGCGAGGCGGCGCGCGAGCTGCCGCTCGACGCGGTGCTGATCGAGACCGATTCGCCGTTTCTCGCCCCGGTCCCGCACCGCGGGAAGCGCAACGAGCCCGCGTACGTCGCGCGCGTCGCGGAGTTCCTCGCAGCCGAACGCGCGCTAGACCCCGCCGAGTTCGCGTCCGCCACCGTCCGGAACGTCCGGCGGCTTTTCCGCATCGCGTAATTCCCCGAATCACTGGAAAAACCGGCCTCAAGTCGGCCCGGATTCCGTCGATGCGTGATTTGCACGAACCGGGCTGCGTCCGTTCGCGAGGGACGGAAGCGCGCCGGTGTTCGACGACTGTCTGCACGCGGGACAGGAGCGGACCAGGGACATGCAGGCTCGGCAGGAGCAGGACGGGCAGCGGGAAAGCCGCGCGGTCTCGACGCTGGTCACGCGTGTGCTCGCGAGCGCCGCGGCGGTCAACGCCGTGATCCTGCTGGCGCTGCTCGCCGCGCTGTGGTCCGCCTACGGGCTCCTGCGCGCCGACAGCGGCGCCGCGCTCGGTCTCGCCGAGGTCCGCGCCGACATCGAGAACCGCGACGAACTCGTCGAGTTGTGCGCGCGCATGGTCGCCGCGACCGGCGACGTGCGCTGGATCACCCGCTTCGACGTCGAGTCCGGGCAGCTCCGCGAGACCGTCCGCGCGGCGCGCCGCGAGGCCCCGAACGCCGACGTGGACCAGGCGCTGGCCGCGATCGAGGCCGCCGACGAGGACACGGCCGCGATCGTGCGCCGGGCGCTGACGCTGGTCGCGAACGGCGACCGCGCCGCCGCCACGGCCCTGCTCGACGGCGACCCGTTCGCGCGCGCCCGCGCGCGCGACGAGGCCGCCGTGGTGCGGCTCACGGGCTCGGCGCGCACGCTCGAGAACGCGCAGCATGCCGCCGAGTCGCGCCGCCTCGTCACCATCTTCCTCGGCGTCGTGCTCGGATTCGCGCTGTTCCTCGGCTTCGCGCTGGGCAGCATGCGCGTGCTGCGGCGGCAGCTCGAGCGGCTGCGCTCCGCGGAAGACGCGCGCGACGCGTCCGAAGAGCGCTTCAGCGCGCTCGCCCAGGTGAGCCACGACGCGACGGTCATCATGGACGGGCGCGGCGCGATCGTGTTCTGGAACCCCGCCGCCGAGCGCCTCCTGGGATGGACGTCGGACGAGGTGCTGGGACGCGATCTGCACGACCTCATCGCACCGCCGGAGCTCGCCGCGCGCTTCCGCGCGATGCGGGACGAGTTCGCCGACTCCGGCAGCGGGGAGCTCGTCGGCAAGACGCTCGAGAACGACGCGCGCTGCAAGGACGGGTCGACGGTGGCGGTCGAGATGTCGCTCGCCGCGACCCGCGTCGGCGCGGGGTGGCACGCGATCGCGGTCCTGCGCGACGTGACCGAGCGCCGCCGCCGGCAGGCCGAGCTGTCGCTCGAGAACCGCCAGCTCGCCGCGCTGACCGGCGAGCTCGCCGAGCAGCGCGAACGCGCACTCGCGGCGAGCCGTGCCAAGGACGACTTCCTCGCCCACATGAGCCACGAGCTGCGGACGCCGCTCAACGGCATCCTCGGCATGACGCAGCTGCTGCTCGACACGCCGCTCGCCGGCGAGCAGCGCGAGTACGCGGCGCTCGTGCACTCCTCGGCCGAGAACCTCCTCGGCATCCTGAACGACATCCTCGACTACTCGAAGATGGACTCCGGCCGCCTCGCGCTCGTCGACGCGCCGTTCGAGCCGCAGCGGCTCGCCGAGGAGGTCGTCGCGCTCTTCACGCCGTACGCCGACGAGAAGGGCGTCGACGTCGCGTGCCTCGTGGACCCGGCCGTCCCGCGCACGCTGGTCGGCGACACGGGCCGCGTGCGGCAGCTGCTCCTCAAGCTGATGTCGAACGCGGTGAAGTTCACCTCCCGCGGCGAGGTCGTGCTGAGCCTCGGCGCCGCGCCGCGCGACGGCGCGACGGCGCTCCTCACGATCGAGGTGCGCGACACGGGCATCGGGATCCCGCCCGAGAAGATGGCCACGCTGTTCGACGAGTTCACGCAGGGCGACAGTTCCAACACGCGCCGCTACGGCGGCGCGGGGCTCGGCCTCGCGATCACGCGGCGGCTGGTCGCGGCCATGGCGGGCACGATCGACGTCACGAGCGCGCCGGGCGCGGGCTCGACGTTCCACTGCACGATTCCGCTCGCGCTCGCGCCGGCGGCCGGCGACGCGCCGCGGCCGCTCCCCGCCGCACGGGCGCTCGTCGTCTGCGAGCGCGGCGCCTCGCGCCGTGCGCTCGCCACGCGGCTCGCCGCCTGGGGCCTCGTGCCCACCGACGTGGACCCGGACGGCATGGTCTCCGCCGCGCAGGCCGCGGCCGCGGCGGGCACGCCGTTCGCGCTGTGCGTCGTCGACTGCGGCCCGCGCGCGGACGCCGCGCGCGAACTCGCGCTCGCGCTGCGCCAGAGCGGCGGCACGGGCGCCCCGCGCGTGATCGTCGTCGAGAGCCCGCGCTTCGCCCTCGGCCCGCCGCAGCCGGCGCGCGGCGTCGACGCGGTCGTCGCGCGCCCCGCGCGCGCGGCCTCGCTGCACGAGGCGGCGCTCGCGCTCCTCACGCGTCCCGCGCTGCCCGACACGCCGGCGCGCGGCCAGGAACTGACGGCCGAGGGACCGGGCCGCCGCCGCGTGCTCGTCGTCGAGGACCAGCCGGTGAACCAGCGCGTCGCCGCGAAGATGCTCGAGCGCTTCGAGTGCGACGTGCGCCTCGCGCCGAACGGCCGCGTGGCGCTCGAGCTCCTGGGCCGCGAGCGCTTCGACCTCGTCCTGATGGACTGCCAGATGCCGGAGATGGACGGCCTCGAGGCGACGCGCCGCTGGCGCGCGATCGAGGGCGAGCGCGGCGGCCACCTCCCGATCGTGGCGATGACCGCGCACGCGTTCGAGTCGGACCGGCTGCAGTGCGAGAGCGCGGGCATGGACGACTTCGTCAGCAAGCCCGTCGCCGCCCACACGCTGCGCGCCGCGATCGAGCGCTGGGCGCCGCGCGAGGCGCTCCTTCCGGCCTGATCAGGCCGCCGAGCGCAGCGCGTCGACCGGCGCGAGCCGCGAGGCCACCAGCGCCGGGTACGCCCCGTAGGCGAGCCCCAGCGCGAAGGCGATCCCGATCGCGAGCGCGAGCCCCCCGAAGTTCACCGGCAGCCCGCTCTTGAAGAACCCGCCGGCGACCTTCGTGATCCCCGCCCCCGCCCCCGCGCCGATCACCCCGCCGAGAAGCGCGAGGATCACCGACTCGGACAGGAACTGCACGAACACCTGGCCGTCGGTCGCACCCATCGCCTTGCGCAGCCCGATCTCGTAGAGCCGCTCGCCGATCGCGATCAGCATCACCGAGAGGAGGCCGATGCCGCCGACCGCGAGCGAGATCCCCGCGATCGTCCCGAGCACGATGCGCCAGTTGCGGAGCTGCACGGCCACGTCGCGGCGCGCCCTCACGATCTCCTCGGCGACGTTCTCGACCTTGAAGTCCTTCGCGCCGCGGTGCGCGATCGTGAGCCCGGCCTCGATCTCCGCGACCAGTTCGCCGAGGCGCGCCGCGTCGCCGGTGCGGACCGCGATCACGGACACCGGCGCCTCCTCCCCGCTCTCGAGCTTCCGGATCGTCGCGAGCGGGAGCGCCAGCCCTTCCATCTCGTCGAGCGCGTCGCCGTCGTGCACGAACTGGTTGTCGAGCGCCTCGCCGACGCCGATGACGGTGAACGTGCGCCCGCCCACCGTGACGGCCTTCCCCAGCGGATCGTCGGTGCCGAACAGGCGCCGCGCGAGGCGCGAGCCGAGGATGGCCACCTTCGCGTAGGCGCGCTCGTCGGCCGCGCCGACGTAGCGGCCGCGCGCGGCGCGCCGGTTGCGGACGCGCGCGTAGTCCTCGGTGATGCCGAGGACCTGCACGCGCCGCTCCACCGAGCCGCGCCGCACCACGCCGTCGCCGTACTGGATCGGCGCGACGGCCTGCACGGCCCGGGCACGCGCGAGGAGGATCGCGGCGTCGCCGGGCTGCAGGCCCTTCGAGCGCGCGAGCATCTCCGCCTCGCGCAGGTTCTTCGCCTCGCGCGGCACGACGAACACGACGCCGTCGAGCCCCAGCTTGTCCATCCCCTCCCACACCGTCTGCACGACGCCGTCGAGGAGCGAGGTCATGACGGTGATCGACAGCGTGCCCAGCACGATGCCCAGGAGCGTCAGCGTCGAGCGCAGCTTGTGGTGCCGCACCTCGCCGAAGGCGGTGCGGACGATCTCGCCGGCGCCGAGGCGGCCGGTCATTCGTAGCGCAGCGCCTCGACCGGGACGAGGCGCGCCGCGCGCACCGCCGGGTAGAGGCCGAAGACGAACCCCACGGCCACCGCCGCCCCGACGGCGACGACGCCCATGCGGAGCGTGATCTCCGCGGGCATCTTGAGGAGGCCCGTGATGCCCTGCGCGAGGGCGATGCCGGCCAGGAGGCCCGCGCCGCTTCCCAGGACGGTGACCAGCACGGTCTCGACGAGGAACTGCACGGCGATGTCGAGCGGGCGCGCGCCCAGCGCCTTGCGGACGCCGACCTCGCGCACGCGCTCCTGGAACGAGGCCAGCATGATGTTCATGATCACGACGCCGCCGACGATCAGCGACACGAGCCCCGCGACGAGGAACGTGATGTCGAAGACCTTCATCCGCTCCTCCTGCTCGGCCATGCGGTCGCTGCGGTTCCAGACGCGGAAGTCGACCACGCCGTGCCGGCGCTGGAGGAGGCCGCGGATCGCTTCGCTGGCCTTCGGGATGTCCGCGACCTTCCCGACGACGACGTTCACGAACCCGATCCGGCGGTCGGTGTCGCCGGTGAACCGCGCGTGGACCGCGGACAGCGGCACGATCGTCATGCGGTTCATCCACTCGAGCGCGTTGTCGTCGCGGCCCTCGAAGAAGAACTCCTTGCGCCGCATGACGCCCACCACGACGAAGCCGCTCTCGCCGATCTGCACCGTGCGCCCGAGCGGATTGGCGTTGCCGAACAGGAGCTTCGCCGCCGTGTCGCCGAGCACGGCGACGGGCGCGGCGCGCGCGAGGTCGTCCTCGGTGATGAACCGCCCGCGCTCGGGCCAGAACTTGTAGACCGCCGCATAGTCGGGCGTGACCCCGGTGACGTCGCGGTGCTCCTGGTAGTCCGGCGTGCGCACGAGCTGCCAGGACCACGACATCGGATCGACGAAGCGCGCCTCGCGCACCTCGGCGCGCAGCGCGAGCGCGTCGTCGAGGGTCAGGCCCTTGCTGCGGAGCTCCTTCGCCGTCGCCGTGCCCTCCTGCGGCGGACGGTTCACGACGCCGATCTTGGTGAGCCCGCCGACCTCGGCGAAGAACCGCAGGCTCTGCCGGCGCCCGGCGTCGGCGAGGGCCTGCACCGCGACGAGCGAGCCGACTCCGAGGATCACGCCCAGGGTCTGCAGCACCGTCCGCAGCTTGTGGCTCCGGACCTCCGCGAGGCCCCCCTCGAGCGCCTCGAGCAGCCCGCGGGCGCGTCTCACGCCTCGGAACCCCCGGAGAGGTTCTGCGCGAGCACGTCCTCGGCGACCTCGCCGTCGACGATGCGGATCGCGCGTCGCGCGCGCTTCGCGACGGCCGGGTCGTGCGTCACGAGCACGACCGTGTGGCCCTGCGCGTTGAGCTCGTCGAACAGGGCGAGGATCTCCTGCCCCGTCTTGGTGTCGAGGTTCCCGGTCGGCTCGTCGGCGAGCAGGATCGAGGGGCTGTTCACGAGCGCGCGCGCGATCGCCACGCGCTGCCGCTGACCGCCCGACAGCTGCGCCGGGACGGCCTTGGCGCGGCCCGCGAGCCCCACGCGCCCCAGCGCCGCGAGCGCCCGCTCGCGCCGCTCCGCGCGCGGCACGCCGCCGTACAGCATCGGCAGCTCGACGTTGCGCAGGATCGACGCGCGCGGCAGCAGGTTGAAGCTCTGGAACACGAACCCGATGCGCTCGTTGCGGACCGCCGCGAGCTGGCGCGAGTTCATGCCCGACACGGCGGTGCCGGCGAGCCAGTACTCGCCGTCCGTCGGCACGTCGAGGCAGCCGAGGATGTGCATGAGGGTCGACTTGCCCGAGCCCGACGGTCCCATGATCGCGACGTACTCGCCCGCCTGGACCTCGACGTCGATGCCGCGCAGCGCGTGCACCTCGTTGGCGCCGGCGTCGTAGACCTTGCGCACGCCGGCGAGGCGGATGATCGTGCCGTTCCCCGGAGCGTCGACCGCGGCCGCGGATGCCATGCTCACTCCTCGTCCACCCGGCGCGGCCGGGTGGGATCCTCGAGCGCGAGTTCCGCGCCCGCAGCGAGACCCTTGACGACCTGCGCCTTCTCGAGCCCGGCGAGGCCGATCTCCACGTCGTGTTCCTCGAAAAAGCGCTTCCAGCAGTCGGACACGTCGAGCTTGCCGGCCTTCGTCCTGCGCGGCTCCCGCTCGCCCGGCGCGGCCGCGGCGAACGGCTTTCGCAGGAGGTACACGACCTGGCGCCCCTCCTTGCGGAACACCGACTCGACCGGCACGGTCAGCGTCTTCTCCGCGCGGTCGCCGAGGATCTCGACGTTGGCGGTCATGCCCGCGCGGAAGTCCGGCTCCTGCCGGTCGAGCGTGACCTCGACGTCGAACACCTTGACGCGGTCCTTGAGGCGCGCGGCGGGCGTGATGTGCGTCACCTTGCCGCCGAACTTCCGGTACGGGAACGCGTCGACGGTGATGCGCACCGGCAGGCCGAGCCGCACGCGCCCGATGTCCACCTCGTTGATCGCGGCCTTGATGAGCATCGTGTTGATGTCGGCGACGGTGTACAGCGGCGTGCCCTCGTTGAACGACGACACGCCGGACATCACGGTCTGGCCGATCTCGACGTTCTTCTTGATCACGATGCCGTCCATCGGCGAGACGATGTTGACGCGCTGCGTGGTCGAGATCTGGCCCTCGAGCGGGATGCCCGACTCCTGCACGATGCGCGCGCGCGTCTTCGCGGCGGAGAGGTCCTCGCGCGTCGTGTCGAACTTCACCTGGAAGTCCTTGAGCGCGGTGTCGGAGACGTAGCCCTCGCGGTGCAGGCGCTCGTTGCGCTCGAGGTCCTTGGCCGCGTCGGCGGCGCGGATCTCGGCGAGGTTCAGCTCCGTCTTCACCGCGGAGAGCGTCTGCGCCTGGTTCACGTCGGGCTCGACGCGCGCGAGCACCTGGCCCGGGGTGACGTGCTCGCCCTCGCGGACGAGGAGGTCGGTCACCTTGCCCGAGAGCGTCGACTTCACGTCGACCTTCACGGTCGGCTCGATCGTGCCGATCTCGTTGACCGCGACCTGGATGTCCGCGACCTCGGCCTTGCCGGTGCGGACGTCGAGGTCCTCGACCTGCGGGAGTCCGTTCGACCGCGACTGCCCGCGCACCGCCACGACCGCCGCGGCGCCCCCGATCACGACGACGGCCGCGAGCACGAACAGCGGCCAGCGCCGGCGACGGCGCACCCTGGGCGTGACGGTCAGCGACATGCGGCCTCCGGGGCGTGAGGATACGACCGCCCGGCGTTTCCCACCGACCGCTCGCGGCACGCTTCGGCCCGCTCGCGCGGTGGCGACGCGACCCTCGCCCGGCCCGCGGCGTTGTCGGACAATGCGACGCATGAGCGAACCCCTGAGCGAACCCCCGAGCCGGAGCCTGTTCGACCGCGCGGCCTTCGATCTCGAACCGGGCACGACGTGGGTCATGCACTGCGCCGAGGGGCCCGTGCCGCGGGCCGCGGCCGCGGCCGTGAACGACTTCATGGGCAAGGAGTTGCGCCCGTGGACCGCGCGCTGGCCGGAGGACTTCACGGGCCCCATGGACGCGCTGCGCCGGCACGGGGCGCGCGTCCTGGGCTGCGCTCCCGACGCGCTGACCCCGACCCCGACCACGACCAGCGGCCTCGTCACCGTCGCGCAGGGCTTCCCGTGGGCGCCCGGCGACGAGGTCGTCGCGCCGCGCGGCGAGTTCCCCAGCAACGCCTGGCCGTGGCTCGCGCTCGCGCCGCGCGGCGTCGCGTTCCGCGAGGCCGCGCTGTGGGACGGCCATCTCTCCGGTCCCGACGCGTGGCGCGGCGCCCCCCCGCCCGTGGGCTGCGAACCCGAGGCCCGGCTCGTCGCCGCGCTCGGGCCGCGCACGCGCGTGCTCGCGGTGAGCTGGGTGCGCTTCCAGGACGGACTGCGCCTCGATCTCGCGCGGCTCGGCGCGGCGTGCGCGGCGCGCGGGGTCGCACTCGTCGTCGACGGCATCCAGGGCGCGGGCACGCTCCCGCTCGCGCTCGACGACGCCTCGGGGATCGCCGCGTTCGCGACCGGCGGGCACAAGGGGCTGCTCGGGCCACAGGGGCTCGGTCTCCTCTGGACCGCGGACACGTTCCGCGCGCGGCTCGCGCCGCCCGGCGGCTGGCTCTCGGTCGAGGACGCCATGAACTTCGACCGCGCGAACACCGACTTCGCGCGCGGCTGGGTCGCCGACGGGAAGCGCTTCGAACAGGGCGTGCCGAACCTCGTCGCCGCGGTGGCCCTCGCGCCGGGGCTCGAGCTGATCGCGCGGACGGGGACGGAGCGGATCGCCGCGCACGTGGCCGCGCTGCAGCGCGAGCTCCTCGGTGCGCTCGCGCACGACGCGGAGTGGGCCGGCGAGGCCGCGCGCCTCGCCGCGCTCCAGGGCGAGAACCGCCTCGGCTCGATCCTCGCGCTGCACCACCACGGCCGCGGGCCGGAGTGGCTGCACGGCGTCCTGCGCAGCGCGTCCGCGCGGCGCATCTACGCCTCGGTCCGCGAGGGCTACCTGCGCGTCGCGCTCCACGGCTGGCACGACTCCGCCGACGTGGCCCGCCTCGCCGAGTGGCTGCGCGCGTCCGCCTGACCCCGGGGGGTCAATCGGCGCGCACGAGCGGGTGCGTGAGGCAGTGCGGCCCGCCGCGCGCGCGCGACAGCTCGTGGCTGCGCAGCAGGATCGCGGTGCGGCCGGCGCGCGCGACGTCGATCTCGGCGCGCCCGAGCAGGAGGTCCTCGGCGGCGACGATGCGGAAGCCGTGCTGCCCGAGCGTCTCCGCGGTCGCGACGTTGCGGTCGTAGAGGACGATCACGCCCGGGGCGATCGCGAACGCGTTCGCGCCGTCGGTCCACTGCTCGCGCTGCTGCGCGACGGGATCGTCTCCGCCGCACGCGATCGGCTCGAGGTCGACGCCGCGCCGGCGCAGCGCCTCGAGGAGCGGCGGCGCGTGGCGCGCGACGGGATCGTCCTCGTGCAGGTCGAACTCGGCCACGTGCGCCGCCTCGGGCCCCTGCCCCCGCAGCACCGGCGTGTAGACCAGCGCCGCGTCGCGGTCGACCGGCGTGAACAGCGTGTCGAGGTGCATGTACGCGCGGCGCGCCGGCAGCTCGACGGCGACGACCCAGCGCGGCGCGCCCGCGCGCCGGTGCAGCGCGCGCACGAGCGCCGCGAGCCCCGCACGGTTGGTGCGTTCGGAGATCCCGACCGCGATCACGTCCGGCGCGAGCACGAGCACGTCGCCGCCCTCGAGCGCGGCCGCGTGCAGTCCCGCGACGTGCGCGCGCTCGCGGCGCGTCTCGAGCGCGTCGAGCCACACCGGCGTGCCCGCGAGCCGCGGGTGGAAGCGGAACAGCACGCGCGCGAGCAGCGCCTCGCGGGCGCGCGCGGCGGTCGCCATGATCGAGAACAGCACGCCGTCGCCGAGCACGACCTGCGGGTCGCGCTGGAAGCACCAGTTCGGCACGGGCGGCATCTCGAACAGCGCTTCGGGCGCGTAGCTCCCGTCGCCGGGCGCGCGGTGCCGCACGCCGCGCACCACGGCCTCGAGGAGGTCCTCCGGCCGCGCGTCGCGCAGCGCGCACGCGACGCCGTCGGGCAGTTCGTCGGCCAGGAGGTCGCACACGAAGCGCCGCGCGTCCTCGCGCGCCAGCGCGGCGAGCAGCATGTCCTCCGCGAGCAGCACCTCGACGCCGAGCAGCTGGAGGATGCGCCGGAAGCGGCGGTGCTCCTCGCGCGCGCGGTCGCCGAAGACGATGTCGTCGAAGAGCAGCTCTTCCATCATCGCCGGGACCATGCGATCGACTTCCGCCCCGGGCTCGTGGACGAGCACGGTGGCCAGACGCCCCACCTCGGAACCAACTTGTAACACGGATGTCACCTCCGGCCGGTACTGCCGGAGATGATAGCCGCAGGCCGTGTGACAGAATGATGTTTTGCCACGAGGAGCCCGTTCCGCATGTCGCCCGAGGGGCCGTACGAACCGTCAGACCGCGAGGCGTCGTTCGGAAGCCACGAGATCCTCGCCCCCGAGCGGCTCGAGCCGGGTGCGGACCCGGAGCCCGCCGCAGGCGGCGGGCCCGCGGACGGGCCGGACTTGGGCGACCCGCGCTACTACGTCAACCGCGAGCTCTCCCTCATGGCGTTCCAGCGGCGCGTCTTCGAGGAGGCGCGCGATGCCGCCAACCCGCTGCTCGAACGGGTGAAGTTCCTGGCCATCGTCGCCTCGAACCTCGACGAGTTCTTCATGATCCGCGTCGCGGGCCTCAAGCAGCAGATCGAGGCCGGCGTGGCGGACATGTCCGCGGACGGCCTCACGCCGGCGGAGCAACTGGCCGCGCTGCGCCGGCTCACCTTCGACCTGTCGCAGGAACTGCGGCAGTGCCTGCGCGACGAGCTGGTCCCGCAGCTCGCGGCCGCGGGCGTGCACGTCCTGAACCACGACCAGCTGAACCCGAAGCAGACGGCGGCCGCGGAGCGCTACTTCGACGAGCTGGTCTTCCCGGTCCTGACGCCGCTGGCGTTCGACCCGGGCCGCCCGTTCCCGCACATCTCGAACCTGAGCCTCAACCTCGCGGTGCTCGTGCGCGGCAAGGACGGGACGCAGCGCTTCGCGCGCGTGAAGGTGCCGGACACGCTCCCGCGCCTCGTGCCGATCAAGCGTTCGTCGGGCGCGGTCAAGAAGGACGGCACGCTCCCCTTCCACCACTACTTCGTCTGGCTCGAGCAGCTCATCGCCGCGCACATCGACCGGCTCTTCCCCGGGCTCGAGGTGCTCGACGTCCACCCGTTCCACGTGACGCGGGACGCGGAGGTGCTGCTGCAGGAAGCCGAGGCGGCCGACCTCCTCGAGTCGATCGAGCTCGGCGTGCGGCAGCGGCGCTTCGGCTCGGTCGTGCGGCTGCAGCTCGCGCAGGGCGTGCCGCCGCCGATCCGCGACCTCCTGGTCGAGAACCTCGAGGTCGACCCGCGCGACGTGTACGTCCTCGACGGGCCGCTGGGTCTCGCACGCCTGATGACGCTCGCGAACATCGAGCGGCGCGACCTCAAGTTCCCGCCGTTCCTGCCGGCGACGCCGCCGCGGCTCGACGGCGACGGCCTCGAGGGCGCGGCCGACGACGACGAGGACATCTTCGCCAAGATCCGCCGCCACGACATCCTGCTGCACCACCCGTACGACTCGTTCACGCCGGTGGTCGAGTTCCTGCGCGCCGCGGCGCGCGACCCCGACGTGCTCGCGATCAAGCAGACGCTCTACCGCGTGGGCCGCAACTCGCCGGTGGTCGAGGCGCTGCTCGAGGCGAGCCAGAACGGCAAGCAGGTCGCGGTGCTCGTCGAGCTCAAGGCGCGCTTCGACGAGGAGAGCAACATCGGCTGGGCGCGCGCGCTCGAGGCCGAGGGCGTGCACGTCATCTACGGCCTTCTCGGCCTAAAGACGCACAGCAAGATCGCGCTCGTCGTGCGCCGCGAGGGCCGCCAGCTGCGCCGCTACGTGCACCTGTCGACCGGCAACTACAACGCGGTCACCGCGCAGCTGTACACCGACCTCGGCTTCTTCACCTGCGACCCCGACATCGGCGACGACGCGACGCACCTGTTCAACTACCTGACCGGCTACTCGCACAAGCGCGACTACCGCAAGCTCCTGGTCGCGCCGATCGCGCTGCGGCACCGGCTGACCGAGCTGGTCGAGCGCGAGATCGAGCACCAGCGCGCGGGACGCGGCGGGCGCATCGTGTTCAAGGTCAACGCGGTCGTCGACCGCGGGATGATCCACACGCTGATGCGCGCCTCGCAGGCCGGCGTGCGCGTGGACCTGATCGCGCGCGGCATCTGCTGCCTGCGCCCGGGCATCCCGGGGATCAGCGAGAACATCCGCGTGACGAGCATCGTCGGGCGGTTCCTCGAGCACAGCCGCGTGTTCTACTTCCGGAACGGCGGGGCCGAGGAGGTCTACCTCGGGAGCGCCGACCTCATGCCGCGCAACCTCACGCGCCGCGTCGAGGTCGTGTTCCCGGTCGCGGACCCCGCGCTCGTGCGCCACCTGCGCGACGACGTGCTGCGCGTCTACCTGCACGACAACGTGCGCGCCCGCGTGATGGAGCCCGACGGCACGTACACGCGCCTGTCCCCCGCGCCGGGCGAGGCGCCGCTCGACAGCCAGGCCGCGCTGATCGCGTCCCGTCAGGTGTAGGGGCGGGTTTAGGCGCCGCAGGCGCCGTAACCCGCCCGGGGGGCCCCGCGGCGCGTCCGATCAGACCGCGATCCCCACCGCCGCGAGCGCCCGCACGAACGCCTCGGGCAGCGGCGCCTCGAACACGATCTCCGGCCCCGCGTCCGTCCGTGGCAGCGCGAGGCGTCGCGCGTGGAGCAGCGTGTGCGGCGGATCGAGCGCGTGCCGCACCCGCGGGTCGGCGACCGCGCGGTGCCGCGGCCCGCCGTAGAGGTCGTCGCCGACGACCGGGTGCCCGGCCGCCGCGAGGTGCACGCGGATCTGGTGCGTGCGGCCGGTCTCGGGCACGAGTTCGACGAGCGCGACGTGCGGCGCGGTGCCGCGCACGGCGTAGCGCGTGCGCGCGGCGCGGCCGGCCGCGTCGACGGCCATGCGGCGCCGGTCGCGGCGGTCGGGACCGAGCGGCGCGTCGAACAGCCCCTCGCGCGGCCGCGGGTGGCCCCACGCCAGCGCGAGGTACGTCTTCCCCACGCGCCGCTCCGCGATGGCCTGCGCGAGCGCCCGGTGCGCGTCCTCGTCGCGCGCGAGCAGCACGACGCCCGACGTGCCCACGTCGAGGCGGTGCACGAGGAGGAGCCCGCCGAAGTCGAGCCCGTGCTCCGAGCGCTCGGCCGCCGGCACGGCCTCGACCAGCCGCGTCACCGCGCGTCCCGGGTCGCGCGGCGGCGTCTGCAGGCTCAAGCCCGGCGGCTTGTCGAGCGCGACGAGCCGCGCGTCGGACCACAGCACGCGGGCGACGGGCTCCGGCCCGGGCGGGCTCACGGGGCCGGGCTCGGCAGCCGCCCGTCGACCTCGAACACGGCGCGCGGGAAGGCGTGCACGGCGGCGCGGAAGAAGTCCTTGCGCACGAATTCGACGCCGCCGCGCGCGCTCGTGCAGTGCCACGTCGACAGGCCCGCGGGCCGCGGCGCCGCGAACGCGCGCGGCTCGAACACGCCGACGTTGACGCCGCGCTGCGGGTCGCGCGCGGAGCGGTAGCGGAAGAGGAGCACGCCGGCCGCGCGCATCGCGCGCCCGAGCTCCTGCGCGGCCGCGTACGAGAGCGGCGACGAGATCTCGTCCTCGTGCGCGCGGAACGGCGCGGCCGTGAGGTCGATCCCCGCGTCCGTGCGCAGCGGCACGTGGAACGTCGTCACCTCGGCCTCGACGCGATCGAGCGGCGCGGTCGTGCCCTCGAAGAACACGAGCCGATAGTAGGCGGACTCGGCGAACGCGGTGTGCAGCGTCTCCGCGCCGTACCACAGCGCCGGCTCGGCGCGCGTGCCGAAGCGCGAGCCGTGCCGCAGCGGCGGGTAGCGGAACGACGTGCGCAGGAGGTAGTGCAGCGCGGGATCGGCGGCGTGGGCCGGCCACGGCGGCTTGTGCGCGTCGATCAGCCGCTCGAGCAGTTCCTGCTCCTCGCGCGAGTCGACGAGCTTGCGCGTGGCGACCCTGTGCTGCGCCTCGACGCAGCGATACGCGCGCAGCGCGAGCGGGCGGATCTCAGCCGCGCCCGCGCAACGCGTCCAGATACTCTGCGGCATGGAACAGGCCCTGGGCCGTCTGCACCAGCTCCGCCGGGACGCCGCCCAGGTGGCGGTTGTCGGCCTGCATCCACTGCCGCAGCTGGTCGGGCCGGCCACCGACCAGCGCGTCGAGGCTCCGGTAGAGGCGCAGGAACACGAGCGCGAGCTCGCCCTCCTTGCTCTGCGGGTCGAGCGTGCGGCCGCGCGCCAGCCGCGAGACCGTCGCCTCGCTCGCGCCGAGCATCCGCGCCACGGCGCGCTGCGGGAGCCCCGCCGCGCCCGCGGCGCGCATCAGCGCCTTGGACAGGACGGCCCCCGCGTCGAGGGACGCGTCGGCGCGCGGCGCGGGCGGCGTGCGAGGGCGCATGGGGGTCCTTTCCCAGGAAAGATACGCCCTACTCCCATTCTCCTGCAAGGCCGCCCCTATTTCAGCCGGCCTTCCTCGTCCGCCAGCGCGGGCTTCGGGAACCCGGCCTTCTCGAGCTGCGGCAGCACCTGCTTCGCATCGCCGACGAGCACGATCAGCAGCCCGTTCCAGTCGAACAGGCCCGAGCGCGCCTCGCGGTTCGCCCGGTCGAGGTCGACGGCGCGGAGCGCGTCGACCTCGCGCCGCAGCGTGTCGAGCGGGCGGCCGTCGGCGACGAAGCCGGCGAACGTGCCGGCGAGCGCGCCCGTCGTCGCGGCGGCGTCGACGAGGTTCGTGCGGTCGAGCTGCAGCGCCTTGGCCAGCTCGGGCGCGCTCACGTCGCCGGTCGCGAGCGCCGCGAACTCCTTCCGCATCTCGGTGAGCGCGGGTCCCGTGACCGCGGTCTGCACGCCCGAGAAGGCGCGCAGCTCGAGCTGCGCGCCGCTCTGCCGGAGGCGTGCGCCGGCGCCGTAGCTGTAGCCGTGCTTCTCGCGCAGGTTCTGGTTGAGGCGGCTGGTGAAGCTGCCGCCGAACAGCGTCTCCACTGCGCCGCGCACGGCCCGCGCCGCGTCGTCCGCCGGCGGGATCGGGCGCGCCGCGTAGAGCATCGTCTGCGCCGCGCCGGGGCGGTCGACGAGGACGAACCGGCCGGCGGTCGAGGTCTTCGGCGCGGCCTGCGGTGGCGCCGGCGTGCCGCCGCTCCACTTCGCGAAGCGCTCGTCGAGCGCGCGGCGCAGCGCGTCGCGGTCGAGGTCGCCCACGAACACGAAGCGCGCGCGCGACGGATCGACCAGGCGCGGCGCCGCGCCGCGCACGTCCTCGAGCGTGAGGGCCTGGTTCGTCGCGGCGTAGCCGTCGACCGGCCGGCCGCGGTAGTCGTCGCGCCCGAAGAGCAGCGCGCGCGCGACCACCTCCGCGACCTTGCGCGGCTCGTCCCCGCGCGCCTGCGTGCTGCCCACGGCGAGCGCGCGCTCGCGCTCGAAGTCGGCCGCGGCGAGGTTGGGACGCAGGATCGCGTCGGCGTAGAGGTCGAGCGTCGGACCGAGCTTCGACGCGAGCCCGGACACGGACACGTCGAACGAGACGGTCTGCGCCGCCGCGTCGATGCTCGCGCCGAGCGCGGAGACCGCGGCCTCGAACTCCGCCGCGCTCTTCCCCGCCGCGCCCGACGTCAGGAGCGTCGCCGTGAGTGCGCCGAGCCCTGCCTTCGCGGCCGGCACGAGCCGTTCGCCGCCGTCGACGACGAGGTGGCCCGAGAACAGCCCGGTGCCCTTCTGCGCGAGGAACGCGACCTCGACGCCGTTCGCCAGCTTGAACGTCTCGGGCACCGGCGCGGCGAAGGCGGACGGCGCGAAGTCCTTCGGGCGCTGGTCGAGGCTCTTCGCGCCCGGCTCGTCGCCGCGCGGGAGGATGCGCAGGTCGACGCGTCCGTCGCCGAACGTGCGGCGCGACCAGTCCTTCATCGCGTCGGCGCTCACGGCGGCGAAGCGCGCGAGGTCGCGGTCGAACGAGTCCGCGTCGCCGTAGAACGTGCGGTACTCGTTGAGCAGGTCGGCGCGCCCGAACAGGCTCTCGAAGCGGTGCAGCCGGTGCGCCTCGTCCTGGGCCTTCACGCGCGAGAGCTCGGCCGCGGTCGGCCCGTCCTGGACGAACCCGTCGATGACGCCGAGCGTCTCGCGCTTGATCCGCTCGAGGTCGACGCCGGGCGCCGCCACGATCTCGACGTGGAACTCGGAGTTGAGCGTGCGCGTGTCGAGGTAGACCGCGACCTCCTGCGCGAGGCGCGTCTCGAGCACGAGCCTTTTCTGCAGCCGGCTCGAATTGCCGTCGCCGAGCACCGCCGCGGCGAGTTCGAGCTCGGCCGACCCGGGCCTGTACGCCGCGGGCGCGGGCCACACGAGGTAGAGCTTGGGGAATTCCACCTTGTCGACGGCGATGCGGCGCACCTCGTGGTCGAGCGCGACCGTCGCGACGTCGCGATGCTGCGGCATCGAGCGCGCGGGCACGGCGCCGAACGTCGCCTCGATGATCGGCTTGATCTTCGCGGGATCGAAGTCGCCCGCGACCACGAGGCTCGCGTTGCCGGGCACGTAGTAGGTCGCGAAGAAGTCCTTCACGTCCTGGAGCGAGGCGGCCTGCAGGTCCTCGTGGCTGCCGATCACGGGGTGGTGATACGGGTGGCCGGGCGGATACAGCGCGTCGGGCAGGATCAGCTCGGCGATCCCGTACGGGGTGTTCTCGACGGTCTGGCGCCGCTCGTTGCGCACGACGTCGCGCTGCAGGTCGACCTTCTCCTGGGTCATGTTCGCGCCGAGCGCGTCGAGGCGGTCGGCGTCGAGCCACAGGAGCAGCGGCAGCAGCGACGACGGGCCCATGCTGAAGTAGTTCGTGCGGTCGCTGCTCGTCGACGCGTTGTTCGATCCGCCGCCCGACTCCATCAGCACGTCGAACTGGTTGCCCGGCACGCGCGCGGTGCCCATGAACATGAGGTGCTCGAACAGGTGCGCGAACCCGGTGCGCCCCGGCGCCTCGTCCTTCGAGCCCACCGCGAACCACGTGTCGATCACGACCTGCGGCAGGCGGTGGTCCTCGTGCAGGGTCACCGTGAGCCCGTTGGGCAGCATGTAGGTCTCGGCCGGGACCTTCGCGGCGAACGCCGTGCCGGCGGCGAGGACGAGAACGGCGAGCACCGTGGAGCGAGCGAACATGACGTGTCCTCGGTTCACCGGCGGCGGCGCGCGGCGCGCGCGCTCCCGCCGTGGGAGGAGAAGTCGGCCAGGATGGCCAGCACCAGGATCAGCACCTGCCACAGCCCCCACTGGGCGTGGAACGCGTTCAGCACGACCACGTACCAGAGCAGCGTGTAGGGGAGGAACAGGAAGCCCAGGACGGGCAGCAGGATGCCGCCGTCGAAGGCGCGCCCGATCCAGTGGCTGAAGATCCACATCAAGACCAGCGCGGCGCGCGGCGCGACGAGTCCGACGAACAGCACCAGGCAGCCCATGCGTCCTCCGCGGCGCCCGAGGGGTGGCGACGGCCGGAGACTATACGCCTCCTCGAGGGAACGCCGGAACGGGCCGGGCAAGCCCGGCCCCTACGAACGGGATGAGCGGGTCCGGCGTCAGGCGAGACGGTCGAGCAGCGTGCCGATCATCTCGTCCGCGGTGCGTACGACCGCGGTGTTCGCCTTGACCTGGATCGCGGATTCGCGCAGCGCGACCAGGTCCTCCGGCAACCGCCCGGGGTCGCTGCCCGAGGCGATGCGCGTGGCCGTGCGATCGACGTTCTCGAACGCCTTGCGGATGCCGGTGAGCGCGGTCGCGGTCGCGGAGAGGTCGGACATGGGAGGGCTCCTCGACGCTCGTATCGGCCGCGGGACCGTTTTCCTTAGGGCACGACCATGTGCAGGGGCGGGTTCGTGTCGGGGCTGGTTGAGCGCGCGAAGCGCGCGTAACCCGCCCGTCGGTCACGGCACGACCCTGTGTAGGGGCGGGTTTAGCGCGCGAAGCGCGCGTAACCCGCCCGTCGGTCAGGGCACGACCAGGTCGAGCGTCACCGGCGCGAGCTCGATCACCGCCGGTGTCCGCGCGATCACGTCCCCGTCCACCTGGAGCGGCTGCCCCGCCGGACCGCGGATCTCGATGCGGCGCGCCCGCACGATGCGCACGCCCGGGCAGCGGTCGAGCCGTCCGCGCACGAGCCCCCACGACGAGCGGAACAGCGCCGCGCGGCCGCGGCGCTCGAAGAGCACGAGCTCGAACGAGTCCCGCGCGAGGTCGCCCGCGGGCGCGCACACGAACGCGCCGCCGTACAGCCGGCCCTTCGACGCGATGAGCCCGGCCACGGTCGCGGGCATCCCGTCGACGAGGCACTCGAGCGCCGGCACGTCGTACGGCACGACGCGGCGGAAGCACTCGATCACGTACGCGGCGCGGCCGAGGGCCTTCTTGAGGCGGAGCGACACGCCGTGCGCCACCAGCGCGTCGAAGCCCGCGCCCGTCATCGCGCTGAACAGCCGTCCTTCGACGAGGCCGAGGTGCACGCGGCGCGTCGCTCCGGTCGCGATGACGCGCGCGATCGCCTCGGGTTGCCGCGGGAGCCCGATCTCGCGCGCGGTGACGTTGGCGGTGCCGAGCGGCGCGATCGCGAGCGGCACGCCGTGGCCGGCGAGCCCGTTCACGACCTCGTTGACGGTGCCGTCGCCGCCGGCCGCGATCACGACGTCGAACGTGCCGGAGAGCGCCCCCGCGCGCGCGAGGCGCTCCGCGTCGCCGCGCGCGCCGGTGCGCTCGAGCGTGACGTGAACGCCCTCGCGGGCCAGCGCCTGCCGCAGCGCCTCGAAGAACGGCGCCCGGCGCTGACCCGCGACAGGGTTCTGGACCAGAAGCGCGCGCCGCGTCATCCCTGCGGGCCCAGGGAGCGCGGGTGCGCTACTTCTTCTTGGCCGGCGGGTCGGGGACCGGCGTCGGCGGCGGAGGCGGCGGCGGACCCGGGGCCTTCACCTCGAGCAGCTCGACCTCGAACACGAGCGTCGCGCCGCCCGGGATGCCCTGGTTGCCCCCGTCGCCGTAGGCGATCGCGGACGGGCAGACCAGCTTCGCCTTGCCGCCCGCCTTCATCTTCTGCAGCCCCTCGGTCCAGCACGGGATCACGCCGTTCAGCGGGAACTCGGCCGGCGCGTTGCGCTTGTACGAGCTGTCGAACTCGTGGCCGTCGATCAGCGTGCCGCGGTAGTGGACTTTCACCGTGTCGGTCGCCGCGGGCGACTTGCCGGTGCCGGCCTTCTCCTCGACGTAGACCAGCCCCGACGCGGTCTTCTGGGCGCCGGGCTCCTTGGCGGACTTCTCCTCGAAGGCCTTGCCCTTGGCCTTCTCCTGCTCGGTGTTGGCGGCCATGCGTCCGCGGGCGAACTCGTTGACCTTGGGGCCCCACTGCTCGAGCTCGACCTGCCGCTTGGCGCCGGTCGCCTCGTCCGTGAGCCCCTGGGCGATGATCGCCAGTTCGGCCTTGGTGAGGTTCAGCGAGGCCACCTTCTGGCCGAGGATCAGCCCCATCGCGTAGAGCGTCTTGTCCTGGTCGGTCTTCAGTTCCTGCGCGAACGAGGCCCCGGCGGGGGCGGCCACGAGGAGCGCCGCGAGGGCGCCGACGACGAATCTCCGCATCACGTCCACCTTTCCTGCCGCGCCGTGCGCGGCGCTGTTCCCGAGGACTGGCACGAACGCCGCAGGATACAATGTCCCGGCCTTGCGAACGACAAGCACGGTGAGCGTGGCGTGAGCGCCAACAAACCCCTTCCGGCCCCCTCCGGCCAGATCCGGCTGCTCCTCATGGCGGCCGGGGCGGGACTCGTCGGCGGCAGCGTCGCCGTGCTGTTCCGGGCACTCGCGGGGATCCTGCCCTCGCTCGTCTG
>JABLTH010003595.1_pt1 | contig 38105 bp, 29 predicted proteins | sample 7875711 | NCBI WGS metagenome assembly JABLTH01 (sample SAMN14941262, study PRJNA633318) | bioreactor metagenome | isolation source: bioreactor | place: China | collected 2019-03-05 | reverse complement strand
CTTCGTCGAGATCGAGCCGGGCGTGGAAGGCCTGGTCCACGTGTCCGAGATGGACTGGACCAACAAGAACGTCAACCCGGCCAAGGTCGTGCAGGTCGGCGATGAGACCGAAGTGATGGTGCTGGACGTGGACGAAGAGCGTCGCCGCATCTCGCTGGGTATCAAGCAGACCCGTTCCAACCCGTGGGAAGCCTTCGCCGCCATGCACAAGAAGGGCGACAAGGTGTCCGGCCAGATCAAGTCGATCACCGACTTCGGCATCTTCATCGGCCTGGAAGGCGGCATCGACGGCCTGGTCCACCTGTCCGACATCTCGTGGCAGGGTACGGGCGAAGACCTCGTGCGCAACTTCAAGAAGGGCGACGAGATCGAAGCCGTGGTGCTGGCGGTGGATCCGGAGCGCGAGCGCATCTCCCTCGGCATCAAGCAGATGGAGCAGGATCCGTTCGGTCAGTTCATGGCCACCAACCCGCGTGGCACGGTCGTCACCGGCACGGTGAAGGAAGTGGACGCCAAGGGCGCCGTGGTCGATCTGGGCGAAGGTGTCGAGGGTTACATCCGCGCCAACGACATCGCCAAGGAGCGCATCGACGACGCCACCCAGCACCTGAAGGTCGGCGACAAGATCGAAGCCAAGTTCACCGGTATGGACCGCAAGGGTCGCCAGCTGCAGCTCTCCATCCGCGCCAAGGATGAAGAGGAACTGCAGGACGCGATGCAGGAGTACTCGTCGGCTTCCGGCGGTACGACCAAGCTCGGCGCCCTGCTGAAAGAGCAGTTGAACAAGGCCGACTAAGCAACACTCGCTAGGCACGGGGCGGCGCTCGCCGCCCCGTGGTTTCATCGTCACGGACATTGGGGACCCATGACCAAATCCGAATTGATCGAAGCGCTGGCACGGCGCCAGACCCATCTGGCCTTCAGCGACGTCGAATTGGCCGTCAAGAGCGTCATCGAACAGATGAGCAATGCGCTTTCGCACGGCGAACGCATCGAGGTACGCGGATTCGGCAGCTTCGCGCTGCACTACCGTCCGCCCCGCATGGGCCGTAATCCCAAGACCGGCGAAGCGGTGGCTCTGCCGGGCAAGCACGTCCCCCATTTCAAGCCGGGCAAGGAATTGCGCGAGCGCGTCAACCAGTCGCTGGATGAGGCGGCCTCCGCATAAGCGTCCCGGCAACGGGTTGAATGAAGGCAGGCGGCTTCGTGCCGGTCCTGCCTTCTTTTTTGCCTGCGGACCATGCCTGCGCGCGGGTCCGTAACCGCATGAACGAACGGCGCCCGATGCCTGTGACGTGGGCATTCAATCGGTTAAAGTCGCCGCCATGCGATTGATCGTCACGCTCATTCTTCTGCTCTTCATCGCTGCCGGCGTGGTCGTGGGGGCGCTCAATGCCGATCTGGTCGACTACGACCTGGCGTTCGCGCGATTCCAGATGCCCAAGGGCGCGGCCGTGCTGGCTGCCTTGGTGCTGGGCTGGCTGCTGGGCGGCCTGACCGCGTGGCTCGGCGTCAGCATGCGTCATCGTCGCCATCGCCGGCAGGCGGCTCGCGGCGGGGATGCCAGGTCGTCCGCAGACGCATGATGGCCCTCTATGTGCTGGCTCTGCTGATCCCAGTCGCTTTCGTCAGTGGCTGGTGGACCGCCCGGAGCGCCGGAGCGAAACGCTCGGGCGCGCAAGTCAGCGAGCTGTCTTCCGATTATTTCCGTGGCCTGAACTACCTCCTCAACGAGGAGCAGGACAAGGCCATCGAGGTCTTTCTGCGCCTTGCGGAATACAACCGCGACACCGTGGAAACCCACCTCGCGCTAGGCACTCTCTTCCGTCGCCGCGGCGAGGTGGATCGCGCGATCCGCCTGCACCAGCATCTGGTATCCAGGCCGGGCCTTTCCGACGCGATGAAGACCGTCGCGCTGCTGGAGCTGGGCGAGGACTACATGCGTGCGGGACTGCTCGACCGTGCCGAAACGCTGTTCTCCGACCTCGTGGCCATGGACGCGCATGCGCCTTCGGCGCTGCGCCATCTGATCGCTATCTACCAGCACGAACGCGATTGGCATAAAGCGATCGAGCACGCGCGGCGCCTGGAAGCGATGACCGGCGAGGACGAAGCCGGCATGATCGCGCAGTTCTACTGCGAACTCGCCGAACAAGCCCGCCAGCACGGCGCTCGCCAGGATGCGCGGGAGTACCTGCGCCAAGCCTTCGCCTGCCAGGCCGACTGCGTCCGCGCCTTCATGCTGACCGGACGTCTCCATGCCGAGGAGGGCGAGCATGACCAGGCGGTCGACGCGTATGAGGCTGGGGTCGAAGCCGACATCGCCTTCGTGCCGGAGGTCCTGCCGCCGCTGCTCAATAGTTATGCCCGTTCCCAGCAAATGGCGCGGGCCGAACGTTTCCTGCGCGACATCCTGGAGCGTTACCACGGCATCTCGCCCGTGCTGGCGCTCACCCGCCTGTACCAGCAGCGCGATGGCGAGCGCACAGCGATCGATTTCCTCACCTCCCAGTTGCGCCAGCGTCCCTAGGTACGTGGCCTCATGGCATTGATCGACGCGACCATGGACAAGGTCGAGGGCGAAGCGCGCGAAAACTTCCTGATCCTGCGCGATCTCACCAAGAAATTGCTGGAAGGGCAGGCGATGTATCGATGCAGCCGTTGCGGCTTCGGCGCCAAGGCGCATCACTGGCAGGGCCCCAGCTGCAAGAGCTGGAGCACCATCCGGCCGATCCACGGCGTCGCCAACGAATGAGCTTGCGATGACGCCTCTCATGCTGGCCTCAGGGATGGTGCTGGCAGCGCTGACGATCGCGCTGATCGTGGTACGCGGTGCCATCGCCTACGCCCATCGTCGCGGCATGCTCGACCACCCCGGGCAGCGGCGCTCGCATTCGATTCCCACCCCGCGTGGCGGCGGCATCGGCATGGTTGCCGCCGTGCTCGCCACCTCGCCCTGGGCGTTGCGATTGCTCGAGCTGGCATGGCCATGGCCCGTGCCGCTGGCCCTGGCAGTGGCGACGCTGCTGGTCGCCGCCATCGGCTGGTGGGATGACCATCACTCCTTACCGGTGCTTCCGCGGCTTGGCGTCCAATTGCTCGCCTGCGCCCTGTTCGGTGGCGCCATGACGGTGGGCGCAGTGTCCTGGCTGTGGCTACCCATGCTGGTGCTGGGCGGAGCCTGGAGCATCAATCTGCACAACTTCATGGATGGGATCGACGGCCTGCTCGCCCAGCAATGCCTGTTCGTGGCAGTTGGCTTGGGCGCGCTGGCCTATGGGGCAGGGCAGTGGGGGCTGGCGGTCTCGGTCACCTGCCTGGCGGCCGCTGCACTGGGCTTCTGGTGCTACACCCGGCCCCGGGCAGCGATCTTCATGGGCGATGTGGGCAGCGGCACCCTCGGATTCCTGCTTTTCGCCTTTACGGCCCTGCTGTGGCGGCTCGATACGGCCCTGCTGTGGCCGGCCTTGATCTTGAGTTCATCCTTCATAACGGACGCTAGCCTTACTCTTCTGAGCCGTTTTCTGAAGGGACGGCGCTGGTACACTCCGCACCGCGAACATCTGTATCAATGGCTGGTTCGCAGTGGCATGTCGCATGCTGCAGGGGGAGCGTGCTACTTGGCCTGGAATGTCCTGGCCGCCGCGCCGCTGGCGTGGCTGTCATGGTTCTGTCCGGGCTGGGGATGGACGATCTGCGTCGTCACGTATTTGATCGCCGGCGCAGCTTGGATGCTCGCCAAGCGCTACTGTCTGTGGCGGACCCAGCACAAGGCCAGTCATGTCGCTACGTAAACTGATCGCTGTCATACATCCACGCGCGGCGGTCGCGTTGCACGACCTGCTCATGGCGGCGATTGCCTGGTGGGTGGCCAAGTCGCTGCGTTATGCGCTGGTGGACGACGTCGCGGTCCATTTCCATCTGCTCGAGTGTCCCCTCGTGCTCGCCGTGCAGGGCATCGTCCTCAACTGGACGGGTCTCTACCGCGGCCTCTGGCGCTTCGCCAGCCTCCCGGATCTCTGGAACATCCTGCGCGCGACCATCATCGGCGCCCTGTCCATCGGCCTCATCCTGGTCCTCTACAACCGCCTGGAAGACGTGCCGCGCTCGGTGCTGCTGGTCTATCCGGTGGTGCTGTCCATGCTGCTCGGCGGTCCGCGCCTGGCCTACCGGTTCTGGAAGGACAGCCGCATCGACATGTTCCAGTCGCAGCCGGTGCAGCGGGTACTGATCGTCGGGGCGGACCGCGCCGGCGAAGCGCTCGCCCGCGATCTGCATCGCGACAGTCGCTACGCGGTGGTCGGTTTCGTGGACGACCATGACAGCCTGCGCGGCGCCAGCATCAACGGCCGACCGGTGCTGGGCCGCATCGACCTGCTGCCGGAACTGGCGCGCGAAGTGGCCGCGCAGATGCTGCTGATCGCCATGCCCGGCGCCTCTACCGAGGAAATGCGGCGGATCGTGGAGCTTTGCGACCAGACCGGCCTGCCATACCGCACGGTGCCCAAGCTGGAGGACGTTGTCGCCGGCCGCGCGCAATTCAACGAGATCAAGGAAGTCGCGATCGAGGACCTGCTCGGCCGCGATGCCGTCGAGCTGGACTGGACCGCCATTCGCGAGACTCTCACCGGCAAGCGCGTGCTCGTCACCGGCGGCGGCGGTTCGATCGGTTCGGAGCTGTGCCGGCAGGTTGCTCGCCTGGGTGCGCAATCGCTCTGCGTGGTGGACAACGGCGAGTTCAATCTCTACCAGATCACGCAGGAGCTGCGGCAGGAATTCCCGGAGCTGCTGTTCGAGCCCATCCTCGCCGATTGTGGCGATCCGGCTGCGATGACGCGGCTGTTCGTGGAGTTCAAGCCGCAGGTCGTGTTCCATGCCGCTGCCTACAAGCACGTGCCGCTGTTGCAGGGACAGCTTCGCTCGGCCTTCCGCAATAACGTGCTGGCTTCGCGCAACATGGCCGATCTGGCCGATCGCCATCAGGCCGAGTGCTTCGTGCTCATCTCGACCGACAAGGCGGTCAACCCCACCAGCGTGATGGGCGCCTGCAAGCGCATCGCCGAGATCTGGTGCCAGAACCTCGATGCGCGTTCCACCACCCGTTACATCACCGTGCGTTTCGGCAATGTGCTCGACTCGGCCGGTTCGGTGGTGCCGCTGTTCCGCAAGCAGATCCGCGCGGGCGGCCCGGTGACCATCACGCACCCGGAAATCTCCCGTTATTTCATGACCATTCCGGAGGCCTGCCAGCTCATCTTGCAGGCCGCCAGCCTGGGCAAGGGCGGCGAGATCTTCGCGCTGGACATGGGCGAGCCAGTGAAGATCCGCGACCTCGCCGAGCAGATGATCCGCCTCGCCGGCAAGAAGCCGGGCACCGAGATTCCGATCGTTTTCACCGGCCTGCGGTCCGGCGAAAAACTCTTCGAAGAACTGTTCCATCCGCTGGAAAACTACACGGCGACCGCGCACGCCAAGATCTTCCTGGCGCAGTACCGCCAGGTGAGTTGGGAACTGCTGCAGGCCCAGCTGGTGAAGGCCTCCGAAGCCACGGTCGCCTACGATGAGGAAAACCTTCGGCGCTGCGTGTCCAGCCTGCTGCCCTCGTTCCGTTGGAGCGATGTGGCGCAGCCGGACAACGTGGTGTCGATCCGTCGCAATGAATCAGGAGAGAAGTGAGTGAGCAAGCCTTTGCGCAAGGTAGTGTTCCCCGTGGCGGGCCTGGGCACGCGTTTCTTGCCGGCCACCAAGGTGGTCGCCAAGGAAATGCTGCCGGTGCTGGACAAGCCGCTGATCCAGTACGCCGTCGATGAGGCCGTCGATGCGGGCGCGGACACCCTGGTGTTCGTCACCAACCGCTACAAGCACGCCATCGCCGACTACTTCGACAAAGCCTACGAGCTGGAAGCCAAGCTGCAGGAGAAGGGCAAGGACGAACTGCTCGCCCTGGTGCAGGGCACGCTGCCGCGCACCGTGCGCGCCATTTTCGTCACCCAGCCGGAGGCGCTGGGCCTGGGGCATGCCGTGCTGTGCGCCAAGCCCGTGGTGGGCGACGAGCCGTTCGGCGTGGTTCTTCCGGACGACCTGATCTGGAACAAGGGCAAGGGCGCGCTGGGCCAGATGGCCGAGCTGGCCCAGTCGCAGAACGCGGCCGGCGTGATCGCCGTCGAGGAAGTGCCGCAGAACGAGACCGACAAGTACGGCATCGTCGACGCCGAGCCGGTGGACGAGCGCAGCGCGCGCATCCGCCACATGGTGGAGAAGCCCAAGCCGGCCGATGCTCCCTCCAATCTCGCCGTGGTCGGCCGCTACGTGCTGCCGGGCCGCATCTTCGAGCTGCTGGAGCAGACCAAGCCGGGTGCCGGCGGCGAGATCCAGCTGACCGACGCCATCGATGCGCTGCTCAAGGAGCAGGGCAAGGTGCTGGCCTACCGCTTCCAGGGAACCCGTTTCGACTGCGGCAACAAGGCCGGACTGGTGCGCGCCACCATGCACATGGCCTTGCAGGACCCGAAGCTCGCGCCGGTCGTGCGCGAGCTGCTCGCCGGCCTCTGATCGGCATCCGCCGCCGGCCGGCCTGGCCGACGGCACCGTCGCACGCCCAGGTGGGGCGGCAAGCCATCTGGCCGCCCAAAAGCCGGCGGCGCCATGTCACAATCCACGCATCATCCCGCCATGAATCGCAGGCAGGATGCGTCAAGGGGAAAACCCGCCGTCGACGCTGTTCCACTCCGTGGGGCGGCGTCGTCGCATGCGGGGTTCGGCCCGAGGCCGGCGTCTAGCCGTCTCTGTTTCATCGGATGAATGCCAGGAAGCATTATGGATTTGCTGCGGTTTCTTGCGTTGTTGCCCGTCCGCCTGATGCGCGGACTCCTCTACGTCATCGCGCTGCTGCTGCGCCCCTTGATCGGCAACGTGTCGTGGTCGGCGCCCAACTGGGTGCCTGCCACCGGCGCGTTCGTGCGCCGCAAGCCACTGCACTCCGCGGGCATGCTGCTGGGCGTGATCGCGCTGGCCGCGGGCGGCTGGTTCGGCTGGGAGTGGTACAAGAACCGGCCCAAGCCCGTGGAACCCACGCGGGTCACCTTCGAGGTGAACAAGCCGGGCATTACCGACTACACCGCGCAGACCGTCACTTTCCGCCCCCTGATCGTGCAGTTCTCGCGCTCGGCGGCGCCGCTGGAACTGGTGGGCAAGCCCGTCACCACGGGGGTGGTGATGGATCCGGTGGTGAAAGGGCAGTGGACTTGGCAGGACGATCGCAGCCTGCGCTTCGCTCCCTCCGAGGATTGGCCGGTCGGCAAGCATTTCGAAGTGCGCTTCGACGTCGCCAAGGCGTTCGCACCACACGTGCTGATGGCCGACGACCATTTCAGCTTCGACACCGAACCGTTCAAGGTGAGTTTCGGCCGCGGTGAGTTCTACCAGGACCCGCAGGACGCCACCGCCAAGAAGACCATCCAGCCGGTGGACTTCAACTATCCGGTGGACACCGCCCAGTTCGAGAAGCGCATCGCACTGACGCTCACCCAGAAGGGCAGCCTGGACAGCTCGCTGAAGTACACGGTCACCTACGACCCGTACAAGTTGCACGCGTGGATCCAGTCCCAGCCGCTGGCGCTGCCTCGCGACGATGGCGCGGTGAAGTACGCGATCGACAAGGGCGTGCGCAGCCTGCGCGGCGGCGACGGTTCCCAGGAAAAGCTCTCCGCCGACGTGAAGGTGCCCGGCCTCTACAGCCTCACCATCGACGAGATCACGCCCACCCTGGTCGACAACGACAAGTACGAGCCCGAGCAGGTGATGGTGATGGCCGTCAGCGGCACGGTGCGCGACAGCGAGATCGCCGGCCTCACCAAGGCTTGGATCCTGCCCCGGCGCAATCCCGAGGTGGACCAGGCGGACGATGACGAGCCGTATCCGTGGGACATGTCGCAGGTCAGCGAGGCCGTGCTGCGCAAGTCGCAACCGCTCAAGCTGGAGCTGGTGCCCACTGAAAGCGAGTACGAGGCTGGGCAGAGCTTCAAGTACCACGCCGAGCCTGGGCAGCGTGTCTACGTGCGCGTAGAGAAGGGGCTCAAGTCCCTCGGTGGCTACGTCCTCGGCAAGCCGCGCGTCGAGGTGTTCACCGTCCCCGACTATCCGAAGCTCCTGCGCTTCATGGCCGACGGCTCGCTGTTGTCGCTGAGCGGCAGCAAGCGCATCTCGGTCGTATCGCGCAACTTGCCCGGCATGCGGGTGGAGGTCGGCCGCGTCCTGCCGGACCAGTTGCAGCATCTGGTCAGCCTCAATGAGGGTACTTACGCCCGTCCGTCGCTGAATTACGCTTTCAGCGAGGACCACATCGTCGACCGCTTCGAACAGAAGCTGAGTTTCCCCAAGGGCGATCCGGGCAAGGCCCACTATGAAGGCGTCGACCTTGCGCAGTATCTGAAGGACGGCAAGCGCGGCGTGTTCCTGCTGCATCTGTCCAGCTACGACGCGGCCGCTGAGAAAAAGGCCGCCGACGCCGCTGCGGCGGCAGAACAGGGCCCGCAGGCGGCGCCGCGCGCCGGCGACGAGTCCGAAGGCGACATGGCCGAGGGCGAATCCCAGAACGAGAACGAGAGCGAGGGCGAGAGCGAGGGCGGCGACAACTCGCCGAGCCCGACCGACACGCGTCTGGTCGTGGTTACCGATCTCGGCATGCTGGTGAAACGCGCCATCGATGGCAGCCAGGATGTATTCGTGCAGTCCATCCATGATGGCCAGCCGGTCGCCGGCGCCACGGTTTCGGTGCTCGCGGTGAACGGGCAGACGCTCTACAGCGAAGCCACCGGCGCCGAAGGCGTGGTGCACTTCCCGACCTTGAAGGGCCTGGAGCGCGAAAAACGCCCGGTCATGTACCTGGTGAAGAAGGGCGAGGATCTGTCCTTCCTGCCCATTGGCAGCTATGACCGCCAGCTCGACTATTCGCGCTTCGATATCGGCGGCGAACGTAACGCGACCAACCAGGGCCAGTTGTCCGCCTATCTGTTCTCCGATCGCGGCATCTACCGCCCGGGCGACACCTTCCACATCGGCTTGATCGTGCGCGCTGCCAGCTGGACCCGCAGCGTCGCCGGCGTGCCGTTGCAGGCGGAAATCGTCGACCCGCGCGGCGTGTCCGTGAAGCAGTTGCCCATGTCCATGGATGCGAGCGGCTTCGGCGAACTGGCCTATGCCCCTGCGGAAACGGCGCCCACCGGCACCTGGACCGTCAACCTCTACATCGTCAAGGACGGCAAGGCCGGCGCGCAGATCGGCAGCACCACGGTACAGGTCCAGGAATTCCTGCCCGATCGTATGAAGGTCGAGGCCAAGCTGTCCCAGCAGGTGCCGGAAGGCTGGGTGAAGCCGGATCAGCTCAAGGGCCTGGTCGACGTGCAGAACCTGTTCGGCACGCCGGCGGAGAACCGTCGCGTGGAAGCATCGCTCACGCTGCGTCCCGCGTGGCCGGAGTTCCGCAGCTGGCCGGGCTACCACTTCTACGATGTGCGCCGCGCCAAGGAAGGTTATGAGGAGTCCCTGCAGGACGGCCAGACCGACGACAAGGGCCATGCCGAGTTCGACCTCGACCTGAAGAAGTACGCCGACGCCACCTACCAGCTGTACTTCCTGGCCAAGGCGTACGAAGCCGAAGGCGGGCGCAGTGTGGCCGCCGCGGCGCAGACCCTGGTCTCCAGCAACGATTGGCTGGTCGGCTACAAGGCAGCCGACAGCCTCGACTACGTGAGCCGCGGCGCGACGCGCAGCGTGCATCTGGTTGCGATCGACAGCCACGCCAAGGCGACGGATCTGAAGGACCTTCGCGCGGAGCTGATCGAGCGCCGCTACATCTCGGTGCTCACCAAGCAGGGTTCGGGTGTCTACAAGTACCAGTCCAAGCTCAAGGAGATCTCGGTCACCGAGCAGCCGTTGAACATCCCGGCGGCGGGCATGGACTACGCGCTGCCGACCGACAAGCCCGGCAACTACGCGCTGGTGATCCTGCGCGGTAGCGACCGCGTCGAGGTCAATCGCGTGGACTTCTCCGTTGCCGGCGACGCCAACGTGTCGCGTTCGCTGGACCGCAACGCCGAGCTGCAGCTCAGCCTGAGCAAGCCGGACTACGCGCCGGGCGAGTCTGTGGAGATCGCCGTGCGCGCGCCTTACGCCGGCAGCGGTCTGATCACCATCGAGCGCGACAAGGTCTATGCGCACGCCTGGTTCCATGCCGACACCACCAGTTCCGTGCAGCACATCACCGTGCCGGCGGACTTCGAAGGCAACGGCTACATCAACGTGCAGTACATCCGCGACCCGTCCTCGGACGAGGTCTTCATGAGCCCGCTGAGCTACGGTGTGGTGCCGTTCTCGGTGAACCTCGACGCGCGGCGCAATGCGGTGAAGGTGGACTCGCCGGCACTGGTGAAGCCAGGCGAGACGGTGACCTTCAAGCTCACCGCACCGCAGCCGACCAAGGCCGTGGTATTCGCGGTGGACGAGGGCATCCTGCAGGTCGCGCGCTACAAGCTGGGCGATCCGCTGAAGTTCTTCTTCCGCAAACGCATGCTGGAAGTAGGCACCTCGCAGATCCTCGACCTGATCCTGCCCGACTTCGAGAAGCTGATGGCCATGGCGGCCCCGGGCGGCGATGCGGACGCGGCGATCGGCCGCCAGCTCAATCCGTTCAAGCGCAAGCGCGACAAGCCCGTGGCCTATTGGTCCGGCATCGTCGACGTGGACGGCGAGAAGGATCTGACCTATCAGGTGCCGGACTACTTCAACGGCAAGTTGCGCGTGATGGCCGTGACGGTGTCGCAGGATCGCGTGGGCACCTTCGAGGGTTCCACCACCGTGCGCGGCGACTTCGTGCTGTCGCCGAACGTGCCCACCACCTTGGCCCCGGGTGACGAGGCCGAGGTGAGCGTGGGCGTGGCCAACAACCTCACCGGCCTCGGCGGCAAGCCGGTACCGGTGGCGGTGACCTTGAAGACCGGACCGCAGCTGCAGGTGCTCGGCCAGGCGACGCAGAATCTGAGTCTCGGCGAGATGCGCGAAGGCGTGGCGCTGTTCCGCGTCAAGGCCACCGACAAGCTCGGCTCGGGCAACCTGACGTTCACCGCGGGCTATGGCGGCAAGTCGGCCAAGCAGAGCGTCGACCTTTCCGTGCGGCCGGCCTCGGCCTATCGCACCCAGGTCGACGTGGGCCGCGTGGACGCCGGCGCCAAGACGGACGTGCCGGACCTGCGCAAGCTGTACGACGAGTACGCCTCGCGCGATGCCGCGTTCTCGCCGCTGCCGGTGGTGCTGTCGCAGGGCCTGACCAGCTATCTGGTGAACTACCAGAACTATTGCAGCGAGCAGATCATCAGTTCGGCCATGCCGCGACTGGTCGTGGCCAAGTGGCCGGTGGTGCCGGTATTCGCCCACGCGCTGCAACCGGCGTTCGAGGAAAAGAAGCTCAGTAACGACGAGGCGTTGTCCCGTTTCCTCGACGTGCTGCATTCGCGCCAGAACGGCCAGGGCGGTTTCGGCTTGTGGTCGGCCACGCCGGATGCGGAGCCGTTCGTCTCGGTCTACGCGATGAATTTCCTCATCGAGGCCCGCGCCCGCGGTGTGAGTGTGCCGAAGGACATGTTCGACGCCGGCAACAACTACCTCCGCCAGCTCGCGGGCGACAACGGCATGGATTCGCTGGACAAGCTGCGCCAGCGCGCCTACGCGGTGTACCTGCTGACCCGCCAGGGCAATGTCACGACCAACGACCTGGCGGCGGTGCAGAAACGCTTGCAGGAAGCGTATCCGGACCAGTGGAAGAACGATCTGGCCGCGGCATGGCTGGCGGCGTCGTACCAGTTGCTCAAGCAGGACAAGCAGGCCGCGCAGCTCATCGCCGGTCCGCAGAAGCTGCTGGAGCGCGCCGACAAGGACAAGAGCTACGTCTATGGCTACTACTACGACTCGCTCATCCGCGACTCCAGCGTGCTCTACGTGCTCGGCAAGCACTTCCCCGAACGGGCGAAGAACCTGTCGCCGCGCGTGTGGGAGAACATCAGCTATCCGCTGGCGCACCGCTGGTACAACACGCTTTCTTCGTCCATGACCTTGCTGGCGCTGGACGCCTATGCCAATGAGGCCGCCGGCGACATCAGCAAGCTCGGCATCGACGAGGTGCATACGGACGGCAGCGTGAAGGCCATCGCCAGCCTGCAGGGCAACTTGATGCAGGCCGGCAGCTGGAGCGCGGCGGCGGCGCGCCTGCGCTTTACCAACGGCGGCAACCTGCCGGCCTGGTACGTCGCCAGCCAGGGCGGCTACGACCGCGACGCCCCCGGCAAGGCGGTGAAGGACGGCCTGGAGATCATTCGCGAGTACACCGATACCAACGGCAAGGCGCTGAGCGAGGCCAAGGTCGGCGAGGAGATCGACGTGCACGTGAAGATCCGCGCCACCAGTAGCGAGGGCGTCTCCAACGTGGCGATCGTCGACCTGCTGCCGGGCGGCTTCGAGCCGGTGATCCAGCCGCCGCCGGAAGTGACCGACCACCAGGAAGACGGCAGCGAGCAGAACGACCAGGGCGGCGACAGCAAGGTGGAAGCCAGCGCATGGCGCTCGCCGATCGGCCTGTCCAGCTCCACCTGGACACCCGAGTACGCGGACATCCGCGAGGATCGCGTGGTGATCTACGGCACGGCCACGCCCGACGTGCGCGAGTTCGTGTATCGCATCAAGGCGACCAACGCGGGCAAGTTCATCGTGCCGCCGGCCTACGGCGAATCGATGTACAACCGCGAGATCCAGGCCCGTTCGCCTGGTGGCACGACACTGACCGTGAGCAAGCCGTAAGGGACCGGTTTCGGCGAAGCGCAGCGCTCATTCCCGACCATCCGCGCCCTCTCCAACCGGGGAGAGGGCAGGGGTGAGCTGCCGGGCGGAGCGCAATGTCGAGCGCCGCAGCGAGCTCTGCAAGTGGTGCTTCGCTTCGTCGGAACACCATCGCCATAGCGCTCCTCCCAGGTGGCCGCAGGAAGGTCCCATGGCACCGGCGCCGTCTCTCCTTGGGGAGAAGACTTGATCTTGGAAACCGAGGTTTGAGAGCCGTACCCGCCAACGCCGCCTTCAAAGTCCTTGCCCGCCCGGTTCTGCGCTGGATTCTCCGCTGGCAGAACTGGCTGGTCGGCGCGGCGCTGATCGCCGCCGTGCTCGTCGGTTTCCGTCTGTGGCCCCATCCGCGCCTGCGCGACTGGCTGCCCTCCTCGACGGCCGTCTACGACGCCAAGGGCCGCCTGCTGCGTCTCACCCTCGCCAGCGACGACCGCTATCGCCTGTGGGTGCCGCTGCACGACATCTCGCCCCAGCTGGTGGAGGGCGTGCTGCTGCACGAAGACCGCTGGTTCCGCTGGCACGCCGGCTTCAATCCCTACGGCCTGGCGCGCGGCGCCTGGGTCACCTACGTGCGGCACGGCAACCCGCAAGGTGGCTCGACCGTCACCATGCAGCTGGCGCGCCTCCTGTGGCGCCTCAATACGCGCTCGCCGATGGGCAAGCTTCGCCAGGTCGGCCGCGCCCTTCAGCTGGAACTGTTCTACTCGAAGGACCAGATCCTCGAGGCTTACCTCAACTACGCCCCGTACGGGCGCAATGTCGAAGGCGTCGGTGCGGCCAGCCTGGCCTATTTCGACAAACCGCCATCGGCGCTCACGCTGCCCGAGGCGCTCACCCTGGCGGTGGTGCCGCAGGATCCGACGCGGCGCCTGCGCGCCGGTCGCGAGACGGAGAAGACCGCGCCCGATGTGATCAATCCCCGGCTGGCCGACTCGCGCAATCGCCTCTATGCGCGCTGGCTTCTCCAGCATCCGGGCGACGCCGGCCTCAAGCCGCTATTCGCCCTGCCGCTCAATCTGCGTGCACTCTCGCGGCTGCCGTTCGAAGCGCCGCACGCGGTGGAACAACTGCTCGCCGCGCGTCGCCTGGGTGCGGACACGGCGGACAGCCGCGTCGCGACTACGCTCGATCTGGATCTTCAGCACAGCCTGGAGCGCCAGATCGGCCGCTACATCGAGCGCAACCAGTCGCGCGGCGTGCGCAACGCCGCGGCGATCCTGGTGGATACGCGCGACATGGCCATCAAGGCGCTGGTCGGCTCGGCCGACTATGGCGATGCCTCCATCCAGGGGCAGGTGAACGGCACCTTGGCCAAGCGTTCGCCCGGCTCGACGCTGAAGCCCTTCATCTATGCCTTGGGTTTCGACCAGGGCGTGCTGCATCCGCAGACCGTGCTGCGCGACGTGCCGACCTCGTTCGGCCCGTACACGCCGGAGAACTTCGACGGCCATTTTCTCGGCCCGGTGACCGCCACCGAGGCGCTGGTGCGCAGCCGCAACAGTCCCGCGGTATGGGTCGCTTCGCAGTTGCGCGACCCGAGCTTCTACCAGTTCCTGCGCGATGCCGGCATCGGCCGGCTGGCGAGCGAGAAACACTACGGCCTCGCCCTGGTGCTCGGTGGCGGCGAAGTCACCATGCAGGAGCTGGCCAGCCTCTACGCCATGCTCGCCAACCGCGGCGAACTCAAGCCGCTGCGCCTGGCTGCCGCCGACCCGCTGCCCAAGCAGGGCACCCGCCTGCTCAGCGAGGAAGCGAGTTTCATGGTGATGGACATGCTGCGGCAGAACCCGCGGCCGGACGAGACCACCGGCGCGCAACCCTACCGCCTGCCGGTGTATTGGAAGACCGGCACGTCCTGGGGCTTCCGCGATGCCTGGACCGCGGGCAGCTTCGGTCCCTACGTGCTGGTGGTGTGGGTGGGCAATTTCGACAGCAGCGGCAACCCCGCCTTTGTCGGCGTGGAGGCGGCGGCTCCGCTGTTCTTCCAGATCGTCGACGCGCTGCGCGCGGAGCAGCCGGGGCTGGCCGAGCCCATCCACCGCATGCCTCCCAACCTCAAGCGCGTGGCGATTTGCCTGGCCAGCGGCGATCTGCCCAACCAGTGGTGTCCGCAGAGGGGCACGACCTGGTTCATTCCGGGCAAATCGCCGATCCGGGTGAGCCAGGTGCACCGGCCTGTGGTGATCGATGACGCCACCGGCAAGCCGGCCTGCCCACCGTACGATGGCAAGCGCACGCACCTGGAGGTGTACGAGTTCTGGCCGTCCGAGCTGCAGCAGGTCTTCATCCAAGCCGGCATCCCGCGCCGCACGCCGCCGCGTAACGACGCCTGCGTCTACGGCGGCGAAGCCGTGGGCGAGCCGCCGCGCATCACCTCGCCTCTGCGCGGCAGCATCTACGCACTGCGCATGAAACGGCGCGGCGAGGACCGCATCGCCTTCAGCGCCAACGGCGACGCCGCCACATGCACGCTGTACTGGTTCGTCAACGACGCCTACGTCGGCAGCAGCACACCCGGGCAATCGCTGTTCTGGCAACCGGCGGCGGCGGGCAACTACGACGTGCGCGTGGTCGACGACCGCGGCATGAGCGATACGCGCCCGCTGGGCGTGAGCCTGGTTGAATGAGCGGATCGAATGGGGCCATTTGCATGAGGCGGTCGAATGAGGATGCTCGAATGAGCGCTGCCAGGGCTCGCACCGTCGCCGTACGGCCCCTGCCATGCGTCACGCCGGAGCGCGCATGCCGCTGCGCTATGCTTGCCAGCCTGTCCCGCGCAGCCTGCCTCCGATCGATGCGATGAAGCAGCCACCGGCACCGTCCTACTATCGCGCCACCGCCGCGGCGTACGAGCCTTACGCCGCATTGCGGGGCAGGGCGGAGGCGCGTGTCGCGATCGTCGGCGGCAGCTTCGCCGGCTTGCATACCGCCCTGGCCCTGGCCGAACGCGGCGTGCGCGACGTCGTGCTGATCGAGCGCGAACAAGTCGGCTTTGGCGCATCCGGTCGCAACGGTGGTTTCGTGTTCGCCGGCTACTCGCTGGGCGAGCAGGCATTGCTGGATCAGCTTGGCCAGGAGCGTGCGCGTGCGCTGTTCGGTCTCACCACCGCGGCGGTCGACCGTATCCGGGCGCAGGTCATGCGCTATGGAATCGCGTGCGACCTGGTCGACGAAGGCGTGCTGTGGGCCAACTGGTTCCGTGATCCAGCGGTGCTGCGCGGACGGCAGGCGTTGCTGGAAAAGCACTACGGCGTGCAGTGGGAATGGGTGCCGCGCGAAGCGCTGCGCGAGCGCGTGCATACCGAGCGCTATTTCGATGGTCTCTACGAGCGCAACGCCTTCCATCTGCATCCGCTGAACTTCGCCATCGGCCTGGCCGCGGCGGCCGCGGGGCAGGGCGTGCGCATCCACGAGAACACCGACGCATGGCAGCTGCGCCGCGACGGCCTGCGCTGGCGGGTCGAGACGGACCAGGGCTGGGTACTCGCCGAGCACGTGGTGCTGGCTTGCGGCGGCTACCTGGCGGGGCTGCGGCGGCAGATCGACCGCGCGATCCTGCCCATCGCGACGTATGTGATGGCCACCGAGCCACTGGGCGAGCGCCTGCGCGAATGCATCGATACGCGCGCCGCCATCTACGACACGCGCTTCGCCTTCGACTACTACCGACCGCTGCCGGACACGCGCCTGCTGTGGGGCGGTCGCATTTCCATCCGTAACCGCTCGCCCCAGGCCGTGCGCCGCCTGCTGACACGCGACATGTTGCGCGTGTTTCCCGCGCTCAAAGGCACGCGGATCGATTTCGCCTGGTCCGGCCTGATGAGCTATGCGCGCCACCAGATGCCGCAGATCGGCGGCGGCGACGATGGCCTGTGGTGGGCCCAGGCTTTCGGCGGCCACGGGCTGGCGCCTACCTGCGCTGCCGGCGAGCTGCTCGCGGCGGCCATCGCAGAGCGTGACGAGCGCTGGAAGCAATTCGCCGATTACGGCCTGGCCGGCACCCGGCGTCCCGCCGGCTATCTGGCCGCCCAGGCCAGCTACTGGTGGCATCAGGGCAAGGACTGGTTCAAGACGAGGCTGGAAGCATGAGCGAGACGCAGGACGTGGCCGACATCACCTGGGCCGATTTCGAGAAGGTGCTGATCGTGGCCGGCACCGTCACCCGGGTTGAGGCTTTCCCGGAAGCGCGCAAGCCGGCCTGGAAGGTGTGGGTGGATTTCGGCCCGTACGGCGAGAAGAAGACCAGCGCTCAGATCGTGACGCTGTACCGGCCCGAGGATCTGGTGGGCCGGCAGATCGTCGGCGTGATCAATTTCCCCGAAAAGCAGGTCGGACCGTTCCGCTCGCAGTTCCTGCTCACCGGCTTTCCCACGGATGAGGGCGTGGTGATCACCGCCGTGGAGCGCCCAGTGCCGAACGGTACGCGGCTGGCCTGATCCCTCGCGGGCGCTCACGCGCCCGCTCGCCGGCCGCGTCGTGCCCGTGGAGCGCCACGTCCGATCCATTCGCCGGCGGCATCATGCCGGCTTTCCATGCAAGGACGATCCATGAAAACGACGCTTCGCCTCCTGCTGACCGGCGCCACCGCGCTTGCCTTCGCCCAGGCCCACGCCGCCGACGACCGCGGCTGGTCCACGCCGGAAAAGCCGTTCCATCTTTACGGCAATACTTGGTACGTCGGCACTCATGGCTTGAGCGCCGTCTTGATCACATCGCCGCAGGGCCACGTGCTGATCGACGGCACGTTGCCCGAAAACGCCGCGCAGATCGAAGCCAACATCAAGGCGCTCGGTTTTCGCCTCGGCGACGTCAAGGCGATCCTCAATTCGCACGCTCACTTCGACCATGCCGGCGCCATCGCGGCCCTGGCCAAGACCAGCGGCGCCAAGGTCTATGCCAGCCAGTCGAGCGCGGAGGAGATGATGGCCGGCGGCGACTACGCCGAAGATCCGCAGAACGGCGAGGCGCCGCATTACCCGAAAGTCGCACGGGTCGATGTGGTGAAGGACGGCGGCAAGGTGACGGTGGGCGAGATCGAGGTGACCGCGCATTACACGCCCTGGCACACCCCGGGCTCGACCACCTGGACATGGCGTAGCTGCGAAAAAGAGCGCTGCATCGACGTGGTCTATGCCGACAGCATCACCGCGTTCACCAATGGCGTTTACCGCTACAGCGACCCCGCGCACCCCGAGCGCGTGGCGTCCTTCCGCAAGACCTTCGGCATCATCGCGGCATTGCCGTGCGATCTGCTGCTGTCGACCCATACCGACGTCAGCGGCTTCTTCGACAAGGTCGCCGCGCACCGCGCCGGCGCCAAGCCGGATCCGCTGTTCGACCCCAATGCCTGCAAGACCTTCGCCCAGTCGTCGGCTGCCGACTTCGAGGCCAAGCTCAAGGAAGAAGGCAAGGCGAAGCGCTGAGCGCGGTTCAGTCGGCGCGGCTCAGCCAGACTTCCAGGCCCTGGGCATTGAGTTCGATATCCATGCCCAGGACCTGCAGCAGTTCGTCGCGCGAACCGTTCCAGCCGTGCGCCGCGAGCCGCTCGGCATAAAGATCGGTAAGTGCCCACTTCAGCCATTCATGGCGTTTTTCCTTGGGTTCGTCGCGCACCGCATGAGCAAGGCTGACCATGGCGTCGATCTGCGCGTGGAGACCCTTGGCCAGTCGCTCGATATCGCCGACGCCGCCGAAATGGGTGACGTAGATGGTTTCCGCTTCGAGCGCGACCAGGCGGCGAATCGAGTCATGCAGCGCCTCGGGTTCGAACTGCACGGGCGTGCTCGTGGGCAGGGCGAAGGGGCCGCGCTCGGTGTCGAATTCGCGATAGGAAAGGCCGAACGTATCGCCGGTGAAGCAGGCCCTGGCTTCCTCGTCATAGACGCACAGGTGATGCTTGGCGTGGCCGGGCGTATCCAGGCAGCGCAGCGAACGTCCCTGCAGTTCGACGATATGGCCGTCCGGAGCCTGCACCACGCGTTCGGCGGGGATGGGCAACAGTCGCCCGTAGGTCTTCTCCATAACCTCCTCGCCATACACCGCGCTGGCGCCGGCCCACAATTGTGCGGGGTCGATCATGTGCCGCGCGCCGCGCGGGTGGACCACGGCCTTCGCGTTCGGCAGACGAGTCATCAGCTCGCCCGCGCCGCCGGCATGGTCCAGGTGCACGTGGGTCAGGATCAGCCAGTCGACCTGGTCAGGCGCGAGGCCCGCATCGGCCAGCGCGTCCAGCATGCGCGGCACCGCGAAGTTGGTGCCGCAGTCGATGAAGGCGCCGCGTCCGTTCTCGACCACCAGGTAGGCCGCGTCGAAGCGGGGACGCACGAAACCGGTATCGATGGTGTGGATGCCCTGGGATGAAGTCATGTCCGCCTCGCCGTGGAAACCGGAGCCGAGCGTAGCAAGGCGGGCGCGCCTCTTGTGCCGCGGCGCGGCAAAAGCTAGAGATGCGGGCGGCCACCTCCCGGATACGTATCCATGACCCACCTCCTGCTGCTGGTACTCGATCTGCTCGGTACTTTCGTCTTTGCCCTCAGCGGTGCGGTTGCCGGCGTGCGGCGGCGGCTGGACCTCTTCGGCGTGCTCGTGCTGTCCTTCGCCGCCGGCAACGCCGGTGGCATCACGCGCGACCTGCTGATCGGCGCCACGCCACCCGCGGCGATCGCGGATTGGAGGTATCTCGGCGTGTCGATGCTGGCGGGAGTGATCACCTTCTACCGCTACCCGCTCATCGATCGCCTCAAGCATCCGGTGCTGATGTCCGACGCGGCGGGCCTGGCGCTGTTCGCCGTGGCCGGCGCGCAGAAGGCCTTGGCGCACGGCCTGAACCCGCCGATGGCGGCCCTGCTGGGCATGCTCACCGGCGTGGGCGGGGGCATTTTGCGCGATGTGCTGGTCACCGAGGTTCCCGCCGTGCTGCGCGCCGACCTCTACGCCGTGGCCGCCCTTGCCGGCGCGACCATCGTGGTGGTAGGCAGCCTGCTGCAGCTTCCGCCGACCGCTTCGACGCTGGCTGGCGCGGCCGCATGCTTCGCCCTGCGTTTCATGGCGATCCGCTACGGCTGGCATCTGCCCCGCGCCGCGGGCATCGAAGGGCCGTCGCGCTGAACACGCTCAGGTGGCGTCGTGGAAGATGATGCCCAGCGTATGCCGCCGGCCCGAGCGCAACTCGCTCACGCCGTGCCGCAGGTTCACTCGGTAGCTGCCGCGGCTGCCCTGCACGGGACGGTGGTGCACCGCGAAGATCACCGCGTCGCCCTGGCCTAAGGGCACGACCTGCGGCCGCGACTGCATGCGCGGGCGCTGTTCGGTGAGCACGAATTCACCGCCGGCGAAATCGCGGCCGGGTTCGGAAAGCAGCACCGCGACCTGCAGCGGAAACACGTGCTCGCCATAGAGGTCCTGGTGCAGGCAGTTGTAATCTCCGGCCCCATAGCGAAGCAGCAGCGGCGTGGGACGCCGCTGGCCGGCACGGTGGCAGCGCTCCAGGAAATCGGCATGGGTTTCCGGATAGCGCACGTCGATGCCCATCGTTTCGTTCCAGCGATTGGCGAGCGGCACCAGCCGTGGGTAGAGCGCCTCGCGCAACTCGGTCACCGGCGACGGCAGCGGGTACTCGAAATACTGGTATTCGCCGCGGCCGAAGCCGTGCCGGGCCATGACGACCTTGCTGCGGAACAGCGCGGGCCGGTCGTACATCGATGCGACCTGCATGCAGGCATCCGGTGCGAGCAGGCCCGGCAGCATCGCGTGTCCCTGACGGTCGAGTTGCTGGAGCACGCGCGGCCAATCGACGGTTTCCAGTCGCGCCCATGGAGTCGAGGAGGCCGTCATGGGTTGCAGGATAGCGCTCATTCGCGCGCCTCCCGGGCCAGCAGGTCGCGTTTGCGTTGCACGCCCCAGCGATAGCCGGAGAGGCCGCCATCGCCGCGGATCACACGATGGCACGGCACGGCCACCGCCACCGCGTTGGCGCCGCAGGCTTGCGCCACCGCGCGCGAGGCGTCCGGCATGCCGATGCGCATGGCGATCTCCTTGTAGCTCGCGGTGGTGCCTGCGGGGATCTCGCGCAGGGCGTGCCAGACCTTGCGCTGGAGCGGCGTACCGCGCAGGTCGAGCTCGATATCGAGGCCGGTGTGCGGCTGTTCGACCCATTGGGCGACCTGGGCCAGCCGAGCGGAAAGCGCTTCGTCGTCGCGAACCGGGTCCGCATCGGGGAACCGCCGACGGAGGTCCTCCGCGAGAGCAGATGCGTCGTCGCCGAACAGGATGGCGCAGACCCCGCGTGCGCTGGCCGCGACCAGGAGCGCGCCAAGCTCGGACGCGCCGATGCCGTATCGGATCGTTTCGCGCGCGGACAGGTCGCGCTCCGGCCGGCAGCGCCGACAGGGGCGGAATCCCGCGCGCTCCGCCTCCTCGCGGCTCGCGTGGAAGGCAACGTTTTCCGGCTTAGGCGGTCGCGCCGCGCAGGAAGGGTTGCAGTACACGCCCGTGCTCCGCACCGAATACCAGAATGTGCCGTCGGCGCGCCGGTCGCGCTGGCGCAGTTGTGCCCAGCGCGGGTCGCGCAGGGTCGCATCGAGGTGGTCATGCATCTGCTTGGCGGAGTTCATGGCAGGTCTCCTGCATTCATGGGGTAATGCCAAGGTAAGACTGACGTGTATCGCCGGCACTCCGGTTCTTGCGCTGGCGCGCTGGCGCGCTGGGGCAAGGGCCATGGGAACCGGGGGGCTTCCGGGTCCGAATGCGCTCAAGCAAAAAAAACGGCGCCGCAGATGCGACGCCGTTTCTCATGCTTCCCTGTCGTGGAGACGGTATCGGCTCAGAGCGCCTCGAAGATGCCCGCCGCGCCCATGCCGGTGCCGATGCACATGGTCACCATGCCGTACTTCTTCTTGTGACGGCGCATGCCGTGTACCAGCGTGGCGGCGCGGATCGCGCCGGTCGCGCCGAGCGGATGGCCGAGCGCGATGGCACCGCCGAGCGGGTTGACCTTCGTAGGATCGAGACCGAGGTCCTTGATCACGGCCAGCGACTGCGCGGCGAAGGCTTCGTTGAGCTCGATCCAGTCCAACTGGTCCTGCGTCATGCCGGCCTGCTTGAGCGCCTTCGGAATCGCTTCCTTCGGGCCGATGCCCATGATGTCCGGGCGCACGCCGGCCACCGAGAAACCGACGAAGCGGGCCAGCGGCTGCAAGTTGTACTGCTTGATGGCCTTCTCGCTGGCCAGCAGCAGCGCGCCGGCGCCATCGGAGGTCTGCGAAGAGTTGCCCGCCGTGACGCTGCCGCCGAACTGGCCGTTGCGGAACACCGGCTTGAGCTTGCCCAGTACCTCCACCGTGCTGCCCGGGCGCGGGCCTTCATCGGTATCGATCAGGCGGCTGTCGGTCTTGATGCCGCGCGTGGCCAGGTCGGGATAGTGGTCGTCGAGCTGGAATGGGGTGATCTCGTCCTTGAATTCGCCGGCCTTGATCGCGGCCAGCGCGCGCTCATGGCTCTGCGCGGAGAACGCGTCCTGCTCTTCGCGCGTCACCTTCCACTGCTTGGCCACGTTTTCGGCGGTGATGCCCATGCCGTAGGCGATGCCGATGTGCTCGTTGTCGAAGATGCCGGGATTCATAGCCACTTTGTGGCCCATCATCGGCACCATGCTCATGCTCTCGGTACCGCCGGCGAGCATCAGATCGGCTTCGCCCAGGCGAATGCGGTCCGCGGCCATCGCGATGGCCTGGACGCCCGACGAGCAGAAACGATTGACGGTGACGCCAGGCACCGTGTCGGGCAAGCCCGCCAGCAGCACGCCGATGCGCGCCACGTTCATGCCTTGCTCGGCTTCCGGCATGGCGCAGCCGATAATGGCGTCGCCGATCTCATGCGGATCGATGCCCGGCGCCTGCGCCATCACGGCGCGGATCACGTGGGCGAGCATGTCATCGGGACGGGTGTTACGAAACACGCCGCGCGGCGCCTTGCCGACCGGGGTACGGGTGGCGGCGACGATGTAGGCGTCTTGGATTTGCTTGGTCATTAGCTTTCTCCGAAAGCCGGGAATCGGGAGCAGGGAACTGGGAATCGGCTATCGACTCCCAGCGTGTCGCGATCCGGCTGACTGACAATGGATAGATGGCAAGGTTCGGGGAATGGCGCTTTGCCTATTCCCCAGTCTCTATTCCCGATGCTCAGTTCCGTAGCGGCTTGCCGGTCGTCATCGTGTGGGCGATGCGCGCCTGCGTCTTCTCCGTCTGCGCCAGTTCCACGAAGTGCTTGCGCTCCAGCTCCAGCAGCCATTCCTCGTCGACCAGCGAGCCGCGCTCGATCGCGCCGCCGCACAGCGTGTCAGCGATGCGGGTGGCAATCGCCACGTCATGCTCGGAGGCGAAGTAGCCCGCCTGCAAATTGGCCAGCGAGGCGCGGAAGGTGGCGGTGCCGACGTCACCCGCGACCGGGATGCTGCGTGCCGGCAGCGGCGGGCGATAGCCGCTTTCGGCCAGCGCGCGCGCGACCTGCTTGGCGACGTAGAGCAGCTCGTAGGCCTTGAACACCACCACGTCGCTGTCGCGCAGCAGGCCCAACTGCTTCGCTTCCAGCGCGCTGCCGGAAACCTTGGCCATCGCCACCGTCTCGAACACCTTCTTCAGCGCTTCGAACGGATCGGACGGATTGGCCTGCGCCGCGCGGATCGCCAGCTCATGCAGTCCGCCGCCGGCGGGCAGCAGGCCCACGCCGGCTTCGACGAGGCCGATGTAGCTCTCCAGCGCCGCCACGGTGCGCGCGGCATGCATCTGGAATTCGCAGCCGCCGCCCAGCGCCAGGCCGCGCACGGCCGAGACCACCGGCACCAGCGAGTGCTTGATGCGCATGCTGGTGCGCTGGAAGTTGGCGACCATCTTCTCGAAGTCGCCGAGCTTGCCGGCCTGCAGCAGGCCCAGCGCGCCCTTGAGATCCGCGCCGGCGGAGAAGGGCTCGCTGGTCTGCCAGATCACCACGGCCTTGAGCTGCTGCTCGGCGATGTCGACCGCCTGCTGGATGCCGTCGAGCACGTGGTCGTTGACCGTGTTCATCTTGGTCTTGAACGAGATGATGCCCACGCCGTCGTCGCCCAGCGTCCACAGGCGCACGCCCTCGTTCTCCCACACCGTGGTGCCCTGGTCGAACTTCTCGCCCAGGATCGGATCGGGGAACAGCTGGCGCGCGTACACCGGATGTTGCGAGCGTGGCTTGTCGGCGTTGGCGGCGGCCGAGTACGAGCCGTTCCTGCCGTGCACGCCGCTGCGGCCGTCGGTCACCCACTTGGGCAGCGGTGCCTTGCTCATGGCCTTGCCGGCGGCGATGTCTTCCTCGATCCACTTCGCGACCTGCTGCCAGCCGGCGGCCTGCCAGGTCTCGAACGGACCGAGCTTCCAGCCGTAACCCCAGCGAATGGCGAAATCGACGTCGCGCGCGGTGTCGGCGATGTCGGCCAGATGGTAGGCCGTGTAGTGGAACAGATCGCGGAACGTCGCCCACAGGAACTGCGCCTGAGGATCGTTCGACGCGCGCAGCTTGGCGAACTTTTCCGCCGGGTCCTTGATGGCGAGGATCGCGGCCACTTCGTCGGAAGCTTTCTGTTCTGACGGGCGGTAGTCGCGCTTGGCCACGTCCAGCACCACGATGTCCTTGCCGGCCTTGCGATAGAAGCCGGCCCCGGTCTTCTGGCCCAGCGCGCCCTGGTCGATCAGGCCCTGCAGCCACACGGGCGCCTTGAAGTACTGGTGCCACGGATCGTCGGCCAGCGTGTCGGCCATGGTCTTGATCACGTGCGCCATGGTGTCCAGGCCCACCACGTCGGCGGTGCGGTAGGTGGCGCTCTTCGGGCGGCCCACGGCCGGGCCGGTGAGGGCGTCCACCACGTCGAAGCCGAGCTTGAACTGCTCGGTGTGATGCATGGTGGCGAGCATGGAGAACACGCCGATGCGGTTGCCGATGAAGTTCGGGGTGTCCTTGGCGTACACCACGCCCTTGCCGACCACGGTGGTGAGGAAGGCTTCCAGGCCTTCGAGCACGTTGGCCTCGGTAAGCTTCGTCGGGATCAGCTCGACCAGATGCATGTAGCGCGGCGGATTGAAGAAATGCACGCCGGTGAAGCGGTGGCGCATCTCTTCCGGCAGGGCCTCGGCCAGGCCGTTGATCGACAGGCCCGAGGTGTTGCTGGCCAGCACGGCGTGCGGCGCGACATAGGGCGCGATCTTCTTGTAGAGATCCAGCTTCCAGTCCATCCGTTCGGCGATCGCTTCGATCACCAGGTCGACGTCCTTCAGGTGCGCCAGATCATCTTCATAGTTCGCGGGGATGATCGCCGCGGCGCGCGTACTGTCGGCCAGCGGGGCGGGGGAGAGCTTCTTGAGATTCTCGATCGCCTTGATGGCGATGCCGCTCTTGGGACCTTCCTTGGCAGGCAGGTCGAACAGCACGGTCTCGACATTGGCGTTGGTCAGGTGCGCGGCGATCTGCGCACCCATGACGCCGGCGCCGAGCACCGCGGCCTTGCGGATGCGCAGCGCGGACTTCGATGCGATTGGAGCGGTCATTGGCTTCTCCGTAGTGCGGACACTTGGGGTGTGTTGAAAACGCTTGAGGGAGGCCGTCGGGACTCCCGGGACATCGGGCGGGAAGGCCGTCGCCGGCCTCCCCGAAGGAAATCAGGGGGCGTTGAGGCCGGCGGCCGCGAAGCGGATCAGGTGCTCGGCGGTCTGTTCACGATGCATGTGTTCGGTGACATCGCTTTTGCGCTGGATCATGCCGAAGGCCGACATGGCGTGAGTCAGGGCGCCGGTGACCAGGTCCACCCGCCAGTACAGTTCCTCCTTGCTCAGCCTGGGCAGCAGGCGCGCGAACTCGGCGGTGAACTGGCGCATCACGTGGCCATAGTTCTCCGACAGGAACTTGCGAAGGGTGTCGTCGTGTTCGGCGAACGCCCGTGCCAGCACGCGCATGAAAAGGGAGCCGCTGCCCTCATGGGACAGCTCCAGTGCCGGCTTGATGAAGGCCGCTAGGACGTCCTCCAGGGTCGTCTCAGACTGGCCGGCGATGCGGGCCAGGGCGGCCATGCGGTGGCCGTTGAGCTGGTCCAGGCGGCGGCGGAAGACCTCTTCGATCAGGCGGTCCTTGGAGCCGAAGTGGTAGTTCACGGCGGCCAGGTTGACTCCGGCGGCGGCGGTCAGCTGGCGCAGGGAGGCTCCGTCGAAACCGTGCCGGGCGAACAACTCCTCGGCGGCGGTGAGGATGCGTTCCTTGGTCGAGTGCGGCGTGGTCTGCAAGCGGGCGGTCCCCTGGGTGGGCGCGAACACGAATCAAACGATCGTTTGAGCATACGAGGGACAAATCCCCGGAGTCAAACGATCGTTTGCAACGCCCGTGGCCCGGCTTGCGTATCAATGAGAATCTGTCAGACTTTCGTGAGCTAAATCCGCTAAACGTCACTGGATTTGGCCTAACTTCTCTGGCGGCACGCCAGGCCGCCCACTCAGATACCAGTTTTTCCGGAGCAGACTACTCATGGCGCTGGAGCGCACCCTTTCCATCATCAAGCCCGACGCTGTCGCCAAGACCGTGATCGGCGAAATCTATGCCCGTTTCGAGAAGGCCGGTCTGAAGGTCGTCGCCGCCAAGATGACGCAGCTGTCGCGCCAGGAGGCCGAAGGCTTCTACGCCGTGCACAAGGAGCGTCCGTTCTTCAAGGCGCTGGTCGATTTCATGATCTCCGGTCCGGTGATGATCCAGGCGCTGGAGGGCGACAACGCCATCCTCAAGAATCGTGAGCTGATGGGCGCCACCAATCCGAAGGAAGCCGCTCCGGGCACCATTCGCGCCGACTTCGCCGATTCGATCGACGCGAACGCCGTGCACGGTTCCGACGCGGCCGAAACCGCCAAGGTCGAGATCGCGTACTTCTTCGCGACGACCGAAGTGCACTCGCGGTAATCCCCTCGCCGCGCCTTCGCGGGCGCGGCATATCCAGCGGCCATGCGGTCGCGCTTTTTTCGAAGACGATGAACCAGGCCGTTTCCACTCCATCCACCGAGAAGGTCAACCTGCTCGATTTCGATCGCCAGGGGCTGCGCGATTTCTTCGCTCAGCTCGGCGAGAAGCCTTATCGCGCCGAGCAGGTGATGAAGTGGATCTACCACCGCCTGGAAGACAACTTCGAAAACATGACGGATGTGGGCAAGGCGCTTCGCACCAAGCTCGAAGCGTCCTGCTACATCGGTCCGCCGAAGACCCTGTTCGACAAGGGCGCCACCGACGGCACCCATAAGTGGCTGCTGGGCATGGACGGCGGCAACGCCATCGAGGCGGTGTACATCCCCGAGCCTACGCGCGGCACGCTGTGCGTCTCCTCGCAGGTGGGCTGCGGCCTCAACTGCCAGTTCTGCTCCACCGCCACGCAGGGCTTCAACCGCAACCTCGCCACGGCCGAAATCATCGGCCAGATGTGGGTGGCGGCCAAGCATCTGGGCAACGTCACGCACCAGAATCGCCGCATCACCAATGTGGTGATGATGGGCATGGGCGAGCCGCTGCTGAACTTCGACAACGTCGTCAAGGCGATGAGCCTGATGCGCGACGACCTGGGCTTCGGCCTGGCCTCCAAGCGCGTGACCCTGTCGACCGCCGGCATGGTGCCGATGATCGACAAGCTCTCCGAGACCATCGACGTGTCCCTGGCCGTTTCGCTGCATGCGGCCAACGATGAGTTGCGCACCGAACTGGTGCCGCTCAACAAGCGCTATCCGATCGACGAGCTGATGGCTTCCTGCCGCCGCTGGCTGGAGCGCAAGCCGCGCACCTCGATCACGTTCGAATACACGCTGATGAAGGGCGTCAATGACCAGCCCGAGCACGCACGCCAGCTCATCAAGCTGATGCGCAAGCTGCCCAACTGCAAGGTCAACCTGATTCCCTTCAATCCATTCCCCGGCACGCGCTTCGAGCGCTCCGACGCCGACACGATCCGCGCTTTCCAGACGCAGCTGCTCAATGCCAACATCCTCACGATGCTGCGCCGCACCCGCGGCGACGACATCGATGCGGCATGCGGCCAGCTGAAGGGTCAGGTGCTCGATCGCACGCGCCGTCAGGCCGAGTTCCGCAAACGTCTGGAAGAGGGTGCGAGTCATGCGGCTTGATCGGATTCTGCTGGCTGCGTGCCTGGGCGCCTCGCTCGCGGCCTGCGTTTCCAACGGCGGCAACCATGAGGGGCCGACGCCTCGCGTGGCGCGCAACGAGAACGCCGAGGAAGGCGCTCGCGTGCACACGGAGCTGGCGCAGTCGTACATGCAGAACGGCAATCTGCAGGACGCCCTGATCAAGCTTAACAAGGCGCTGCAGTTCGATCCGAACTACGTGCCTGCCCACACCGTGATGGCCGTGCTCTACGAGCGCATCAACAATCCGGTGGAAGCGGAGAAGCACTACCGCAAGGCGGTGGCGCTGGATCCAACCAAGGGCGATGCCAACAACAACCTCGGCGCCTTCCTCTGCAAGACGGGGCGCGCGACCGAGGCGGTGCAGTACTTCCAGAAGGCGGTCGCCGATCCTTTCTACCAGACGCCCGCCTTGGCCTGGACCAATGCCGGCCGCTGCCTCGAAGGTACCGGCGACGTTGCCGGCGCCGAAGACGACTACCGCAAGGCGATCACGCTCGACCCGCAGAACGCCGAGGCATTGCTGCAGATCGCCTCGCTGCTTTACAACAAACAGAACGACCCGTTCCGCGCGCGCGCCTTCCTGCAACGCTACGACGCGTTGGGGCAGCCGTCGCCGGACGGCCTCAAGCTCGGCCACGACATCGAACTCCGCCTGGGCAACAAGGATGCTGCCCGCAATTACAGCAGGCGATTGCAGAGCCAGTTCCCGGATTCGGAGCAGGCTCGCGCCATCGACTCAACCGCAAGCCAATGACATCCATGCAGTCACAGCCGGCCGGTCCGGAGGCCGGGGAAAGGGTCCTGTTCGACGCGCGCGCACAGCAGGGGGCGAGTGCTCTGCAGGAGCATTTCGGTTCGCGCCTGCGCGCGGCGCGCGAGGCCAGGGGCCTGGAGATCGAAAGCTGCGGACAGGCACTGCGCCTGCCCGTGCGCGTACTGCGCCAGCTTGAAGGCGGCGACTACGCGGGCATCGACTACCAGGTCTATCTCGCGGGCTATCTCAGCAAGTATGGCCGCCACGTCGGCGTTGACGAGGCCGCCATCCAGGCCGAGCTCGCCCGCCTCTCGCCGGTCGAGCCCACGCTGGTGGCCACCGGTGGCATTTCGCACTCGCGCTACCTGCTAGAGCGTTATGCCCGCGCGGCCACTTATGTGGTGCTGACTGCGGCAATCGTGGTGCCGACCATCTGGCTCGGCGTGCGCGGCACGCTCGACCGCGATGTCACTCATCTCGCGCCGCTGGATGCCAAGCCGGTCGCCCAGGCCGACCTGCCGGCGTCGTCCGCTAGCGCCGCGGCGACGCAGGTGACCAGCAGCCAGGCAACGGCCGCACCGAAACCTGCGGAACCCTCGGCGGAAGCGCAGGAGCAACCGCTGCTGGCGTCGATGGCGCCGTTCCCGAACCTGGGCAGCAACAACGATGCGATCCAGCCCAAGGATCCAGCCAAGACGGCGCCTGTCGGCGAGGGCGCGCATAGCCTTTCGCTCGAGCTGCCCAACGCCAGCTGGGTCGAAGTGGTGGCCCAGGACGGTTCGCGCCTCGAATATGGCCTGCTGCCTGCGGGCACCAGCAAGACCTACCGCAGCGACAAGCCGCTGGTAGTGCGCATCGGCAACGCGTCCGGTGCCCAGGTCTCGCTGGACGGCCAGCCGATCGTGCTCGACAGCTATCGCCGGTCCAATGTGGCGCACTTCAAGGTCGACGTGCGTGACGGCAAGGCGACCCCCAGCGGCGTCTGATTCCTCGCAACGATGGGCCGCGCTTCGCGCGTGGCCCGATTCCCGGCTTGCGCTGCGCCGGGCAGCTCGCGGGTGGCAAACGAGCCACGCGACGTAGTGCGATCGGTTATGCTTGCCCTTTGCATCCGCCGGGCGAACTCCGGCTGGATCGTTTCAGTGTCCTACGCGCCAGGACGGCCGCCGCGCCTCCGGCGGTATCCGTTCCCTTCAAGGGTGATTGCATGGCATTTGAAGTCTACGACGACTACGAGCAGGGCGAACGCGTACAGAAGTGGCTGCGCCAGAATGGCCTGTCCATCGTGGTTGGCGTCGCGATCGGCCTGGTCGGCATCTTCGGTTGGCAGCAGTGGAGCAACCACAAGGCCGGCCGCGAGAGCGAGGCTTCGCAGCTTTACCAGCAGGTGCAGAACGCGGTCGCCGCGGGCAAGAACGACCAGGCCGACACGCTGACCGAGCAGCTGTTCAAGGACTTCGCCGACACGCCTTACGCGGTATTTGCCGCGGGCGACCGCGCGGTGCGTCAGGCCAATGCCAAGCAGCTCGACAAGGCGCTGGTATCGCTGAACTGGGCCGAGAGCCACGCAGCCAATCCGGAACTGAAAGCTCTCATGCAGCTGCGTATCGCGCAGCTGCAGCTGGCGCAGGACAAGGCCGCCGATGCCGTCTCGACGCTGGACCGCATGGCCGCGAAAAGCTACGAAGGCCTGAGCCAGGAACTACGCGGCGACGCCCTGGTCAAGCTTGGTCGCCCGGATGACGCGCGCAAGGCCTATGAGGCCGCCAAGGCCGCGCTGGGCGAGGGTGCGCCGCAGAGCGGCGCCTTGCAGTTGAAACTCGATAATCTGGCCGTGGCCGGGAAGCAGGGTGCATGAAAGCTGGTGTGATGAAACGAGCTTTGCTGGTCGGACTGGTGTCGGTGGTAACCCTGGCCGGTTGCCATTCCTTCAAGAAGGAAAACGTCCAGCCGCCCACGCCGCTTGAGAAGGACTTCAAGCCGACCGCCCAGGTCACCCGCCTGTGGACCAGCAGCATCGGCCATGGCGCCGTCGAGAGCGGCCTGCGCTTGCGCCCGGCCTTCGCCGACGGTGTGCTCTACGTGGCCAGCAACGACGGCAAGATCGCCGCGCTCGACGCCACCAGCGGCAAGACCCTGTGGTCCAAGAGTTCCAGCACCAAGGGCTGGTTCGGCTGGGGCGACAAGAAGCGCAAAGACGCCTTCTATGCCGGCGGTCCTGGCGTATCCGGCGACTTGCTGGCGGTCGGCACCCTCGACGGCCACGTCTACGGCATCAACGCCAAGGACGGTTCGCCGCGGTGGGAGGCCACGGTCAGCTCCGAGGTGCTTTCGGCGCCCGCGGTGTCCGGCAACCTGGTGGTCGTCCGCACCGGCGACGGTCGCCTCTATGGCCTGGACAGCGCCACCGGCGAGCGCCGCTGGGCGTATGACCAGGGCAGCGTGCCGCTGCTGAGCCTGCGCGGCAATGGTCCGTTGCTGGTCGCCAATGGCGTGATCTTCCTCGGCAGCGACAACGGCAAGCTGGTCGCGCTGCGTCTCGATAACGGCGAGAAGCTCTGGGAGCAGACGCTCTCCAGCGGCGAAGGCCGCACCGAGATCGACCGCCTCAACGACGCCGACGGCGCCATCCTGCTCGATGGCACCACGCTCTATGGCGCTGCCTACCACGGCAACCTGGTCGCCGTGGACGGCCCGAGCGGACGCCCGCTGTGGTCGCATCCGTTCTCGACCTTCACCTCGGTGGACGTCTCGGGCAACGCGCTCTACGGCGTCAACGACGAATCCCAGGTGTGGGCGTTCGACAAGAACGGCGGCGCCGACATGTGGAAGAACGACAAGCTCAAGTACCGCTGGCTCACCGCGCCGGCCGTGCAGGGCAACTATGTGGTCGTCGCCGACGTCGAGGGTTATGTCCACTGGCTGCAGACCAGCGACGGCGCCCTGGCCGCGCGCGAGCGCCTGTCCAAGAAGCCGATCCGCGCCCAGCCGCTCGTCGTGGGCGACACCGTGTATGTCGAGGACGTGAAGGGCCGCATCGGCGCTTATCGTCTCGGCACGCACTGATCGCCGGAGTCCATGCGTTCCCATGCTGCCCGTCGTCGCCCTGGTCGGTCGCCCCAATGTCGGTAAATCGACCCTTTTCAACGCGCTGACGCGCAGCCGCGACGCCCTGGTGGCCGATATGCCGGGCGTCACGCGCGACCGCCACTACGGCGTCTGCCGTACCGGCGACCGACCCTTCGTGGTGGTCGACACCGGCGGCCTTTCCGGGGTCGAGGAAGGGCTCGATGCGCTCACCGCGCAGCAGGTCCGCCTTGCCATCGATGAGGCCCAGGTGCTGGTCTTCGTGGTCGATGCGCGCGATGGCCTGCTGCCGCAGGATCGCGCCATCCTCGAAGACCTGCGCCGCAGCGGCAAGCCGATCATCGCGGCGGTCAACAAGACCGATGGCGTCGACGTGCAGAACGCGCTGGCGGAATTCGCCGTCTTCGGTCTCGCCTCGACGCTGCCGCTATCCGCCGCGCACAACCGCGGGACGGAGGAGCTCATCGGCCACGTGCTGCCGTTGCTGCCGGAGGACGCGCACGAGGAAGTCGCTCCCGAGGACGCGGGCGCCATTCGCGTCGCCATCGTCGGCCGTCCGAATGCCGGCAAGTCCACCCTCATCAATCGCCTGCTGGGCGAAGAGCGCCTGATCGTCTCCAGCGTCGCCGGTACGACGCGTGATCCCATCCGCGTGCCGCTGGAGCGCGACGGCCGCCGCTACGTCCTGATCGACACGGCCGGTGTGCGCCGCAAGGCGCGCGTCGAGGAAGCCGTCGAGAAATTCAGCGTGATCAAGACGCTGCAATCGATCGCCGCCGCCCAGGTGGTGGTGATCATGGTCGACGCGAGGGAGAACCTCGCCGACCAGGACCTCACCCTGATCGGCCACGCCGTGGACGAGGGCAGGGCGGTGGTCATCGCCATCAACAAGTGGGACGGCATGGACACCTATCAGCGCGAGCAGTGCCAGCGCGCGCTGGAGCGCCGCCTGCAGTTCGTCGACTGGGCCAAGCAGGTGTTCATCTCGGCCTTGCACGGTTCGGGCCTGCGCGAACTGATGCGCGCGATCGTGCGCGCCCACGCCGCCGCCCCCCGGGAGATGGGTTCCTCTGAACTCACCCGCACGCTGGAGCGCGCTTACGAGGGCTATCAGCCGCCGCTGGTGCGCGGCCACGCGCCGAAGCTGCGTTTCGCCCATCCGGGCGGCAGCAATCCGCCGACCATCGTGATTCACGGCAGTCGCACCAAGCACATCGCGCCCGCCTATCGCCGCTACCTGGAAGGCTTCTTCCGCAAGCGTTTCCGCCTGGAAGGCACGCCCGTGCGCATCGAGTTCCGCGAGGGCGAGAATCCCTATGCGGGCAAGCGAAACGTGCTGACCGAGGGGCAGCAACGCAAGCGGCAACGCATGATCCGCGAGATGAAGCGCCGCAAGCGCTGAGTCAGTGTGAGCGTTCCGGCCTTTGCCGGAATGATGGTCGTCGATGCGGCGCCTACGCGTTCGTGGCTTCCTCCATGACGCGCGCTTTCGCCGATCGTCCTAAACTCTCCGCATGACCGAGTCATTCAATCGCGAAAGCTGGCTCGCCGAGCTGCGCCAGCGGGTGCCCGAGATTTCCCCGGCGGAGGCCCTTGCCCGGCAGGCAGGCGGCGCCTTGCTGATCGACGTGCGCGAAGACCATGAGCGCGCCGATGGGATGCCCACCGGCGCGCTGGGTTTGTCCCGGGGCTTTCTGGAATTACGCATCGAACAGGCCGAGGCCGATCGAGCCAGGCCGATCGTTGCTCTTTGCGGCAGTGGCCAGCGCTCATTGCTCGCCGCCGAAGCCTTGCAGCGCATGGGTTATCGGCAGGTCTATTCGGTCGCCGGCGGCTTCAATCGCTGGAAAGCGGAAGGCCTTCCGGTGGCGACCGGCAGTCTCGACGCCGATGCCGCCGAACGCTATTCGCGTCAGCTGCGCCTGCCGCAGGTCGGCGAGGCCGGGCAGGCCAAGCTGAGCGCCGCGAAGATCGTGCTGCTTGGCGCGGGTGGCCTCGGTGCGCCGGCCGCGCTCTATCTCGCCGCCGCCGGCGTAGGACAGCTCACCCTGATCGACGACGATCGCGTGGAGCGCTCCAACCTGCACCGCCAGGTGATCCACGCCGACGCCCGCGTCGGCATGGCCAAGACCGAGTCCGCGCGCCTCACCTTGAGTGCGCTCAACCCGCGCGTGCGCATCGAGACGCGCGACGAGCGCCTGCGCGCGGACAACGTGGAGCGTCTGCTGCAGGGCCATGACCTAGTCATCGACGGCGCGGACAACTTCCCTGCGCGCTATCTCGTCGCCGCCGCCTCGCGGCAGCTAGGCCTGCCCATGGTGTATGGCGCCGTCGAGCGCTTCACCGGCCAGGTCAGCGTGTTCGATCCACGACAGCCGGAGGCGCCATGCTATCGCTGCCTCTTCCCGGAGCCGCCTTCCGCGGCCGAGGCGCCTAATTGCAGCGAAGCCGGCGTACTCGGCGTGCTGCCTGGCCTGATTGGGCTGATGCAGGCCACGGAGGCGCTGAAGCTGGTGCTCGGGCTGGGCGAGCCACTGGTGGGCCGCCTGCTGCACGTCGATGCGTTGTCGATGCGTTTCCGCGAGACGCGCCTGCGCCGCGATCCGGCCTGCCCAGGCTGCGGTCAGGGGGCCACGTTCGCCGGTTACGAGGACATCGCGCAGCTCTGCGCCACGGCGTAGCAACCCGCGTCAGGCCAGGTCTTCGCGAATCAGCGAGTACACCGCCGCATCGAGGACTTCCTCGCCGATGACAAGCCGCCGCCGCCCGATGCCTTCGAAGTGCGCGCCGGCTTTCTCCGCGCAGCGACGGCTGGGCTGGTTGTCCTCGGCGGCTACGATCTCCACCCGGACCAGCCCCAGCGTTTCGAAGCCGAAGCGCGCCACCGCTGGCACCGCGCGCGGCGCGATGCCCTGGCCCTGGCGCGACTGCCGCACCCAGTAGCCCAGGTTCGCGCTGCGGTGCTGCCGGTTGAACTGATTGAGTCCCACGCCGCCGGCTATGCTGCCGTCGTTCTCGTCGACGATGGCGAAGGCGAACAACTCCTCCAGCTGCCAGCTCGCCTGCGCGTGCGCGATCCAGGCCATGCTGTCCTCGCGCGCATAGCCTTCGCGGCACCATGGCAGCCAGCTTCCCACCGTCTGGATGGATTCGCTGGCGGCAGCGAACAGCGCATCGGCGTCTTCCGGTTGCCATGGACGGACCCGCAGCGAGCCGGGTGGCAGCGCAAAAGAAGGCCAGGGAGCTTGGTCTTGAGACATAGGCGGTTTGTGCGTGTCCGGGCCAGCCCGGATAATAGGCGTCTTTACAGGCGGGCAACGACCATGAGCGCACGGATCATCGACGGCAAACGCATCGCCAAGGAGCTGCTCGACCGCATTGGCCGCCGCGTCGCCGAGCGCAGGGCTCAGGGTCTGCCCGAGCCCGGCCTTGCCGTCGTGCTGGTGGGCGAGGATCCGGCCTCCGCGGTCTATGTGCGCAACAAGCGCGCCGCTTGCAAGCAAGTCGGCTTCCGTTCCTTCGGCCATGACCTGCCGGCCAGCACCACTCAGGAAGAACTGTTCGCACTGATCGATCGGCTCAATGCCGATCCGGCCGTGCACGGCATCCTGGTGCAATCGCCGCTGCCCGAGCATATCGACGAGGACGCCCTGGTCGACCGCATCGACCCGGCCAAGGACGTGGACGGCTTCCAGGCCATCAATATCGGCCGCCTCGTCCTGCGCCGCTTCGGTCTGCGCCCGTGCACGCCGCGCGGCGTCATGACCCTGCTCGGTCACACCGATCGCCCCGTGCGCGGCCAGCACGCCGTGGTCGTGGGCGTGTCCAATCACGTGGGCCGGCCGCTGCTGCTCGAATTGCTGATCGCCGGCTGCACCGCCACCGCCTGCCACAAGTTCACCCGCGACCTGGAAAGCCACATCCGGCTGGCGGATATCGTCATCGTCGCGGCGGGCAAGCCTGGGCTGGTCAAGGGCGAGTGGATCAAGCCCGGTGCGGTGGTCATCGATGTGGGCATCAATCGCCTGGAGGACGGCCGCCTGGTCGGCGACGTGGAATTCGGCCCCGCCTCAGAGCGCGCGAGCTGGATCACCCCCGTGCCGGGCGGGGTCGGTCCGATGACCGTCGCCACGCTGCTGGAAAACACGCTCGAAGCCGCCGAATCCCACGGCGCCACGCACAAGGTGCGCTGAGCAAAGCCGTCGGTTACCGCCGGCCGCTGCGACCTTTCGTTCCCCCGCGGCGCTGGCGGCGCCTCGGGCGGATGCGTATAATTCCCTCTTTGCAGCGGGACAAAATCGCATGCGTATCCTCGCCGAGGCCCTCACTTACGACGACGTCTACCTCGTCCCGGCCCATTCGGCCGTCCTCCCACGCGACGTCGACACCTCCACGCGCCTCACCCGGGATCTCCGCCTCAATATCCCGATCGTGTCCGCCGCCATGGACACCGTCACCGAAGCGCGTCTCGCCATCACCATGGCGCAGCAGGGCGGCATCGGCATCATCCATAAGAACATGACCGCCGAGCAGCAGGCCGCCGAAGTGCGCCTGGTCAAGAAGTTCGAAGCCGGCGTCATCCGCAGCCCGATTACCGTCGGTCCCAACACCTCCATTCGCGAAGTGCTGCAGCTCACCCGCGCCAACAACATCTCCGGCGTGCCGGTGGTGGAGGGCGAGAAGCTGGTCGGCATCGTCACCAGCCGCGACCTGCGCTTCGAGCGCAAGCACGACGATCCGGTGCGCAACATCATGACGCGCCAGGACAAGCTGGTCACCGTGAAGGAAGGCGCCAGCCAGGACGAAGTGCTGCAGCTTCTCCATCAGAACCGCATCGAGAAAGTGCTGGTCGTCAACGACGACTTCCAGCTGCGCGGCCTGATCACCGTCAAGGACATCCAGAAAGCCCGCGACAATCCCAACGCCGCCAAGGATCGCCACGAGCGCCTGCTGGTCGGCGCCGCGGTCGGCGTGGGCGGCGACACCGAGCAGCGCGTGGCCGCGCTGGTGGAAGCCGGCGTGGACGTGCTGGTGGTCGATACCGCGCACGGCCATTCGCAGGGCGTGATCGAACGCGCCGCGTGGGTCAAGAAGAACTTCTCGCAGGTGCAGGTGATCGCCGGCAACATCGTTACCGGCGAAGCGGCGCGCGCGCTGCTGCATGCCGGTGTCGACGCGGTGAAGGTCGGCGTGGGTCCCGGCTCCATCTGCACCACCCGTGTGGTGGCCGGCGTGGGCGTGCCGCAGATCACCGCGATCGACCTGGTCGCCACCGCGCTGAAGGATGAGAGCCCGCTGATCGCCGATGGCGGTATCCGCTACTCCGGCGATATTCCCAAGGCGCTGGCCGCCGGTGCGTCGAGCGTGATGCTCGGCTCCATGTTCGCCGGCACCGAGGAATCCCCCGGCGAGGTCGAACTGTTCCAGGGCCGCTCATACAAGAGCTACCGCGGCATGGGCTCGCTCGGCGCGATGGCGCTCGGCTCCAAGGACCGCTACTTCCAGGACGAAGCCGACGCCGACAAGCTGGTGCCGGAAGGCATCGAGGGCCGCGTGCCGTATCGCGGCTCGCTGCGCAACATCATTCACCAGCTGATCGGCGGCCTGCGTGCCTCCATGGGCTACCTCGGCGCGGTCACCATCGAGGACGTGCGCAAGAACGCGCAGTTCGTGAAGGTGACCTCCGCCGGCGTGACCGAAGCGCACCCGCACGACATCCAGATCACCAAGGAAGCGCCGAACTACCGGCTCAACTCGTAAGTGATCCTCAGCGCCGGCCCCATGGCCGGCGCTTCGTTTCCAGCCGCCGGCGCCGGGTGTCCGTTGCCGGCGGCGCTTTTGAAGACAGGCGCGGGCAGGGCCGCCTGCCGCGCATCGGAGCCGGACCGTGACCGACATCCATAGCGACAAAATTCTCATCCTCGATTTCGGCGCGCAGTACCCCCAGCTGATCGCCCGCCGCGTGCGCGAGATCGGTGTGTACTGCGAGATCTGGGCCTGGGATCACGATCCGGCCGAGATCGCCAAGTTCGGTGCCAAGGGCATCATCCTCTCCGGCGGTCCCGAATCCACCACGCTGCCTGGCGCGCCCAAGGCGCCGCAGGAAGTGTTCGACTCGAACCTGCCCATCCTCGGCATCTGCTACGGCATGCAGACCTTGGCGGCGCAGCTCGGCGGCGCCACCGAGGCGGCCG
>JABLTH010027512.1_pt1 | contig 38149 bp, 35 predicted proteins | sample 7875711 | NCBI WGS metagenome assembly JABLTH01 (sample SAMN14941262, study PRJNA633318) | bioreactor metagenome | isolation source: bioreactor | place: China | collected 2019-03-05 | reverse complement strand
TGGGAACACGCCTACTACCTGAAATATCAAAACCGCCGTCCGGAATATCTCGACGCGATTTTCAACGTGGTGGATTGGGAGTTCATCGGCGCGCGCTACGTCGAAGAGATGGAAAAAGCCTGACGCTTTTTCCGGCTCACGCCCGAGCGTATTTGCGAAGCTGCTTCAACGCCACGTCCATATCTTTCGGGAGCGGCGCGCTGATGGCGACTTGCCCGCCTTTCGACGGATGAGTGACGATTAATTCAGCGGCATGGAGCGCCTGCCGGGCGATCAAGGGGCGTTCCACCGGACCGCTCGATTTGAATCCCCTTTTCAACCGCGAGAGCAACAGCGGCTCGCCATTGCCATAATCCGCGTCGGCGACAACTGGACATCCGACATGTTTCAGGTGAAGGCGTATTTGGTGCATTCGTCCAGTGAGCGGATGCGCGCGAATCAGCGAATAGCCCCGAAAACGTTCCACGACTTCGACCTGCGTTTCTGCGGGACGCCCTGATCGGAGCGTTTTGGATAATCCTGGTTTTCGCGGGTCGGGCGCGATCGGTTCTGTGATGCGCGTCAACCCCTGCGGCAACTCGCCCACGACGAGCGCGACATAAGATTTTTCAGCCGTCCGCTCCCGGAATTGACGAACCAACGCCGAAAGCGCGCCGCCATTTCGCGCCATGAGAAAAACGCCGCTCGTGCCGAAGTCGAGCCGGTGCACGTTCGAAAGAAATCCAAGCCCCGCGCCCGCGAACAAGTCCATCACGTTCGGGCGCGCCGCATCCCACCGATCCCGCACGCACAGCAACTCCGCAGGCTTGTCCACCGCGAGGATGTCATCATCCTGAAACAGAACGGGAATATCCTTCCACCGCCACTCGCGCGCGGAAGCCGGCTCGACGATTCTTTTCTGAACGTTCATGGCGATGCGGCAACTCCAATCCAAGCCGCGAGCAGGGCGAGCGTGGCGAGCGTCACAGGCACGCCGTAGCGGGCATGCTCGCGAAACGAAATATCCACGCCAAAGGCCTTCGCCTGCTCGATGGTGATGAGGTTCGCAATACTCCCGATCGTCACGAGATTGCCCGCCAAGGTGCTCGACAGGGCCAGGACGTACCAAGCCTCCGGACGCGCGGGATCGAGAAATTTCACCAGCAACATCGCCGCCGGCACGTTGCTCACCAGATTGCTCAAAGCCACGGACACGCCGGACAGCACATACAGGTTGCCAAGATTCACGCCGTGCAAAGCGAGAAACTCAACCAACCGCGACGGGAAATCCGTCAGCTCGATCCCCCGCACAACGATAAAGATGCCGCAAAACAACGTCATCAAATGCCAATCCACCAGACCGATGATCGAGCGGGTGCTCATGCGCCGGCTGCACAACAGCACACCGGCGGCGACCATCGCAGCGACTTCCCGCCGGACGGGCAGAAAAAATGCGACCATCAGCGCCATGGTGACGATGATGCCCTTTCGCGTTTGGCGCAGGTCAAAAGCCGGCCAATGACCGCGCTCAACCGCGGGCGCTTCCACCTGCTTCAGCAACGCTCCCCCTCCGATCCAGAGAATCAAGCCGTACGCCGCGGCGAGCGAAGCCATCGAAGGAAGAACGCACCACGCGAGGAACGGCGCAAACTTCAATCCGCCCAATTGTCCGATCAACATGTTTTGCGGATTCCCGATCACCGTCGCCGCCGATCCGATATTGCTCGCGCAGGCCAATCCAATCAAATACGGCACGGGATTCAGCCGCGCCCGCAGCAACGCCACGCTCACAATGGGCGTGAAAGCAAGACAGACAATGTCGTTTGCAAGCGCCGTGGATAACCCCGCGCTCACCACCATCAACAGCAGAAGAAAACGGCGCGGCTGCTCCAACGCGCGCGTGAGGCTCATGGCCACGCGCGCGTAAAATCCGCTCAACCGAAATTGCGCGGAGACCACCATCAGGCCGTAGAGAAGCAACAACGTCGGAAAATCCAGCGCGGCAATCGCATCGGTCTCCTTGACGATCCCGAACGCAACCATCGCGATCGCGCCGAGAAGCGCGATCCCCGTCCGATCCAGCAAAAGGCCGGGAATTCCGCCCAGCGCGATGCCGAGATAGGTCAGCACAAAAATCACAAGCGCGGTGGAATGCATGCCCCGACTCTCGTATCATGCTACCCATGCGCTGTCCATGCCTCTCATTGTTTGCCGCGTTGCTGTTGTGCGCGTGCCACAAGGAACCGGAACGACGAGTTCCATTCGATCTGGGCCTTGCGCCCGGCGTCGAAGTGGGCGGATACCTTGCGGCCCACGTGAACGGCTTTTTTCGCGACGCGCATCTGAGCGTGAAATTCGCTCGCTCCGGCAAGGGTGAAACGGCGATCGAAAACGTGGCCTCCGGCTCGGCCTTGTTCGGCGTCGCCGCTGCCGACCAGCTTCTGATCGCGCAGTCGCGCGGCGTCCCCGTGGTGGCCGTTTTCGCCCCCATTCAAATCAGCCCCGACGGCGTTCTCGTTCGCGAGTCGTCTCCCGTGACAAATCTCGCCGATTTGAAGGGCGTCACCTTGACGGCATCGCTCCGCTCGCCGGCCATGCTCTATTTGCGAAATCAGGTCGTCGGATCAAATCAGCCGACAGCGCCCTACACGGGCAGCCTTCTCGCCTACCTCCTTGAAACCAATTGTATCATCCAGGCCAATGCGTTCCGGGATCCCGACGCGGCGCAGCAGAAAGGCCAGCCTGGACGCATGATTCTCGCGGCGGACGCGGGATTCAATCCCTACCACGCCGTTCTCTTCACCTCCGCCGCCACACTCCGGGACCGCCCGCAGTTGGTCGCCGCCTTTGTGCGAGCGTCTCTACGCGGGTGGCAACGTTACCTCGCCGACCCCGAACAGACCCACAAATTCATCATTCGCGAGAATTCCGGCGCAACTTTCTCCGCCCTGATCGCGGGCCACACGCGCCTCAAGAAGTGCGTGCTATCGCCGCTCGGCAACATGACGCTCGAGCGGTGGACCGCGCTCGCAAACCAGTTGGCCGAACTTGGATTTATCGCGCCCAATTCAGTTGACCCGAATCGCGCGTTTACCACACAATTTCTCTCCTTCTGATGCGTTACATGCCCATGCGCCTGTTTTCTTTGCTCCTCCTCGCCCTTCCGTTTGCCGCTCGCGCTGAAACCGATGAGCTTCTAACGTGGAGCAACTGTCTGGCGTATGCGCAAGCCGCGCATCCGGGCTTGATCGCCGCGCGCGAATCCGTAGAGGCCGCCCGCTTCGACTATCTCTCCACGCGCAGCGCTCGTCTTCCCACGCTAGATGGCAACGCCGGCATCACGCGCTCCGAAACCGACGACAGCGCCGGCTCTCACTCGGCCGATCGTTCCTCGTTGGGGCTCGACGCCGGCTACACCATCTACTCCGGCGGCGCGGACAGCGCGCGCATCGCACAATCCCGCGCCGCCTTCGATTCCGCCGCCGCGGATTGGCAAACGGCCCTGGCGGACACCGGCGCCGAGTTGAAGCGGCGTTTTGCGGCCTTGATCTATGCGCAGGAATATGTCGCGCTTGCCACACAAATCACCGCTCGACTGAAGCAAAATCTCGACCTCGTCGAACTCCGCTACGACAGCGGCAAGGAACACAAGGGCTCCTTCCTTCGCACCCGCGCGTCCTATCGCGACGCGGCCAGCGACGAAAATCGCGCGAGGCGCGACCTCCAACTTGCGCAACGCCAGCTCGCCACCGCGCTCGGGCGGAGCCAATTCGATGTCTTAATTGCCGATGGGAAGCTCGCCGCCGAACGGCCACCCGCGCCCGACTTCACCGCTCTCCTCCGAAAAAATCCCGCGCACATCAAAGCCGAAGCTCAACTCGCCGCCGCCGAAGCGTCCGTCCGAATTTCTCGAATCCCCTTCCGCCCCGCGCTGGGCGCGCGCGCGTCCTATTCCAGAAACGGCGAGGATTTCAACCCCGAAAACGACGCTTGGTCCGTCGGCCTTGCGCTTTCCTTCCCCTTCTACGCGGGGGGAAAATTCAAAAACCAGTTGGAATCCGCCCGCGCTTCCGCCCGGCGTGCGTCGGCCGCTCTCGCCGACACCGACAATCAAACGCGCGCTCGCCTCGAAGCCGCGTGGACCGATCTGGAAGACACCATCGAACGTCGCGGCGTGCTGCGCGATTATCTGGAAGCCGCGCTGGTTCGCGCCGATATCGCGCGCAACCAGTACAGCAGCGGACTGCTGTCGTTTGACAACTGGGACCAAATTGAAGATGACCTGATCAACTCCCAAAAATCCATGCTCGCCGGCGAGCGCGATGCCGTGTATGCGCAAGCCGCGTGGGAAAGCGCCCAAGGCCTAAACCTTTTTCAAGAACCATGAGAAAAATTGTTTTCATTTTCATTCTCGCCCTCGCCGCATTTGGAATCTGGCTCGGCGCCGCGCGCAAAGAGAATAAGACCGCGCCCGCCTATCGTGAAGCGCGCGTCACTCGGGGCACTTTGCGCACCACGATCCTTGCGACCGGCACGGTCCAGCCGCAGAATCGCGTCGAAATCGCCAGTCCCGTCGCCGGGCGAATCGAGGAGGTCCTCGTTCATGAGGGCGATCACGTGACCAAGGGCCAGACCATCGCATGGATCAGTTCCACCGATCGCGCCGCTTTGCTCGACGCGGCACGCTCTCGCGGCGAAGCCGAATTGAAACGATGGGAGGACCTCTACAAGGCCACGCCCATCGTCGCGCCGCTCGATGCCGAAGTCATCGCGCGCAAACTCGAACCGGGTCAATCCATCTCGCCTGACAAACCGATGCTCGTCCTTTCCGACCGCCTCATTGTCAAGGCGCAGGTGGACGAAACGGACATCGCGCGCATCCGCAACGGACAGTCGGTCGAAATCCAACTCGACGCTTATCCCGACCACACCATTGAAGGCACCGTGGATCATGTCGCATATGAGGCGGAGACGGTGGACAATGTCACCATCTATCAAATTGATGTGCTGCCGCACGACCCGCCCGATTTTCTTCGTAGCGGCATGACCGCTTCCCTTACCTTCATTGTTGAGCAAAAGAAGAATGTGCTCCTTCTAGAAGCTGACGCCATTAAAGACCAGACCGTGCTCCGCCCCGGCCACCCGCCCAAGACGCAAGAAGTGAAGACCGGCATCGAGGACGGCAAACAGATCGAAATTGTCTCCGGCCTCTCGGAGGGCGATGTCGTGCTCGTCGAAGACGCCATCGCGGCAAACCCTGCCGCCCAGAAAGGAAATCCGTTAAACCCGTGGTCGAAAATGCCCACGCGGCGCAGACCGCGCCACTGATCGAACTCCGCGAAGTTTCGAAAACCTATCGAACGGGCGGACACGACGTGCACGCCCTATCCGGCGTTTCCCTCTCGATCCGCGAAGGCGAATTCGTCGCCATCATGGGCGCTTCCGGCTCTGGGAAATCCACCCTGATGCACGTGCTCGGCCTCCTCGACGAACCGGACGACGGCGAATACTTGCTCGAAGGCCAATCCGCCCTCCACACCTCCGCCGACCAGTTGGCCCAACTCCGCAACGAAACGATCGGCTTCGTCTTCCAGCAATTTAATCTGCTTTCGCGAACCACCGCGACCGACAACACCGCTCTCCCGCTGCTCTATTCCCATCGCCGCTTCCCCGCCGCGCATGTGGGAAACCTCCTCGAATCAGTCGGCCTCGCCAACCGCGCCCATCATCGGCCCAACGAACTCTCCGGCGGACAGCAACAACGCGTCGCAATTGCCCGCGCACTGGTCAACGGCCCTCGCCTGATTCTCGCCGACGAACCGACCGGCAACCTGGACTCGAGAAGCGCCGACGAGATCATGGACATCTTGGAAAAGCTCAACGGTCAAGGCATGACCGTGGTGCTTGTCACGCACGAACCCGACATCGCCGCCAAAGCCCGGCGCGTCATTGTGATGAAGGATGGACAGGTCCAAAGCGATACGCGCCGCGAAGCAGATCCGCCGCGCCCCGCGATTTCTGCCGCGCCGAAGTCTTCGGGCCGATTCCAAAATCTGCGCGCTTTCGCCTCCTATTTCACACTCGCGCTTCGCGCGCTCACCGCGCACAAGGTTCGCGCATTCCTCTCCATGCTGGGCATTCTGATCGGCGTCGCATCCGTTGTCGCAATGATGGCCATCGGCGCGGGAGCAAACGAGGCCGTGCGGCAACAATTCGCGAGCATGGGATCGAACCTCCTCTCCGTTCGCCCCGGAACATGGAAAAGCACCGGCGTCGTCCGGCAGGCCGGCCTTGTGAATCGGTTCACGCTGGAAGATGCCTCCGCGCTCCGCAACCAAATCCCCGCGATCGTTTACGCCATGCCGACGGCGTCCACGAGCGCTCAGGCTCAATTCGGGAGCAAGAACTGGCGCACCGAAGTGCAGGGCGTCGGAACAGAATATCCCGCCATGCGCGCGGCGACACCGACGATGGGCCGGTTTTTCACCGAAGATGAAGTTCAGCGCCGCGTGCGAGTGGCCGTTCTCGGCGCCACCGTCGTGCGCGAACTTTTCGGTTCCCAAAATCCCGTGGGCGAATACATCAAAATCAAGTCCGTCATCTTCCAAGTCATCGGCGTGCTTCCCTCAAAGGGCGCGCAGGGCTGGCGCGACCGCGACGACGTGATCGTCATCCCCGTCACCACCGCCCTCTTCCGTCTGATGGGCCAGCAATATCCGAGCGGCATTGACGTGCAGGTGGCGGAAGGCGGCGACCTCGCCGCAGTTCAAAAAGACATTCTGCAACTGCTGATGAAGCGTCATCGCATTCCGCCCGCCGAAGACGAAGCCTTCTACATTTTTAACATGGCGGAAATCCGCGAAGCCATGTCGGCCACAAGCCGCACGATGAGCATGCTGCTCTCCGCCATCGCCGCAATCTCTCTCGTCGTCGGCGGCATCGGCATCATGAACATCATGCTGGTTTCAGTGACGGAGCGCGTGAAAGAAATCGGACTCCGCATCGCCGTCGGCGCGCGCCGTCGCGACATCCTCGGCCAGGTCCTCGTTGAGGCCATTGCCGTCAGCGTCGTCGGTGGCGCGTTGGGCGTCGCGCTCGGCGTGGGTGTCTCGCAAACCCTCGCGCAAACGGCGGGCTGGTCCGTGATCATCGTCCCCTCTTCGATCGCGCTGGCATTCGGATGCTCCGCAGCCATCGGCCTGATTTTCGGCATCTGGCCCGCGCGGCGCGCCTCGCAACTCAATCCGATCGAAGCCCTGCGCTACGAATAGATCGCCCGCTCAATCGAGCGAGTAATCGTGTCGGTGCGCTTCCGACAAATACGCGGACAGCAGGCGGATTGCCGACTCAATGTCCTTGCAACTCGCCATCTCGTTCACCGTGTGAATGTATCGCGTCGGCACGCTCAACGTCATGCTGATCGTGCCCCCGCGCGACCGCTGAAGCGCGCCGCCATCCGTCCCGCCGCGCGGAAGAATTTCCATCTGATGCGGAATCTTTTTCGCCTCCGCGAGCTTCCGCATGTGCGCGACCAGTTTCGGGTGGCAGATCAGCGATCCGTCCATGATCTTGATACCGGCGCCCTCGCCCAGGCGCGTGCAGGCATCCGCATCCGGCACGCCCGGATAATCATTGGCCAACGTCGTATCGAGCGCGATCCCGACCTCAGGTTCGACGGAAAAGGCCGCCGTCGTCGCGCCGCGCAACCCCACCTCCTCCTGCGTGGTCGCAACGGCAAAAATATCCACTTCATGCGACTTCAGCGCCCGCAGCGCCTCGATCATCACAAAAACGCCCACGCGGTTATCAATCGCCTTGCTGATCACGTTGTCGCCGCAGACTTCGAGCGTGCGATCCATCGTGACCATATCGCCTACCGCAACGACCTTCTTCACTTCCGCGGCTTTCATTCCGAGGTCCACGAAAAAGTTTTCGACCTTCGGCGCCTCTTTCGCCTCGTCGCCCGTTTGAAGATGAATCGGCTTCGATGTGTAGGACAACACGCCGCGCAGCGCGCCGGATTTCGCGGTGTGCACCAGCACCCGCTGCGCGAACAACTGGCGGGGATCGAAGCCGCCCAATGTCTGAAGGCGAAGAAATCCTTTTTCGTCCATGAACTTCACGAGAAACCCGATTTCATCCATGTGCGCGGCGATCATCACGCGACGGCGACCCTTCCCTCTTTTCGCACCGACGACATTTCCCATCACATCCACGCGAATTTCATCCACGAGCGGCGTCAACGCCTCTTTCACGATCTTGCGCAAATGCTCCTCGCGGCTCGACACGCCCGGAGCCTCACAAAGCTGCTTCAAAAGTTGAATGTTCATGCGGGAAGTGTATGCGCCCTGCCAGGAGCCTCGCCTAGCTCAAAGTTGCGGGCGGCGTTGGCGGGCAGGCTCACACCAGGCCCGATTTGCGCAGCGCTTCTTCCGCGCGGGGCACATCATCCGGTGTGTCCACCCCGATCGAAACATGATGGGTCCGGACGACTTTCATTCGGCAACCTATATACAGCGCGCGAAGCTGTTCGAGCTTCTCCAACTGCTCCAGCTCGCAGGGCGGCTCCGTGACCAACCGTTGAAGATAGGTCCGGCGATAGGCATAAATTCCAATGTGTCGCCAATGCGCCACGCGGTCCGACAGCGCCTGGCCATCGCGGATGAACGGAATCCCCGCGCGCGAAAAATACAACGCCTCATCGTCCCGACCCCACACAACCTTCACCACCGCAGGGTTCGCCAACTCAGATGGAGTTGCAATCGGTGAAGCGGCTGTCGCCATATCCCACGCTACGCCGCTCTGCATGACGATCGCCAGATCATCAATCACCTGAGGCTCCACCAGCGGCTCATCGCCCTGAATGTTGATGATGACATCGCCTTGGAGCGAAGCCGCCGCCTCGGCGATCCGATCCGTGCCGGACGGGTGATCGGCGCGCGTCATGATCACGCGGCCGCCGAAAGACTCGACCGCGTCGCGAATCCGAAGATCGTCGGTCGCCACGACGAGCGATGAGAGCCGCTTCGCTTTTCCGGCGCGCTCATAGACCCATTGAATCAGGGGTTTGCCGCACAACGAAATCAACGCTTTGCCCGGCAAGCGCGTGCTTCCGTAGCGAGCAGGAATCACTCCGATGCAAGATGCGCTGTGAGGTCCCATGAACCTATCCACGCTGCATGTAGGCGATCAATTCTTCAGGCGTGCAGGTCGCCGCGCCGAGTTTGCCGACCACGACACCGGCGGCGTAGTTGGCGATCTCAGCCGCTTCCTCAAACGTCGCGCCCGCAGCCACGGCGAGCGTGCAGGTTCCAATCACCGTATCGCCTGCGCCGCTGACATCGAACACTTCGCGGGCTCGCGTCGGCACATGCTTCGGCGGCTTGTCTTTCTCCAGCAAGAGCATTCCATGCGGCCCCAGCGTGATCGCCAGCAGACCGGGCTTCCACTTGCGCAACAGAATCCGCCCGACCCTGAGCAACGCTTCGTCGCGAAGCGGATTTTCCTTCGCGCCCGGGTCCTCCACATTCGCGGCGAAAAACGCCTCCTTCCGGTTGGGCGTCGCGAGCGTCACGCCCGCCACGTTGAGTTCCTCGTTGTCTTTCGGATCGAGCCCCACGGGAATGCCGCGTCGTTTGGCGGCCTTGAGCACGGCGGAGACGATCTCCTGGCGAATCAGCCCCTTGCCGTAATCTTCAATAATCACGCCATCGGCCCGGAGCATCTCTCGCTCAACCCTGCGGCAGAAAGCCGTCAGTTGCGAGCGGTTGAGAACCAGCGGGCTTTCCCAGTCCACACGAACGACTTGCTGGCGCTCCGCAACGATGCGCGTCTTCACCGTCGTCGGGTGTCCGGCGAGCCTTTGAACCGCGCGAAGCCCCACGTCGCTCTTTCGCAGCAGCGCCGCCAACTCCGACCCCGCCTTGTCGCTTCCAATGATCCCAGCGACGGCCGACCCGCCCCCGATGGCGCGGATATTGTGGGCCACATTTGTCGCGCCGCCCGGTACGGCAAACTCGCGCGAGACGTGCACCACCGGCACAGGCGCTTCGGGCGAGATCCGGCTGACCGCGCCGTGAATATAGCGATCCAGCATGAGATCGCCGACCACCAGAATTTTCTTGCGAGGAAACCGCGCAAGCAACTCGCGCGCCCGCTTCAGTTCAATCGCCATGTGTGAGCATCCTCTAAGGTTTTGCCTTCGACCATTCTTTTGCGCCAGGACCTTTGATGTCCGACAAAATCAACCGCACATTTGCCACCGGCACCTCGGCCAGCAACTTTGTACAAATTCGGCGGTCGTCTGCCGACACCCAAAAAATCATCCTCCCCTTCCGCACAAACAAACCGTTAAACGCCGCAGTCGGCTCGATGCGATAGCTGGATCTCTTGCCGAGATCGCCCAAATCAATCGTCTCCAGCGCGTCCGCCTTCAGGGTCAGATCATACATTTTCTCGTCCGCCATGACGCGGTAATCGTTCGTCACATTCAACTCAAAGGGATCGCGCCGGAGATAATACATCAGGCTCACAATGTCGCGCGTGTTCGGTTCAATCGGCAGCGTCTTCTTTTTCCCGTTCAAGTTGGAGTGCCATCGCATCTCGCCCTTTTCGTGGTCGAAAACGGTCTCTTCGTCGCAGCGATAGCGGCCTTCTCTCAGCCGCTTCGCGAAATAGACCGGCAGAAAAGATTCCGGCTCGATGTAGCTTTCGATGGTGTCATCCACCGGATAGAGCTTTTCGATCACGCGATTGCTGCGCGTGCGAAATTTGATGTGCAGCAAGTCGCGCCCATCGCGATTTGTCCACGCGGTCGTGACCACGGTCTGCCCCACATGAAACACGCCCCACCGAATGTCGTACGTCGTCTGTTCGCCGACGGGGAACCACAACTCATGGCGAACCGGCGCCGGCGCTTCATCCTGCGCAAAGGCCGCCGCACAGGTCCAGAAAAGGAACCCCAACAAAAAACTACGCCGCATTTCGCCCTCCGCTCAATGCTTTGATCAGGAAGAGTTCCACAAACGCCTCCGGGGGAACAGAACTGGAAACCATTTGCTCATGCGCTTCCACGGCCAGCCGGTGACAGCGCCGCAGTTCACCCATCGAAAACTTCGCCGCCTGCTGGGCCAGAATGCCGCCACGCCAGGGGTTCACTTTTCTCGGATCTTTTTCGAATGCGCTGAAAATCTCCTGCGCCTCGGGCGGATCGTTCCAAAAAATCTGCTGCCATTGTCCTTCGCCCGACAATCGCGCCCACTGCCGATCAAGGCTCTCGCGAAAAACAATCATATCGCGAATGCGGCTTTCGATGCCCATGATCATGCCGATGGCATTCTCCTTCTGAAACACCAGTTGCTGGAGAACACGCAGCGCGCCGGCCAGATTTCGCCGACCGAAGGCATCGGCGAGATCCCAACCGGCGGTTTCACGAGAGGAAGAAACGACGGCGGTCACGTCCGCCGCCGTCACCTGTTTGCGACCCATGACATAGAGCGACAGTTTTTCTACTTCCATCGCGATGCTCCGATGGTCCGCGCACTTCTGCATCAGCAGATCGGCCACCCCGCGCTCTCCGCGGAGGCCCTCCTTTTCAAAAAGCGATTCGATAAAATCGCGTGTGGATTCCGCCATCTCCTTGGGCTTCGTCGGCAAATCGAAAACGCGCGTCTCGCCGAACTCCTGCCACGCCTTGAAAAACGAGAAGCGCTTGTCCACCGCGCTCGAACTGATCACCAGTTTCTGCCCCGGCAAAAGACCCTTTCTGCACTCGGCCATCAGTTCATCCAACGCCTGCGTCAACGCGGGGTTCTTCATGAGTTTCGCATCGCCCAGAAACAGCGCATCGCGCAGCCAGACTGTTTTCGCCTGACTGAAAAACCCGACCGTCTGAAGCCCCGCGAGAACCTTCTTCAGCCCGGCGGACGGGTCATCAGAGGTTCCCGCGCCGTCAACAATTTCAAGGCCTAGGGTCTGATCGGCGGGCGGACAAAGTTCGTTCACCAACGCGCGGGCGCATTCGGAGACTTTGAATTCGTCCGAACCGCACACAAGAATGGCCTCTGCCGCGCTTTTTGATTTTGCCGCCATATTAATCGGTCCGCCGTTGTCCCAATCGCGCTTTGACTCTGCGCTCGATGAAATACACGCCGCCCTCTCCCAGCTTAAAATCCTTCTCCAAAACTTCGCGCCAATTCCGGCCCTCGCCGGCCACCTGCTTCAAAAACTTTCCGACATTCGCCATGCCGATACGCTCAATGATCGCGCGGATCGTTTCCTCGCACTCCCGGTAATACGCCTGCGCGGGAAACACCTTGTCTGGATAATCGCGAATGGCCGTCAACTCGTCCAGCGAGAGTTGATACGGCGCTTCGATCGCCGGCAGGTCGCGCGTGAGGCTCACGCCCTGCAACTCGGCCCAGGACCGCGCGATGGTCCAGCCATACTGCATCGCCAGACCCTCCTCCAGCCAGAGCGGCAGGCGCGAATACGTCTCGCGAAGCCGGAAATGCACCAGCTCGTGAGGCACGCGCGTTTCATGCAACCCGTCGTCCGCGAACAAAAAAATTTCACGCCCGTTCTGAAACGCCAGACCGTCCGGACGGAGCCGCCCCTTTTCGGTAAGCTTGTCCCACACCCACTGATGATGAATCAGGATCAGGTGCGCCTTCTTGGCGGTTTCGCTCACGTCGAGCAAGCGCGCAATTTCGCGAAACGAATATTCCGCCTGCGCGAAACACTGATCAATTTCCCGAATGCTGTGCGCATAAATAATGATGTGCGGGCTCTCCGCGTAGTACCACTCCCCCGCGTCCGCCTCGCGGGCATAGTTGGCGATCTCGGAGACGCGGCGGTCGAACACATCGCTCCACGACACCAACCGATACGCAGGCGCATTCGTCGGCTGGGCATTCGCCACGCCCGTCGCCAAACACAACCCCGCCACCTTGACCCTCCATCCGTGCATGAGTAGAGTCAGCATAGAAAACGCCATGTCTGTTGTCACTTCATGAAACCCGCCGCGACTGAAAAGACTCTCTATTTCGACAACGCGCGGGAAGCGCAGGATTTAATCGGCCATCGCGGTGAGTTCCTCGCCGCCTTGGAACGCGGCCTCAATGTCGAACTCACCACCCGCGACACCTGGCTGCGCGTCGCGGGATCCGCCGACCTGGTCGAACAGGCCGTCCAGTTTTTCGAGCGGCTTCGCCTCGCGCGGAACCGCGGCGCCGCCCTCCGCGAGCACGGCATCTATTACGCCCTCCATGCCCACCTCTCCGGCCAGGCCGACTCGTGGCAACGCCTCTACGAGAACCGCCTCGAAGTCGCCCCCGGCAAACCCCCCGTCTTCGCCCGAACCTTCGGTCAGCTCCGCTACCTCGAAGCCATTCGCCAAAACGACTTTGTCTTCGGCATCGGCCCCGCCGGCACCGGCAAGACGCATCTGGCCATGGCCATGGCCGTCAACGATCTGCTCCGAGGCGAGGTCAGCCGCATCATCCTCACCCGCCCCGCCGTCGAAGCCGGTGAAAGCCTCGGCTTTCTTCCCGGCGACCTGGCCGAAAAAGTGTTTCCCTATCTCCGTCCGCTCTACGACGCGATGTATGACATGATGAGCCCGGAGGACATCGAAAAATACCGCGCGCGCGGCGTCGTCGAAGTCGCCCCCCTCGCCTACATGCGCGGCCGCACGCTCAACAACGCCTTTGTCATCCTCGACGAAGCCCAGAACACCACGCCCGAACAAATGCTCATGTTTCTCACCCGCCTCGGCTTCGACTCCAAATGCGTCATCACCGGCGACCTCTCGCAAATAGACCTCCCGCCCAGCAAAACCTCCGGACTCCTCGAAGCCAAGCGCACCCTGAGCAATATTGACGGCATTGCCATCGTTGAACTCGGCGACGAAGACGTCGTCCGGCACGTGCTGATTCAGAAAATCATCCAGGCCTATCGCGCGGGCCGCGAGGGCGGAAAATTTTGAAGATCGAAATTTCCAATCGTTGGAAAAATTCCCGCGCGGATTTCCAATCGTTGGAACTTTTCACCCGCGAAGTCTTGCGCCGCGCCGTCCCCGACGCCAAACGTCTCTCCCTCGTCCTCCTCGACGACGCCGGAATCACCGCGCTCAACCGCGAATACTTCGGGAAAAACCGCCCCACCGACGTCATCAGCTTCGCCTACGCGCCCGACGAGGGCGAAGTCTTCGTCAACGTCGAGCGCGCGCGCCGGGCGCGCCGCCCCTCATGGGAGCTCGCCCTCTACGTCGCGCACGGCTGCGACCACTTTTCCGGCGCGGACGACCACACCCCCGCGCAGCGCGCCCGAATGTTGAACCGCGAGCGGCGCTGGCTGCGCGACATCGGCAAACTCGCGGACCGTTTGTTGGAGGCTTGATATGCAATCGCTCGTCGAACGCCTGCGCCAGAGCGCCCGCGGCCACGGACCGCGACGCGCCATTATTTTTCAAGACCGCGTCACCACCCACGCGGAATTCGACCAACTCACCGACCGCGTCGCCGCCGGACTCGCCGCGCGCGGCATTCGCAAAGGCGATCGGGTGGGGCTCTACTGCGTCAACTCCGACGCGTTCGCGGCCGCCTACTTCGGCATCCTCAAAGCCAACGCCGCCGTCGTTCCCGTCAATCTGCTCCTGAACCCGAAGGAAATCAGCTTCATCTTAAAAGACTCTGGCGCGAAGGCGCTGATCTACTTCGACGCCCTCGCTCCCGCCGTGCAGCAGATTTTCGCGCCGCAAATTGAATTTCGCGTCCGGATCGGCGGCGCAGCGGATGGCGATATTCCGTGGCTGGAATTGCTCTCCAACCGCGACCCCGCGCCGGCGCACGATCTCGCGCCCGCCGAAGACCTCGCCGCGATTCTCTACACCTCCGGCACCACCGGCTTCCCGAAAGGCGCAATGCTCACGCATTGGAACCTCGTTTCCAACACCGAGAGCATTCGCATCGCCCTCCAACTCGAACCCGGCCGCGACGTCCTCCTCACCGTTCTGCCGATGTTTCACGCCTTCGCCGCGACGGTTGGAATGATCTTCCCGCTGCTCAACGGATGCGCCTTCGTGCCGATTTCGAAATTCGACCCCGCCCTCGTCGCGGATGCGGTCGAGCGCAACAGCGTCACCGTCCTGCCCATGGTGCCGAGCATGTTCAACACCATGCTCCGCCTGCCCAACGAGTCCGCGTCCAAACTGGCCTCGCTAAAATATGCCGTCTCCGGCGGCGCGGCCATGCCGATGGAGATCATGGAACAATTCGAACGGAAATTCGGAAAGCTCGTTTACGAAGGCGACGGTCCGACCGAGTGTTCGCCGGTGACGTGCGTGAATCCGATCGGCGGCGTCCGGAAGCCCAAGTCGGTCGGGAAATCCGTGCCGGGCGTCGAAATGAAAATTATGGATGAAAGCGGACGCGAACTTCCGCGCAACCAAATCGGCGAAATCTGCGTGCGTGGCCCGAACGTGATGAAGGGCTATTGGAATCATCCCGAGGAGACCCGCGCCGCCTTTTTCGGCGAATGGTTCCGCACCGGCGACCTCGGCACGGAAGATGAAGACGGCTATTTCTGCATCGTGGACCGCAAAAAGGACATGATCATCGTCAACGGGATGAATGTTTATCCGCGCATCATCGAAGAGCTTCTCTATCGGCACCCCGCGATTCGCGAAGCCGCCGTTGTCGGCGAGCCCGACGGGCTGCACGGCGAAATCCCGATCGCGCATGTTTCGCTCAAAGAAGGCGCTGCCGCCACACCCGCCGAACTTCGCGCCTATTGCCGCGAACACCTTGGCCGGCACGAAATCCCGCGCAAAGTGATCATCCGGGCCGAACTGCCGAAAAGCGGCGCAGGCAAGATTCTCAAGCGCGAGCTGTCCAAAGCGGGCGAGATTGAACGCGGCATCACGAACGGCTGACGGCGCAAGCGAAGGAAATCAAATTCGCGCCGGCGTCTCGATGCCGAGGAGCCCGAGGCCGGTGCGAAGCGCGCTGGCGACGCAGGCGCAGAGGCGCAGGCGGCTCTCGCGAACGCCTTCATCGGCCTTGAGGAACGGCACGCCCTGATAGAACGCGCTGTACACCTGCGCGAGATCGAACAGGTAGTCGCAGAGAATATTCGGGCGGTAGTTGTCCGCTGCGCGCTGAACAACGTCAGGAAATCGGAGCAGACGCGTCGCGAGTTTCCGTTCAAGCGGATTCTTGATTTCGATGGGGAATTTCGACAGGTCGCGGCCCGGAAATTTGTCGGCGAATTTGTCGAGAACGCTCGCGATCCGCGCGCTGGCATATTGAAGATACGGCGCGGAGTTGCCGTCGAGCGCCATCGCCTTCTCCCACGAAAAAGTCACGAGGCTCTGAGGATTCTGGCTCAGGTCGGCATATTTCACGGCGCCCAGTCCAACGGCGCGCGCGACTTCGCGCTGCCGGCTCTCGCTCATTTCGGGACTGGCCTCCTGCACAAGTTTCAACGCGCGCGATTCGGCCTCGTCGAGCAGGCGCTCTAGTTTGATCACATTCCCTTGCCGCGTCGAAAACGTGCCCTCGGGCAATCGCATCAAACCGAACCAGACGTGAACAAGATTGGCTTTCCATCCCAACTTGCCAGCGATTGTGAAAAACTGGCGGAAATGCAACTGCTGGCGCTCGTCGGTGACGTAGATAATTCGCTCGGGCGAAAATTCTTTGATGCGCGACTGCACCGTGGCGAGATCGGTCGTGGCGTAGTTGAATGCGCCGTCGCCTTTTCGGACAATCGCGAGAGGCAATTTCGCGTCGTCGAGCCGGACCACGAGCGCGCCTTCGCTCTCCTCTGCGAGGTCGGCGGCTTTGAGTTGCTCGATCACGCCGGGAAGCGCGTCGCGATAGTGGCTCTCGCCGCGGACGAGGTCGAAACGCACGCCAAGCCGCGAATAGACGCGATCAAATTCGCTCAGGCTCAAGTCCACAAATTGCTGCCAGAGCGCGCGGTTTTCCGCGTCGCCCTGCTGGAGCTTCACCAATTCGGCGCGCGCCGTCTTTTTCCAATTCTCGTCCGCTTCGGACTTCTCGTAGCTCTTGACGTAGAGCCGTTCGAGTTCGGCGATCGGATCTTCAGCCAGCGCCCTTTCGTCGCAAAAGTTCCGGTAGCCCAGGATCAAAATTCCGAACTGTGTGCCCCAGTCCCCGAGATGGTTGTCCGCGATGACGCGATAGCCGAGAAAGCGGAAGAGCCGGTCCAGCGCGTTGCCGATGACGGTCGAGCGAATGTGGCCGATGTGCATCGGCTTGGCAATATTCGGGCTGGAGTAGTCGAGAATGATCGTTCGACCTGCGCCGACCTCCGGTGTGCCGAGGCGGGCATCCCTTTGCAGCGTCTCCATCCGCCGGGCCAGCCACTCGTCGTTCAGCCAGAAATTGATGAAACCGGCCCCTGCCACATCCAATTTTGCCAAACTCTCGTGCAGCGCGCCGGACTCAACAAAAGCTTGGGCGATTTCGCGCGGATTGCGACGAAGTTTTTTGGACAGCGCCATGGCGGCGTTACACTGATAATCGCCGAACTTTTCATCCGTCGCCGGCAGGACATCTGGGCGCACGGTCGCCCAATCCACCTCGGGAAAAAGGCCCGCGAAACGATCGCGAGTCCATGAGGAAAGTTCAGTTTCAATTGAGGGTATGCTCATGCTGGAAAGGACTCGAAAGAATGGCTTCTACCGGTTCGGGAGTGGAGACAATACCGCGAAGTTTCGTGCAGAAAAGCGGAAAAAATTTCCAGGATTATCTCTTGAAATCCGAAAGTCGGCTACTACAATGCGCCCTTTCAAACAGTAAATACAGGTACTTAATCGCTTTAGGAGAACGATCATGGCCGAGTCAAAAAAGACATCACCCCGTAAGAAATCTGCTCCGAAATCCGCCCCCGCGCCGGTGGCTGCAACCCCCGTTGCCAAGCCCATCGCGCCGGCCCACAACTCCGCTCCGGTTGCCAAGCCTGCGGCTCCAGCGGCCAAATCCGCCCCCGCGCCGCGCACAATCTCTGCTGAAGAGCGCGCCCGCATGGTGCAGGAAGCGGCCTACTACCGCGCCGAGAAGCGCGGCTTCCAGGGCGACCCTCACGAAGATTGGACCGCAGCCGAGGCTGAAATTTCGGCCAAGCTCGCGCGCGAGAACGTTCGCGTCGTCTAATCCCCTGTCCGTGAAGTTCCCGTTCAACAACGGGAATCAAACTCATCGGAGTCCGTTGGCCAACCGGTATCCCCAGTTGGCCAACACGACGACGGCTGCCACGATCACAGCAAGCCGCGCGGGTGCATTGTCTATCCGAATGCGGCGGCGCGCGACCAGTGCGTAAAGATTCACGGCGAAGATAAGCAGAAGAATAAACCACAACGCCGTCCCCATCGGCGATTGAATCCACGCCTCGTGCGCGTGACCTTGTGCGGCGTCCGACATCGCCCGCGTCGTGCCGCAAAACGGACACGGGTAGCCCGTCACACGTTTGAATCCGCATTGGACTATTGGCAAACGCCCGACTGGCGCCCAACGGAGAACGGCCAATGCCGCGCCACTGAAGAGGGCCAGCGGGAGATGCGGCGCGAGCACATCCACGAAGCGCGAAGCACGTTCCGCGCGAATCCGCATTTTATCCGACCGGCGGCGGAACAGGCGCGCTGGCCAGATCGCGATAGGCCACACCCACGATGCACAGATATAGCGGCATCGTTAGTCCTGCGCCAATACCGCACGCGAGAACGCCCAAACTTCCGAGAATCGCGGCCACCAGCGAAAACCCCAGAAACGGCCAGAAGTTGGACTTTACGACCTCGATGCTCGCCTGCACAGCGGGCATAAGCTCCAGCTTCTTATCCACGATGTTGAAAAGGGTGAACATCACCACCGCATTCAACCCATAGACGAAGAAAATACCCGCAACTTGGCCGAGGCAGGGAATCAAACCCAGGATAAATAGCCCGACGAACATCACGACAGAAAGCCCGAGGCAGTAGAGAAATGTCGGGAGAAAAAGTGAAAACCCTTTGAAAACGTCCCCGATCTGCGGGGCCGGCTGAGTTTTGTCGTGCAGGGCCAACGTTATCATGATCAACCCCGCCATGAGCGGCCCAGCAAGGATTCCAAGAGAAACCATCGCCACAACCATCGCCAACAATCCGGCTGGCGCAAGGACCATGAAGTTGGACTTGTAGAGGTCAAACCCGCGCTGAATCCAATCGCCGAACTTCACTTCAATCTGATTCATTTGAACAGCACCTCCTGAATGGATGCGACGCTAAGCGAAGAGCGCTATGGACTCAAGCAGGTTGTGGCGAATTTCTGCCGCAAGAACCGCCCATCCCAGAACGCCGCCGCGGATGACGCGACTCAAGTCGAGACCCGAAATCAGGAGCCGGTTGAACTGCCGGGTAACGCGAGGCTGGCCAATTCTTCCACGCCTGCCTGCTGCAAAAGATCGTCATGCAGCGCGCTCGCACGGCGAATATAGTCCTGCGTCGAGGCGGGGAGATTCTTCATATTGAACCCGGCAGCTTTCACGCGATTCGGCCCGGCGTTGTAACACGCCAGCAACAACGAGCGCTCGTCCATCTTCCAATTTCCGCGGGTCTCCACTAGAAAACGGTGGAGTTTAGCCAAGTACGCCGTGCCGACGCGGCGATTCAATGCAGGATCAAATGCTCGATCAAACGAAATCCTGCCGCCGAAAAACGCACGGCTAATCTCGGCCCAGGTCTCTCGCCGCACCTGCATCAAACCTCGTTCCCCCCTGCTCCCGACCTTTCGCGCATTGCCGGCGGATTCCACCATGATGATTGCATCCACCAACCGATCCGTCACCCACTCCTGCGACTTCTCGACGGCGTCGGTATTCGCATCGGCAACACCCGAATCCGAAATGCCCGTCCCGGCGGCAGGCGCCACGCTCTCTTGGCGGGCCACTTGGCGATTCCATCCCATGAGTTCAGCGTCAAGTCCGGCATCCAGAGCGCGGCGTTCGGCGTGCGCATTCGCGACCGCCAGTTCAAACAGCATAACCGCCAATCCGAGCGCCATGCAGACGCTCCAGATCGCCAACTCGATTCTTTTCTTTCGCTTCATAAAGTGTGCCCGGGCGTCCTGAAAAACCAGAATCTGCCCAACCTTGAAGCGCGGGAAGATAGGCGCTGAAGCGTTTAAGTAAAGGCCCGATTTCCAAAAAAATTAGGCCACCTCCGCAACTACTTGAAATCACGGCGATTGCAAGGGCAAAAAAATCGGCTATTCCGCTACAACCCGCCGAAAAATGACGTTGTTCCCGTTCGTCGGAAGCGTGCCCGGCAGGCTGAAATTTGCCCACGGTTTCGCCTGAAAACTCGACGTCGAAACCCCGCTCCAATTCCCAGCCAGCAAGTCTGAGGTCTCTTCAATTCGATACCGCTCCTGCGCTTGGGTCATAAAGCCCACAGCGTCCGCAGTGAGGTTGGTGATTGTTGGTGGATAGAGCTCCTTCGCCAGCAGGTTCGGTTCATCCCAAAGATTCAAAAGGAAGCGGAAACAGTCCGGCAGCCATTTCTGCCACGCAGCTTCGCTATGCGAATCACCGCAGCCGACGCGGCTGATGAGGTCCCGGTTCTGGACGTACCCTTTCTCAATGAAGTAGCCCAAAATTGTCCACGTGTCGGGCAAAATGGCCGTTTCGGGATACCCGATATTTCCAGTCTCTGTGAAAATCCGCAACGGTTTCCACGGCTCACTCTTGATCCGGCTATTAAAGTTCGAGCTGATGAGATAGGCGGGCGAGAACGGGCCGATCAAACCAAACACGTTGGTATGCCAGCCGAGATAAGTCGTGATCAATCCGCCGGACGATGAGCCGATGGTCGCAGTGTTATTTGCGTCCGGCAGCGTCCTGAACAAGGCGTCCATCTTCGCCTTCACATCATAAACAAGGAATTTGGAATAGGTATCGCCAAAACCTTGTCCGCCGGAGGTGTCTTCCGGTGGCAGGTATTCTCGCGTGCGGTTCGCTGTGCTCGCCAACCCAACAATGATCACTTCCCGCATACGCCCCTGCCCGATTTCCTTCGTTGCCGTCAGGTCGGCCTCCCATCCATACCCGCTCAACCCATTGCTCGGATAGAAGATGTTTTCGCCATCGTGCATGTACACAACCGGGTACCGCTTCCACGTGTTCTGATCATAACCGCGCGGCAGATAGATGCCCATTTTCCGGTTCGGCGACGGCGGAAAAGTGGATACGGCATTCGTCCAGATGATTCGGGGGGCGGATACCGTCGCCGGAGGGCGGTAGTTAAACACGCTTCCATCCTGCAGAAAAAAGACATCAAGCGAGGTAAAATAATCACCCCCGCCATAACCCCCATACGGCGCATGGTCAAAGTTCGTTCCCCCGTCGTAGGGAATAAACTGCAACGAACCGCCGGCCTCGCCGATCCCATTGATGAAAAAAAGGCTCTCACCCGAAACCCGGCCTGGCCCGATTTTCGTCATCGGCGCCGTGGAAAAGTTGGTGCCGTCCGGCGAATAGATCAGCACGACGTTCGTCCATGACGTGTGATAATACATCGCCTTGCCCACATACGGCGCATCAGGTTCTGCCGGCGAGTTCGTCGTCAAATGATTGCCGCCGCCCGGCGGCATCCAATTTGCATTCGCCGGATTGCAGATGCCCGTGTAGGAATTCGGCATCGCGACGGGCTTATAGTCCAACGCCGTCCCGGACTGAATCCCCAGCGTCGCCGACCAGACATTATTCGTATGCCAGACCAACTTCGCCCCTCGCGTCGGATCCCAATTCCCGAGATCTTCATGGTTGCCGACAATAAACACCTCATTGCCATAGCCCACATTTGTCGTGACGCTGAAGGTCACCAGTTCGCGTTGAGGGCTTCGCGCAAAGGCCCCAAACGCCATCAACAAAGCCGCCGTGATCAAACCCCATCGCATCACAATCCGCCCACCTTTCGAACCACATCCGCGAAGTCAGTGAAATGTTTGAATCCAAGCCCCTGAATCTTGGTCGTCGCAAGCTGGCTGTTCAGCGGCCGCTCGGCCCGTCGCGAAACGACCACTTGTGACGCCGTCAGATGCGAGGCCGAGAGACGGGCGATTTCGGCGATTTCCAACGCCCACCCGTAGCGCGTCTTCCCCCGCTGGCCCGAAACATGAAAAACGCCCTCCGCTCCGCAATCCACCAAAAACTTCGCGGCAGCGGCCGTATCCATCGTCCACGTCGGGAACCGCATCAACACATCATCCACCTGCTGCGGCTTCCCCTCGCGCAATAACTCCACCAGTTCCCGAATGAAACCGCGCCGGTTCTGCGACATCCCCTCGCCGACCTGCAAACCCGTCCGCAAAATCACCGTCCGCGAACGCCCGGCCAGCAAATCCTCCGCCGCCACCTTTGTCCGCCCATATTCGCTCCGGGGCGACCGCTCGCTGTCCTCGCGATACGGCGGCCGCGTGCCGTCAAAAACGTAATCCGTGCTGATGAACACGATCCGAGCAGAATCCGGCAGCGCAGCCTCCAACGTCGCCACCGTCTCCACATTCAACCGCCGCGCCTCCTCGGGATGCTCCTCGCAAAAATCGGGTTCCGGATAGGCCGCCGCGTGAATCACCACGTCCGGCCGCACTTCGCCCAACACGCGGCGGAACTCAGCCGGCTCCCGAATATCCACCCTCGCCCAACCCAATCCTGACTTCGAGCGCGAAACGCCCACCACTTCCGCGTCGGCTGAAAACGCCTCGACCAGCGCGCGCCCGACAAACCCCGAAGCCCCCGTAATCAGAACCCTTTGCACCCGTCAAGTTTGGAAGAATGGGCAAACAATTCAACTGGATTCGCTAAATTGGTCACGCTAAAGTGGCGGACCTTTTTTCAGGAGGAAGTGATAGAATGAACGTCACAGTAGTCGGTACGGGTTATGTCGGATTGGTCACAGGCGCTTGCTTTGCGGACTGGGGCCACAACGTCCTCTGCGTGGACAACGACGACAACAAAGTCCAGATGCTCAAGCGGTTGCAAATGCCGATCTACGAAGACGGCCTCGAAGAACTCGTGAAGCGCAACGTGGACGCCGGACGCCTCCACTTCACCAACTCCATCAAAGAAGGCACCGAATTCGCCGAAGCCATCTTCATCGCCGTCGGCACCCCACCCGGCTATCGCGGCGCCGCCGACCTCTCCTACGTCGAACAAGTCGGCCGCTCCGTTGCCGAACACATGACCGGCTATCGCCTCCTCGTCGAAAAGAGCACCGTCCCCGTCAACACCGGCTAACAACTCAAACGCGCCGTCTCCAAATATCTCCGCGCCGACATCCCCTTCGACGTCGCCTCAAACCCCGAATTCTTGAAAGAAGGCACTGCCATCGAAGACGCCTACAAACCCGATCGCATCGTCGTCGGCATCGAAAGCGAACGCGCCTCCAAGCTCCTTCGCGAAATCTACGCCCCCATCGTCAAGCGCACCAACTGCGCCTACCTCGAAATGAACATCGCCAGCGCCGAGTTGACCAAGCACGCCTCCAACTCCTTCCTGGCCATGAAAATTTCCTACATCAACGCCGTCAGCCGCATCTGCGAACTCGCCGGCGCCAACGTCGAGCAAGTCGCCCGCGGCATGGGACTCGACACCCGCATCGGCCCGAAATTCCTCATGGCCGGCGTCGGCTACGGCGGGTCCTGCTTCCCCAAGGACGTGGATGCCTTCGTTCAAATCAGCGACAAACTCGGCTACGACTTTGAACTGCTCAAGGAAGTCCAGCGCATCAACAAAACCCAGCGCGAACATGTGATGCAAAAACTCCAACACGAGCTCTGGGTCATCAAAGGCAAAACTGTCGCCGTTCTCGGCCTCGCCTTCAAACCCGGCACCGACGACGTCCGCGAATCCCCCTCGCTCTATTTCGTCCCTCAGCTCAAAGAAGCCGGCGCGAAACTTCGCCTCTGGGATCCCGTCGGCGAGGAAAAATTCCGCCAGCTCTTCCCCGACGAAAAATATTTCAAGACCCCGCTCGAATGCGCGCAAGGCGCCGACCTCCTCCTCATCCTCACCGACTGGCCGCAGGTCAAGGCCCTCGACATCGCCGAATTGAAGAAGAGGATGAACGTCCCCGTCATCATTGACGGCCGCAACATCTTCGATCCCGCCACCATTCGAAAAGCGGGCTTCACCTATCACTCCGTCGGGCGCCCGTAATCCGGGCCCGAGAGGCGTCGGCACAAAAGTTCCAATCGTTGGAAAAACGCCCGAAAATTTTTCCAATCGTTGGAACTTTTTATTTCGTTTTTTCCAACCGTTGGAGAAGCGCGCTGGTCAGCAACGGCAACGCGATGGTCGCATCGCAAATCAGGCTGGCTTCGACCGCCTGCGATTCGTACTTGCCCCAACTCTTCGACTCCGAAATTGTGCACCCGCTCAGCCCGCCGAAATCCGGCCGGTCCGTCGTGATCCGCACGCCATAATGATAGCCCTCCGCGGCCACAATCCGATCGTGCGCCTTCATATTCAGGTAAGGGAACGTCTGCTGCGCCCAGTTGCGCGGCACGCCGCCGCCCACGCTGACCAACCCCGATCGCGGGTGCTTCAAAATGTGCCCCGCGAAAAGGTCCACGTCGCGCAGCGTGTCGAACACCACTTTCTGGCCTTTCCCGAGCGCGCTGTTCTTGTTGCCGACCAGCACGTTCAGCCCCAACTCGCTGTCGGAAATCGCGGGTACGTAAATCGGCACGCCGTAGCGCGCCGCCGTGGTGATGATGCTTCGGCCCGGCAGCAACCGACCGATCTGGCGCATGAATGAACTGGTGCTGATCGTGTTGACGCCGTTGGAAACCGAATGGAAGTGGAGCTTGGGCAGCAACTCGATGAGCGCCGTCTCCGCGCGTTGAAAATCTTTTTCGGAAAGATACGTGTCGTAAATCCGGTTGATCGAGGCGTTACGCAACGCCAGATCGTTCGCAAACTCATCGCCGACATAGTGGGCTTGCTCGCCCTGTGCAATGGTGTTGCACACATCGTGCGACATCGTTGCGCCCGTGCAAACAATCACGTCCAGCAAGCGCTTTTCGACAAGCCGCATGACGAGCAGCGCCATGCCCGCCGGAACCATCGCTCCGGCCAGGCTCATGACCTTCAGGCATTTCTTGTCGCGGCACATCGCCTCCCACACGTCGAGGCAATGCGCGAGGTTGCGCCCCTGAAATGAACATTCAGCCAACTGGCTGATCACATCGTTCGTGGTCTGTCCGGCGAGAGGGTCGAAGGGCTTGATTTTTCGCTTTAAAAATTTCTTCACGCTCACAAGCCGCTCCCTTCTCCCACCCCTGTAGACAAGGGTTACCGTTCGAAATACGTGTAACCGCGGAGCCCGGACTCATAGGCCGCCATGATCTCGCGCCGTTCCTCCGGCGTGATGCGCTCATTGCGAACGGCGGCCTCCGCGAGCTGCCGCACCTGGTCCAACATATCCTGCGGGTCGTACTCCACGTAGGATAACACATCGGCCACCGTGTCGCCCGCAATTTCCTTCGCATATTCCAATTGCCCGGTCTCGCTGATGCGCACGCTCACCACGTTGGTGTCGCCGAGCAAGTTATGCAAATCGCCGAGCGTCTCCTGATAGGCGCCGACAAGGAACGCGCCGAGAATGTATTCGCCGTGCCCGTTCACTTCATGCAGCGGCAGGGTGTTCTTCACATCGCGCAGATCAATGAACCGGTCAATTTTCCCGTCGCAATCGCACGTGATGTCGGCGAGCACCGCTTGGCGCGTGGGCCGCTCGTTCAACCGGTGCACAGGCATGATCGGAAAAAGCTGCTCGATCGCCCATGAGTCCGGCAGAGATTGAAAAACGCTGAAATTTCCGAAATAAACATCGGAGAGCGTCTCGTCGAGATCCTGCAGCTCCTCGGGAATGTATTTCCGCTCCTTACTCTCCTGCGCGATGCGGATGACGATGTGCCAGAAAATCCGCTCTGCGAGGGCGCGCTCGCGCAGCGAAATCGCGCCCTGATTGAAGAGCGAGCGGATTTCATCGCGATAGAATATCGCGTCGTTGTAGCACTCCTGAACGTTCTTCGCCGTCAGCAGTCCGTCCACTTCCAGCAGCCGCGCCACAGCTTCGTGGGTCCTTTCCGGCAACTGCTCGGGCAGCTTGTAGGGATCGAAACGGCTGACATCGAAAATGTTGAACAAAAGAACCGAGTGATGAGCCACCACAGCGCGGCCGGACTCGCTGACAATGGTCGGATGCGGAACGCCAGCCGCATCGGTCAACTGCATGATGCCCTCGACAATGTCCGCGGCATATTCGTCGGTCGTGTAGTTCGCGCTGCTGGCGAAGTTGGCGTGCGACCCGTCGTAATCCACCGCGAGACCGCCGCCGACGTCGAGCATCCCCATGCGCGCTCCTTCGCGAACAAGGTCCACATACATTCGCCCCGCTTCGGTGATGCCGGCGCGGATGCTGCGGATATTGGGAATCTGCGAGCCAAGGTGATAGTGCAACATCTCAAGACAATCGAGCGCGTTTGCCGCCCGAAGTTCGTCCACCAAATCAATAATCTGCGCCGCGTTCAGTCCGAACTGGCTCCGGTCGCCCCCGGACTCGTCCCAATAGCCGCCCGCCCGCGTGGCGAGCTTCGCGCGAACGCCGAGCCGCGGCTTCACCTTCATGCGCCGCGCGCGTTCGAGAATAAGTTTCACTTCGCTCGGCATCTCGATGACGAGAATGGTCTGAAGCCCCATCTTCATCGCGTAGAGCGCAAGGTCAATGAACTCGTCGTCTTTGTAGCCGTTGCACACGAGCAACGCTTCCGGGTCGTTGCTGTAGGCCAGCGCGGCGATCATTTCAGCTTTACTGCCGCACTCGAGACCGTAGTGAAACTGGCGCCCGCAGGTCACAATATCTTCGATCACCTGCTGCTGCTGGTTGACCTTGATGGGATAGACCCCGCGATATGCGGCCTTGTATTCGGCTTCTTGAATCGCCTTGATGAAACTCAGGTTGAGTTGCGCGATGCGCGCCGCGAGAATGTCGCCGAAACGCAGAAGCACGGGCATGTTGATGCCGCGCGCGCGAAGGCCCTCAATGATGTCCACCATGCTCGCGCGCACGGCGCCGCCCCGCCCTTGAGGGCACACCACGACTTCGCCTTTGTCGTTGATGTCAAAAAAACCGGCGCCCCAATTTCGAAGGTTGTAGAGTTCGGCCGAATTTTCGGCCGTCCACCGCGTCAGCGTTTCCGGTTTCATCTTCTGGTTTGTTTTCTCCTCAGCGCATTTTTGCGCAACGAGATGAGAGCATAGAAATCACCTGCTCGCGTGCAATGCAATTCCTCAAAAATCGCGGGAAGCTTTCGCGCCGTTTCAGTTCTCTCGGATGCGCGCTTTCTCGGATTCCGCCCGGCTCCGGGCCGATTCGATTTCGTGCGCCTTCGATCGCTGAAGCAAATCCAGTTTTTCCGCATCGCCCGACGCCCGAGCTTCCGCGAGGCCCTTTTCCATCATGATCTCAATCTCCGCGATCTTCGCCTTCAACTGGCTCTCCACTTCGGCGATCTGCTTCTTCTGCTCGTCGGAAAGCGCCGCCCGCTTGCCCTCCTTCTGCTCCAACCGCTCCATCGCCAATTCGTAGGCCGATTTCATCGTCATTCCTCCTTCACGCTCATGTCACTCCTCAGCCGCGCCGGCCGCCCGCACATCCTGAATCTGCAAATCAATGGTCTCGCGGCCCATGTAGCTATTCTTCTTCACCTGAAAGGCGATGTCGAGCGGACCCTCAGGCAATTCGCGGCCGCCCCATTGCCATGCAATGGCGTCGCGTTGAATGCCTCCCTGTGCCACCCGGAACTTCAAATGCCCCTGCCCCACAATTCGAGGGCGCCCGGCCACCACGACGCCCCTCGCCGCCCAAACGGGGGTGAGATTCCCGACGCCAAACGGGCGCATCTGATCGAGCGCGTTGAGCAACGACATATCCGCTTCGGCCAGCGCGATGGAGGCATCAATCCGTTGGATCGGGCGCAGCTCCCGGCCCTGCAACCGCTCACGAGCCACTTTGTTGAAGCGCCGCGCAAAGGCCGGAAGGTTTTTCGCAGAAATTTCCAACCCTGCCGCCATCGCGTGCCCGCCGAATTTTTTCAATAAATCCGCGCAAGCGCGCAGGGCCTCCACCACATCGAATCCTTCGATGCTCCGGCACGATCCGCGCCCGGAGTCGCCCTCCAGCGCCACGCACACGACCGGGCGATAAAAACGCTGCCCGATCCGCGATGCGACAATGCCCACGACTCCCGGATGCCAGCCCGTTCCGCTGGCGACAACGGCGAAGTCCCGAGCCGGATCAAATTTCTCCTCCCAATGCGCCAACGCCTCCTCGGCCATGGCCTTCTCGACATCCTGTCGCTCGCGATTCGAGGCGTCGAGTTGGCCGGCGATTTCCTCCGCCTCCTCCGCATCTTCCGTCAGCAAAAGGCGCAAGGCGTTGAGCGCATCGCCCAAGCGCCCGGCTGCGTTGAGGCGCGGGCCGAGACGAAATCCGACTTCGTAGACGTCCACCTCGCTCTCGATCCCGGAGACTTTCTTGAGCGCCTGAATGCCAATCGAAGGCGTTTCGCTCAAGATCTTCAGTCCGGTTTTGGCGAGCAGCCGATTCTCGCCCTTCAATGGGACGATGTCGGCGATCGTACCGAGCGCCACGAGGCCTAATTGGCTTTTCAGGTCAAAACCCTTCGCGCGCTCGCGTTGCTGCTTGGCCATCGCATGGCACAATTTGAAGGCGACGCCGACGCCAGCGAGAACGTGTAGCGCCTCGTTCTTTGAACGTTTCGGATTCACCACCGCAAGGGCCGGAGCCAATTCGGAAGGGATCGAATGGTGGTCGGTGATCACAACGTCAATTCCCTTGGCCGACGCCGCGCGAACGGCGGCGGACGATCCCGTCCCGCAATCTACTGTGACCATGAGTTTCGGATCGTGCTCAGCAATGCAACGCCCCAATCCGTCTTCGCTCAATCCGTAGCCCTCTTCGAGACGCAGCGGAAGAAACGGGAAGACCTTCGCGCCCCACGCTGTGAGGGCGGTCACCATCAACGCGGTGGCGCTGACCCCATCCACGTCGTAGTCGCCATAGATTGCGATGGTCTCGCCGCGATCTATCGCCTGCCAGATGCGATCCGCCGCCTTTTCAATGTCCGGCAATTCATAAGGATCGCCCAACGAACTTAGGCGTGACTGTAGATAGGCGCGCGCTTCGTCGGAATCTGTAAAGCCGCGAGAGGCCAATAACCGCGCGGCCGCCGCGGGCATGTTCAATTCCGACGCGAGGCGATTCGCCCGGGGTTCATCCACCGGCGCGAACTTCCAGATTTTATTCGACATGTCGGGCGATCGCCCGCCGGGGCCTCAGGCCTTGGCAGGAGCGGTTTTGGCGTTCTTCGCCTTTTCCTTTTGGAATTCCGGATGGAACAACAGCACCATCGGCGTGGCGATATAGATCGTGGAATACACGCCGGCCAACATCCCGATGAACAGCAACAGCACAAAGTCATGAATGGCGCCGCCGCCGAGCACCAGCAGAGCGAAGATGGTGAAGAGCGCGGTCGCCGTTGTCAGAATCGTGCGCCCGAGCGTTTGATTGATACTCTCGTTCGCCACATCATAGAACCGGCGGCCCGGATTGAGCTTCATATTTTCGCGAATGCGGTCGAAAATAACGATGGTGTCGTTCACGGAATAGCCGACGACCGTCAGGATCGCCGCCACCATGGAAACGTTGAGGCGATTGCCCAGCGCGCAATAAATGCCCACCGCGAGCAGCACGTCGTGGAAGAGCGAAATGAGCGTGCCCAACGCGAAGGGCAATTCGAAACGCAGCGACACATAAATGGCGATGCCCACGAGCGCGAGCAACGTGGCGATAATCGCCTTCCGCTGCAACTCCGCGCCGACCTGCGGGCCGACGTTGTCCTCCTGCATGACGGAAAAGCCCGCCGTCTGGAACTTGGCGCTCAGCGTGCTCGTAACCTTTTCCGCTTCGGTTGAACCCACCTTAATTTCGAGGAACCGCTGCTCACCGGCGGGCGTCTTGACGCTCTGATATTGAATCGTTGGGGCGAGGCCTTCGGCCTCCAATGCCGCGCGCAAATCGGGCAGCGGAACCTCCTGCTTGAATTGATACGTGATGGATGCGCCGCCTCGGAAATCCACACCAAAATTTTCTTTACCCTTCTTCACGAAAATCACAGCCGTAACGAGAATCACGCTGGCCGTAACGGTGATGAAATACTTGCGCTTCCCAAGGAAGTCGAAGTTGGGCGACTTGAACAGGTGCATCATCGCGAGCTTCTGCGCGGGGCGCTTCGATTCGATCAGTTCAAAAATCATTCGGGTCACGACGAGCGCTGTGTACATGCTGACGATCAAGCCGGCCGAGAGCGTAACGGCATAGCCACGGACCGGACCGGTGCCCATCCAGAACAGGATCGCCGCCGAAATGAGCGTCGTAAGATTCGAGTCAAAAATCGCGCTGAACGCCTTGTCGTAGCCGAATTCGATAACCCCTTTGAACCGCTTCCCCGCCGCCTGCTCCTCTCGCATGCGCTCGTAAATCAGAATGTTGGCATCCACCGCCATACCGACGGTCAACGCAATACCCGCAATGCCGGGCAGCGTCAGCGTGGGCAAGCCCACGCCGCCGGCACCTTGGGCGAAGACACTGAAAAGACTGCCCACCGCAATCAAGCCGAGCGGCAGCAGAACAATGTTCATGATGAGGGCAATGTCGGCCACAAACCCCGCAAAGGTGTAGTAGATCAACATGAACACCAGCACCGCGCCGCAGCCCACCAACGCCGCCATTTTGCCGCTGCGGACGGAATCGTCGCCCAACGTGGGCGCAACGGTGCGCTCTTCAAGCAACTGCACAGGCGCGGGGAGCGCGCCGGCGCGAAGGACAATCGAGAGGTCCTGCGCTTCCTTTTGTGTGAAATTTCCTTCAATCACGGCGCTGCCGCCGAAAATGGCCTCCTTGATGGAGGGTGCGGAGTACAGCGTGCCGTCGAGCACAATGCCCAATTGCCGGCGTTCGTTCGGATTCGGATTTTTCGCGCCACCGGGAGCGTAATCGCCCGTCACCGTCGCAAATCGCTTTGCGCCGCGCGAATCAAACTTGATCGTCACGTGCGGCTGCATCAGTTGACCATAGTCCACACCGGCGCTCGATAGACTCTCGCCGGTGAGTTCGGCGCGCTTTGAAACGAAATACGGGCGATACAACTTTTGAACGCCGTGCACTTCCTCGTGCATGAGCAGTTCGTAACCGGTCGGAGCCTGGAACAGTTTGGCCCGGTCGCGGATTTGCGCGTCCGTCGCGCCTTCAGGATCCTTGGTCTTGTCGCGCGCGAAATATTCTTTGTAATCCCATTGGCCGCCGGAGCGCTTGTCGGCGACGGAAACCATGCGGTAGCCTGACGGAACCAGGCCCTTGGTGAAAAGTTGGTCCACCAGTTCTTCGTTTTTCGCGTGAACGATGCGGAATTCGAGATAGGCCGCGCTCTCGATGTTTTTCAGCGCGCGCTCGCGATCTTCCGGTTTGAGTCCGGGAATTTCAACCACGATCCGATCGCCGGGTTCCGTGTAAATCACCGGCTCGGCCACGCCCATCGCGTCCACGCGATTGCGGATGACCTCCAGCGCGCGCGGAACGGCGTCGCGCGCGGTGTCGGAGTTCAACCCTTCCTTCTGAACCTGAAGGACGTAGCGGGTGCCGCCCCGAAGATCGAGGCCGAGTTTGATTTTCTCGCTCAGCGGAGTGACGATGCTGATGGACCACGCGGTGACCGCAACGAAGATGATCCATTTCCAGATAGCGTTCTTGTCCATATCGTATTGCCCTGTTGGGTGATTCCGACGCCGGAGGAACCGGGTGGAGTTGCACCAAAGTTATTTTGAAGTGTCCGAATCCACATCCGCCGGAAGCTCGCCATCGGCCAGCACTTGACTGACCGAGCTGCGCAGAACTTCGACCTTGGTCTTTTCCGCGACCTTGATGACCAACGTCTTCTCTTTCACGTTCGTCACCACACCGATGATGCCACCACTGAACAACACGCGGTCGCCGGTCTTCACGCGCGAAATCAAATCCTGCCGTTCTTTTTCCCGTCGCCGCTGAGGGCGAATGACCATCATGTACATGATGGCAAAAAGAATCGCGATGTAACCAACCCAGAACACGGGCGAAGGCGCCTGATTCTGTCCCGCTTGTGCCAATGCAAAATTCAACATTTAATCCTCACTGTCTTTCACCATTTCGCGAAGGCCCTCAAAGGTCCCTTCCTCAATCGCCTTGCGGACACGCCGCATCAACTCCAAATATGCATGGATGTTGTGCAGCGTCATCAAGCGCGCGCCCAAAATCTCATCCACATTCAACAAATGCCGGACATACGCCCGGCTAAAATGCCGACAGGCGTAGCACGCGCACCCTTCTTCAATCGGGCCGAGGTCCTTTTTACAGGCCCCCGCCCGCACCGAAAATCGGCGCCCATCGCTCAACACCGCCGTGCCGTTTCGCGCTACGCGCGTCGGCATCACGCAGTCGAACATGTCCACCCCTCGGGCGATGGATTCGATCATCTGCCGGAAACCGCCGACCCCCATCAAATAGCGGGGGCGATCCGCCGGCAACGCGCCGATACCCATCTCCACACCCGGCAAAATCAGGTCGTCCGGTTCACCCACACTCACGCCGCCGATGGCATAGCCGTCGAAACCGATCCGAACCAGTTCTTGCGCACATTGTTCCCGCAAATCCGGGAACACACTGCCCTGCACAATCCCGAACCGCAATTGCCCCTCGGCGCGCGGTTGCTGGGCACATAAAGCCGCCCAAGTTAGGGTCCGCTCCATAGCTTGGCAAGCGGAATCACGGGAGCAGGGATACGGCGAACATTCATCAAAAACCATGGCGATATCTGACCCGATGATGCGCTGGATGTTCATCGCCTCGCGCGGGCCGAGAAAGTGCTTCGCGCCGTCGTTGTGCGAACGAAACTCCACGCCATCCGTCGTGATCTTCCGCAATCGCGCCAGACTGAAAACCTGAAAGCCGCCGCTGTCCGTCAAAATCGCACGGTCCCACCCCATGAATTTGTGAAGCCCGCCCACGTGCTCCATGATCTCCATGCCGGGGCGATCGTTGAGGTGATACGTGTTGCCCAAAAGAATCCGGCAATCCTCGGCCTCCAGTTCAGCGGGCGAAAGCGCCTTCACCGTGCCCTGCGTTCCCACCGGCATGAACACCGGCGTTTCAATCGGCCCATGCGCGGTCCACAATCGGCCGCGTCGGGCTTTCGATCTCGAATCCGTTTTCAGAATTTCAAACGATCCCGGCTTCACGTCTCTCCAATCCCTTTCGCACCTCCGGCACGGCTCTCAACAACATCTTTGTGTACTCGTGCTGCGGACGCGCAAAAACATCATCCGTCTTCCCCTCCTCCACCAACACGCCATCCTTCATGACCAGCACACGATCGCAAAGATAGCCCACAACCGCGAGGTCGTGCGCGATAAAGAGATAGGACAAGCCGAGTTCCCGCTGCAACTCTTTCAACAAATTCAATATCTGAACCTGCACCGAAACGTCCAGCGCCGAAACCGGCTCATCCGCCACAATCAGCTCCGGTTGGACCGCAAGGCAGCGGGCAATTCCAATTCGCTGCCGCTGACCGCCGCTGAATTCGTGCGGATACCGCTCCGCGAACGCGGGGTCCAATCCCACCGCTTTCAGCAACTCCCCAACACGGACGCGGAGCTCATCCCGCGAGGCCAGATGGTGCACGCGCAAAACTTCTTCAATCGCGCTGCCGACCGACTGGCGTGGATTCAATGAGCCGAACGGATCCTGAAAAACCATCTGAACTTTGCGGCGATAATTCTTCAGCGCCGCGCTCTTCAACCCCGCCACATCGGCGCCTTCAAAAAGAATCTGCCCGCCCTGCGCCGGCTCCAATCGCAGGATCGCGCGCGCGAGCGAGCTTTTTCCCGACCCGCTTTCTCCCACGAGGCCGAGCGACTCGCCCTTTCCAACCGCAAACGACACATCCCGCACGGCGCGAACGCAATGCCCGCCCCGCGCATAATCCACCCTGAGATTTTTCACCTCCAGAAGTGGCATCGGACCTCCTGATTCTCGCCGGCCGACTCCAGCTTCGGCTCGACCTCTCTGCACAACGCCTGCGCAATCGGACAGCGAGGATGAAATTTGCAGCCCGTGGGAAGATCCGCCAAGCTCGGCACCATTCCTTCAATTCCCTTCAGTTTTTTCTTCATCCCTGACAACGACGGCACAGCCTCCAGCAGCGCTTTGGTATAGGGATGCTTCGGCGTGCGCAGCACTGAAACGGTCCGCCCGCTCTCCACGACCCGCCCCGCATACATCACATACACCCGATCCGCCACATCCGCCACGATCCCGAGATTATGCGTGATCAGCAGCACCGCCATATTGAGTTTCCTTCGCAGCGACTGGAGCAACTCGAGAATCTGCAACTGCACCGTCACATCCAGCGCCGTCGTCGGCTCATCCGCCACCAGCAACCGCGGCTCGCCCGCGAGCGCCATCGCAATCATCACCCTTTGCTGTTGTCCGCCGCTCAACTGATGAGGATAGAATTTTCTTCGAAGGTCAGGCTCCGGAATACCCACCGACCCCAACAGGCGCACGGTCTCCTCGCGCACACTCGCGCCCGGACGGTGCAGTCGAATAACCTCGCCGATCTGGCTTCCCACACGCTGCACGGGATTCAACGAAGCCGCCGGCTCCTGAAACACATACGCGACATCCCGTCCTCTCCGTGGAGGATTTTGGGAACCGTTAAAAATCACCTCGCCACCTGCGCGGGCAGCCGGCGGATGCGGAAGCAAATCCGTCAACGACAACGCCGTTGCGCTTTTCCCGCAACCGCTCTCCCCGACCAGCGCCACGATCTCGCCCTCGCCGATTCGCAACGACACGCCATCCACCGCGCGAACCGGCCGCGCGGGCGAACCAAAATGAACGCGCAAATCCCTCAGTTCCAATAAGACAGAAGACGAAGTTCCAACCATTGGAAATTCTTTACGCGAAAGTTCCAATCGTTGGAATCATTTTGCGAGCCGCTTCCACATGCCGACACGCTCAACTCTCGCGCGACTTGATGACCATCATAGTCTGGTTTTGGGAAAGGCGACGCCGCTGCACCTGTGCCGCATGGTCCAGGCTACCGAGCAATTCGCGGGCAGCCAGGGACAGAAAAATGTGCGGACCCGCCCGACGCTCGCTCAAAATTCCACATCTTCGCATCAGCGAAGCATGCCGTGACACATTTGACTGGGCAATGGAAAGACGGCGGCAGAGGTCCTGCATCGGCACCTCCTTATCCGCGACCGCCTTCAGAATTTCCACGCGCACCGGATGGCCCAGCGCCTTGAAGACTTCGACCTGCAGATCGGATTGTGTTTTCCGTTTCATAGTATTGCTCCTTCTTCAATCCTTTCGACCACACTCCCTGCTTCCCACTTCCCACTTCTCACTTCCCACTTCCTCCGCCCAAACCCCATGCCCCCCCCCGCTCAAGTGTGAAATCCACTTATGCGCATATGCGCATAAGTGGATTTCAACGCAAGAGGAAAATTCGGGGCGAATGATGGGAGGTTGCCGAAGTCAGGAATGGCCATGCCCGCATTCCGGCTGCTTGAAACGACGAGCGCGGCCTTGAGAAGGTTGCTTTCAGTCGCCTTCCGCGCGCGGCTCCGCATGGATGTCTGAAATTTGCCGAAGAGAAGTCTCCGCGCAGTAAGCCCGGCCTCTTCTTTACGTCACACTGACGAAGCATCAAGAGACGATGATGAAGCCCTCATTCAACTGCATTCGTCGCCTGGCAAAAATACAGCCACCCAGTTCAAAGGATGAATCGTTCGTCATCACGACGGCCTCACAGCACGAAAAGAGAGACCAACTGACCAGAGGAAGACCCGCTCCCACACCAGAACCGCAGGAAAGTCCGGCGGCCCAGCTGACTTCCATGCGGCACACCCTCCACAAGCGCACGGTGCGAGTCGGCAAAGAATGTGCCGCTTACATTGCTCGCGCGACGCGCCAACATCAACCGCCGCGTGGAAGAAGATTGTGAAAGGACAAGTAGATCGCCGGGGTCCTGCTTGATCCTGTGTAAGCGAGTGATGAGAAACGAGTTGATTTTCTGCCTACCCCTAAATCAACCGCCGCTGCGATCAGGCGGCGCATTGCCATTTTGTGCTTCGCCCATCAGGGTTTGAGCAGCAATTTCACCTTGCCGGGCGTAGTCAATGGCTTCGCCAAGAATGCGCGCTGCTTCCTGTGGCGCGTGAAATCCCATCGAGTTTTCGGCGGCAATGTAGTCAATGCGCCATTGCGCCTTGCGCTGTAGCGCTTTGGCCGCCGCCAGTTGATCCGGCGTCGCGCCGCGTTCCTTGGCCGCCTTCATCGCGTCCAACTGCCCCATCAGTGCAGTCGCCGCGCGTTCGAGAAGCGCATGATTGCGCTCTTGAATCACGACCACGCGCGCGACGAGCTCGGACTCGGGGAAGTTGTGGCAGGTCTGGCACGCGCGGTTGGCGTTCAGCAGAGGACTGCGAACCCAGTGGTCCGAAATTTTCGCCGCGCCGTCGCGAATATAGGGCATGTGACAGTCGGCGCACGATACGCCGCTGCGGGCGTGCACACCCTGACTCCACAGCTCAAATTCCGGGTGTTGCGCCTTGAGAATCTGCGCTCCCGTTTCGGCGTGAGCATAGTCGGAAAAAGGTTCGCCGTCCGGAAACCTGGTCTCGTCCCAAAAGGCTTCGATATCCTCCGCCTTCAGCCCCTTGCCCCACGGAAACGTCAGCGGCATTTTCGTCGAGCAGTAGTATTCGACGTGGCACTGCGCGCAGACAAAGGACCGCATTTCGTTGCGGGTGCTGTCCGCGTTCGGATCATATGGGCGACGGCGTTCGCCGGAGCGCCCGAGCTCAACCGACGGAAGTTGCGGCGCCGGCGCCGAAGATGCCGCAAAGGCCTGAATGCCGCGAATGAAACCGGGCCGCGTGACGCGCAGTTGCATGTTCTTCGGATCGTGGCAATCCACGCACGAAACCGGATGCGCATGTCCACCCGCTTTGAGTTTCTCCAGCGTTTCCTGATAGGTCATCGTGTGCGTGATGTCCATGCCCTTGAATTCATCGCCGCCGCCCAACTCGCGATAGAGGGGCATGATCGAGGCGTGACAGTGCAGGCAGGATCCCGACTGCGGCTTGGTCAGGCGCTTCGTGTTCTCCTGGTCTTCGAGCATATAGGCATGCCCTCGCCGATCGCGATAGTCTATGGCAAACGCATACCCCGCGAACATTCGCTTGAGCCAGGGGTCGCGCTCTATCTTTTCTTCAGGCATCGCCTCGCTGCCGCCATGTCCGCCGAAGCGGGTGCGCGTGCTGATCGCCGTCTTTTTGTAGGAGTCGAATTCCTTCGGCCAGTTCACGCCCCATTTTGCCGGATCGGTGTCATCTTCCGTCACTTCCTGCAAGCGAACAAACGGCTGCAGCGCCTCGTGTTTTCGATCGGAGATGTTCGTCAGCAGCATGGCCACGAAAACGGTGACGCCTGCGGCCAGAAGCGCGACCAGCAGGTAGCCGATGATCCCTCCACGGTTATACTCATTCATAGATTTTACTCCGTCTCATTTTCTCGCTATTCCATGCCCGACATCCCCATGGCAGCGCACGCAATCCGGCCGCCCGCGATCCGTTCCGTGGCCGACAATGTCCTGCACCAGCGTCGCGTGACACTGAATGCAGTTGTCTTCGAGGATGCGGGCGTTTCGTTCCTTGATGAAAATGGGATCGTGATAATCCTGAAGCGTAAAGGCTTTCGAGTGGTGATAACCGTTCGCCATTTTTGAAAGATACTTCCCGAAAAAATCGTGCGGCACATGGCAGTCATTGCACGTGGCCACCGCGTGGTGACTCGACTTCTGCCAACCGTCCAGTTGTTCCTGCATCACGTGACAGTTGGCAGTTGTGTCCGTCAAGTTCAGCAAATTGGTCAGGCAGTTCCTTGAGGAGTTATCCATAGCCGCTGCGGAGGCGCCCACTCGCCGCA
>JABLTH010054230.1_pt1 | contig 38153 bp, 53 predicted proteins | sample 7875711 | NCBI WGS metagenome assembly JABLTH01 (sample SAMN14941262, study PRJNA633318) | bioreactor metagenome | isolation source: bioreactor | place: China | collected 2019-03-05 | reverse complement strand
GTGACGACACGACCGCAACACTTCGGCCAATGTCACGCCGACTGCTGCCACCCCCGCGCCTCAAGCAAAAGTGGCGTTATGCGTTCGTTCCCCCGACCTCTCTTCGAGAGTCGGGGTCCCACGTCGCGGGAACCCTCGGCTTGCGCCGTTTCCCGCGTCGTCGCATAACGCCGTCTTTTGCTCCGGCGCTCCCCGGCGCGCGCGAATCCGCTCACTGCGTTCGCATATCCACCCTGGTGCGCCAGAACCCCTCCAGGGGTTCGGCGCGTCGGTCGGGCCGGTCGCGGCTCGCGCAACTCGCATGTGCCCGGCCCTTCGCGGACTATTTTTTGAACGTGTCCCGTGGAAAAACTTTGCTTCCCGAAAGCCGGACTTTGTGGGGCTTTCGGGAATCAAAGTTGTGGCGGTCTCAATCAACGCCGGTGTTGGGCGACGAGAGCCAGCAGGCCGTCCGCGATTTTGTTCTGTTGCCGTCGCGACAAACCCGCGACCGAATCGAACACTTTGCGCAACTTGCCGACCGGTTCCCGTGGCTGTTCCTTCCGGCCCGACTTCCCGCTAACCAACTCTTCGATGCTTACGCCCAGCGCGAGCGAGAGGTCTTCGAGTTGTTCCGGGTAAAGTGAACAATGGCGCCGTTCCCAATGCGCGACGGCCCGTTGTGAGAGTCCCGGTTTCGCGCCGAGCTCCGCCTGGGAAAGTCCGGCCCGTTCGCGCGCCTGCCGCAGGCGCTTTCCGAACTCCGCCCGTTTCGTCGTGGATGGTCTTCCAGCTTGTGCCATGTCGTCGAGCATATCCGGGGGCATGATATTCCTCCGCAAATGCATCTTTTCGACGTGACATCAGAAAACGCCGATGGCACAAGGGGAGAGTCACTTCGGGCAATTAGCTCAGTTGGCTAGAGCGCTTCCTTGACATGGAAGAGGTCACAGGTTCAAGTCCTGTATTGCCCACCACCTCCCCCGCAACGAGTTACGACAAATAGCCCTCCGCCTGAAACCTCGATTCAGGTGTCATGTTACAACTCATGTGACAAGTCTTTCCCCGGAATTTCCCTTGAGTGTTTCTTCGCCCCGGCAAATCATCCGAAGGGTTCAGCGGTGGTATGGATGACGCATTATGGTGGAACGACCGTGCCTTGGCGAAATGGTTTGATGTGGTGCGATCAAGCCTGATTTGATCGGATCCGCCTTTATTAATGGGCTTTGCGCAGCCACCGAGCTTACCAAGTGTGCGAAATGGTATAAATGGGTGCGTGCGAAATGATTGAAATGGGTCATTCCGAAGCGCGGAAATTGGTGATGAGGAGCTCTATGCGTGGCGCACGCCGGAGATCCGCTGATAGAAGGCGCAGAACATCTTTCGCGCCGCCGGTACATCGTTCAGTGATAGAATGAAGATGGTTCTGGATCACCCTCCCAAAGTTGGCCAGTTCTTTGTCTCGATCGTTGATGGCCTCGCACTTGGATGGTTCTTTCGCAAAAAGTATCCGCGCTGCGCCACAGAACGGCTCGCAATAGCAGGGGTGATCCTTTGGGATTACGGATACGATTCGCTTGGCCAAACGACTTTTTACGCCCAAGTAGTTTTGGGGACTTCTCCTTACTGCTACCCCTTTGGCGTCCTATACAGCCGGGGGGTAGTTCCACTTGCGCCGCAAACACCGGGCAGTTAGGAAGGGATGAGTTCCTCTCGTGACCTACTCCCCGGTCTCTTGCGAGACCGGGGAAATCTTATGTGGCAGCGCTATTCGCCGCGAACGCCTCCATCGCTTGTTCGATGATCTTGCCTGCCTCGTCAGGCTTCAACTCAGAGCAAAAAGTGCGAATACGCTCCTCACACTCCGCCGCTGTGCGGCTTTCGAGGATGATTGTTCGTGCCTGCGCGTAACGTCCGCGGAAGGCATGCGCGAGCTCCGCGGCACCGGCGCGTGGGATGGAGTTCAGCATCTCGAGCGTTGGATCAGGGGACCCGGCGGTAAGCATGGCCAGATTGGTCAGGCGCCGCGAACCTAGTGCCATCGGGTCGCGCTCGATCGTAATACCCATGCGCTGAGACAACGTGCTGATTCCGTCATCGGTAATCCGCATGCCGGCGGCGTGAACGGAATCCATGATATCCTTCAGTTGTTTCAGGTCACCAGTGTCCCGGGGGCCAAAGCCGATTGCCGGCGCATTCCCCTGAATGCCGTTGATCAGCAAGAACTGCTTGAATAGTTGTGTGCGGAGGGTGTGACCAAGGGCCATCGCGTCGAAAATACGGATATCCTGACGCACCGTTTCGGCTCCGGAGGACTGGCCGCTGTTCATCCCGGTGGGCTGGGCCTCCGCGCTGAGGGATTGTCCGAGGATCAGTTTGCTCTTCTCGCGCTGGCAGATGGTGAGGAACTTTTCATAGTCCCCACTGCTCGATGCGGCCTCCTTGATCTCGACCTCGGTCTCCCTCGAAATGACCAGCCCGCCAATGTGTGAAGCGTAGGAGAAGGCCCGCTCCAGAATGCTGCGACTGGCGTCATCATCCTGATCGTATTTGCCAACGAGGAATGGCGACCCATACCGCTCCAGATAGCGCACCCACCAGCCACGATCCATGACCGACAGCAGCCACCAGAACACGATGGACCGCATGGGCCCGCCCCAGTTGTCGGTCGTGGTGAGCAAGTGGCCGCGATGAATGATGTACCGCTCGGGATCTGGATAGTGAGACGTGCCCAGCGGGGCACCCTCATCATTCAGATCCTTGATCCGCAAGTGGCCGGTGGTGAAATCCAAGAGCTGATGCGGAACAGGAACAAGACGATCCAGCGTGTAGCGAAGTCCATGCGCGGATGACGGCGCATAAACCTTCTCGACCACCGCCACCGGCCAGAGGGTTGAATCGAGCAGGTGGTTGATGCCATTGATCCAGGAGTCCAACCCGTTGATCATGTCGCCGATGGCCAGCGATGCCTTCTTGTCGTCGGGATCTCGCTCATTCTGCGGAGTTACGCTGGGAACTTTGCCCAACACCGTCAGCTTGCGCTTTGCAAATTCACCCTGCGAATGAGCGTCCGAAATGATGATGTCACGGTACAGGGCGAAAAGCTCCGTCGTGTCACCATTCTCGGCGCTGATAAAAATCGTGTGAACACGGTCAACATCCAGCATAGCGGCCAAAGACTGGGGCTCATGGCGCGGATTGAAGTTGATAATGGAGCGAGTCGGGATTTTGCTCAAAATCCACGCTATGAATCTACTTTTGGTGGGCATGATGACTCCTTACGTGATGAGGGATGGCTTCCGATCGAAGAGCCGCGCGAATGGAGATTTGATGCCGGAACGAGGCAAAGATGTTGCGAAACTTCCGACGGCAGCCTCCCGAGCCTGCGCGGGACCACCGCGCAAATTGAGCGCGTGAATGGCCAGTTTGATGGCATCAAAAGTGTCCGCGTGATTTCCCTCTTCATCTACGTCCGCGTCGAATGACCCCTTCTCGCTCACCACCAAGCGCACATCCCTTTCTAGCCAGGGCTCCGGCGGCAGCGCCAGATAGCCGTCGTCAATGGTGTTTACGAAGAGGTTGCCGAGATACGACTTGTAGTTCATCGACTGGCCCCTGTATTCCAACGACTCGCTGTTAATCACCAGTTCGACAATGGCCTTCCCCAGCAGGTCACGCTTCAGATCGGTGGCAAAGAAGCGTTCGTTTGTCGCATCCACACAAATCCGACCCACCCGCAAGCCGTGAGGCAGGTCCAACAGGATCTCAATCATTCCGCGGGTGACATCTGGGTTCTTCGTTTTGAAGCGGATGACCAGGCGCGCGTAGTAGGTCAAAGCCACCTGCTGAATTATGGCAATGGCTGTTGGATTGGACTTCTTCTTGGTCGTGGTTCCGAGGTCGACGCCGATGCCCACTCGGCCGATGGGAGCGAACATGCCACGCCAGCCGGAGGGAAGAACCTGGTGAATTTTCAGGCCACGTATCACGGGTAAATTTCCTCCGTAACCGACAGCGCCATGCACTGTTCTTTTCCGAGTTGCATGGCGCGCTGCAGGCTCAGGTAGCTCACGGCGGCCGTGCCGCCGCGGACAAAGATCAACGCCTCGTTTCGATCCCAAGCGGTTTTGTCAAAGTCGAGCGCGCGGCTTTGTTCCGGGGTGATGACCGAGCCCGTGTCGTCGTCGTACATGTTGACGCCGGCCGAGACGGCATCCCACGCATCCACCCGGTGGCAGGGGATCCCGGATCTGCTGATGAACCAGTTTCCGGCCGGGTTCACCGAAAATTTTTCATCAGGAGGAATGAACAGCTCAAACGAGTAGTGCGTGTCATCTGGAGGCGGAGTGGTGGCCATCCAGTAGAGGTAGCTCGGATTTTCACGCATAAACGGCTGAACGGCCTCATTTACATCGCGCAAATCCGCGACGAGGCCAACCTCATCGAAGAAGATGTCACCACCCCAGCCCACGGCCGTCGACGGATTCGCGGCAACCACTACCGATTTGCTGTACGCGGTCTGATCGTGCCAAATTTTTGTCTCCAATTTCTGGTGCTCGAAGAGGTCGGCAATATCGTCTATGCCAAGCCCGTCGGCGTTGGACGTCATCAGCAGGTTGTTCTGAGCGGCGCGCTCCTTTGTCTTTCGCAGCACGTCGTTCCAGACCTTGGCCTCTTTGAGCAGGAACTCGCCACCGATCAGGATGGAAGCGGAAACGAAAATGCAGGTGTGGTCTTTCAGCTCCATCATTCGGTCCATGGCCTTGCAGGCTAGGGTGAAGCTCTTTCCGCGGCGGCGTGCCCACAGCAATAGAACGCGGCGCTTATTCTCCCAGAAGACGGCCTCCTGGTACTTCCTGAACTTGATCAGTGGTTCATTCACTGGGAATCTTCTTCCCGAACATCAGGGCGCGAAGATTACGAATCTTCTCATCGTTGGACTGCCGGGACTGCGCGATGTCGGTGGCGCGGCGATCCGTCATCCATTTAATGAACAGGGTGCAGGCCCGGATCTCCAACAGCTCTCGATCCAGTTCCTGGTCGCGGTCCTTCTGGTCGAGCTGTCGATCCTTCTGCTTGATCTTCTTGGCCTCTATTTCCGTGAAACGCATGCCGACGATGGATTCTGCGATGGCCTGCGCCTCATCGCCGGTCGCGCCTTCGAGGATCTGCAAAATGCGACCGGTGGCGATAGAGATGGCTTTTTCACCCAGTTCCCCGCCAGATGCCCGCGCCATTTTATCGGCGAACTCCGCGAGACGCTCGATGCGCTCAACCTCCTCCTGATCGTCGAGCCAGTCGTGATAACCGCCGGCGCGCCATTCGGAGAGGTTCTGGGGCGTGATGGGTTCACCCTTGAAGCGCTCGGCCATGATCCGCTTGGTGTCGGGAAGATCGTTCAGCCAGGGCAGCATCTCCTGCCCCTCGCCATCGCGCAGGCGCCGGCAGACCTCTTCGCGGATGGCGAACGGCAGCTTGGCGATTTTGCCCTTGCGGGCCTCGCGCGGAGGCTTGGCGACGGTGACCACGATCAATCCTCCTCGAGGCCGATTTCCTGATCATGGCGCTCGCGCGATAGGACGCCCTCGCTGGTGGCTTGGAAATAGGCCGTAATGCCCAAGCCGTCTCTGAATGTGCTGACCAGCTTCATGCCCACCAGGAACGTGAAGGCATCGGCAAGATCATCCTCCGTGAACGGAAAGTGGACGGCGCGAATGGACTTCATGATGACGTACGCCTGGCCAATGGAAAACGACGCCCGCTGGCGGACAGCAAGGAATCGGAGCGCTGCGTGGCGCAGCGCCTCTTTGTGCTCGCTGGTCATGTTGTCAGCCATCCGGCGTCGCGCGGATGCCCTTGATCGCCTTCACCGCTTCGGTGATGTCGTTGGTGACCGACTCCAGAAGGGTGATGCAGGCGGTATCGGCCGCGGCGCCGAGCCGCTCGGCATCCTTCAGGAGCGCAATTGACCTGCCGATCTTCTTCTCGGCACCATCCAGCTTTGGAATGATGACGCGGATATTGTCGGACAATTTATGGACTTTGATTTCACTCTTCATCTTCATTGGTGTCTCCCTGTGAAGTATTGCTGTCCGGCGGGATGAGCATTTGCGCCCGGAACGGAAACGAGCGATAGTTCTTCCGCGCGGGCCGCAGAAAGTTTACTGGCATGGACGCACGCAATCATGGCCATCGCGTCCCCACAAGCTGGCTGACCTCGCTTCCGTTCTTGGGATGCCCGATGCCGACCCAGACCATTTCGCCGGATGCTGGCAGTGTGTGGCCGTTGTAACCTTGCTCGACGTTCGTGCGGCAATCGAACCAGCCGCGCGTCCCGACGCACCACTCGCACTTCCCGCCGACGTACTTGTCGCCGAGCTTGCGGATAAGGATGCCTACCGCGTCAACGTTCTTGCTGCCGGATTTAGGCCACGGGATAGAAGGAGTAGCCTTGAAGTAGCAGCGGTTTCTGCTGATCCGCACACCGGACAGCGCAATCGTCGTCTTCGCCATCGAGTAGCTACTTCCTTTGCTCGTCAGCCACGCAACCTCATAGGGCGCGATATCGCCGATGATCGAGGGTGCATGTGAATATTCAGCCGCTTGGATATGCTTAGCGCACATGGCCACGATCTGCTCGAATCGGGCGCGATGCCGCACGATGTTTGCAGTGGCGTCCGTCTCATAGAGGCCGAATCGTTGGCCCTTCGCCAAGAACGCCGCCGCCATCTGGCCGCACTTGTCCACCCTTGGCGCCCCGGAGTTCCACAAGCCACCATCGAACAGGGATCGAATCACCTCGCCATTGTCCGTTACGACGAGCGTATTTCGGTCACCGCTCGCGTTGGTCGTGTACTTTGAAGGGTGCGATTCGCGCCAGCGGACGCCTGAAGCATTCGGAGAGCTTGACCTATCCGACCACGCCTTGCCCTCAGATCGGATGGCGTTGCGAATGGTCGCGTCCATGCCGGCGTCATCCTCGTTGCACCAATTGACGGTCAGCCAGTCCTTGAGCGGCAACAGCGCCGAGATCAGGGCCTTGGTCTGGGCCACAAAGAATGCCTTGGCGTTTGCGGTCGTAGTCTTTGACCATGAGTTTTTCCAGCCTTTGGCCGCGTTGTTGCTATTGATGCGGTAGTAGTGGACCGGTATGCCGCGATCGGCTGCCATGCGCACGGCCTCGGGCAATACGGCATCGTGCTGGCGAACGGTCTCGCGCCAGTCCGCGGGCTGCGCCTCGCCAGGCCGGCCATCCGCCCCGCCGCCCTCGAAGATCACGCCCAGTCGTCCAGCGCAGCCATATTTGGAGGCGATCTCTTCGATTGCATTCAACTCCGCAGCCAGCGCTCCCGTATCCAAGGCGCGCTTCCACGAATAAGCGAGTGATAAGAACAGCACGGGCTCTGACAGTGCCGGTGGATTTACCGAGCCACCTTGGACCAGTTGGCCGCTGCCCGTAGCCGTGATTGAGGTTAGCGGGTGGGAAACATCAGCGATCAGCTCGGTAATGGTATCGCCTCGGTGCATTCCCGTGATGAGGTAGGCCGCGCCGCCAGCGGCGCCCTTGATCGTCAGCAGATTCCCGCCGACAGGCTGCGCGGTGGAGATATACTTGATCCCCCTCACGGTCTGCCCGGTTACTTTCGTCCCCATGATCTTCTCAACGACCGTTGTTCCGCCGGCCTTGACCAGCTTCTCGACCGTGAGGTCAACCAGTTTGCCGGGGCGAAACGTCACAAGCGCCGTAATGGTCGCTCCACGGTATTCGGAGGCGAGTCCTGTCGCGTCCGTGATGTCCAACACTATGCGGTACTGCGTCATTGCGAGATATCTGCGCCGTCGTCTTGGAGATCCCCGTTGAGGTTGTTCGCGACGTTGCTGTGTGCAGCCTCAAGCGCGTTTGCCGTGGCGATCTTAGGATCAATCTCGCTGACCCTCAGCGTCCGGATGCGCGGGGCCGGCAGCGTCGGAGGGATCGGCGTATCCACGGCCACAATCTGCGCATCCATCGGCACGTCAATCCTGGTTCCGTCCGCGCGGACGATCTGGTACGTGGTTGAATACGCGAAGCGGCCTAGCGTGTCGGTCTTCGCCTTTCCAAGTATATCCTGCAGCCGAGCCTCGCCAGCAAGGATCATGGCCCCGCTCCCGGGCCGAGCCATGTCCGCAACTTTTGCGGCCTGCTCGAGCGGGATGATAAACCCGCCGACATCTATCTGGTTGTTCCCGAGCGTGCCGCACCCCGCGCATAGCGCGAGGATGAATGCCGTTCCGATGGCCAACTGAATTGCGCTGATGAGCTTCTTCACGCGTAAACCTCCTGCATGTCGTACCCGCTGGCGATGATCTCGGCGGGCGCGATCGTCTTGACTTCGCCGACCTTGACGAGAAGCGGGCTGAACGCCAGCAGGCCCGGGAAGACTTGCCACGGCTCGATCCGCGCGAGCACCTCGATGCCGGCGTGCTGCGTGGCTGCAAAAATCAGCTCGGAGCAAAACCACTTCGCGTTGTGCGGGCGCGGGCGGCGGAGCAAGAAGGCCAGGATGTCGCCGTAGTCGTATTTACGGCCCACCTGCGCCAGCAGCCATGACTCCAGCGCCTGGGTTTCCTGCTCGGAAAGCGGATGCCGAAAGTCGAATAACTCGATAACCGTGCCCGACGTGTGGCCGTGGTTGAAAGTGGGTTCGTGCCGCACGCCGCCGCGCCAGGCTTCGATCACGCTGCCGTCGCTCATCACCCACGACGCATGGCTATATGGCGACCTTGTGAAAAACTTGATCGTGCGACTGAGTTGGTCCACGCCTCTGTAGAGCCCGATCATTTACTGGTGGACTCCACTTGGCCGATGGCCCTCATGATGTCGCGGAAAAGACTCTGGGTGGTGGCGCGCTCGAGCGCGAAAGAATCGTGCAAGCCGTCAAGCCGATCGCCGATATCCTGTTTTATGGATACGATATCCTCGGCGATGCGGCCTTCCATATCCTTCACGTCGCGATGAAGCGCATATTCGTTGAAGCGCGCGTTGGTTTCTTTCGCCAGAGCGGCGATTAGGTTCTCGATCGGCTCCGGACGCCGAAAGAAGGAGACAACGGCCTGGATGCCGATGATCAGCGTGATGATGGTTTGAGAAACGCCGATCAACTTCCAGAACAGGATTGCATCGGAAAGATCGGAAGGATTCATGCCGCGCACTCTACCGGGCGGCAATGCGAGCGTCTAATTACGGTGTGAGTCGTGAAACGTGGGGCGCACGTTTCGAATCATTGGAAATGCATCAGGCTTGCTCGACATCGAAAACCTGCGCGCATGATGGACAAGTATTGTGGCCGACCACCAAACTCGATTTCAGAATTGGCTGAACACAATGCGGGCATGCGACGGTCTCGGCCGACGCCGATTTCTTACGAAATGTGATGTGAGGCTGCGCCCGGCGCGCCGTGGGTTCGGCGACGAGCGACGCCCCGCAGTTTTTGCACCGGCGCGCACCGGGTACGATTACTCCGCCACATTCAGGACATTTCGGTCGTCGATCCTTACCGACGGCCACCAAAAGCCAGCCGATGGGACCGATCAGAAGACCGAGAACCGCGCCCGCCCCGGAGCGACCCTTCGTGCCACCGATGAGCGAACCAATCAGCGCGCTAAACAGCGCACCGATCACGAGATCAAACATTGGTTCTCCAGTGAACATCGCGTCACTCCTTGCGTTTTACGCGGCCCGCTTTTTTCAATTCCGCCACATCGCGAGCCACACGGTCAAGGGTTTGTTTCAATTCATCGAACATTGCCCGCGTGGGAAGGTTCTCCAACGCAAGAATCTCGGCGTCCGAAAATTCCTGTCCCCCGCGAGCGGACTTGAAAGCAGCAATGCGATCTATAATCACATTTCGATCCGACTGGAAGTCGGGATGTTCAAATACTCTATTCAGTGGCTCGGTGACGTGCTCCCGAAATAAGACTTCCTTTTCGGGTGACATAGGCCGGCTCCTCGCCCGCTCCTCCGCCAGTTTCAGCAACATCATCATTCGCTTGCTAGGCGGTAGCACACGAGCATTGTGCAACGTCTTTCTCGTCACGCCAATGTAGGCTGCCAAATCCTCGTCGGTGGCTCCATCTAAACGAAGTCGGAGCGCCTCGAGTCGATCTCTAAGAGAGTGTGTAATTTTACGCTTGCCTCGTGAGTATCCATGTGTAAATCTACGCACATGGTAAATGCACAGCCACAAGAAAACACGCCAAAAATTTACCTGCCCCCGATGGATATGAACGAGATCCGAGCGGAGTTCATCCGCCGTGGAGATACCGTGGCGCAGTTCGCGCGTCGGCATGGCTTCAATCCAACGCTGGCGCATCGCGCCATTTTGGGGACGCGTGGCGGACCCAAGCACGAAAAATTCCGAAGGTTGCTCTCCACGGAGCTAGAGAAGGTTCGGGCAAAAATATGACGAAATCAGGCTTCAAAATCATCGGTTTCGAGCAGTGCGACGTGTTCCAACTGGCTCCGCACCCGGCGGCCCTGGTGCCCATTGATGATGCGGATCGGTCAGCCATTGAGCAGGGCATAGACGAGGTGGGCGGGCTGCTGAACCCGCTGATCGTCGAAAATGCATGGCACGACAGCAAGGACGCGAACGAAGGCCGGGTCCGCTACGTTCTCGACGGATGCAATCGGCTGGAGGTGATCCAGCGAAAAGCCGCGGCATTTCACCAAGGCGCGTCTGTTCCCTGCATCCTCGTCACCGCCGACGATCCGCGCGCGGTGGCGCTCACCTGCCTGATGGCCAAACGCAAGGGTTCCACCGGCCAGCGGGTCTTGGCCCATATCGAAATGCACAAAGCCGAAGTCTTGACGGCTTATAAGGGCAACGGAGGACGTCCTGAAAAAACTGCCTCACGTGAGGCAGTTTACACCGCTGAGGCAATAGCAGAGCGTCTAAAGTGCTCGCGCGACGACGTTTCCAAAGGCATCGAACTGATGCTGGAATTGCTGAACGAGAAGGACGCCAAGCGGGCCGAAATCTTGAAGGAAGCGCGTGATTCGATCCTGTGCGGCGGTGGTTCCATTCGTCGCTGGCGCCCTGCCGTGGGTGGAAAGCTGGCCACCAAGAATAGGGAAAGGGCCGATGTTGACTACGGCCACCTCATCAAGCGAGGAGCCGTGAGCCTGTGCAATGGACTCCTGCATGAAAGCGAATGCGTCGGCGATGTTCGGGAACTGGCATTGGAGGCTTGGTCAAAAATATGTGACCGGCTTCCGTCCGATTTCATCGAGATCCTGATCGGTTCATTTGCCTCGTGGCGGCTGTCCGATCAGCTGCGCGTTGAGAAGACCATCAAGTCCGTCCTAGCGGAGAAGTGAAATAGTTCACGACGCATGATCTCCGAATACAAAAGTGCCTTGGCCAATGCCCGCGAGAAGCTCGTACTCGATGCGAAGGCCCTGTTACAGGGCGGGGAGTCAAAAACGCGCGTTGCGCGCAAGGTGGGGGTCAGTCTTTCCACGCTCAACGAACTGCTCGCGCGGTATGACCGCGAGGGTTACGCGGGGCTTATGCCGAGGACCGGCGGCTGCGGGCGAAAATCCATGGAGGAGAAATTCCGCGCCGCGCTGGGGGCGGAGAAGTGGGCCGAGGTGTGCAAGACGGTCAAAGGCGAGAACCACGACGTGGAATCATCCGGGCTGGCTTGGCGCAAATTTGCGCGCACCGCCGAGGCCCCGCAGGTGATTCGAGACTATTTCAATCAGGCGCGCCGCTCCAAGCACAACATCGCGCGCAGTCTCAAATCGGTGGTGAGCGTCACCGAATCCCAGCGGCTGGCCCACCGCGGGCCGCGCGCGTTGAATCTGCGCGGCATGTATGTTCCGCGCGAGCTTGATATTTTGCCCGGCGACGTGTTTTCCAGCGACGACACCACGCCGATCTGGGCCTGGTGGGTGCCGTGGCCGGTAACGCCGGAAACGCCTTTCGGGTGCAAGATCCTGCAGGGCCAGTTGCTGCCGGTCATGGATGTGGGCGGCCAGCACCCGCTCGTGCTTTCCCTCATCGCCCGCGAGACGGCGGCCTACCGGGCCTGCGACATCTGGGCGCTCTTCGGCCGCGTATTCGACCTGGTCGGCCTGCCACGCCTCGGGTTCCAGTTGGAGCGTGGGTCTTGGGATGCCACGCTGATACAGGGAGCCGAGATGCACTACCAGGATGGCGACATCAGCCAGTCCCGGCGGGTGGGCGGGCTGCGCATGCTGCCCACGCGGGTGCTCGATTGGCACATCGAGCGCAACGAGGGCATGCGGGAGTTTCCCAAAACTCTTCAGACCTTCACCTCCTACCTGCCCAAGTCGAAGAGTGTTGAGGGCCTGTTCCATCGCCTGCAGAAGTTCGAGGGCACCATCTATGGCTGCCTCGGGCGCGACCAGATGCGCGAACCGTTTGAGCGCACGAAGAAGCTCTACGAGGCCTGCAAACGCGGGTCCGAAGATCCGCGCCACCACTTTCTATCCGCCGAAGAGTTGATGCTGCGCCTGAACAACTGCGTGGCCGCCTACAACGACGAGATGATCGAAGGACAGGTATTTCATGGAAAACCCTCAGAGGTGTGGGAGGCGGGCATGCGCCAGCATGGGCTGGGCGCCGAGATGCCGGAGAACCTGAAATTCATGTTCCGCCGCGATTGGGCCAAGGTCACGATCAAGCGGGGATGGGCCTATGTGCGCAAGATAGATCCAGCCACCGGACGTCAGGTTGGCTTCTTCTACACCAACCCCGAGCGCTTCGCCGAACTGGAAGGGCAGGAGGTGCTCGTCTATTTCGACCGCGACGACTGCGAGCAGCCGGCCCAGATCGTTCATCCAAATCCGAACATCGGCCACCTGTGCGAGGCCGAATATTTCCACCGCAAGGGCATGTTCACGGATGGGGACATGGACGGTTTCGGGGTCCGCCGACGGTGGCGCGATGCGGTCATGACCCATTATAGCGATGTGGTCGCCTACATCCCCAGCCGGCAGATACCCGAGGAGGTACGCGGGCGCCGGCGCGCCGCCCAGATGGCCCGACGGTGGGACAGCGGCCAGGGTACCATCATCACGATCGACCGGCCGTCCGGCGCCGCCGTGGTCGAGACCGACACTCTCCAACCGTTGGAACACTCCCGCGGGGGACTGCCAACGGTTGGAAGCCGCCCGACCCGCGCGCCGATCGACACGGACGCGCTGGAGGCTGAAATCGCCCGCCGCGAGAAATCGATGGAGCGGGATCTTTCTCAGTATCGCACCTAGCAGCACGGAAAGGATGGAAATGACGCACGAGGACATAGCCAGCCACAAATTCTCAAAGGAAATCGGGGAGCTCATTCACATCGCCACGGATATCCGCAAGTGGCAGGACTCCCAAATTCCCCGACCGACGGATAGCGAAATGGTCCGCCGCTTCACAGCCCTGGGCAGCGCGAAGACGTTCCAAAAATGCCGCGACGGCGAAGTGGGCGATCTCGACATCGAGAAGCAGCTCACCAACTACCGCACGGTGCAAACGCTGATCGACAGCCTGGCCAGCGCGCGTAAGAGCGAAGACCCGGTGTATGACGACCTCTCCTCCGTGTTGCGGGTGAAGCGGGCCTTGCTTGAAATCCTGCGCGAAGAAGGCAACGCGCGGCTAATCCTGGTGGAGGCCGACTCGGGCCTTGGCAAATCCAAGATCATTGAGGCGATCCATATGAAATATGGGCATCGCATCATCGTGGTGGAAGCTCTGGACATTTGGAATGACGGGCCGCAGGAGCTGCTGCGCGGCATCATGCTGAAATCGGGCTACAAGAGTGATGAAATTCCCTCGACCACGCGCAATCTCGTGCACAAAACCATCGAGGTGTTGAACGAGACTCGCCGCGCAATCGCGATTGATGAGGGCCACCATCTGGGGCCGCGCTGCCTCAACTGCATCAAGACACTGATCAACCTCACCCCCAGCGAAGTTATGATCTTCGCCATGCCCACACTCTGGAAGAAGCTGGAGCGAGACGCCTACGAAGAGGCGCGCCAGTTGACCAAGAACCGGCTGGCTGAGCGCATCTATCTCGACAGCCTCGACCCGCGCGATGTGCAGAAACTTCTGCTGCGCCGCGTGCCACAGATACGGGCGGAAATAGTTTCACAAGCGGTGTCCATGCTGGCGCTGAAGGCGAAGCACAACGGCAATCTCGCCTTTGTACGCGACGTGTGCAAGCGGCTTACCGAAATCAGCGAGGGCGGCCAGCTATCCGAGGAGGACGTCGCCGCCTGCGTCAACGACGAGCTCAAATCCCGCAACCCGGTGAGGAAAGATCAATGATCGTTCAGACCTCTATCCCGCCCAACGCCACGGTTTCGCCGAACTCGCAAACTCCGTCGCCGGAATCGGGCATTGGCCTGATTGAGCTGTCGGAGCGGATGCGCAGCGCCTGCGGGCACCTGGTGGCGCTTTCGTCGGAGGTCAACGCCATCGGAGATTCCGGCCTGCGCCGCCAGATGTGGGGTGAGCTGGTTGATCTGGCCCGGAAACTCAGCGGCATGGCCCAGCATCGGCGCAAGTTGAACAACATCATAAACGCGGAAGGAGTCAGAGCATGAACGATGGGAAACTGATGCAGAAGATCACGCGCGCAGTCCTATTGGATCGCGAGATCGCGGTGATGACCAAAGAACTGAAGACGCTCAAAAGCGAGCTGGTCGATGAAGCGGCCACCCGAACGGAAGAGCAGGTGCCGACGCTCGGCGATGGCGCATCGTGGACGATGGAGGGCGAGGATGGCTGCGTGTGCCGCGTAACGTTCCCGGCTCAGAGCCTGAGCGCCTCGATCAAGGCATCGTCGAAGATTGCCCACAAGCTGGCAGAGATTGCCGGGCGCTTCTTCCCAAAACTGTTTGAGCAGGTCCATGCCTTTAAACCGGTCGACAACTTCCGCGCGTATGCGGTGGAACTGCTGGGCGCGCGTGATGGCAACCGGCTGATCAAGCTGTGCGAGTCCAAGAGCTCGCCTACCGTCAACTTCGAGACGAAGAACAAGATGGAGCCGCGGGCATGATCACGATCGACACCCTAGATGAATACATCGCGCTGGCGGTCCTATGCCTCGCCGTATGCGGCCTGGTCGTGTTGATCGTCCGCCACGTGGTCGCGGCCGTGATTCATCAGGTTTATAGCCCCAACACCCGCCGGCTGGATCGCCAGATCGAACCGGCACTCTACTGAGCGAATGGAGATCCATGTATGCCGCCATCAAATGCCAACGCCTCTGGGCCGTCTTCGAAGACGGAAAACAGGTATCGCGCTACCTCCGCAACAAGGACCGCGCGCGTAAAATTGCGCGTGGCATTCAACGCATTAGGCCTCACGGCCGGTTGCAGATTAGAGGGCAGATATTCATTCGCAAGCACGAAGAGCACACTGTGGCCAGCGAGGTGGCGGAACATGTATGATTCCGTCACACCGCGGGCGATGCAGGGGGCCGAGATGGCCCCGCTCACCACCGAACAGAAGAAGCGCCTGATTCTGCTGGAGCGCACTGCCTTCAATCGGGCGCGCGGCACGGCCACCGACTTTGAAGCGTGGCGCCGGGTGGAGCAGTTCAAGGCCTGTGGCAAGGCCTATCTGACGGCGTCGGTCAATGGCGACTACAAAAAGCTGCGCGCCCACTTCTTGCTGCTGGCCGGCTATAGCCGGGCGGCGGCGCGCGAATACATCGCGGCCCAGTCGGAGCCGCGGCAATGGGCCATGGCGAAATTGCAACAGGAGTGCCGCGCCGCGGCCGACGTGCTCCCGGCGGCGATGAGCTACGCGCGCGGCTTTCTCATGAACAAACGCGGCCTGGATCTGGACGATTGCCCGGCGAAGGACTTGTGGCACGCGGTCTATTTGATCCGTCGCCGCGCGCACCAACTTCGCCGAAAAAGGAAAGCTGTCGGGATCTGATGGAAACGAAGCCGGTCAGTCGCGGAACGGTGTCCTACATGGTGCGCGGAGTCGTCTACCGCTTTCATCATGAGGCCCTTTCTGCCTACGACGGCCAACGCGTCCTGGTGCAGTGGAACCCAGACAAGCCGGCCGAGGCGAAGGCATGAAGCCGATCGATTTCAGAAACGCCACCTGGCAGGAGATTCAGGGCAAGTTGTCAGGCCAGCGTCGACTCATCTATGAGGCCTGGCTGTTGCACGGACCATGCACCACGCGGGAACTGGCGCACAAATCCGGCCTTTCCATTTTGACCGTGCGGCCACGTACGACGGAACTCTTTCAGCTCATGCTGCTGGATTTGACGGGGGACAAGGACGGTCACGAAGGGCGCTACCATGCCGTTCACGTTGACGTGGCAAGACAGCGATTCGAGAATAGCGCGGAGAAAAAACCAAATGAGCAACCGTTCCTCAACGTGTGAGTGCCTGAAGCGCGCCGTCAAACATCCGATGATTCAGGTGGCGCCCAATCTATACGCGCCCGACCCGGTCGCCGATGGTGTGCCGGAGATATCGCTGGGCAAATTCGTGCCAGAAAAGGTGGGAGGTATTTATCGCTTTATCCCGGTCATGGAAAATTTTGTCCGCATCAACCGTGACATACTCGCGCTGATCGGCATGAAGAACCAATTCATGACGATGTATCGCCTGCAGAAGGCCGGCTTCATTGAGATGGTCCTGGTGGCGCCCCGGACCTATCTACTGAATCTGTCTAGTTGGTACAACCACGTCCGCCGCTGCGCGGAAGACGATGAGTTCTGGACCTCAGCCAATCTGAAGGAATACCAAAAGGTGTTGCTGTGACATCATGAAAATTGATTTTGAAAACCTGCGATGGGGCATCACCGAGTGCCGGTGGAAAAGTTTCCGGGAGGGCAACCGTTTCGGACGGTCGGTTCAACATAAAGTGCGCGATGCAATTTATGGGACATCGACCCTTACTGTAAAACGCCAACGTTGCCTTTCGCGTTCCAATGGCCGCTCCAATGCGGAAAACGGAGAATATCGGCCAGGATTGAATCCGCCGACGTTCGCCGATGGTCGTAGCGCTGAACGTGGAAGAACGAAAACAGCAGATGATGCCCCATGACGACGCTCGATAGACCGAACACCATTCATATTACGCTGGCCGACGGCAAACAGATCGTCTTGACCCCGGCCCGTGCTTTCGGCGAATGCACCGCAAAATTGATGGGGACGATCCTCTATTATTGGATCGGCATGGATATCAAATATCACGAGCATAAGGGTGGCGCCGAACCGATATTTGCGCCGCCCCGCCGTCCGGGGGTCGAAGTCATTCTTAAAGGCCCCAACCACTTCACCGTCAGCCAGCGGAATCACCATGTCTAAATTTCTTCTCGAACCTGTTGCTCACGCGGCCGCCGTCGACTTCATCAAGTCGAAGCCGGCCATCGCGCGTGAGGTGTTCGACCGAATGCTTCCGGAGATCAAGGCCCGCACGATCACGATCACCGGCATTGAGGATGCGAACGTACTGCAGGCCATCCGCAACCGCCTCGCCGCGCTGCCTGCCGGCGGCGACTGGGACACGATCAAAAGGGAAATCACCGCGGACCTTTATCCCTTCATGGTGGATGATAGCGCCCCGGCCAAGGAGCGCGACCAGCAGATACGTGCGGCCTCCCGCCGGTCGGAGTTGTTGCTGCGCACGCATGGCTTTCAGGCCTATCAGGCCACCCAGTGGGAGTTGATCCAGCGGCAGAAAGACGCCTTCCCCTATCTGATGTATATGTCGCGCGAGGACGAGCGCGTGCGCGATACACACGCCGCGCTGCATGGCTTGATATTTCCCGTCGAGTCCCCATTCTGGCTGACCCACTTCGGCCCATGGGATTGGGGTTGCCGCTGCCAGGCGGTGCCGATGGGAAAGACCGAGGTGGAAGACCGGATTCGCGCTGAAGCCATTTTGCCCGACGAGCAGCGCACGGTGATGACGGGCGCCCGGCTGAAGCGCCTGGAAAAAACGGGCGTGCTGGACCTTGGCCCAAACAAACAGGTTAACGTACAGAGTCCGCGCGAGGCGGGAAAGCCCGGCGCCTATTCGTGGAGCCCGGGCGATCTGCGGCTTCCATTGGATGATCTGCGCCAGCGCTATGACGACACGACCTGGGCGATTTTTGAGACGCAGGCCAAGGCCACGCCCATTCCCGAACTAAAAGTGACCGTTTGGGAATGGCTCTCCGGTGAAACCGTTCTTCCTGGCACGGCGCCTGTCACGATCTCGACAGCCGCTCCCGCGGGCACAGTGGATGCGATGTTCCAGCGCCTGGGCTTGGACAAGAAGCTTCAATGGGCAGAAGCCGACGTGCGCGCGCTCCGCCTCGCGCTGCGCAAGACAAGCTCTCTCGCCGCTACCACGCGCATTGAATCCATCGATGGCCTGCTTGAAGAGAAGGGCCGTCTCTCGCGGGCTTGGGTGAAGCGACACGCCAATGAGGTCATTCGCATGTTGCCCCCAGATGTTGCCGCCACCCTGCCGAAACTTAAGATAAAGGTTGTGACAGATTCCGAGATCGGGGTATCACGCGGCGACTATGACCACATCACTCAAGTACTTCGCCTGAACCGCGATGCGCTGATGTCGGACTACTCGGACGAATTGGCCGCGGAGACGGTCTGGCACGAAATCATGCACTGGATTCATTTGCACGGTCCCGCGGCCTACTCCGACGCGATTGCCGCTCACTTCCTTGCCCGCACGCGCGGCGAACACCTCGCGCGTTTGACCGGATATGGCACCGATGTTTTTGGCAAGTTGGATCGATGGTATGACATTTACGCTGGGCGAATCTATTTCGGTCATGCGTCGGACGATGCGGCCGGTCGTGGTCTTGAAGTGCCGACTCGCTATTTTCAACTGCTCGCAAATCCGCGCCACCTTGCAAATATCGTAAACGGCTATTCCGGGCTGCACCCGAGCGACTTCATGGAAACCTTCAAAATTGTTCTGGGGGTCTTTGTAAAATGAAAACCATCACCGTCACCTTCAGCAAAGCCGGCACTCCGGTGGGAACGGCCGTCGGGCAATTCAACGCGATCCCAGGAGAGGGGCCTGTCAAGTGGAGCGATAATATCGAAGCGCATCTACTCAAACGATATCGAAGGCTTCCGACCATCTCGGTGTTTGATTCCCAGACATTTGCCGGCACCATGGAGCGTATCGCTGGAGAGTGCGGATTGACCGTGGTAATAGAATCGCATGGGGCGTGGAAGGTATACAGCGAATGAACGGATACGCCAACAATCGGAGCACCGGCAGGAGGCCCGCCGTGGGTAGCGAATATCAGGAAGCAATGATCGACGCCGGCGGGCCTCCTGTACGCGTGCCTCCGATTGTTCGGTGCTGCGAATCATGCCGATATTTCAAAGCGGCATCGAATGACTGCACCTACGAAATCTCTTGGCCAGCGGCGGCCTACGCCTACTCTCCTGGATGGCACCGGAAGATGCGGAAATCTGATGGCGGCAACTGCCCATGCTGGGCACCGAACAACGCGTTATGAGCGCGACCATCAAGATCATCCGGGATGAGATCACCCCGGGGCTGGGCAAGCTCTCGCAGCAGATCCGGAATATGCGCCCGTTCCTGGAGGCGATGGGGACGTCTTTGGTTTCCATCGTCAAGCGCACGTTCAGCGATCAATATCTGCGCATCAAGGAGTGGCCTCCGAACAGGCGCGATTCGAAATCCGCTGCCGCTGGCATGAATAGCTCGGCGCTGCGCCGCAGCGGCGCGCTGTGGCAATCCATAACGATCACCAAGGTTACCGACCATTCTGTTACCGTCGGCACCGACCGCCCCTATGCGTCGTTTCACCAGTATGGCACCAAGCCTTATGTGATTCGCCCGAAGTTCAAGAAGGTGTTGGCATGGCCAGGGGCGACACACCCAGTGGGCAAAGTGAATCACCCCGGCTTGCCGGCGCGGCCATTCTTTCCCTTCTCTCCGACGGGCGCGATGAGCGAGACCGCGAAGCGCCTGATCCGCGGAACGCTGGCGGATAAAATGAAGGCGCTCGGTTTCGCTGGCGGCTGATTCCATTTCAGAAGTCACACCATCATTAGCCGAAAACGCCGCGCTCGTTCATATTGCGCGCCGTGAAATGTGAAACCAATCCGACACCGGTGATCCTCGCGGCGTCCGAGCAGGCGTTACAGCTCGTATGCTGCCGAATCGACGGCGGTGGGAAAATTGACTCAGCTAAATCGCTGCCCCAGCGCATGAAGATCCTGAATTGGGGCGACAACCCCAATCAGAAGGGTCTCACCGTTCGCGTGGGCGAAAAGACCCTGGCCACACTGGCCACGAACCAAGCCCTCTTCGGCTTCGACCAGATCGCGCTCGACTATGAGCACAACACGGTTCCGGATTCACCCGCCTTCAAGGCGTCAACCGAGCCCCGCTCGATTGCCGCCAAGGGCGTGCCGATTGTGGTGCGTGGCGAGGGCGTATTCATCGACCGGCTTAACTGGACGCCCTCCGGCCAGGAGAACGCTCTCAACTACATCGACCTATCCGCCGCTCCCGCGATGGATGAAAGCGGTGAGGTCATCTTCATCCACTCCGCCGCGCTATGCCGTCAAGGAGCCGTGAATGGCATCACGGCTTTTAACGTTTCAATCACCCCGAAGGAGACCCCGACAGTGAACTATAAATCCATGCTTTTGAAGATCCTGAATCTCGGCGACGACGCTACCGACAAGGACATCGAGGCGCGCGCTGGCGACCTGATCAAGATAGGCCAGGACCACAAGACGCTTTACGCCGATGTACAGGCACTGAAGGACACGGTGCAGACGCTGAGCGCCGACACGACCAAGCGCGACCGCGCGGCGCTGCTGGCCCGGGCCGCCCGTGAAGGCAAGGTCATTCCGCTCGCCGACGACCAGATCGCCGGCATCCCGGTCGAAATCTTGAGCCACATGGTTGAGAAGCTCCCCGTCACCGTGCCAATCGATCAGCGCACGCCCGAAATCATGCAGCCGCTGTCCATCGTCCCAGGCGGAGGCGCGGCTGATGAGGAAGTCCGCAAGACGCTCGGTATCTCGAAAGAGGACTGGGTCAAGCATTCGAAATAGCATTAACCCCGAAAAGGAGATGTGATATGACGGCAGCCACTGCAGGATTTGATTCCCCCGAACGCGCCGGCGACGTGATCGTGATCGACGTTGCCTCCGACGTTATAATCTTCGACGGCACCATCGTGGCCGTGGATGCCGCCGGAAACGCCAACCCGGCCTCCGACACCGCCGGCCTGCGCGTGCAGGGCCGCGCCGAGAATATGGTCGACAATACCGGCGGCGCCGCCGGCGACAAGACCGTGAACGTCCGGCGCGGCGTGTTCGGCTGGACCAATTCCGAAACCGATCCGGTCAGCAAGGCCGAAGTCGGCAAGATCGTCTATGTTGATGACGACATCACCATCTGCAAGACTGGCGGCACAAACCACCTCGCCGCCGGCCTGCTGCTGGCGATTGAAGGCGCCACGGTCTATGTCGACACGAGGCTGGCCCCGACCGCCCTGTAAGCCGTTTCAAAGGAGAGCGCACCATGAAAAAGATTCTTAATTTCGGTCTGGCCGAAATGTTCGCGATCGCGGTGATCATCACCTGCATCGCTATGCCGATCCGCTGGGCCTTCGCCGGAAGCCCGACGGATGCGGAGATTCGCAGCTATGTGCGCGGCCTTTTCGACACCAACTGGCCGGCGCCGCCGCGCGTGCGGGGCAGCAACTTCTTCGCGAACGTGGCCTTCCAGGTCGGCACGAATGCGCCGACCGCCACGCAGAGCAACCTCAACGTCATCGTTGCCGGTGGCGGAACGCAGACCGTCCGCACCGTCGGCGGCAGCATCCTTCCGTAACGTCGAACCAAAACAGGAGAACCAGTCATGCTCGTCAACACAGCCAACATCCAAGCAATCTTCAAGGGCTATCGCGTCATTTTTCAGGGAGCCTACCAAGGCCTCAAAAACACCCTATGGGAATCCATCGCCATGCGCACCAATTCCACCGGCGAGTCGGAGGACTACTCCTGGCTGGCCGCGATCCCCGGCATGCGCGAACTGCTGGGCGAGGTCGTGATCAAGAACCTGGCCGCGCACAAGTGGAACATCGCCAATAAGGAGTGGGAAGACACGATTGGCCTCAAGCAGGCGTTCGTCGAACGCGACACCTACGGCCTTTTGAATCGCCTCGTCGAGTCCATGGGCCAGGTTGCGCGCCAGACGCCCGATGTACTGGTGTCCGATTTGCTGGTTTCCGGATTCGACAAGAAGTGCTACACCGGGAAAAACTTCTTCGACTCGAACCACCAGCCGGTCGAGGGTGGCACCAAGTTCAGCAACGTGGGGGTGAAGAAACTCTCCGCCGCCAACTGGGACACCGCCCGGGCCAGCCTGCGTGGTCGTAAGAACTCGGCCGGCCGCGCCATCAACCTGGGGCGTGACCTGGTGCTGTGCGTCTCTCCCGAAAACGAAGGCCTGGCGAAGCGCATCCTCGAGGCGGAGAATGACTCCGCTGGCGCCACGAACATCTACCGTAACACCGGCCGCGTGCTGGTCATTCCGGAGCTCTCCGGCAACAACCGTGAAATGTGGTTCGTTCTGGAGGTAGGCTTGCCCATCCGGCCCCTGATCGTGCAGATCGAGAAGGAGCCCGACGTGGTGAGCGTGACCAACGTCAACGACTCGCACGTGGTCAAGAAGCACGAGTTCATCTTCCAGGCCTACGGCCGGTTCAATGCCGGCTATGGCCTGCCCGAGTTAGCCTACGGATCCGACGGCACGCAAGCGGCGTAAGCCGCCAGAATGGGCGTCAACGTGGCCTACATCCTCCATGAAGACCTTAAAGGGGACATCCCCGACCAGTTCCTCATGGAGGCGCTGGACGATGACGAGGATGGCGTGGCCGATGCCGGTATCTTCGATCAAATAGAGTCCAGGGCCCGCGAGCGGATCGATGGGATTCTGGGCCAGCGGTTCACGGTGCCCTTCACCGGCCCGTTGCCGCCCATTGTCAAGAGTTCCGCGCGCATCCTGGTGTTGAGCGCGCTCTACAAACGGCGCGGGTTGATCGAGGAAAAGAACCCCTGGGCAAAGGAAGAAGTTGCGGTCTTGAAAAAGCTCGATGCCATCGCCAGCGGGGAGCAGGCCCTGACGCCCGACAAGCAGCGTGCGAAGCCCAGCGCCAGCGTCATCACCGAGCGCGCCAAGACTCACTCACCTGCCGGGAACCTCATGGTATGAGCGAATATAGCCCAGACCTGGTCCTGCAGAAGTTCCACGACGTGGCGCAGCGCTGGGCCAAGAAGAACGGTGGCCTCACCAGCGTGGCCACTGATGCTTTCCATGTGCTTGAGATCCTCGCGGAGAGTCCGCTGGGCCTCCGCGTGATCGTGCACTGGGCCGGCGACGTTGCCGTGGATGAAGAGCAGTGTGACATCGCATTCGTCACCCATACCATCGAGATCATCCTATCCTTCAACCTCGGCCTTACGGCCAAGCCGGAGAGCGGGGTCATGGCGAACCGGGAAGACCGCAAGTCGCTGCTCAAAAATCTTTCCATCCTGAAGGGCAATATCCGGGGCATGAAGTTACCGGATGAGGAAACCTCTGGAACACCCCGCTATGTCGGATGCGAGCCGGTGGTGACGCCAGAGGGCGTTCCCCTGGCCGCTTACCGGATGAGCTTCAAGTTGGATACCCGCGAGGAAGAACTCATCGTGGAACGTGAAGTGTGAGGTAACTATGGCTAATCCTATCATCAAAGGCGTGAACGCAACCTGGGGAACCGGCGATTTGGACGTCTTTGATATATGCAACGGCATCGTCACGCGCGCCAGCCGAAAGAAGGGCGGCGCCGATGATGTCATCTATGACGAAAATGGCTTCACGGTTTCGAAGGTCTATTTCGATAATCAGGACGAGTTGAGCATTGACCTGATCTTCGGCGAAGACACCGAAGAGCCCGAGCGCGGCGGTGAACTGCTCTTTAATGGCTGCGTCTTCCTAGTCGACGAGACGGAACTGATGTGGGAACAGCGCGGCTGGAAGAAGATGCGAGTCAAGGCCACGTTCTACACCAACCTGACCCCGTAATACGGGCTGAGGAGCATCAATATGGCCACGCCGAAAAAGGTTGTAGCGGCATTTTTGCCCGACTCGATCAAAGTGGGGGAGCTGGAGATCCGGCCCTTCACCGCAGGCACCATCCTGTTCCTGGACAAGATCAACCACCCGCTTACCGCCAGCGGCAATAAGAAGGTGGCCCTGTCCAACGCGGAAGTGCTCACCCTCGTCTATGTCCTGAGCCGTCCGATACAGGAATGCCTTGCGTTGCTGCGCCATGATCCGAATGCCTTCGAAGACGCGGTGCTGGCGATGGCCGAGCAGATCCCGCCGCGCGCTCTCAATGATCTGGGCCGCGCCATCAACCAGCAATTCTCCGCATCGTTTTCCACCCACATCCCATCGGGGGCGAGCGGTGAAAAAAAAACGAGCTAGGCATTTCATCCGCCGGCCACGGGCTTGGTTGGATTCTGGTGCTGATGGATACGCTGCTGAGTGAATATGCATCGTTCACAGAGGACTTTGTATTTTATGAACTGCCCATCGCCAGGGCTCTGGCCTACCAAGCGGCCATCAATGCCCGCTATGGCAATGACCAGGCCGGCCCGAACTACGAAGATCAGGACATCATGGACGTAATCTCCCCCTCCGCACTTGGAACGCGTAAAAAGAAATGAAACTCGCCGCCGAAATGAGCCTGAACACCGCAGCCTTCACCGGCCCGCTGGCGGCCGCCACGGCCGCGATGAAGACCGCGACGGACCCGCTAAGAGGCATGGCTGATGAGAACATGCGGGTGTTCGCGGACCTGCGCAAAGAGCTGTTTGGATCGGCTGAGGCCATGACTCAAATAGCCGGGCAGGCGAGACAGGCCGGTGAAACCATTCGTGCATCATTTGGCTCCAGCCTGCGTTCGACAATGGGCCGCGTCACCAGCAGCATCGCGGCAATGTCGGGGCCAATCGCAGCGGCCCTTGCTGGATTTAATGAGGTGCGCGCGGCGACCTCCAAAATCGAGGCAAAAAACTTGCTCTGGTTAAATAGGACGAATGAATTTGATGACAATAATGCGGCACTCGATGAACAGTTAAAGGGCATCGATTCTGTAAAAAAGAAGAAAGAAGCTCTTGCCGATATTGATAAACAAATATCTTCTCTGTCCAGGCAGAGAACTGCAGCAGATCAGATTTCCAGCAACGAGGGGTTCAACTCATGGCGTAAGCTACTTGGCCTTTCGGTAGATACCAGCAAAGACGAAATCGTTGGCGCCATTGATACGCAGCTCCAACATCTCCGGTTTGTCCGGATGAATCTCTCTCGCGTCTCTGATGACGATCTGAATGCGCAAAGCGCGGCGCGCAATCGGGAGGAGAATCAACGCGAGAATAAAGAATCGGAGGACAAGCTCAATGCCAGCCTGCACGAGGCTGAAAGATCGGCGGCATTCGAGCTGAGGCTGGACGCCGCACCCGGTCTCCAAAAGATAGATGTGATTCGTGAGCGCCTTGAAGAATTGTCCACGCAACTCGATTCTTTGAAAAGCATCGACATCTCTATCGATCCGGCGGCGTTCAATGAATACGTGGACCAGCGCGAGGCACTCGAAAAAGAGCGGCTCCAGCTGCAGAACAAGATGAGTAAACTTCAACGCATGGGCGAGTCGCCATCTGAAGATCCCGCCAAACGCCTTAACGTGCTTAAAATAGACACCGATCGCTATACAAAAGTCGGTCTGTATTCCTCCCAGAACGGGGCCCCGGCGCTGCCTGAGCATCGTCGGACGGCCGTCGCGACCGAGCGGTCGGCAAAATCGCTGGCCGCGATCGAGCAAAAGATCGACCGTCTACAAACCATCGACGCGGTGTGGGGCTGACCATGTCATCACCTATTTGGAAAGGCACCAGGGAGATCAAGGAGTCGCCCGATTCCCCCGAGTGGGAACGCACCAGCGCCGGCCGGAAATGCACATGCACGTTCTATGGTCCCTACGAGACCATCTTGGCCAGTCAGCCAGCCGATGGCCAGGCGATTTCTGGATATCCGACGGATCTTAAAGTCGACAGGGTCATCGTGCACAAGAGGCGTGGCGGCAAAGGGGAGATGGTCATCTATCTCTCGGCGCTGGAAAGCGGCGGCGGGGGAGGGAGCCCATCCACGGAACAACCCGTCTATGAAGTGGAATGGGTTATGATCGAAAAATCCCTGTTCTATCATCCCCGATATACCTTTGGCGGCGCGAAGAAACTGGACGAGGAAGACCGCCGCCTCTTGAGCGAATGGATCGCGAGCCGGGGAACCAAAGAGGCACTCGACCTTACGCACTTCAATGGTGCGCCGAACGAAAGCCACTGCGTTGATTTTGCCACAAAATGGTCGCGCGGGGTTGAATCGTATTGGCACTATGCACCTATCGGCCGCCGTACATCCGTGTCCAGGGCTAAGCCCCAATTGGGCAGCTGTGGGCACAAGGAAAACCCACCCGGTGACGTTGCGATCGACGGATACGAATACGTTAAGACAGCTGATCGCGCCTTGAAAAGCGGACGCTTCGGACGCTGGGAGCGCATTGAAGAGTGGACTGGCGAAGTCGATATCGACGAGGATCTCTATCCACCGAACTCATGAAATTACCCCCAAAGGTTGGCGCCGGGGAGAAGGTTGAGGCTTCGTGGGCGAATGGCTTGATCGACTGGCTCCGAGCCAATCGCATCACCAGCGTGATCAATGGTCGCCTGACGCCGGGTGGAGGCGGGAGCACGCTCTATGTCAATCCGGGCGGCCATGCGTTGGGCCGGGATCTGTTCTCCTTTCGTGTTTCTCGAAAAGGCCCCACAACCCTGCGCATCGCAGCCGGCGATGTAACCGTTATCCACTTCAGCCGGACCCGCGAAAATGAGACCGAGATGCTGGGGGTGAATACCACCGGAACGCTCTTCCGCGTGTATACCTACGGCGGTGTAATGAGCGATTGGCAGTTTGGAGCGCCGCCGAATGAGGCCGTCACCCATCGTGTATTTTGCGTCGCAGATATTGAGTGCCGTGGCGAAAACATTTTTAAGATCATTCACCGCCATCTGGGTGATTTGGAGGTTTACGATGTGGGGTGTTTAGCTATCTGAAAAACTGAAAAAAGGCCCATTAATCGGGTTAATTCGGGGAAGGCCCGCGGAAGACGGGATGACCGGCAAGGCTGAAATGCCCCATGCCCATTCGCAAGATAGCCGAGCCAAGGCCCCGCCGCTGCGGGGAAGGTGTAGAGACTACTGGGTGGGATCAGGATCCCGTAAAACCAGCCGGAACGCCCGATGTCCCACAACGAGTGGGTGAAGATATAGTCCAGCGCGAGTCATGCGCAGCTAAAGTGATTATTGGGGTTAAAAAAATGGCGAGCGGAAAACTTATCTTAACGACTGACGGTAAAATTGTCCTCAACAGTGACGTTTCCGGCTGTCCGGAGCTGGCCGGAAGCGTTGCTTTTGACCGCGACAGCAAATGCTGCGTGTTCTCTGGAAGAGACGGCCTTTTCCTCCACGCCCCATTCACCGGATATCCGCTGGCAGTGTATCATCCATTCGACTTCACCCATCAGTGCGTTCGCCTGCTGCAGTATTGCGGCCAGACTTTGGACAATACCCTTGGCGGCTGTCAGGGTTACGTTGCCGATCTTTCAAAACCTACCAAGGTATTCCGCTACAGCGAATGCCGGGTGGAGCCCACAGCCTATTCCTGTTCCTCCGAGCCTGGATGCATTCCGTGGGGCCATTTGAAGCCCAAGACCTGTGATCCCACCCACCTGAACTGTCTGAAGATTGGGCCCGGACTTGGTCCCTGCGTAAATGCTGACTGGCATGTTGTGCTGGCTCCCGACCGTCTGCCGGGCTATCCGCCATATCAGGGCCTGCCAAAGCGACCGCCCTACTACTGGCCGTCTTGTTGTGACCCGGTAGACTTCCGGCCCGGAGACTGCACCTGCATGCAGGAAGTGAGTCATGGTGATCTGCTCTGGCTTCCGTCACCGGATGACCTGCGGGAGAGTCTCAACCATCTGCCGTGCCTTCCACGCTGCGGTCCAGCTCCAGATGAGGATGGCTGCCTGCCTGAGCAATTCATGCTCTATCTCTGGCTGGAATATGTAACGGCCCATGTTGTGGCTAGGTCGTCGAGTGATGGGGTTGGGGTTAGTCTTGGCCTCTACGCGGTGAATCTGTTGGGCGGAGGCATCGTGCGCGGCTGGGCTTGCGCCAAACCCTTTGATTGCGGGACGGGCAATAGCGTCAGGTGCACGCCGCAGGAGACTCGGGACCTTGGAGCATGAGCGAGGTGATGAAGATCGTGCTGCGAACGACGGGACGCCGACGCCCGGATGACATTCCAGAGCCAATAACCGAAAAGGGCGAACTGCTGCCCGAGCCAACTCCGTCCGAGATGGTGGCCAACGCGGCCGACGCGTTTGTGGCTTGGGGTGCTGCGGGCTTTCCGGTCAGGCCATATGCTTCACGTCTGGCCGTAGTTGCTGCCTGCGACGCCTGCATATATTGGGATGCGAACGCCAGGAAGATACCCTTCACTGAGATTTACCTCGGCAAGTGCATGCATCCAGGTTGCGGGTGTACCAAGATGAAACGCTTTCTGCTCACCAGCCGCTGCCCAATGGGCAAATGGTGAACACCAGGTTTCACGAATCACACCATTCATGGCTATGCGAGACACGCTATCGTACTGTTCCCACCCATGAGCCTAGCCAGAGAAATTTCCTGGTATCTCGATGCCGACAAAACGGGCGGCCCAAACCCTCTGCTTGACGGCAAGAAATCCTACACCTCGTCAGACCGCATCAGCCTGATAGAGGGCAACGTCCTCAAGCTCAAACTGTTCTTCCGCCGGCGCGGCGTCGCCTTTGCGGAAAGCACAGCCGTCCAGTTGTCCGCTCCAGTCTTAAAACTCGGCGCAAAGCGGAGCGACAAGATGGATAAATCTGGATCCGTCTTTCAGGTCGACGAGTTCGTTGCAGCTGGCGACAATGACGATCTTCATTACGAGGGCACGCTCAACCTGAACGTAAATTCCGTTCACGACGCATTTGAAAGTGGCGAAAAGTCTATCACGGTGTTCGTGGATATCGAGCACCAGAATGTCGGAAACACCGAGCGCTGCACATGGCGCGTCGTCGCAACTATTTTGCGCAACGCTTATACTGCTGGCAATCCACCCTCAGCGAGCGAACCCCCATATCCAAGCGCGTCCGACATCGTCGTTAGAACGCTTTCGTACATCGTTCCCATTGATTCTGGAGCCGACCGGATAACCATGGCCGACCTCGGTCTTCCCAGTGCGCCGGCGCGCGTGCTGTACTCCATCCGCAAGCCGGGGAGCGAATCCGACAACATCTTCGCCATTCTTGAAGACGACACCATCACTGCCGATGGCTTCTCCTTTTCACTCAGCGCCACGCCGCCATCCGCCGGCTACAAGCTCGACGTCCTGGTGATCCTATGAAATCTATGCTCCTCATTTTTGCCTACCTCGCGATCATCAGCTTTTCATTTTCCGCAGGACCGACGCCCATAGAAAATCTCCGGCTCCAAGGAAACCTCGACGCGGACGGGCATGACATCCTGAACGTCGGAAATATCGGCTCAAGCGGGAACTCCCTCGGCCTCTATGCCTCAGACGCAGAGGTAATCAGAATATACGACGATGGAGCAGTTAGGTTCGGAAATGAGCTCAATGTGCTTGACGGTTTTGGCTATGTATACGCTGCGGGTGTTTTCTCTAGCGTCACGGGCACCTTCCCCAACATCGACGGCTTTATCGACTTCCCCGCGCAGCGTCTCTCTTTTAGAGGTTCATCCCTCATAGGTGTGCCGTCCAACGGTTTTTCCATCGTCTACCCGGGGCCCTACGGCACGAACACGGGCATCCCCGGACTCACCCTGTATCCTGGCGCTACCAATAGCCCGCCCAAAATCTCCGCCTACGACGGCGCCGTGACCTTGAGCCTGCGCAACGACGACGAGATTCGTGGACTCGACGTCAACGCTCGTGATATTTCAGTTGGGCCCGCCGATAACCGGTTGCTCATCTACTCCGATAGCGGCGGCGGCAAGGGTATCTATGCGTACGGCGGGGACTTGATAATCGAGTTCCTCAACTCCGACTTTAGTGGCATGGATATTATCGAAGGCGACTTTCGCGCCCAAAACAACCTTACTGTTGGTAGCACCGCAATGTTCAACGACGCGGAATTTACCGGGAGAGTGACCGCCGCGAGGTCAGAGCACTACCGGCCGGCGGCGCCGAACCTGAACACCTGGTACACAAATGAGCTTGGGAAGCGGATAGCAATCACATTCACGGCGCGCGTGTGGACGACGGGTGGCGGTGATGACTCTGCTTCCGTTGAGTTCGTGACGGTCAACGAAGGGGTTACCAATAGTGTCGTTGCTTCGACACCGGAAGTCGTGTCATCCCAAGACCTGTTTCTGTGCGGTTTCGTAGACGCTGGTGGGACCTACTGCGTCCAGCGAATCTCCGGGGCCGGCGGCAGCATCACGAGATGGAACGTCACGACCTTTTGACCATGACCACATCTGTCCAAAATCGGCTGATCTGAAACGTGGTATGGGCACTCCGGATTGGCTACCGTGGTTGTTGATGAAGATAAACCACACCAAACCGGAGGCCCGCAGAAGATGTTATGTAGCCACAGTCTGTTTGGACAGCTTCTTTCGCTCATTTCTCGCCCGCAGTTTGCCCTCCACGTCCGCGACTTGAAGGCCGAGAAGTACGCCAAGGGGTTCGCCGCATGGGATCAACTGGTGGCCATGCTCTTCTGTCATCTGGCGCAGGCCAAGAGCCTGCGGGAGATCACGGGCGGGCTGAAGACCTGCCTCGGCAAGCTCAACCACTTTGGCATGCAGCGCGCTCCGGCACGCTCCACGCTGTCCTACGCGAATGCCCACCGTCCGTGGGAACTGTTTCAGCGGGTCTTCCATGACCTGGTGGGCGTGTGCCACGAGATTGCGCCCCGACATCGCTTTCGCTTCCGCAATCCCCTGCGGTCGCTCGACGCCACCGTGATCGAACTGTGTCAGTCCATGTTCGACTGGGCCAAGTACATCAAAACCAAGGGGGCCGTGAAACTCCACCTGCTGCTGGATCACGACGGTCACCTGCCGACGTGGGCCTTGTTGACCGAAGGGAGGGTGCACGAGGTGCGCGCAGCCCGCCTGCTGCTACTGCCCGCGAGCAGCATCGTGGTCATGGACCGGGGATACAACGACTACAGCCTGTTCGAGGCGTGGGACGACCTCGCCCTGCTCAGGGAGATTTCTTCAGCGAGGAACCCGCTCTACTTCATACCCTTATCTCGCATTGCGGATTACCAGAAATAACCCTTATCATTCTTTTCGCCCGGTTACACGACTCAAGAAAGTTTTTGGACGCGTTGAGCTTCGGATCCTCTGCATGCTCGCGCTCGGCGTGCTCGCCGCCACGCTGATTTATTCCGTCGCCCAGGAGAAAGACGATCCTCCGTACAATCAGGATGAGTACGACGAAATTTTCTCCCACCAACTGAACGACATCTACGACCTTGAACAGTGATTCGCGGGGGAGCAGTACGAATACCTGCCGTTGCTCCCGCCGTTTTCTGATTTCATTCTTAACCAACCCGGCACGACGCCGTTGCTTCCTTTCACAGCAGATAACTTTCCAAAAGAATTCATTGAGGGCCTTGCCGGAGTCTACGAGTACAGCGTTCCCGTTCATCCCATCACGATTGAGGAAGACCCCGAAACCCGCGCGCTGAACTTCTACAACGCCGACGGAAAACTTTTCTACACGCTGGCCGCGGCAGTGGGATACGACCCGTTTGCGTACCTCAAGGACCGCATGCCTGATTTGTACGCGGGAAAAGCGAACGCGGCTGGATGTGCCTATTGGGAAAGCATTTTCGATCCGGCCCGCGTCCGCATCAAAACAAGCCTCATCGAGTCCAAGGACGTGGAGTATTGGCTATACGCAAAAGCCAAAGTCGAAGCCGCCCAGGAAAAAGAGGAAGAGGGTGGGGGCGAGATGATGATGGTCATGCAGGAGAACGCGACGACCAACATCTATTTTACGGAAATCAAAAAAGTAACCAATGGCGTGAGCATGACGATCAAGTACCCGAGCGGATTTACGAACGGGCTGGACGTATTCATGATCAGTGAACTGGTCCCGGAAATCTGGAACTTCGCGGTGAAGTCCCTGCCGACGACCGGAACCAATCTGACGTGGGTGGATACGAATTCGTGGGTGCAAACCGGTTATCCCGTCCGGATGTACTCGGCGGCCGACGCGACGACGGACGCGGACGGAGACGGCTACGCCGACGGCCGCGAAATCATGGTGTACCAGACCGACCCGAACGCCGCCACGTCCCGGCCCGTGAGCGTGGCGGGGACGGTCAGCTACAGCGGCCCGGAAACCGGAACAATCTACGTAATCTTCTCGGCAGTATCGAACGGCTGGTCGCTGGCGAAGTCTACCGCGCGGACGTCTCCCGGCGCGTACACCAACAATGAAATCGGGAATGGTCAAAGCTACTGGTTCAATGCGTTCCGGGACGTGAACGGAAACTTTGCGCGGGACAACTGGGAGCCGTGGGGCACGTACAGCGCGAACTCGATGTTGATTACCGGCGACACGAGTGGAATCAATATAACGTTGCAGGACGTGCCGTCCGTGTGGGGGCAGATTTCCTACACGGGCAGCGCGACGGGAGATGTGTACATCGTGGCCGTCACCAGTTCAAACAGTTGGGACATGACGTATCAGGCTGCCATTCCGTGGGTGCAAAGCGTCGGCGAATCGGGCGAGCAATACTTCGCGAGTTTCCCAATGAACTACGCCATTGTCGGAATTCCCGCGTCCACTTACTGGATTCGAGCGTTTGTGGACGAGGACTACAACGCTGCTTTCACGCCCGGCGAAGCCGTGGCGCAGTACGTGGTGAACTCGATCCCCGTCAGCAACCGCGTGACCGGTATCAACATCACGTTGAACCTCGATTCTGACGGCGACGGCTTTCCCGATTTCGCGGAGATCTATTTGACGGGCAGCAGTCCGACCAACGCGACGGACGGCATCCTGCTCCTCAATGAGGCGCGCCAGAAGATTTCCATGCACTGGCTGGCCATCTATGGCGGTTCAATTCTTTTTACCAACGCGCCGGGGTCAACTGCGGACCGGGAGCAGATCAAGCACCTGCTCGAAGATATTTCCGACAGATATTACACAACGAACAGCCCATAGATGAAAAAGTTCTGCAACATCGTTGCTCTGCTTCTATTCGCTGCCTCTAGCAGCCACGCGGTGACCGTGACGAATCTTTACCACACCAATCGGACATTCCGGCCCACGCCCCATGACTATTTCGGCAAGCCGACGCCATCCGCGTATCAGGCATGGTCCATGGCGGGCGAGTTATCTGCTCTGGTCGGGCCGACCAATATCTTCGTGATCTCAAACCAGACCTACGCCACCGAGTACGAGGGTTTCGCGTGGGGCTATGAAAGCGCAAATGCCGCATGGACGTCCGCTGTCGCTGTTTACCTGAATTACACAAACGGTCACCCGGGAATGACGTTCGACAACGCCGGGTGGGTGAGGGGCACAAAAGAGGCATACAACACATGGGGCGCGTACCTGTGGCTGCTGCAAAACACAATCCGGTTTGAGTCGTCCAAGACGAACAAATGGGTCAGCGAGAACGGCGTGACGAGCCAGATCGTCAAAGTTTTCGTGGGCTCGATTGGCGACTACGACCCGATGACGACGAACACGGACATAGGACCAACCATCGGACCGGAGGTCACGAACTTCCTAGGGAGCGGAATTGCCACGGACGTTGTTTTGCGGGCAGACCAAACGGCATACTACAATATCAGAACAATCACCTTTACCCTGTACGTCGATCAACCACAAGACGGTGGGAATAGAGTGCCAATCCAAGTATGGGTGGACCATTTCGACCTAGCAAAAATCCGCCACACGGACGTTGGGCATGTGTTTTGGCGTTTTGATTCAACCGATACAAATTCAGTTCCCTCCGCCCTCCGTCCGTACCTTGGAGTGAATATGGGATTCTATCCCACGACTCTTGTGGATCTTTGGTCGCCCATCAGCTTTGGGAGAGTTGAAATACCAGATACCGTCCATATGCCAGATGTAAATGTGACGAAAGTCTATTTCATTGATCAGAATCAACTGCTTAATGGATTGACTGAGGCCAAGTCACTTCATGACAGCCCCGGTAACTATAATGTTTACTCGCGCAACTGTGTAAACGTCGCACTGGATGTGGCGGATGCGGCCGACCTGCATTTGCCGCGAACAAAAAGTATGTTTAAGACGAATCTGTACAACGGCCTCAGTGCGGCGGATATTGGTGAAGATTTGAAAGGTAGCAAACCATGAAAACAATGCCCGGTCTTCTCTTGCTTGTTGGCTGTATCGCTGGCCCAGCCTGTTCGTCCATGGCCTATACAACTGATGTGGCGTCCCTTGTTCTCTCCATCTCAAATCGGGCGGCCCAGTTGTATTTATCACCCAGCCAAGTAGCCGCGACATTTACCGTTACGGCGTCGAATTCGGATTCGGACTGGCAATTTGATCTTACGGCCACCGATGGCACCAACGCGTACACATTCTATTATGGAACCCCCGGATCAAATGCTGTTCTAGGTTCCGCATCCTGTATTGATCCAAATCAATCAGGATTCAGGCTCACTTATCGTGACAATGGTGGCGTCAGTTCCTACGCTGACGAGTTGTCGAATATGACGCACGGTGTTGAGATGATCTTCCACAACGACGGTTTGCCGAAATCGCTCTCTCACTATGTGACAAACGCCGTGGTGGGGGAGGAAATCTACTGGAATGCAGATGGTTCTCTTGCCGATGATTTTATCCGCACCAATCCGGTGCCCTTTCAAAGTCTCTTCAAGATAGGACCTCCATGAGTGGAGTGACCAGAGGCCTATCCCAAAACCTGTTTTAGCAGCATGAGTGCGCATGTGAGATGAAGCAAACCTTGATAGAGGACGGTGGACTTCTCCCAGCGGATGCACAGGCGGCGAAAGTTCTGCATCCAGCTAATGGTGCGTTCAACGGTCCAGCGGCGGGCGTAGCGTCGCAGCGGTCGGCCGTCCTGCGTGACATTCTCCGGCTTCCGATTGGATCGGTGTGGAGCAATCATCTCGATGCCTTGCCCGGCCATTTCCTCGTCCAGTCAATCGCTGTCGTACGCCCGGTCACCGATGATCCGCTCCGGCATCGCTTTGGTCAGCATGAAGTCAAACAACCCTTGGGCCAAGCGGCTCTCGTGCGGGGACGCCGAGCCGGTGGTCACCGCCACGGGCAGGCCCTGGGCATCCACCAACACCATGATTTTAACGCCTTTCCCCGCTTTTGTCGTCCCAATGCCATCGCCACCACTCCGCGCTTTGACAAAGGCGCCGTAGATGAAGCACTCGTACAGTTTGAAGCCGTCCCGCCACTCCACGCACCGCCCGGCGCGACGCATGATGCCTTCGAACACGCCTGCCTCCGCCCACTTCTTGAACCAGCGATGAACGGTGCTCTTGGCGCCGAAGTTCGCATGCAGGTCCTTCCACTTGGCGCCGTTGTCGAGGATCCAGAAGATTCCCTGGAGCACCGTTCGCTTGTCCGCCGTCGGTCGTCCACCCCGCGGGTCACGCGGAGCATCGGGAATGTGACGGCACAGCCAATCCAATTGAGCGTCAGCAAGTGTAAGCATGCCGTCATCAGACATCAAATCAGTTCTAATGTTCAAAGGGTTTTGGGATAGCCTCTAATCAATGAAAAATGCAAAACAATATCTCGCGCGTGCCCTTGGTGTTCTTGCAGTCATGGCGGGTGTCCATGTTGCGTCTATTCCTTCCAGTGCTCACACCACAGATGTTCAGGCTCTAATGGGTTCAATCAGCAATGAAGCATCTGCTCTGCACCTTGCTCCGTCCCAGATCGCATCCTCAATGACGGTCATCTCTTCTGGGGAGGTCTCAGCTACATCGTTTGATATCACGGCTTCGACGGGCACATGGACCTATGCCTTTTCTTTTTATCGTCCGTCGGCTTCGAACATTTACCTTGGGTCTGTAGCGAAGCGTGATGCATCCAGCAACGGCGTCTCCTTCTCGTATGCGCCGAACGGCACAACTGTGACGTACTCCGAATTTCAAACCGGAAAACTTCACGGTGTAAGTTTCAATTTCTTCAACGATGGGGCGCCGCGTCTTCTTGTTTACGCGGTAACCAATGCGTTTTATGGTGAAACAATCCAATGGACGACTGGAGTCGTTATCGAACTGGACTATTTTGATACCAACTATATTCCGATCGAGAAAATTAGCTGGTTCCGGCCGCCATAATAAGTCTCCTGCACAGATACCGCTTTATATGGTGCTTTGCCTTCTCGTGCGCTGTGTTTACGGCACGGGCCACTATTCTTCCCGATCGCCCATCGCCGACAAATTCAGACTCCGCGGTCATGCTCGGAACGTGGAGTGGGAAGGCGACGGGGGAGTGCCGGCTTGCATTGTTGGACACAAATCCCGTTCTTCCTCGCGCGAGCTCACAGCAGGCGTGCGTCATTTCTTACAAGGGTGACGCGTCCGGCCTGATCGGATCCTTCGTGGACTCGAATCAAGTGGTGAGCGGGACGTTCAATGACTGGTTTGCCGCGACGAACTCTGATTTTCCTTTTCTTGCGCAGACCACCCTGATTGTCCGGTGCGGCCTGCCCACGAACTGGTTTGATGTCACGCCCTGGACTGGAACAGCTTTGGCGACAAATGACTGGCGGGGAATGACGAACGTTCTTGCGCGGTTGCTGTGGACCAGGCTTGACGGGACGGCGGTGTTTACGAACGGAATCAACTGCATCGGAGATTACGTGTGCTCGTCGGCGGTGACGGGAGCATGCGCCGCTGCTGGCGGAGCAGGTCGCTCGGTCTACTACCTTTCAACGGCTACGAATGAAAATCCTGAATGGTTTTACGAGTTCATCAGAAATGAATCTGTCAGCTATTCTCTTGCTGCATGCATCGGACAAAGCAATTTCAGCAATGATGCCGATTTCTACTACTACCCGTTTTACGTGGATACGGTGTCCACGAGTTGCGTCTATCAATTTGCCTTTGTGCTGGCCAACACGGATATCGATTCCGTTTATGCCGAAGGAAAGCCAACCAACACGTTGATTCGTGTTCAAACGGTCAGCGGAAATGCGAGCATCAAAACAGGGCCGCACTACAACCACGCCTGGGACAATACAGACGGGAGCCCGCCCGGTGGCTCGGGTTACTGCGACCCGTACGAGAATGCTGATTTCTACTATTTCGTGCTTGGGGATTCCCTCCCATCCTACTGGACCTGTGATGACGACAACGTGGATCTCGTCGCGGCCGTTCCAATTCTGGGGGACTTCGGATGGGGAGTCGGGGGATCGTTGGGCTTCTCCGTCAGAAGCGGAATCACTTTAATCAAGTGGGACGTATCCGGCGGCTTCCAGTACAAGTAACCGCCGTCCTCGCGCGCTGCGCGCGCTCGTCACGACTCGGCCCGGCCGTTGGCCGGGCCTCGATATCCCGCCTCCGCCCCGGCGCTGGCGCGCCGGAACTGCGGCGGGACTTACTCGCGATCCCGTTCGGGATCGCTCGAAGGGACGCGGCCCGCTTGTGGCGGGCCGCGTTGATAGCCGCCTCCGCTATCGCTCCGGCGGAATTACCGCCCCCTCCGCGCATCACGCGCACTTGCCTCGTCGCTGGCGCTCCTCGGCCAAGCTGCGCGTCATGCGCTCCGCCCCGTGCGGACTCGCTCGCTACGCTCGCTCGTTGTTACGCGCGCGCCCGCACGCCGCGAGATGCCGGTATCTCCTGCGACGTCATTCGCCGTTTCGGGACGCGCCTTCCGGTCTTTGGCGTGTGCCTCGGCCATCAGGCGGTGGGCGAAGTTTATGGCGGCCGCGTCGTGCGAGCGGAGCGTTTGATGCATGGCAAAACCTCGCCGATCGAACACATCGGCAAG
>JABLTH010046140.1_pt1 | contig 38236 bp, 35 predicted proteins | sample 7875711 | NCBI WGS metagenome assembly JABLTH01 (sample SAMN14941262, study PRJNA633318) | bioreactor metagenome | isolation source: bioreactor | place: China | collected 2019-03-05 | reverse complement strand
TCGGCGGCCAAGGAGGCCGGGAACATGGTCGACCTGGACTCCAACCCGACCAAGCTCATCGACATCGTGGAGATCGGCAAGCAGCTGCTCATCACGCGCGGCGCGCTCACGACGTTCTCCGTGGCCAACGACATCGCGAAGTACTTCGCGATCATCCCGGCCGCGTTCGTGACGACGTACCCGCAACTGCGCGTGCTCGACATCATGCACCTGACGTCGCCGGCCTCCGCGATCCTGTCGGCGGTGATCTTCAACGCGCTGATCATCGTCGCGCTGATCCCGCTCGCGCTGAAGGGCGTCACGTACCGGCCGCTCGGCGCCGCGTCGCTCCTGCGCCGCAACCTGCTGGTGTACGGCCTCGGCGGCGTGCTGCTGCCGTTCCCGTTCATCAAGCTGATCGACATGACGCTCGCTGCACTCGGCTGGGCCTGAACCGGCCGCCATTGAAGGAAACATCATGAAAACGTTGATTCGCCCGCTCGTCGTGCTCTTCGTCGTCCTGACCGCCGTGACGGGCCTCGCTTACCCGGCCGTGATGACCGTGTTCGGCCAGGCCGTGTTCCCGTCGCAGGCGAACGGCAGCCTGATCGAGAAGGACGGCAAGCCGGTCGGCTCCGCGCTGATCGGCCAGTCGTTCGATGCGCCGAAGTACTTCTGGGGCCGGCTGTCGGCCACCGCGCCGATGCCGTACAACGCGACCGGCTCCGGCGGCTCGAACCTCGGCCCGCTGAACCCGTCGCTCGCCGACCAGGTGAAGGGGCGCATCGCCGCGCTGCGCGACGCGGGCACCGACATGTCGAAACCCGTGCCGGTCGACCTCGTGACGGCGTCGGCGAGCGGCCTCGATCCGGAGATCACGCCGGCCGCCGCCGCGTACCAGGTCGAGCGCGTCGCGAAGGCGCGCAACCTGGCGCCCGACGCGGTCGCGCAGCTCGTCGCCGCGAACACGACGGGCCGCCAGTTCGGCGTGCTCGGCGAGGCGCGCGTGAACGTGCTGAAGCTGAACCTCGCGCTCGACGCGGCGCAGGCCGCGCACTGAGCGCATCCGGCAACCGGCGCCCGGCGCGGTCAGCCCCGCGCCGGGCGCGCCTTTTCCCGACGGCGCTTGCGCCGTCTTTGCCTTTTGCGGCGATTTGGAACAACAATGCTCGTACTCGCGCGCATCCGGGCGCTCCGCCTTTCTGACGCATGAATCGTCCCGATCCAGACCAACTCCTCGACAAGCTGCAACGTGACGAAGAAAAGCAGCGGCGCGGCCAGCTCAAGATCTTCTTCGGCGCATCGGCCGGTGTCGGCAAGACCTACGCGATGCTGCAGGCCGCGCGCCAGCGCCTGCAGGAAGGCGTCGACGTCGTCGTCGGCATCGTCGAGACCCACGGGCGCAGCGAGACCGCCGCACTGCTCGACGGTCTCGACGTGCTGCCGCTCGCGCGTTTCGACTACCGCGGCCGCACGCTCGCCGAATTCGATCTCGACGGCGCACTCGCGCGCCAGCCGCAACTGATCCTCGTCGACGAACTCGCGCATTCGAACGTGCAGGGCGCACGGCACCTGAAGCGCTGGCAGGACGTGTACGAACTGCTCGACGCGGGCATCGACGTCTATACGACCGTCAACGTCCAGCACCTCGAAAGCCTGAACGACGTGGTCGGCGCGATCACCGGCATCCGCGTGTGGGAGACGGTGCCCGACCGCGTATTCGACGCGGCCGACGAAGTCACGCTCGTCGACCTGCCGGCCGAGGAACTGCTCGAGCGGATGCGCGACGGCAAGGTCTATCTCGCGCAGCAGGCCGAGCGCGCGGTGCGCAACTTCTTCCGCAAGGGCAACCTGATCGCGCTGCGCGAACTGGCGTTGCGGCGCACGGCCGATCGCGTCGACGCGCAGATGCGCGAATACCGCGCCGACCGCTCGATCCAGCGCATCTGGCAGGCGCGCGAACGGCTGCTCGTATGCGTCGGGCCGGGCCCCGAGGCGCCGACGCTCGTGCGCGCGGCCGCGCGGCTCGCCGCGAGCCTGAAGGCCGACTGGATCGCCGTTTATGTGGAGACGCCGCGGCTGCAGCGGCTGCCCGACGCGCGGCGGCAGCGCACGCTCGACGCGCTGAAGCTCGCCGCCGAACTCGGCGCGGAGACGGCCACGCTCGCCGGTGCCGACGCGGTCGCCGCGCTGATCGGCTATGCGAAGGTGCGCAACGTGTCGAAGATCGTCGCGGGCGGCTCGCCGAAGGTCGGGCTCGTGCGTCGCTTCGCGCGGCCGTTCGGCGAACAGCTCGCCGAACGCGCGGGCGACGTCGACCTGATGCTGATCCGTGCGTCCGCGAGCGACGAGGCGCGCGCCGCGCCGCTCGACGCGCGTGCGCGCGACTGGCGCGATGCGTTCGCGCAGTTCGGCACGCATCGCTCGCCGCCGCGGCACTACGCGTATGCGGCCGCGATCTGCGCGGCGATCACGGTCGTCGCGAGCCTCGTGTCCGAGCGGCTCGACCTCACGAACCTCGTGATGCTTTACCTGCTCGGCGTCGTGTTCTCGGCCGTGCGGCTCGGGCGCGGCCCGGGCGTGCTGCAGTCGTTCCTGTCGGTCGCCGCGTTCGATTTCTTCTTCGTGCCGCCGCGCATGTCGTTCTCGGTCAGCGACACGCAGTACCTGCTGACCTTCTTCGGGATGCTGCTGACGTCGCTCGTGATCAGCCACCTGACGTCGACGCTGACGCGCCAGGCGAGCGTCGCGCAGCGCCGCGAGCGCCGCACCGGCGCGATCTACGCGATGGCGCGCGAACTGGGCGCGGCGCTGACGACCGAGCAGATCGTCGAGATCGGCAGTCGCCACGTGGGCGAGGTGTTCCGCGCGCGCGTCGCGTTCCTGTTGCCCGACAGTGCGGACAAGGTGCGGCAGAAGATCGAGGAGCCCGACGCGGCCGTCACGCTGACGGGCGCCGACCTCGACAGCGACGTCGGCCAGTGGGTGTACGACCAGCAGAAGCCGGCCGGTCGCGGCACGGATACCTTGCCCGCGACGGTCGCGCTGTACCTGCCGCTGAAGGCGCCGATGCGCACGCGCGGCGTGCTCGCGGTCGCGTCACGCGAACCGCGCGAACTCGAGGTGCCCGAGCAGCAGCGGATGCTCGACGCATTCGCCGCGCAGATCGCACTCGCGCTCGAACGCGTGCACTACGTCGAGATCGCGCGCGACGCGCTCGTCAACATGGAATCCGAGCGGCTGCGCAACTCGCTGCTGTCGGCGATCTCGCACGACCTGCGTACGCCGCTCACGACGATCGTCGGGTTCTCGTCGATGCTCGCGAACGGACGTGCGGCCGCACAGGGAGGCGACGCCGCGGCGGCCGAGCGCTTCGCGCAGCGCGAGGGCGAACTCGTCGATGCGATTCACGACGAGGCGCTGCGGATGACGGGCATCGTCACGAACCTGCTCGACATGGCGCGGCTGCAGGCCGGCAGCCTGCAGCTCAAGCGCCAGTGGTCGCTGCTCGAGGAAACCGTCGGCGCGGCGCTCGCCGCGTGCAAGCGCGTGCTGTCGCGCCATCCCGCGCGCGTCGTGCTGCCGGCCGACCTGCCGCTCCTGCAGATGGACGCGGTGCTGATGGAACGCCTGTTCACCAACCTGTTCGAGAACGCGGCGAAGTACACGCCGCCCGATACGCCGCTCGAGATCGGTGCCGAGCGCGTGACCGACGACGGGCTGCCGTTCGTGCGCGTACATGTCGACGATCACGGCCCGGGCCTGCCGGCCGGCATGGAAACGCGGATCTTCGACAAGTTCACACGCGGCGAGAAGGAATCGGCGACGCCGGGCATCGGGCTCGGCCTCGCGATCTGCCGCGCGATCGTCGAGGCGCACGGCGGTAAAATCGGCGCGCTCAACCGCACCGCGCCCGACGGCCGCGTGACGGGCGCGCGCTTCTGGTTCACGCTGCCGGTCGAGACGCCGCCGGCCGCGCCTGCCGTATCCGACGACGAACCCGATGTGCCGGGTGCGTCGTCCCCATCCGAGTCATTGCCAGACCATGAGTGAACCCAGCCTGACCGTCGTCCTGATCGAGGACGAAAAGCAGATCCGCCGTTTCGTGCGCGCCGCGCTCGAGGAGGAGGACATCGCGGTGTTCGAGGCCGAGACGGGCAAGCAGGGGCTGATCGACGCGGCGACGCGCAAGCCCGATCTCGTGATCGTCGACCTCGGCCTGCCCGATACCGACGGCCTCGACGTGATCCGCGAACTGCGCGGCTGGTCCGAGGTGCCGGTGATCGTGCTGTCCGCGCGCACGCAGGAGGAAGAGAAGGTCGCGGCGCTCGATGCGGGCGCCGACGATTACCTGACCAAGCCGTTCGGCGTGTCCGAACTGCGCGCGCGCATCCGCGCGCAACTGCGCCGGCGCAACCAGGGCGGCGCGAACGAGTCGCCGAAGGTGAGCTTCGGCACCGTGACGGTCGATCTCGCGCTGCGCCAGGTGTGGCGCGACGGGGAGATCGTGCACCTGACGCCGCTCGAGTACCGGTTGCTCGCCACGCTCGTGCGTCACGCGGGGCGCGTGCTCACGCACCGGCAGCTGCTGCGCGACGTGTGGGGGCCGTCGCACGTCGAAAGCCACCACTACCTGCGCATCTACATGGCGCACCTGCGCCAGAAGCTCGAGCGCGACCCGGCGCAGCCCGAGTACATCGTCACCGAGACGGGCGTCGGATACCGGCTCGTCGGCGCCGCATGACGGGCCCGGCCGGGCCGCGGCGGCGCACGTGCGCGTGACGTCGCGCGCCGGCAGGGTTGCGTCGGCGCGACAGTCCCGCGACCGACGCGCGCGTTGCACACCCGGCGCTCAATCCCCGTTATCCTGACCGCTCCGCGAACGAAAACGAGGAGCGTGCAATGTCCGTCCGTCTGGTCGTCATCTGTGCGCTGGCGCTTGCCGCGTCTGGCGCGTTCGCTCAACCGCTGCCGCCCGGGCAGCAACCGTCGTCGTCCCAGCAGGCGATGGCCAATCCCGCATCGGTCAATTGCACCAAGCTCGGCGGCCACCACACGGTGCGCAACCTGTCGAGCGGGCAGGTCGGCATGTGCGTGTTCAAGGACGGCCGCGTGTGCGAGGAGTGGGCGCTGTACCGCGACGACCGCTGCGTCGGCGGCGCCACGCCGAAGCGCGTCTCGAACTGACCGGGCCCGGCCGGTCGCGCCCCGGTCGGCCACCGGCGAATCCGTAAGCATCTTGTTATACTCGGCGCGGCCCGGGGACGACCCCGGGACATTCGCTTCAACGGGGACGGCCCCATCCGATACGGAGTACGTCGGGATGGCGTGGGTATGGTTGTTGATTGCCGGTTTGCTGGAAGTGGCCTGGGCGGCCGGCCTGAAATCGTCGGACGGCTTCACGAAGCTCGGTCCGTCGGTGTTTACGATCGTGACGGCGCTGGCCAGCTTCGGGCTGCTCGCGGTCGCGATGCGCCAGTTGCCGCTCGGCACTGCATACGCGGTGTGGACGGGCATCGGCGCGGTCGGTGCGTTCGTGTTCGGCATCGTGATGATGGGCGAGGCGCTGACCGTCGCGCGTGTCGCGAGTGCCGCGCTGATCGTCGCGGGGCTGATCGGCCTCAAGCTGTCGTCGGCGGCCTGACGACTGCATCCGGGTGCGTCCGCGCCCGGGTGCCGCGCGGCGGAATTGCGCCGGCCGTCCGGCCGGCCTGTCTATAATGGAACGCATTCGGGCCTGAATACTGTCGTGCTTCTCGTGGCACGCGGTGCCGGTCGCCACGCGCCGCGCGGCCGGTCTGTCCGACCCGATCCGGTCAATCGGCAAAGCGCACGGAAAGTGCAAGGAGAGGGCCATGATCGAAGCGATTTCGCTCGGCGCGGGGCTCGCGTGGGCGAGCGGCCTGCGCCTGTACCTGACGGTGCTGATCGCCGGCCTGCTGGCGCGGTTCGGCTGGCTGCACCTGCCCGACACGCTGGCCGTCCTGATGTCGCCGTGGGTCATCGGCGCCGCGGCGGTGCTCACCGTCACCGAATTCCTTGCCGACAAGATCCCCGCGTTCGACTCGCTGTGGGATGCCGTGCACACCTTCATCCGCATTCCGGCCGGCGCCGTGCTCGCGGCCGGCGCGCTCGGCCATGCCGACCCGACCGTGCTCGCGGTCGCGGGGCTCGCCGGCGGTTCGCTCGCCGGTGCCGCGCACGTGGCGAAGGCCGGCACGCGCGCGCTGATCAACCTGTCTCCCGAACCGATTTCGAACTGGGTCGCATCGTCGACCGAGGACGGCCTCGTGGTCGGCGGGCTCGTGCTCGCGTTCTTTGTTCCGCTCGCCTTCCTGGTGCTGCTCGCCGCCTTCATCGCGGCTTCCGCGTGGGCGCTCCCGCGCCTGTGGCGGGGTGTGTCGGGCGGCTTTCGCGGCATGGCGAACCACATGGTGTCGCGGCTGAACTCGATCGGGGGGAAGCGCGATTGAAGGGGCGGCAACACGCGGCGCAGCCGCCCGCCGGGCAACCCGGCCATGAGACGCGTGCGCATGCCGGCCGCTTCGGCCTGCGCGACCTGATCCGCCAGGCCGCCCGCATGACCGCGCGCGACTGGCGCGCGGGCGAACTGACGCTGCTCGTCCTTGCACTGGTACTCGCGGTCGCGGCGCTGACGAGCGTCGGTTTCCTCGCCGACCGGCTGCGCCAGGGGCTCGAGCGCGACGCGCGCCAGATGCTCGGCGCCGATTTCGTCGTGCGGGCCGACCGCCCCGTCGATCCGTCGTTCGACCGGCAGGCTCGCGCGCTCGGCCTGCGTACCGCGACGACCGCGATCTTCCCGAGCATGATCGCGTCCGCCATGGGCGGGCAGGCAGCCGATGCCGCGCCGTCGCGCCTCGCGGCGGTGAAGGCCGTGTCGCCCGGATATCCGTTGCGCGGCGCGGTCGAGATCCTGCCGGCCGGTGCCTCTGTCTCGCAGAAGGCCGACGGGATTCCCGCGCCGGGCACCGTATGGGCCGATCCGGCGCTGCTCGATGCGCTGCATCTGAAGGCGGGCGATACGGTGCGCGTCGGGTTGCGCACGTTCAAGGTCGCCGCATCGATCTCCCGCGAACTCGATCGCGGTTTTTCGTTCGTCAATTTTTCGCCGCGGCTGATGATGCGCGCGGACGAACTCGCCGCGACGGGGCTCACGGGCTACGGCAGCCGGGTCACGTACCGGCTGCTGGTCGCCGGCGACCAGCAGGCCGTCGCGCGCTTCGAAGCGTATGCGCACGCACGCGTCGACGGCGGGAAGCTGCGCGGTGCCGGCCTCGAGTCGTTGCAGGAAGGCCAGCCGCAGGTGCGGCAGACGCTGGATCGCGCGCGCCACTTCCTGACGCTTGTCGCGCTGCTCACCGCGCTGCTCGCGGCGGTCGCGATCGCGATGGCCGCGCAGCGCTACATGCGGCGCCACCTCGACGGCTGCGCGACGATGCGCTGCCTCGGCGTGAGCCGCCGCACGCTCGGCGCGTTGTTCGCGCTCGAATTCGCCGGCATCGGCGTCGTATCCGGCGCCGCAGGCGCGGTGCTTGGTTACGGCGGCCACTGGGCGTTGCTGGCCGCGCTCGGCGGACTGATCGACGTGGTGCTGCCGCCGCCCACGCCGTGGCCGGCGCTGATCGGCGTGGGCGCCGCGCTCGTGCTGCTGCTCGGCTTCGCGCTGCCGCCGCTCGTGCCGCTCACGCGCGTGCCGCCGGTGCGCGTGCTGCGGCGCGAGTGGGGCGACGCGTCGCGCACCGCGTGGGCCGCGTATGCGATCGGCGTCGTGCTGTTCGCGGGGCTGCTGATCGTGGCTGCGGGCAACCTGAAGCTCGGGCTGATCGTCGCGGGCGGTTTCGCCGGCGCGCTGGTCGGTTTCGCGCTGATCGCGCGGCTCGTGCTGTTCGCCGCCGCGCGGGCGGTGCGCAACGCGCGTGTGGCCGCGGGCGTCGGCTGGCGTTACGCGCTCGCGTCGCTGCACCGGCGCGGCACGGCCAGCGCGCTGCAGATCACCGCGCTGGCGCTCGGCCTGATGTGCCTGCTGTTGATCGCGATCACGCGCAACGACCTCGTTGCGGGCTGGCGGCAGTCGACGCCGCCCGATGCGCCGAACCAGTTCCTGATCGACATCCAGCCCGACCAGCGTGCCGACGTCGCCGCGTATCTGACCGCGCACGGCGTGCGCGACGCGGTGCCCGCGCCGATGGTGCGCGGCCGCCTCGTCGCGATCAACGGCAAGCCGGTGAATCCGGATGCCTACCCGTCCGACGAGGCACGCCGGCTCGTCGACCGCGAGTTCAACCTGTCTTATACGACCGAGCTGCCGTCCGACAACCGGATCGTCGAAGGCGACTGGTTCGGCACCGCGGCCACGCCGCAGATCTCGATCGAGGCCGGTCTCGCGAAGACGCTGAACGTGAAGCCGGGCGACGTGCTGCGCTTCGACGTGACGGGGCTGACGGTCGACGCGCCGATCACGAGCGTGCGCAAGCTCGACTGGGGCTCGTTCCGCGTCAATTTCTTCGTGCTGATGCCGCCGCCGGTGCTGAAGGATTTCCCGGCCGTGTACCTGACGAGCTTCCATCTGCCTGCCTCTAACGCCGCGCTGCTCGATCCGCTGATCGCGCGCTACCCGAACCTGACCGCGATCGACGTCGCGCCGATCCTCGCGCAGTTGCAGCGGATGATGCTGCAGGTGGTCGGTGCGGTGCAGTTCCTGTTCGCGTTCACGCTCGCGGCCGGTGTGCTCGTGCTCTACACGGCGCTGGCCGGCACGCGCGACGAGCGGGTGCGCGAGGCTGCGCTGCTGCGCGCGCTGGGCGCATCGCGGGCGCAGGTCAATGCGGTGCAGCGCGCGGAATTCATCGTGGTCGGCGCGCTGGCCGGCGCGCTGGCTTCGGCGGGCGCGATCGCGGTCGGCTGGGTGCTCGCGTCGCGCGTGTTCGACTTCCAGCTCGCCGTCGATCCGTGGCTCGTGCCGGCCGGTATCGCGGCCGGCGTCGCGTGTGCCGGTGCGGCCGGCTGGCTGAGCCTGCATAATGTGCTGCGGCGCCCCGCGCTGCAGTCGCTGCGCGACGCATGAGCGTCGCCGGCGGCCCCGAAGATCCCGTTTTCCGACTATCCGTATGACCGATGTGAATGACGATGCGCCGTCGCAGCCGACGGCGTTCGAACTCGTGGGCGGTGAAGCCCGCGTGCGCGAAATGGTGGACCGCTTTTACGACCTGATGGACCTGGAGCCCGAGTTCGCGCAGATTCGCGCGCTGCACCCGGCGTCGCTCGACGGTTCGCGCGACAAGCTGTTCTGGTTCCTGTGCGGGTGGCTCGGCGGCCCCGACCACTACATCAGCCGGTTCGGCCATCCGCGGCTGCGCGCGCGGCACCTGCCGTTCCCGATCGCGTCGGTCGAGCGCGATCAGTGGCTGCGCTGCATGGCGTGGGCGATGGAGGATGTCGGATTGCCCGAACCGCTGCGCGAGCGGCTCATGCATTCGTTCTACGATACGGCCGACTGGATGCGCAACCGGCCCGGTTGACCGACCGGTACGCCGCTGCACGCGCGCGGGCGATCTGCGTCTGGGCGCGCGCACCGCGTGGCGCGACACTGGCCGCTTCTCCCGATCGATACGAGGTTTGCCCGATGACGACACAAGCGCTGTTTCGCGAAGACGCGTACCTCACGCAATGCGACGCGGTCGTTCTGGCCGTCGGCGAAGACGGCATCCGGCTCGACCGCACCGTGTTCTATCCGCTCGGCGGCGGCCAGGCCGGCGACACCGGCACGCTGACGCTGCCCGACGGCAGCACGATCGCGATCGCCGATACGCGCAAGGCGAAGTTCGACGGCGCGACACCCGACGATGCCGTGCACGTGCCCGCACCGGGGCAGGAGGCGCGTGTCGCGGCGCTCGTGCCCGGCACGCGCGTCGCGGCGGAGATCGACTGGCTGCGCCGCTACCGCCACATGCGCCTGCATACGGCCGCGCACCTGATGTGCGCGGTGCTGCTGTACGCGGTCGACGGCTGCAGCGTGACGGCCGACTATGTCCGCCTCGATTTCGCGACGTCCGACCCGATCGACCGCGACGATGTCGAGCGGCGCCTCGCGGGCCTGGTGGTCGGCGCGCACGCGGTCACGACCGAGTGGATCACCGACGACGAGATGGCCGGGCGGCCGGACCTCGTGCGCACGATGAGCGTGAAGCCGCCGATGGGCCTCGGCCGGGTGCGGCTGCTGCGCATCGGGCATGTCGACCTGCAGCCGTGCGGGGGCACGCATGTGCGCAACACGGCCGAAATCGGCGAGCTGCGAATCGCGAAACTGGAAAAGAAGAGCGCGCGCACCCGGCGCCTCGTCCTGGAGTTTGCATGACGATCGACACCATCCACGCAGGCACGGCGGCGCTCGATCCGCATGCGCGGGAGATCCTGGAGTTCTGGTTCGGCGAGCCGGGCTCGGCCGAATTCGGGCAGGCGCGCAAGGTCTGGTTCAACGGCGGGGCGGCGTTCGACGACGTGCTGCGCACACGCTATGGCGCGTTGCTCGACGCTGCGTGCGACGGCGGATGCGATCACTGGGGCGGCTCGCCGCTGGGTGCGCTTGCGTTGATCGTCGTGCTCGACCAGTTCTCGCGCAACATCCATCGCGGTACGCCGCGCGCGTTTGCCGCCGACCCGAAGGCGCTCGCGCTTGCACGCCGCGTGGTCGCGGCCGGCTGGGACGCGCAGTTGCCGAGCGGACATCACCGCGCGTTTGCGTATCTGCCGTTCGAGCACGACGAGTCGGTCGAGAGCCAGCGCGAGGCCGTGCGCCTGTGCGCGGGCATCCGCGACGAGGCAGGGTGCGAAAGCTATCACCGCTTCGCGTTGCTGCATGCGGCGGTCGTCGAGCGCTTCGGCCGCTTTCCGCACCGGAACGCGATTCTCGGACGCGAGTCGAGCGACGAGGAAACGGCGTTTCTTCGCGAGCCCGGTTCGTCGTTCTGAAGATCCGCGCAGTTGCGCAATAAGGGGAGGGGGCAGCCCCGCGGCGTCGCGCGGCCACCGTGTCAGCCGGGCGCGCCGGTCGGCGGCGCGCGTTTCCCGGCGGCTGTTCGCGTGTCAGGCGGCGGTGTTCGCCGTTCCACGCATGGCATGAGGGGACGCACGACGGTGCGCCGCGCCGCCCTCCATCACTGCAGGTGCTGCTCGGGCGTGCGCACGTACACGCGCAGCAGTTCGTCGTTGTCGCCCGGGCGCGCGCCCGACCAGAACAATTTCCATTCGCTGCCCGGCGCCGGATCGACGGCTCGCACACCCTGGACGATCATCCAGGTGCAGCGCGTCGTTTTCGCGTCGTCGATCGGCGTGTGCTGGATGCCGGAGAAGTAGTACAGCATCGGCGCTTCCGATTCGCCGAGCCCGTGCAGGCTCGCCATGCAGTCGCCGTCGTTCCATTCGAGCGCGAGATGCGCGTTCAGGTCGTCGAACACCGAGCGGTAGCTCTTCGCGACGTCGAGCCACGGCAGGAGCAGCGTGTAGATGAGCCCCCATGCGACGAGTGCGCCGGCGCCCCACGACAGTGCGCCGCGCCAGAGGCCCGTCGCGCGCAGCTTCGGCAGCAGCGTGAGCCAGCCGACCGTCAGCACGAGCGCGCCGGTCACGAGCGCGGGTTCGATCGGCATCGTCCAGTCGAGCGGCAGCCAGCGGCCGAGCGGCGCCAGATCCGCGCGCGACGCGGCCGGATCGGCCATCACTGCCCAGATTGCCCAGGCGAGCGCCGCGGCCGTGCCGAACAGGATGCGGCTCAGGTAATCCCACGCGAGATGCAGCCGGCGCGGCAGGCGTTCGATGGCCTGCGCGGCGACCAGCGCGAGCGGCGCGAAGAACGGCAGGATGTAGAGCTGGCGCGACGTCGCGGACACTTGCAGCACGGCGAGACCGATGCCGGTGAACAAGACGGGCAGCGCGACGCGCGGCGTCCGCCAGTCGCGCCACACGCCGCGCGCGAGCGCGACGATCGCGAGCGGCGCGACCGGGAAGCCGACGAGCAGGAACGCGCGGAGGATGAAGAACGGCTTGTCGTTTTCCGCGCCCAGTTCGGGGACGGAGAAGCCGAAGAAGCGGCCGACGTTGTTATCCCAGAACCACGTCATGAACAGCGTCTCGGAGCGCATGAACAGCGCGGTCGGCCAGATGAGCGCGAACGGTGCGAACACGAGCGCGGCGATGCCGAGCGCGCGCGCGAACGAGCGGGTGCGGCAGGCCGGATAGAGCACCAGCGCGCCGACGAGCGAGGCCGCGAACACGAGCGGCACGAACAGCCCCTTCGCCATCAGCGCAATGCCGACGCCCGCGCCGAAGATCGGTGCGGCCCAGCGGCCCGACGGTCGGACCGGCAGCCCGTGGCGCATCTGCTGCGCGCGCGCGACGTGCTGCATCACGAGTTCGAGCAGCCCGCTGAAGCCGATTGCCGTGCCGGCGAACAGCGCGACGTCGGTCATCATGTCGTGCACGTGCTTGATGACGACGAGCGTGCCCGCGCTCAACACGACGGGGCCGATCACGCGCAGGTCGAACCAGGTGTCCGCGCGGCTGGCGACGCGCGCCGTGCGTGCGATGAAGCCGAACGCGAGCGCGGCGAACAGCGCGCTCGCGAGTCGTGCCGCATCGTGCAGCGGCATCACGCGTTGCAGCAGCCATGCGAGGCTGGTCGCGACCCACGCGTAAAGCGGCGGCTTTTCCATGAACGGCAGGCCGGCATTGGTCGGCACGACGAAGTCGCCCGTCTCGAGCATGTGCTGGATGATGCCGAACGTGTAGGTTTCGTCCTGTTTCCACGGATCGTGACCGAGTACGCCCGGCAGCGCATACGCGCAGATCAGCGCGGCGACGAACAGCCATGCGCGCCAGCCGAGCAGGAGCGAGCGCTCGTGCGTGGCGCTGGTTGCGACGGTCGAGGCGGCGTCGGGCGTGCCGGCGACGTCGAGCGTTGCGGTGAGGTCGGTGTCGGCGATCGAGCGGGTGTGCTGAGCCGGGGCGGGCACAGACGTGCGTCGCCGGCTGGGCGCTGCGGTTCCGGGCATGGAAAAGATCTCGGGTCGAGTCGAGCCGGTCCGGCGACATGGGCAGGACCGATTAGGGCCACATCAGGGGATAACGGACAGGTGTTGATGAGGTCTGTCTGAATGCCCGCTAGTAGACCACGGAATTATTACGAGAGTTTACTCGTAGCGTCACGGAATTGTGGAGATTTGTGGTGTCGTGACGACTGATCGTCTCGGGCGGCGGTTTTTGCTGCGCCGCAGTATGGTATTACCGGCCGCCGCCGACGTCGAGCAGGGCACCCGTCGTGTAGGACGCCGCGTCGCCAAGCAGCCAGACGATCGCTTCGGCGATCTCCTGCGCTTCGCCCGCTCGGCCGAGCGGCGTCGTTGCGCCGAGGCGGGCCGCACGGCCCGGCTGGCCGCCGCTCGCGTGAATTTCGGTCTCGATCAGGCCGGGGCGTACCGCGTTGACGCGCACGCCGTGCGGGCCGAGTTCCTTCGCGAGACCGATCGTCAGCGAATCGACCGCGCCCTTCGAGCCCGCGTAGTCGACGTATTCGTTCGGCGAGCCGAGCCGGGAGGCGATCGACGATACGTTGACGATCGCGCCGCCGCGGCCGCCACGGTCGGTGGACAGCCGGCGCGCCGCTTCGCGCGCGCACAGGTACGCGCCGAGCACGTTGGTGTCGAACATCCGCCGCAGCCGGTCGGCCGGCATGTCGGCGAGCGGCATCGACGGCGCGACGATGCCCGCGTTGTTGACGAGCGCGTCGAGGCGACCGAATGCGGCCGTGACGGTGTCGAACATCGCGACGACGTCGGCTTCGTTCGCGACGTCGCCCGCGACGACGCAGGCACGGCCGCCCGCGTCGCGGACGGCCTGCGCGGTGAGTTCGGCCGCCGCCGCGTCGCGCGCGTAGTTGATGCCGACGTCCCAGCCGCGCCCGGCCGCGAGCACGGCGGTCGCGCGGCCGATGCCACGGCTCGCGCCGGTGATGAGGACGGCCTTGCGGTCGGACGGTGCGGTCATCGCGTGCGGGTTCCGGTGACGGTTACTTGGCCGCGTCGGGCGCCCACTTGTCGCGGGCGGGCGGCTGGTAGCGACGCAGTCGCTCGATCAGTTCGACGGGATCGGATTCGACGCACAGCGCGTCGAAATAGGCCGGACGCATGAAGCCTTCGTCGACCGTATGGCGCAGCAGCGCGATCAACGGATCGTAGAACGAATCGATGTTGTAGACCGCGACGGGCTTGCGGTGATAACCGAGCTGCGCCCACGTGTAGACCTCGAAGAGCTCTTCGAGCGTGCCGGCGCCGCCGGGCATCGCGACGAACGCGTCGGAGAGGTCGGCCATCATTTTCTTGCGGTGGTGCATGTCGGGCACGACGTGCAGTTCCGACAACCCCGTATGGCCGACTTCCTTGTCGACGAGCAATTCGGGGATCACGCCGACCGCCCGGCCGCCGGCCGCCATCACTTCGTCGGCGATCACGCCCATCAGGCCGACGCGGCCGCCGCCGTAGACGAGCGTGAGGCCCGCATCGACGAGCGCGCGGCCGAATGCGCGCGCGGCGTCGGCATAGATGGGCCGGACGCCGGACGACGAGCCGCAGTAAACACAGACTGCCTTCATTGCTTGGAATCCTTGGCAGGGGCCTGCCCGGTGACGACGGGGCTGTCTGCCGGGCGCGGCGAGCCGTCGCGCGGCGGCAGGTAGTCGGTGAACTGGCGCTTCGGCAGCTTGCCGGAGACCAGGTCGTCGAACAGCTGGCGCGAACGGCCGCGCAGGTACGGTGCCATCACGGAGATCACGTGCATGCTGACCTGGTGCAGTTCCTCGCGGATCGCGTCCTGGTCGTTGTACTTGCGCGGATGCATCACGTACTGATACGACAGCCAGTACGTCGAAATGACGGCCATGTTGGTGGCGATGACCTCGATCTCGGCGGGTGTCGCGACCATCTCGGCGTCGGACACGAGCAGCTCGCACATGTCGCGCGCGAAGCGCACCTTGTGGCTGATGATCTGCTTGAAGTGCGTCTCGAGCGTGCGATTGCGCGCGAGCAGGTCGTTGAGGTCGCGATACAGGAACCGGTAGGTCCACATGAAATCGGCCATGTACTGCAGGTACGACCAGGTTTCGTCGATCGTCGGACGGTGATCTTCGGGAAAGCGCAGCCGCCGTTCGATCTGCTGCTCGAACTGCGCGAAGATGCTGTTGATGATGTCGTCCTTGTTGCGGAAATGGTAGTACAGGTTGCCTGGACTGATTTCCATTTCCTCGGCGATCGTCGTGGTCGTGACGTTCGGCTCGCCGATCTCGTTGAAGAGTTTCAACGACAACTCGAGAATCCGTTCGCGGGTGCGGCGGGGAGGTTTCGCTTCCATGTCGTCCGGCCCTGTGTGTGCCGGACTGGCGGGCGCTGCAATCGATGCTGCGTGATTCGTCCGGCGCGGGTTGCTGTTCTATGTCTAGCGGACGATTATAAACCGGGGTTTCGCCACATCGGGCGCATTTCGTGTGCGCGGCCCCGCACGGCGCATGGTGCAGCGCCGCACGCGGGCGGTGCGCGGCGCGTGCGCCCGGCGCTCGTCTAGAAGCCCAGCCAGCGTGCGACGACCGGGCCGAGCACGAAGGCCCACGTCGTCACGCACGCGAACAGCGCGACCGTCACGGCCGCGCTGCCGAGGTCCTTCGCACGCTTGGAGAGTTCGTGGCGTTCGAGCGAGATGCGGTCGATCGCGGCCTCGACGCTCGAGTTCAGCAGCTCGACGATCAGCACGAGCAGCACCGACGCGATCAGCAGCGCGCGCGAGGCGGCCGGCACCGGCGCAAACGCGCCGATCGGGAGCATCAGCGCGGCGAGCGTGAGTTCCTGGCGAAACGCGCTCTCCTCGCGGATCGCGACGCGAAAGCCGTTCAGCGAATGCTTGAGCGCGTACCAGGCGCGCGTGATGCCGCGGTGGCGCTTGTACGGGTTCGGCGGCAACGGCGTCAGCCGATCGTCGGGGCCGAGCGGCTCGTGCGCGTGCACGTCCGCATCGGCATGCGGCTCATCCTCGTCGAACGGACGGTGCCGTTGCGGCGTGGCGTCGGGGGGCGGGGACTTGTCGTTCAGGTCTCGTTTCAAACGGCGGCACCTTCTGCTGGCGAGTACGCGGTCTTCGGCAGCGGCTTCAGATGCGACGCGAACTGCTCGGACGCCGCGCGCCACGAAAAGCGTTCGGCCCATGCGCGCGCAGTCGCGCGTTCGATCTTCAGCGCTTCGAGGCAGGCTTCCTGCAGGTCCTCGTGCATCGCGCCGGCGTCGCCTTCGCCGAGCACGTCGATCGGGCCCGTCACGGGATACGCGGCAACCGGCGTGCCGCAGGCGAGCGCCTCGAGCAGCACGAGGCCGAACGTGTCGGTGCGACTCGGGAACACGAACACGTCGGCCGCAGCATACACCTTCGCGAGCTCGGCCTGTGACAGCACGCCGAGATAGTTTGCCTCCGGATAACGCGACTTCAGCTCCGCGAGCGCGGGACCTTCGCCGGCGACCCATTTCGAGCCGGGCAGGTCGAGGCGCAGGAACGCCTCGACGTTCTTCTCGATCGCGACGCGGCCGACATAGAGGAAGATCGGCCGCGCGGTATTGAGCACCTTCGATTCCATCGGCCGGAACACGTCGAGGTCGACGCCGCGGGTCCACAGCACCACGTTCGTGAAGCCGAATTTCTCGAGGTCCTGCTTGACGACCGGCGTCGGCGCCATCACCGCGAGCGACGGGCCGTGGAACCAGTGCAGGAAGCGGTAGGTCGCCGCGAGCGGGATGCCGAAGCGCGCCTGCACGTACTCCGGAAAGCGCGTGTGATACGCGGTCGTGTACGGCAGCTTGCGCGAACGTGCATAGCGCCGCGCGGCGAGGCCGAGCGGGCCTTCGGTCGCGATGTGCAGCGCGTCCGGGGCGAACGCGTCGATCCGCGCGCGCAGCTTGCGGTATGGCAGGATCGACAGGCGGATCTCGGGGTAGGTCGGGCAGGGCACCGTGCGGAATTCCAGCGGCGTCAGCAGTTCGACGCGGTGGCCGAGCGCGGTGAGCTCGCGCGACGTGCTCTTCAGCGTGCGCACGACGCCGTTGACCTGCGGTTCCCACGCGTCGGTGACGATCATGATCTTCATCGCGGCAATGTCCTGTAGGTGCGGTTGTGTCAGGCAGTGGCCTTGGCCTTGCGCGACGTGGTGTCCGACGGTGCGGTGCGCATCACCGTCCAGTAGACGATCTTCAGTTCGCCTTCCATCGTTTCGACGAGTGCGGACAGGCTCTCGACCCAGTCGCCGTCGTTGCAGTACAGCACGCCGTCGATGTCGCGGATCTCCGCCTTGTGGATGTGCCCGCACACGACGCCGTCGCAGCCGCGGCGGCGCGCCTCGTCGGTCATCACGGTCTCGAACTGCGAGATGAAGTTGACGGCGTTCTTGACCTGGTGCTTCAGGTACTGCGACAGCGACCAGTACTGGAAGCCGAGCCGGCTGCGGATCCGGTTGAACCAGCGGTTCAGCACGAGGATCAGCGTGTAGAGCGTGTCGCCGAGGTACGCGAGCCATTTCGCGTGCTGGATCACGCCGTCGAACAGGTCGCCGTGCACGATCCACAAACGTTTGCCCGCGAGCGTCGTGTGGAACGCCTCGCCGCGCACCTGGATGTCGCCGAACGCGAGGTCGCAGAACTGCCGCGCGCCTTCGTCGTGGTTGCCCGGGATGTAGACGACCTGCGTCCCCTTGCGTGCCTTGCGCAGGATCTTCTGCACGACGTCGTTGTGCGCCTGCGGCCAGTACCAGCCCTTTTTCAGTTGCCAGCCGTCGATGATGTCGCCGACGAGGTACAGGTACTCCGAATCGTTGTGGCGCAGGAAGTCGAGCAGGTACGGCGCCTGGCAGCCGCTCGAACCGAGGTGGATGTCGGACAGCCAGATGGTGCGGTAGCGATGCGCGGACGAGTCGGGGTCGTCATGCTGCGTGGCATGACCGGCAGGCGGTTCTTGCGACACCAGCCCGTCGGTTGCGGCGGAACCGGACAGGAAGGCGGTGGCGGCGCGGGCGCCGAGAGGTTGACGGAACAGGGAGGTCGCAGACGTTTTCTGGCCCATGCATGACTCGCGCCGGTTGACATTACCGGCATTCCGCCATGCGGGCGTGACTGTGCCGTGACAGTCACGAGACGTTCTTATTACGACCGCTGCAAGGTGTTTAGCAGTGAATGTCGGGACGTTGTGTGACCTGCCGTACGGAACGTCCGGCGCTTGTCCGGCAAGGCTGTCGGGCCGGGCGGGTGGGCGCCTCGGCGACGTGCTTTCGTCTGGTGAATGCGGTGCGTCAGTGCTTCAACGCGTCTGCGCGTCAGCGCGGAATGGCGACGATGCGCGTGCGTGCGATCCGGTCGTGCGGAAACTGGCGGCCGGCATGCAGCCGGGCCGCGCTGGCCCACACGACGATCCACGCGGCGGTGAGCGCGAGCGTGACGGGTACCGACAGGCCGAGGAGCGGGTGCAGCGCGAGCGGCGGCAGGAACCACAGCCAGCCGAGCGCATAGCGGACGAGCGCGTGGCCCGCGCTCAGCGGCCGGCCGCTCGACGATTCGAGCCGCAGCCGCCATGTCTTCATCGGCAGCGTCTGGCCGCCGTGGGTCCAGAACCAGACGAAGTACGCGCCGACCACGAGCGCGATCCAGGCGGCGAGCAGGTTGTGATGGACGAGGCCGTTGCGCTGCTGCGTCGCGAGGCTGAACGCGAGCCCGGCGAAGAACACCACGCCGAACAGCAGCACGCCTTCGTAGAGCAGCGCGGCGAGACGCCGCCGCACGGACGGCGCGGCGGCCGGGGTTTCGGGGGCGCGGGCGTTCGCCACGGCCGCTCAGGAGCCCTTGAACAGCGAGGGGGCGTCGGCGGGCGACACCGGTGCCACGGCGGCCGGCGCGGATGCGGTGCCGGCCGTCGACGACGCGGGCACCGGCGGCGTGACCGCGGCCGGGACGGGCGCCGGCGCGGTGGCTGCGCCGCTTGCGGCGTGATCGTGCGAATTGACGAGGCGGCGGACGTCACGGTCGGCGACGGTCGGCGGTGCGCTGACGACGCTCGGCCGGCGGCGGCGCTCGGCGGCCGCGAGACGTTCCTTCTGCTCCTCGGGGAGTTGCTGGTACGCCTTCCAGGCCCGCTCGCGCGCCTGCGCGGACAGCTCCTTCGCACTCTGGTAGTTCTCGCGCGCGACGCGGCGCTGCTCGGGCGTCATCCGCGCCCATTCGGTCATCCGGTCCTGCAGGCGCTTTTGATCATCGGGCGTCAACTTCGCGAAACGCGATGCGATCTTCAGCCATTTGCGCTTGCGCGCGTCGCTGAAGCCGTCCCACTGGTCGGCGAACGGCGCGAGTGCCGCGTGTTGCGCCGGCGTGAGGCGCGCCCAGGACAGCGGGCCGGACGCGGCCGGCAGCGGCAGGGGCAGCGGGGGGAGTTCGGTGGTCAGCCCGGTCGCGGCCGACGCGGGCGCGGCAGGGCTGTTGGCCGCGGCGGTGGGCGTCGCGGGGGCCGGGTGGAATCGTGGGTAAGTGGCGACGTAGGAAACGGCGATCGCGATTACGCATCCGAAAAATACGGCCAGGCCGCGCTTCTGACTCACCCGTGCGATCCCCTCGTTATTGTCTGTTAGTGCGCACGCGACAGATACGCGTTGAACCCGTGATCGAGGTACGCGTTGAGCGGCAGGTCGTCGCTGAGCATCGCCGCATCGATGTCGGCGAGTTCGGCGGTGCGCTGCATGTCTTCCCAGTAGGCGATGCCGACGAGCCCCGCGAGCAGCAGCGCCAGCGGCCACGCGCGCAGCAGGCGGCGCGCGAACGACGCGTACGGGCGGCCGGCCTGCGGGCGGCTCGCGGGCGCCGTGCCGTACGCACCGGCCGCGCCGGCGAAGGCCGGCACGAACACCGGCACGGTCGCGGCTTCGGGCTTCTTGCGCGCGAGCGCAGCCCGGCGGGCGGCGGCCAGTCGGTCGGTGGTCGCGGCAGGCAGGTCGGCCGTGCGCTCGTCCAGCGCGCGGCGCACCTTCAGCGCGAATTCGTGTTCTCGATTTGCGGGAGCGGAGCTCATAGCGTGATTCCTTTGGCCTTGAGCGCTTGCGCCAGGGTGTGGGTGGCTCGCGAGCAGTGCGTCTTGACGCTGCCCTCGGAGCACCCCATTGCGGCGGCAGTCTCGGCGACATCCATATCTTCCCAATAACGCATCAGGAACGCTTCCCGTTGACGCGCCGGAAGTTTCTGGATTTCTTCGTCGATCAGGGCCAGAACCTGCTCTCGTTCGAGGCGGTGCTCGCTGCTTTCGACGCCCGCGTTGTCGTCCGCGGATTCGAGGGTTTCGAGCGGGTCGAAGTCGTCGTCGTCGGTGTTGTTCAGCGACGAGAAGAGCGTGACCCACGTGTTGCGGACCTTCTGCCGGCGGAACCAGTCGTGGATCGCGTTCTGCAGGATCCGCTGAAAAAGCAGCGGCAGCTCGGCCGCCGGCCGGTCGCCGTACTTCTCCGCAAGCTTGATCATTGCGTCCTGCACGATGTCGAGCGACGCATCGTCGTCACGCACGGCGTACGCGGCCTGCTTGAACGCGCGCCTTTCGACGCCCGCCAGAAAGTCGGCGAGTTCCTTGTCTGATGCCATTCCGTGAAGGTATGCGCTGCGGGCCGCTGCGTGGTGAAAAAGGTCGAAAAATTTCGTAAAACCCGCGGATGCTATCAAATTTTCGCGCCGCTTGGCACCGGGGCGGGCGCCGCACGTTGCGCGCGAGCCGCGGCGGCGGGGTGCCGGGCGGCGCCCATGATGCGCTGCGGGATATTTTGCTTGACGACCCATTCGCGACCCGCTATCGTCAGCGATTCGCAACATGAAGTGATGGTCTCATTTGAGGCTGGCCCAAGAAGCCTGCCCTTCAAACTGGACGCGCCGCTTGAACCCGAGCCACAAGCCCGGCAGAGAGCACCCGATCAATTTTTTGCCGAAAATTCGAAAGGTCAAAATGAACATGCCCAGCGCGGAATTCTCCACGTCGGAACCCCTTTCCCCTCCCGATAGCGACTCCATCGGCGGTACCGTGCTCATGAAGGCACTGGCCGATGAAAACGTCGAATTCATCTGGGGCTACCCCGGCGGCTCGGTACTCTACATCTACGACGAGCTTTACAAGCAGGACAAGATTCAGCACGTGCTGGTGCGCCACGAACAGGCGGCCGTGCACGCAGCCGATGCGTATGCGCGTTCCACCGGCAATGTCGGCGTCTGCCTCGTGACGTCGGGCCCCGGTGTCACCAACGCGGTGACCGGCATCGCAACGGCGTACATGGATTCGATCCCGATGGTCGTGATCAGCGGCCAGGTGCCCACGGCAGCGATCGGCCAGGATGCGTTCCAGGAGTGCGATACCGTCGGCATCACGCGTCCGTGCGTGAAGCACAACTTCCTCGTGAAGGACGTGCGCGACCTCGCGGAAACCGTCAAGAAGGCGTTCTACATCGCCCGCACCGGCCGTCCGGGCCCCGTGCTGATCGACATCCCGAAGGACATCTCGAAGACGCCGTGCCAGTACGAGCCCGTCAAGAGCGTGTCGCTGCGTTCGTACAACCCGGTCACGAAGGGCCATTCGGGCCAGATCCGCAAGGCCGTGTCGCTGCTGCTGACGGCGAAGCGTCCGTACATCTACACGGGCGGCGGCATCATCCTCGCCGACGCGTCGCGTGAACTGAACCAGTTCGCGGACCTGCTCGGCTACCCGGTCACGAACACGCTGATGGGCCTCGGCGGCTATCGCGCGTCGGACAAGAAATTCCTCGGCATGCTCGGCATGCACGGCACCTACGAAGCGAACATGGCGATGCAGCACTGCGACGTGCTGATCGCGATCGGTGCCCGCTTCGACGACCGCGTGATCGGCGATCCGGCGCACTTCGCGTCGCGTCCGCGCAAGATCATCCACATCGACATCGACCCGTCGTCGATCTCGAAGCGCGTGAAGGTCGACATCCCGATCGTCGGCGACGTGAAGGAGGTGCTGAAGGAGCTGATCGAGCAGCTGCAGACGGCCGAGCATGGCCCCGACACCGAAGCCCTCGCGCAATGGTGGAAGGATATCGAGGGCTGGCGCTCGAAGGACTGCCTGAAGTACGACCGCGAAAGCGAGATCATCAAGCCGCAGTACGTGGTCGAGAAGGCGTGGGAGCTGACGGACGGCAATGCGTTCGTGTGCTCGGACGTCGGCCAGCACCAGATGTGGGCGGCGCAGTTCTACCGTTTCAACAAGCCGCGTCGCTGGATCAACTCCGGTGGCCTCGGCACGATGGGCTTCGGCCTGCCGGCAGCGATGGGCGTCAAGATGGCGCACCCGGACGACGACGTGCTGTGCATCACGGGCGAAGGCTCGATCCAGATGTGCATCCAGGAGCTGTCGACCTGCCTGCAGTACGACACGCCCGTGAAGATCATTTCGCTGAACAACCGCTATCTCGGCATGGTTCGCCAGTGGCAGCAGATCGAATACAGCAAGCGCTATTCGCATTCGTACATGGATGCGCTGCCTGACTTCGTGAAGCTCGCCGAAGCGTACGGCCATGTCGGCATGCGGATCGAAAAGACCTCGGATGTGGAGCCGGCGCTGAAGGAAGCGCTGCGCCTGAAGGACCGCACCGTGTTTCTCGACTTCCAGACCGATCCGACCGAAAACGTCTGGCCGATGGTACAGGCCGGCAAGGGCATCACCGAGATGCTGCTCGGATCGGAAGACCTGTAACGGCGCGACGCGCGCCTGGGCCGAAGCGGCCGCCTTCACGAAAGGCGGTGCGGCACGCGGCAGCGCGCGGCGCGAGTGAATCGACACGGACACATTCTGGAAGAAGCGAACATGAGACACATCATTTCCGTCCTGCTGGAGAACGAACCGGGCGCGCGGTCGCGCGTGGTCGGTCTGTTTTCCGCACGCGGCTACAACATCGAAACCTTGACGGTGGCGCCGACCGAAGACCAATCGCTGTCGCGGCTCACCATCGTTTCCATTGGCTCCGACGACGTGATCGAACAGATCACGAAGCATCTGAACCGCCTGATCGAGGTGGTGAAAGTGGTGGACCTGACCGACGGTGCACACATCGAACGCGAGCTGATGCTGATCAAGGTACGTGCAGTGGGCAAGGAGCGCGAAGAAATGAAGCGGATGGCGGACATTTTCCGCGGCCGCATCATCGACGTGACCGAAAAGACCTACACGATCGAATTGACGGGCGCGAGCGACAAGCTCGACGCATTCATCCAGGGGCTGGACGCGGGCGCGATCCTCGAGACCGTGCGCACCGGCAGCTCCGGCATCGGACGCGGCGAGCGCATCCTGAAGGTGTGATGCCGACATTGCCAAAGTGGCACGCCGGGTGCGCCGTCATGTCCCGGCCCGCAGTACTCCATCCGAACGAATTGTTGAATTTTTGAATTAGCGAAGGAACCATCATGAACGTTTTCTACGACAAAGACGCTGACCTCTCCCTCATCAAGGGCAAGCAAGTCACGATCATCGGCTACGGCTCGCAAGGCCATGCACACGCGCTGAACCTGAAGGACAGCGGTGTCAACGTGACGGTCGGCCTGCGCAAGGGCGGCGCGTCGTGGAGCAAGGCCGAGAACGCAGGCCTGTCGGTCAAGGAAGTCGCGGAAGCGGTGAAGGGCGCTGACGTCGTGATGATGCTGCTGCCGGACGAGCAGATCGCCGACGTGTACGCGAAGGAAGTGCACGAGAACATCAAGCAGGGCTCGGCGCTGGCATTCGCGCACGGCTTCAACGTCCACTACGGCGCGGTGATCCCGCGCGCCGACCTCGACGTGATCATGATCGCGCCGAAGGCACCGGGCCACACCGTGCGCGGCACGTACTCGCAAGGTGGCGGCGTGCCGCACTTGATCGCGGTTGCGCAGAACAAGTCGGGCGCGGCACGCGACATCGCGCTGTCGTACGCTGCGGCGAACGGCGGCGGCCGTGCCGGCATCATCGAGACGAACTTCCGTGAAGAAACCGAAACCGACCTGTTCGGCGAGCAGGCCGTGCTGTGCGGCGGTACCGTCGAGCTGATCAAGGCTGGTTTCGAAACGCTGGTCGAGGCAGGTTACGCGCCGGAAATGGCGTACTTCGAGTGCCTGCACGAACTGAAGCTGATCGTCGACCTGATCTACGAAGGCGGCATCGCGAACATGAACTACTCGATCTCGAACAACGCCGAGTACGGCGAGTACGTGACGGGCCCGCGCATCGTCACGGAAGAGACGAAGAAGGCGATGAAGCAGTGCCTGACCGACATCCAGACCGGCGAGTACGCGAAGAGCTTCATCCTCGAGAACAAGGCAGGCGCACCGACGCTGCAGTCGCGCCGCCGCCTGACGGCCGAGCACCAGATCGAGCAGGTCGGTGCGAAGCTGCGCGCGATGATGCCGTGGATCGCGAAGAACAAGCTCGTCGACCAGACGAAGAACTAAGCACCGCGTGCTGTTCCGGCCCCTCGAATAAAGGGCCGGTACCAAAAAGCCGCCCGAAGGCAGCAGTGCCCCGGGCGGCTTTTGTTATGCTACGGGCTTTGCAATTCACCGAACACAGAACGAATCCATGAACTATCCTCATCCGATCATCGCGCGCGAAGGCTGGCCGTTCATCGCGATTGCTGCCGTCATCGCGCTGTTGATCCACGCCGTCGGGGGCTTCGGCTTCGCGTGGCCGTTCTGGCTGCTGCTCGCTTTCGTCGTCCAGTTCTTCCGTGATCCGCAGCGCCCGATCCCGGCGCAGCCGAACGCGGTGCTGTGCCCGGCGGACGGCCGCATCGTCGCGGTCGAGACCGCGCAGGACCCGTACGCGAACCGCGAAGCGCTGAAGATCAGCGTGTTCATGAATGTCTTCAACGTCCATTCGCAGCGTTCGCCGGTCGATGGCGCGATCTCCAAGGTCGAGTACTTCCCGGGTGCGTTCCTGAACGCGGCGATCGACAAGGCGTCCACCGAGAACGAGCGTAACGCGGTCGTGATCCAGACGGCGAGCGGCAAGACCGTGACCGCCGTGCAGATCGCCGGCCTCGTCGCACGCCGGATTCTCTGCTACGTGCGCGCCGGCGAGCCGCTGTCGCGCGGCCAGCGCTACGGTTTCATCCGCTTCGGTTCGCGCGTCGACGTGTACCTGCCGCTCGGCAGCCGCGCGAAGGTGTCGATCGGCGAGAAGGTCTACGCGTCGTCGACGATCCTCGCCGAGCTCGAGCAGTAAGCGGCGGGGCGCACGATGGCCGCATTCAAACCGCGTCGGCCGCGCAACGGCGCCGGCCAGACGCCACGCCCGTTCCGCCGCAACAAGGGGATGGCCGCCGATCCGGTGCCTATCGAGAGCCGCCGCGCCGCGCGCCAGCGGTTCCTGAAGACGCGCGGCATCTACCTGCTGCCGAACGCGTTCACGACCGCCGCGCTGTTCTGCGGCTTCTTCGCGGTCGTGCAGGCGATGAACGTGCGCTTCGAGATCGCCGCAATCGCGATTTTCGTGGCGATGGTGCTCGACGGGATGGACGGGCGCGTCGCGCGCATGACGCATACGCAGAGCGCGTTCGGCGAGCAGTTCGACAGCCTGTCGGACATGGTGTCGTTCGGTGTCGCGCCGGCGCTCGTGATGTACGAGTGGGTGCTGAAGGATCTCGGCCGCTGGGGCTGGCTCGCCGCGTTCGTCTACTGCTCGGGCGCCGCGCTGCGTCTCGCGCGCTTCAACACGAACATCGGTGTGGTCGACAAGCGTTTCTTCCAGGGGTTGCCGAGCCCGGCCGCCGCCGCGCTGATCGCGGGTTTCGTGTGGCTCGCGACCGACAACCGCGTGCCGATGAAGCTTGGCTGGCTGCCGTAGGTCGCGTTCGTGCTGACGATCTATGCGGGCGTGACGATGGTGTCGAACGCGCCGTTCTACAGCGGCAAGGCGCTCGACGTGCGGCACCGTGTGCCGTTCGCGGCGATCCTGCTGGTCGTCGTCGCGTTCGTGCTCGTGTCGTCCGATCCGCCGCTGATGCTGTTTTGCCTGTTCGTGCTGTACGGGCTGTCCGGCTACGTGTTCTGGGCCTACATGGCCGTGCGCGGGCGGGCAAACCCCGCGCGCTCGTCGCAGCGCGATCACTGACGCGCGTTTTTTGCCCGGAAACGGCGGCCTCGGGGCCGCCGTTTTCATTTGTCCCCCTGTTCGGCCCGGGCTGCCGGAAACCCGGGGTGCCGTCCGATTGCGCACCCAACGGAATGTCGCTATAGTCTTCGACATGACTGCATTTCCCCGCCTCTCCCTCCTTCTAGCCGGTGCGCCGCTACGCGCGCCAGCTTCGGCGCGCCTGCCGCGCTGACCGTTCTCGCCCTCCGTCAAGCCTCGTCTGTTGTTGAGCGTCGCCAACGGTGGCGCGATCTCGTTACGTTTGACTTCCGTATAAAGCCCCCTGGAGCCTCCCCATGACAGACAAGCTGATCATTTTCGATACGACGTTGCGTGACGGCGAACAATCGCCCGGCGCGTCGATGACGAAGGAAGAGAAAATCCGCATCGCGAAGCACCTCGAGCGGATGAAGGTCGACGTGATCGAGGCCGGCTTCGCCGCCAGCTCGAACGGCGACTTCGACGCGATCCACACGATCGCCGGTCTCGTGAAGGACAGCACGATCTGCTCGCTGGCGCGGGCCAACGACAAGGACATCCAGCGTGCGGCCGACGCGCTGAAGCCGGCCAACAGCTCGCGGATCCACACGTTCATCGCGACGTCGCCGCTGCACATGGAGAAGAAGCTGCGCATGACGCCGGACCAGGTGTCCGAGCAGGCGCGTCTCGCGGTGCGGTTCGCACGCAAGTTCACCGACAACGTCGAATTCTCGCCGGAAGACGGCAGCCGCTCGGACCTCGACTTCCTGTGCCGCGTGCTGGAGGCCGTGATCGCCGAAGGGGCGACGACCATCAACATCGCCGACACGGTCGGCTACGGCGTGCCCGAGCTCTACGGCAACCTCGTGAAGACGCTGCGCGAACGCATTCCGAACTCGGACAAGGCAATCTTCTCCGTGCATTGCCACAACGACCTCGGGATGGCGGTGGCGAACTCGCTCGCCGGCGTGAAGATCGGCGGCGCGCGCCAGATCGAGTGCACGATCAACGGTCTCGGCGAGCGCGCGGGCAACACGTCGCTCGAGGAAATCGTGATGGCCGTGAAGACCCGCAAGGACTACTTCGGCCTCGACGTCGGCATCGACACGACGCAGATCGTGCCGACGTCGAAGCTCGTGTCGCAGATCACCGGTTTCGTCGTGCAGCCGAACAAGGCGGTGGTCGGCGCGAATGCGTTCGCGCACGCGTCGGGCATCCACCAGGACGGCGTGCTGAAGGCGCGCGACACCTACGAGATCATGCGCGCGGAAGACGTGGGCTGGACCGCGAACAAGATCGTGCTCGGCAAGCTGTCGGGCCGTAACGCGTTCAAGCAGCGCCTGCAGGAGCTCGGCGTGTCGCTCGACAGCGAAAGCGAACTGAACGCGGCGTTCATGCGTTTCAAGGATCTGGCCGATCGCAAGGCCGAGATCTTCGACGAGGACATCATCGCGATCGTGTCCGAGGAATCGGCGCTCGCACACGAGCAGGAGCACTTCAAGTTCGTGTCGCTGTCGCAGCACTCGGAAACGGGCGAGCAGCCGCACGCGAAGGTCGTGTTCGGGGTCGAAGGCAAGGAAGTGACCGGCGAGGCGCGCGGCAACGGCCCGGTCGACGCGACGTTCAATGCGATCGAGAGCGAAGTCGGCAGCGGTTCCGAACTGCTGCTGTACTCGGTGAACGCGATCACGACCGGTACGCAGGCGCAGGGTGAAGTGACTGTCCGGCTGTCGAAGAGCGGGCGGATCGTCAACGGCGTCGGCACCGATCCGGACATCGTCGCCGCATCCGCGAAGGCGTACATCTCGGCGCTGAACAAGCTGCATTCGAAGGACGACAAGCTCAATCCGCAGCGCTCGTAAGCGCTGCGCGTCGCGCAGCACCGAAACGCCCCGTGCGGCCCTGCGCCGCCGGGGCGTTTTTCATGCGCCGCTCATTCGGCGGCCGGCGCACGGAACAGCCAGCGGCGCGCGGCCGTGCGCGGCACCGGACTGCGGCGCCGGAACTCGACGGCGATGCCACGTCGCGGCGCATCGGCGACGAACGCGTCGAGCAGTTCGAGCACGTCGTGATCGATGTAATCGGCGCGTGTCGCGTCGATGATCACCGCGGCCCGGTCGGGGATGTGCCGCAGATGATGCTTGACCTGCACCTTGCCGAGGAACGACACGTCCTTGCGGAACGACAGCAGGAAGTGGTCGTCGTGCTGCGCGAGCGTCACGGGGCTCTTCAGGTTCGCGACGGCGACGGCCAGCACGCTGCACGCGAGGCCGAGCGCGATGCCGAACAGCAGGTCGACCGCGAGCACGCCGGCGATCGTCGCGGCGAACGGCACGAAGGCGGCCGGCCCCTGTTTCATCACCGAGCGGAACAGCGCCGGTTTCGCCAGCTTGAAGCCGGTATGGATCAGGATCGCGGCCAGGCTCGCGAGCGGAATCAGGTTGATCAGGCCGGTGAGCGCGAACACGCTCGCGAGCAGCAGCATCCCGTGCACGATCGCCGACATCCGGCTTTGCGCGCCCGCGTTGACGTTCACCGAACTGCGCACGATCACCGACGTGATCGGCAGCCCGCCGACCGCGCCCGCGACGAGATTGCCGACGCCCTGGGCCTTGAGTTCGCGGTCGGGCTGCGTCGGCCGGCGCTTCGGGTCGATCTGCTCGACGGCTTCGAGGCTCAGCAGCGTCTCGAGGCTCGCGACGACCGCGAGCGTGATCGCGACGCGCCACACGTCCGGATTGACGAGCTGCGCGAAGTTGGGGCCGAGCTCCGCATGCTTGAGCGACGCCGCAAAGGCCGCGAACGAGCCGAGTTCGGGCAGCGTCACGCGATGGGCGGCGCCCGGCGCGACCGACGGTGCGACGATGCTCAGCACGAGCGTGGCGCCGATACCCAGCACGACGACCGCAAGCGGAGCCGGCACCGAGCGCACCAGCGCGAAGCGGCGCAGCGCGGACGTGTCCCACGCGATCAGCAGCGCGAGCGACGCAAGCGCGATGGCCGTGGCGGCCCACGCGACCGGCAGGCCAGGCCAGTTCGCAAACGATTGCGCGGCCGAACCGCCGATACCGAACGCGAACGGAATCTGCTTCACGATCAGCAGCAGGCCGATCGCGGCGAGCATGCCCTTGATGACGGGTGAAGGTACGTAGGCGGCGAACCGGCCGGCACGCAGCATGCCGAACCCGAACTGCAGGACGCCGGACAGCAGCACCGCGAGCAGGAACGCGGAGAAGCTGCCGAGTTGCGCGATACCTTCGACGACGATCACGACGAGGCCGGCGGCCGGCCCGCTGACGGACAGCGACGAACCGCTCAGCAGCGCGACGACGATGCCGCCGACGATGCCGGATACGAGCCCGGCAAACGGTTCGACGCCGGATGCGTTGGCGATGCCGAGACACAGCGGCAGCGCGACGAGAAACACGACGACGCCGGCGACGATGTCGCGCGGCAGGGTGGACAGGCGCTGGTTCAGTTTCATGGTCGGGATGATTTCATTGGCTTTTGGGGGCAGGTCAGCCGAGCGCGCAGGCCGTCGCGGCCTGCGCGGGTTCGACGTCGACGGGCGGGGTGGTGTAGCCGGAATCGAGTTCCTTCAGGCGGCCGTCCGCGAGCGAAAAGATCCAGCCGTGCACGAGCGGCGGCCGTTCACGGCCCCGCACGATCGGGGACGCGCGCAGCAGCCGCACCTGCTCGAGCACGTTGAGCTCGGCGAGGCGGTCGGCGGCGGCCGTGTCGTCGAGCCCGTCCAGCGTGTCACGATGGCGTCGCGCGAGCGCGCACAGCGGCGCGATCCGGCGCGCGACGTGCGGCAGGTCGGACGGCGGCGGCAGCAGCGATGCGCGTACGCCGCCGCATCCGTAGTGCCCGCACACGATCACATGGTCGACCTGCAGCACGCGCACCGCGTACTCGAGCACGCTGGCGGAATTGTCGTCGTCGGGATGGAACAGGTTCGCGATGTTGCGATGGACGAACAGTTCGCCGGGCGCGCAGTGCGTGATGGTTTCGGCCGGCACGCGGCTGTCGGCGCAGCCGATCCACAGCACGCGCGGGTTCTGGCCGCGCGCGAGCGCGTCGAAGAAACCGGGCGTGTGTTCACGCGTTTCGCGGGCCCAGGCGATGTTGGCAACCAGCATGCTCTTGGGGCGATTCATGAGGACTCCTTTGAGATAAAGGCAATCGAATATCGGCAAAAATGACGAAATGGCATGCTTTCTAAATTGAAAGGTTGAGTTTCGACTGATATTAGGGGTATGCCCTAGCGCTTCGGGGGTGTTGAAACAAATTGTTTCAAATTGATTTGGCGTAGTGCATTGCATGCACCAACTCACCGCATGATATGCACTGCGCGTGCCTGTTTTCAGGCAAAGGCCCGCATGACGGGGATGTCAGCGAATTGCCATCGGCATGTCATCGATCGGAAAAGATTTCCGTCGCATTTGCCGAATTAATAAGCCGGCGGAAAAAAGGAAATGGCCATTCACGCAATGATTCGTGAATGACCATCGAGAAAATTGCGCGTAAATGCGTAATCGGTCAGAACAGGTTGCGGCGGTCGGGGTCGTGCAACGGGTCGGGTGTTTTCTGCGTGATGCGCAGGATGCCCTGCGGGTCGAAGTAGAAGCTGTACATCATGTACCAGACATTGTCCTCGAGATACCGGTACGTCCATACCTCGCGCTTCATCAGCGGGAAGTAGGACGTCTCGACGGGGCGTCCGAAGTTGACGAGGACGTCGGTCTTCGTCCACTTGCCGATCTCCGCGCGATAGAACTCGCTCGGCTGCAGGACCTGGCGCACGTTGACGATCTTGTGGGTCGCGTCGACGTCGGCCGCGACGGTGATCTCGCCCATCGGCTGGGTCGGCCACATCAGGCGCTTGCCGCCGCCGGGCAGGTCGTAGATCTCGCGCGGCGGGCCCATGCGTGCGACGATCGCCGACTCGTCCTGGCCGGCCTGGTATTGCTGCCACGGTTGCGCGCAACCGGTCAGCAGCGCGGCGGCGCTGGCGAGCAGCACCGGCAGGCGCGCGGAAATGCGAATGCGCATGGGGATTCTCCTGAACACGGAAACAAGTCCCGTTTTATCACGGACGGCAACCGATCGCGCATCGCGCGGAAAAAATCGGTGCGGATCGCCTGCATAGTCACGCTTGCGGGCGGCAGGGGCGCCGGCCTATGATCCGCGCTTCCCGGGTTGATTGAAGGGCAGGTGGCCGATGCAGGGGTGGAAGCGGTGCGCGCTCGCGTTGAGCGCGGGGTGGATGCTGGTGTCGTCCGCATTTGCCGGCGGAGAGCCGGTGCGGATCGCGCTGATCGAAGGGATGTCGGGCCCGTTCGCGAACGCGGGCGCGGCGGTCGAGCGCAACCTGCGTTTCGGCGTCGAGCAGGTGAACGCGGCGGGCGGCGTGAAGCTGCGCGACGGCGCGCACCCGCTCGAACTCGTCGTGCTCGACAGCAAGGGCAGCCCCGAGGAGGCGCTCGTGCAGCTGCGCGCGGCCGCGGATCGCCACATCGGCTTCGTCACGCAGGGCAACAGCTCGGCCGTCGCGGCCGCGCTCGTCGCGGCGCTCGACAAGCTGAACGCGCGCGATCCGGACAACCGGATGCTGTTCCTCAACTATTCGGCCGACGATCCGGCGCTGACCGGCGCGCGCTGCAGTTTCTGGCATTTCCGCTTCGATGCGCACGCCGGCATGCGGATGGCCGCACTCGCGGACGTGATGGCACGCGACCGCGCGCTGCGCAAGGTCTACCTGCTGAACCAGGACTACAGTTTCGGCCACGACGTCAGCACGCTCGCACGGCAGGCGCTGGCCGCGCGGCGCCCGGACGTGACGATCGCCGGCGACGAGTTCCACCCGATCGGCCGGATCAAGGATTTCTCGCCGTACATCGCGAAGATCCGCGCAAGCGGCGCCGACGCCGTCGTGACCGGCAACTGGGGCAACGACCTCACGCTGCTCGTGAAGGCGGCGCGGGAGCAGGGGCTGAATGCGAAGTTCTACACGTTCTACGGCAACAGCCTCGGTGCGCCGGCAGCCCTCGGCGACGCCGGGGTCGGGCGCGTCGTCGCCGTGGCGGACTGGCACCCGAACGCAGGCGGCGCGAAATCCGACGCGTTCTACCGGGCGTTCCGGAACCGTTTTCCGGCCGCCCAGGACGACTATCCGGTGCGGCGCATGAGCCTGATGATCGAGATGCTGGCCGCCGCGATGAACCGTGCGGGGTCGGCCGACCCCGTCGCGGTCGCGCGTGCGCTCGAGGGGCTGTCGTTCGACGACGGCTTCCACGCATCGAGGATGCGCGCGCAGGACCATCAGTTGATCCAGCCCCTTTACGTGATGGAGATGGACAAGGCCGGCACGCCGGGCGTGCGCTTCGACAACGAGGGGGCGGGTTATGGCTTCCGGACGGTGCTCGCGGTGCCGGCGCAGCGCACGGAGATGCCTTCAGCCTGCTCGATGACACGCCCGTGACAGGGGGCGGTAAGAACGGCGAGGAGTTGTGCTACAATGCCCGCCGGTTGTAAGTCACGGCACGGCCATTCTTCCGTGTCCGCCTGTTCAGTTAGAAAGTAGAAACCAAGGAAATCTCATGTCTGTTGCAGATATCAAGAAGTCGGAAGTCGTTGCTCAGTTCGCCCGCGGTACGAACGACACGGGGTCGCCCGAAGTCCAGGTCGCACTGCTGACCGCACGTATCGTCGAACTGACGGGTCACTTCAAGACCCACGCGAAGGACCACCACAGCCGCCGCGGCCTGCTGCGCATGGTGAGCCGCCGCCGCAAGCTGCTCGACTACCTCAAGGGCAAGGATGCCGACCGTTACCGCGCACTGATCGAGAAGCTGGGTCTGCGTAAGTAATCGAGGCGATTGCCGCCAGCAAGATGCCTGTGTCAGTCCGCTGATACAGGCATTTTGTTTTTGCGCGGTGCGTAGCGTCACACGCATCGCAGGCTGTCCGGCACGACTGTGCGGGGCCGCCGCAACGACTGATACCGGGGCAGGATTTGTGTCATTCCAGCGCGTCGCTGCATGAGTGCCGCGCTGGAATGGCATAAAAAACACACCTTGCTCCGGGTGATTCGGTCGGGACGCCGCCGCGCGGGATGGCCGGCGCGGCGAATGAAATGCATGAATTCAAAGGAGCAACCATGTCCATGTTCAACAAGGTCGTGAAGGAATTCCAGTGGGGCCAGCACAAGGTGCGCCTCGAAACCGGTGAAGTCGCTCGCCAGGCAAGCGGCGCCGTGATCGTCGACGTCGAAGACACCGTCGTGCTGGCAACCGTCGTCGGCGCGAAGTCGGCGAAGCCGGGCCAGGACTTCTTCCCGCTGACCGTCGACTACCTCGAGAAGACCTACTCGGCCGGCAAGATCCCGGGTGGCTTCTTCCGTCGCGAAGGCCGTCCGTCGGAGCACGAGACGCTGACGTCGCGCCTGATCGACCGTCCGCTGCGCCCGCTGTTCCCGGAAGGCTTCTACAACGAAGTCCAGGTCGTGATCCACGTGCTGTCCGTGAACCCGGAAATCCCGGCGGACATCCCCGCGCTGATCGGCGCATCGGCTGCGCTCGCCGTGTCGGGCCTGCCGTTCAACGGCCCGGTCGGTGCCGCGCGCGTTGCCTACATCGACAACGCATACGTGCTGAACCCGACGCGTGACCAGATCAAGGCATCGAGCCTCGACCTCGTCGTCGCGGGTACGGAGCGTGCGGTGCTGATGGTCGAATCGGAAGCCGACCAGCTGTCGGAAGACGTGATGCTGGGCGCCGTGGTGTTCGGCCACGAGCAGATGCAAGTCGCGATCGACGCGATCCACGAACTGGTGCGCGAAGGCGGCAAGCCCGAGTGGGACTGGCAGCCGGCGCCGAAGAACGAAGCGCTGATCGCCCGCGTGACCGAGCTGGCACAGAACGACCTGCTCGCCGCTTACCAGCTGCGCGACAAGCAAGCGCGTTCGACGAAGCTGAAGGAAGTTTACGCAGCGACCTCGGCGAAGCTCGAGGAAGACGCACTGGCAGCCGGTACGGCAGCGGCCGACAAGGCCACCGTCGGCAACGTGCTGTTCGACATCGAAGCGAAGATCGTCCGTTCGCAGATCCTGAACGGCGAGCCGCGTATCGACGGTCGCGACACGCGCACCGTGCGCCCGATCGAGATCCGTACCGGCGTGCTGCCGCGTACCCACGGCTCGGCGCTGTTCACGCGCGGCGAAACGCAGGCGCTGGTCGTCGCGACGCTCGGCACGAAGGGTGACGAGCAGATCATCGACGCGCTCGAAGGCGAATACCGCGAGCGCTTCATGCTCCACTACAACATGCCCCCGTTCGCGACCGGCGAAACGGGCCGCGTCGGCTCGCCGAAGCGTCGCGAAATCGGCCACGGCCGCCTCGCGAAGCGCGCGCTGGTGAAGTGCCTGCCGAGCGCCGACGAGTTCGGCTACTCGATCCGCGTCGTGTCGGAAATCACCGAATCGAACGGTTCGTCGTCGATGGCATCGGTGTGCGGCGGCTGCCTCGCGCTGATGGACGCCGGCGTGCCGATGAAGGCGCACGTCGCGGGTATCGCGATGGGCCTGATCCTCGAAGGCAACAAGTTCGCGGTGCTGACCGACATCCTCGGCGACGAAGATCACCTCGGCGACATGGACTTCAAGGTAGCCGGCACGGAGCAGGGTGTGACGGCGCTGCAGATGGACATCAAGATCCAGGGCATCACGAAGGAAATCATGCAGGTCGCGCTCGCGCAAGCGAAGGAAGGCCGCATGCACATCCTCGGCAAGATGACGTCGGCGGTTTCGGGTGCGAACACGCAGCTGTCGGAATTCGCGCCGCGCATGATCACGATCAAGATCAACCCGGAAAAGATCCGCGACGTGATCGGCAAGGGCGGTTCGGTGATCCGCGCGCTGACGGAAGAAACGGGCACGACCATCGACATCTCGGACGACGGCGTCGTGACGATCGCGAGCACGAACAGCGACGGCATGGCCGAAGCGAAGAAGCGCATCGAGCAAATCACGGCCGAGATCGAAGTCGGTCAGGTGTACGAAGGCACGGTTCTGAAGCTGCTCGATTTCGGCGCGATCGTGAACCTGCTGCCGGGCAAGGATGGCCTGCTGCACATCTCGGAAATCGTCAACGAGCGTGTGAAGGACATCAACGACTACCTGAAGGAAGGCCAGCAAGTGAAGGTCAAGGTCATCCAGACGGACGAAAAGGGTCGCGTGCGCCTGTCGGCGAAGGCGCTGCTGAATGAAGCAGCGGCAGCGGCGCAGTCGGATACGCCGCCGCAGCAGTAAGCGGGCAGGCGGACCAACGGCCGGCAGTGCGAAAGCGTGCCGGCCGTTTTTTCTGTAGCATCGTTGTGCGGCGCAGCAGCGCCGGCTACGCGTCCGAGCCGAGTGCGGGCGCGCCATCCGATTACGATCCTGATCCCGGAGCGACCATCACCATGAAAGCCATCGAAATCACCGAATTCGGCGCCCCCGACGTGCTGAAGCTCGCGGAGCGTCCGCGCCCCGAACCGAAGCGCGGCGAAGTGCTGATCAAGGTGGCGGCTTCCGGCGTGAACCGGCCCGACGTGTTTCAGCGCAAGGGCGCGTATGCGCCGCCGCCGGGCGCGTCGGATCTGCCGGGCCTCGAGGTCGCGGGTGAGATCGTCGGCGGCGATTTGTCCGACGCGGCGCTGAACCCGTTCGGCCTGAAGCTGGGCGATCGTGTGTGTGCGCTGCTCGCGGGCGGCGGTTATGCCGAGTATGCGGTCGCGCCGCTGCCGCAATGCCTGCCGGTACCCGACGGGCTTACGGATATCGAGGCCGCGTCGCTGCCCGAAACGTTCTTCACCGTATGGAGCAACGTGTTCGACCGTGCGCAGCTCGGCGCGGGCGAGGGCGGCGAGCAGGAGACGCTGCTCGTGCAGGGCGGCTCGAGCGGCATCGGCGTGACGGCGATCCAGATCGCGCATGCGCTCGGCTTTCGCGTGTTCGCGACGGCCGGTACTGCCGACAAGTGCCGCGCGTGCGAGGCGCTCGGCGCCGAACGCGCGATCAACTACAAGACGGAAGACTTCGTCGAGGTCGTGAAGTCGCTGACGCACGATCGCGGCGTCGACGTGATCCTCGACATGGTGGCGGGCTCGTACGTGCCGCGCGAACTGTCCGCACTCGCGGATGGCGGCCGTCTCGTGCTGATCGCGCTGCTCGGCGGCGCAAAGGCCGACATCAACCTCGGCGAGATCCTGCGCCGCCGGCTGACGATCACGGGTTCGACGCTGCGCCCGCGTCCGGTCGAGTTCAAGGCGCGGATCGCCGCGCAACTGAAGGCGCGCGTGTGGCCGCTGATTGCCGATGGCCGCATCAAGCCGGTGATCTATCGTGTATTGCCGGCCGCGGAGGCCGCGCAGGCGCATGCGCTGATGGAAAGCAGCGAGCACACCGGCAAGATCGTCCTGGATTGGGGGTCGAACGCCTGACGGCCCGTGTGGCCGGGCTTGACATGCGCGGTTTGACCGGTTCAAGCCGTGCGCAGTAAAATCGCGGGTTTGCTTCGCCAGATCAAACCTGACGGCCGGTTTCCGGCGCGTCAATGGCACGTAAATGGCACGTTAATGACCAAGCGGTGACGAGACAGACACGATGTCGAAACAGAGAACTAAGCGTGTGATCGGCAACTGGAAGATGCACGGCCGGCTGGCCGGCAACCAGGCGTTGCTGAACGAAGTGGTGCAGGGTGCGGGCGCGGTCGCGGCCGAAACGTCGGTCGGCGTGTGCGTGCCGTTCCCGTATCTCGCGCAGGTTCAGGCGCAGCTCGACGGCGGCCGTGTCGCCTGGGGTGCGCAGGACGTGTCGGCGCACGAGCAGGGCGCGTTCACCGGCGAAGTGGCGGCCGCGATGGTCGCGGAGTTCGGCGCACGTTATGCGATCGTCGGTCATTCGGAGCGTCGCGCGTATCACGGCGAGCGCAACGAGACGGTCGCGGCGAAGACGCAGCGCGCGCTCGCGGCGGGGCTCACGCCGGTCGTGTGCGTCGGCGAGACGCTCGACGAGCGCGAGTCGGGTGCGACCGAGCAGGTGGTCGGTGCGCAGCTCGACGCGGTGCTGGCCGTGCTGACGGCCGACGAGGCTGCGCGCATCGTCGTCGCGTACGAGCCGGTCTGGGCGATCGGCACGGGCAAGAGCGCGACGTCGGCGCAGGCACAGGACGTGCATGCGTTCCTGCGTGGGCGTCTCGCGGCAAAGGGGGCGGCCGACGTGTCCGTGCTGTACGGCGGCAGCGTGAAGCCGGACAACGCGGAAGAGTTGTTCGCGCAGCCGGACATCGACGGTGGCCTGATCGGCGGCGCGTCGCTGAAGGCGGAAGATTTCCTGGCGATCTGCCGGGCCGCGCGATAAGCGGTCCGGGATCGAATTGAACCATGAGGGCGGCCGGTCGTTCCGGTCGCCCGATCCAATCGGGTGGGTGTGATGCTGTTATTCAAGACGCTGATTATTGTGGTGCAGGTGCTGTCTGCACTCGGTGTGATTGGTCTCGTGCTGCTGCAGCACGGCAAGGGTGCCGACATGGGCGCTGCGTTCGGCAGCGGCGCGTCGGGCAGCCTGTTCGGTGCCACGGGGTCGGCGAACTTCCTGTCGCGTACGACGGGCATTCTCGCAACGATCTTCTTCGTCGCGACGCTGGCGCTGACGTATCTCGGTTCGTACAAGTCGACGCCGTCGGCCGGTGTGCTCGGCACGGCAGCGACCGCGCCGGCATCGGCACCTGCAGCATCGGCGCCGGCAGTCGCGGCATCCGCCGCCGTTGCGGGTTCGGCTGCGAGCGCGCCGGGCCAGGATGTCCCGAAATAAAAAGTTAAAATTTTTGCGATTGTGCGTTGAACAATTCCGGGACTCAGGTTAGAATTTAATTCTTGAAGCGATTCGCGGGAAACAAGTAGTTACAACCCCGGTTGCATGCAGTGCCGACGTGGTGAAATTGGTAGACACGCTATCTTGAGGGGGTAGTGGCGAAAGCTGTGCGAGTTCGAGTCTCGCCGTCGG
>JABLTH010068704.1_pt1 | contig 38240 bp, 30 predicted proteins | sample 7875711 | NCBI WGS metagenome assembly JABLTH01 (sample SAMN14941262, study PRJNA633318) | bioreactor metagenome | isolation source: bioreactor | place: China | collected 2019-03-05 | reverse complement strand
TGCCGCACGTCGGCCGCGACCGCGTCGGGCAGCCGCACCGACACGCGCGCACCTTGCAGCGTGCGCGCCGCGCCCGGCTGGCGGTCGACCGGCAGCGCGAGCGGGCCCGGCACGTCGCGCAATGCGCCGCGCCAGTAATCGAGCTGACGTTCACCCTCGCCGCCGGCCAGCATGTCGCGTTGCCAGTCCGCATAGTCGGCGTACTGGATCGGCAGATCGGGCAGCGACGGCGCGCGGCCTTCCGCATACGCGCAATAGGCGGCCGACAGTTCGTCGAACGCGCAGCGCGAGCTCCAGCCGTCGGTGATGGCGTGATGGGCGGTCAGCAGCAGGCGGTGACGGTCGTCCGCGAGCGCGACCAGCGTCGCGCGCAGCAGCGGGCCGCGCGCGAGGTCGAACGGTTCGGCCGCCTCGCGCTCGGCAAGACGCGCGGCTTGCGCGTCGCGGGCGGCGGGCGGCTGGTCGCGCAGGTCGACGCTGGCGATCGACACCGGCAGGTGCGCATGAATCCGCTGCATCACCACGCCGTCTTCGTTGTCGACGAGCGTCGTGCGCCATGCCTCGTGCCGGCCGATCACGTGATCGAGCGCGCGTTGCAGCGCGTCGCGATCGAGCGTGCCGTCGATCGTCCAGTGCGCGGCGATGTGATAGGCGGCGCTCGCGTCACGCGTTTGCGCGAGCACCCAGAAACGTTGCTGTGCGAGCGAGGCGGCGCGATCGACGAACGGCGCGCATGCCGCGGCGGCATCGGCCGCACCGGTCGTCGACCGGCGCGCGGCGATCGCGGCCAGCGGTTCGCCGGTTTCGCGTTCCGCACGATCGACCGCTTCGGCCAGTTCGGCGAGCGCCGGATCGGCAAACAGCGTATCGAGCCGCAGGTTCACGCGTACCGCGGCCCGGATCGCGGCCTGCAACTGCATCGCGGCGAGCGAATCGGCGCCCAGCGCGAAAAAGCGGTCGTCGCGCGACGGTGCGACATCGAGGCCGAGCAGCGTCTGCCAGAGGCCGGCGAGCTGCTGTTCGGTCGGCGTGCGCGGTGCGTCGCCGCCACCCTGCGTCGTGTCGCGCGCGGCGGCAATCTTCTCGCGCAGCGCGGCACGATCGATCTTGCCGTTCAACGTGTACGGCAGCGCATCGCAACGCACGAACCGGTGCGGCTGCCATGCGGCCGGCAGTTGCCCGGCCACGTGCGCCTTGAGCGCCGCATCGTCGGCCGCCGCGCGCAGTGCGACGCACGCGATCAGGCGCGTCGGCCCGTGGCCGGTGTCGGCGACCACGGCCGCGTCGGCCACGGCCGGATGCGAGCGCAGGCACGCGGCGATTTCGGCCGGCTCCACGCGCACGCCGCGTACCTGGACCTGGTCGTCGAGGCGGCCGAGATAGTCGAATGCGCCGTCGTCGCGCAGCCGTGCGAGGTCGCCGGTACGGTACACGCGCGCACCGGGTTCGCCGTCGGCATCCGGAACGAAACGTTCGGCCGTCAGCGCCGGGCGGCCGTGATAGCCGCGCGCGACGCAGACGCCGCCCAGCAGCAATTCGCCCACACCGTCGCCGTCGACGCCGCCGAGGCCGTCGAGGCGCGCGACGCGCGGGCCGATCACGCGACCGATTGGCAACGACGCATAAGCATCGTCGGCGGCCAGCACGGGCGTCTCGCCCGGTTCGACCGGCCACAGCATCGGCGAAATCACGGCCTCGGTCGGCCCGTAACCGTTGATCAGGCGTACCGACGGGAAGGTGCGGCGCACGAATTCGAACGCCTGCTGCGGCAGCGCTTCACCACCGAACGCGAGCACGCGCAGCGCCGGCGGCACGCCATCACGTGCGGCCACCGCGGCGAATTCGCGCAGGTAGGCGGGCGGGAACGCCGCCACGTTGACCGCCTCGCTCACCATCAGCGCATGCGCGGCATCCGGCGCGAACGGCTGCGGCGGTGCGACGACGATGCTCGCGCCGGTCGCGAGCGGCGCGAGCCAGCACTCGTGCGCGGCATCGAAATTGACCGACGCGAAATGCAGCAGGCGGTCGCCGGCCTCGATCGGCAGCGCGGCCGCGAGCGCGTCGCAGTGCGCGGCGAGCGGCCCGTGTTCGACGACGACCGCCTTCGGCGTGCCGGTCGAACCCGACGTGTAGATCATGTAGGCGGCCGCACGCGGGTGGACGGGCACTGCCTCGTCGTCCTCGGCGACCTCCTGGCCATCCGCTGCCTCGGCTGCCGCGTCGAACGCGTGCTCGAACGGCGTGCCGAGCGCCGCGCGGCCGGCCGCGTCGACGATGCCGTGCCGCAGCCGGGCATCCCGGACGATCCAGTCGAGGCGCGCGGCCGGATGGCGCGGGTCGAGCGGCACGAACACGCCGCCCGCCTTCAGCACGGCCAGCAGCGCGACGAACAGTTCGCACGAACGCTCGACGCACACGCCCACCCGCACTTCCGCGCCGACACCGGCCGCGCGCAGTTGCCGGGCCAGCCGCGACGCCCGCGCGTCAAGCGCGCCGCGCGACAGGCGCAAGCCGTTCTGGAAAGGTGCCGCGATTGCGGGTGCGTCGGGCGCGAGGCGCGCCAGTTCGCGGATTCGGTGATGCAGCGCAGTCGGGAAACTCGTCATGTGCGTGAAGTCCTTCGGTCCGGCCGCTTCGGCCAAGTCTCGGGGCCGCTTGGGGCGGCTTCACTGGTGTGACGAACGGCGCGGCCGATTTTTTACCGTTTTGTGCGCAAAGTACGGGCGGACGCTTTTTTTGAACGCGCGGCTAAATATTTGCGCGGCCCGTTCGTCTATCAGGGAGGAAAGCCGCAACGGGGCTCCGCCTCGCCCGCTGCTTTCGCGCCAGATTTGCCGTTTTGGCGTTTTCGCCTGCCTTCCCTTTACCGACGTTGCCGATGACAGCTGCCCACGAGCCTTCTTCCCCGCCGTCCCTCGACGCCTCCCCCGCCCGCCCCGCGGCGCGGCTGATCCTCGCGCTGCTGCGCGAAAGCCGCGCGTCGCTCGCGCTGGCGCTTACCGCGTGCGTGCTGAACGGCGTCGCGAGCGTGCTGCTCGTCGCGACGCTGAACCGCGCGCTGTCGCAGCCGGGCGCGGCCGACGCGTCGCTCGCATGGCGCTTCGCGCTGTGCGCGGTGATCGCGCTCGTCACCCGGATCGTGTCGGGCACGCTGTTCGCGCGCCTGTCGCAGGACACGATGGCGCGGCTGCGCGTGCATCTCGCGCGGCGCGTCGGCGCGGCCGAGCTGCGCGACATCGAGCGGATCGGCGCGGCGCCCGTGCAGTCGGTGCTGACCGACGACGCAACCAACGTGTCGATGCTGTTCTTCGCGCTGCCGAACCTGGTCATGCACGGCTCGATCGTGTTCGGTTGCCTCGGTTATCTCGCGTGGCTGTCGTGGCCGGTGTGCCTGCTGGCGCTGGCCGCGATCGTTGCCGGCTCGCTCGGCTATCACACCGGCGACCGCCGCGCGATCGCGTCGCTCGAAGCGGCCGGCCAGGCGCAGGACCGCCTGTTCGGTTATCTCGGCTCGCTGTTTTCCGGCGCGAAGGAGCTGAAGCTGCACGATGAACGCGCAAGACAGTTCGTCGACGGCCAGCTCGGCGCCGCGATCGGCGAAGTGCGCGACCACCGCCGCCGCGCGTTCAGCGCTTACGCGGTCGGCGTCGGCTGGATCATCTTCCTGTTCTATGCGTTCCTCGGCGTCGCGTCGTTCTGGCCGCAACTCGGCGTGCACGCCGATCCGGCTGCGGCCGCCGGGTACGTCGTCGTGTTCCTGTTCATGCTCGTGCCGCTCGACGGCCTGCTGAACAACCTGCCGACCGTCAACGCGGCACGCGTGTCGCTGACGCGGATCGAAGGCGTGATGGCCGAATTCGGCGCGCTGCGCACGGTGCCGCCCGCGTCCGAAGCACGAGACGTGCCGCCCGCCGGCGCCGTCACGTTGCGCGGCGTCACGCATGCGTACTTCCACGAACGCGACGAACGGATGTTCAGCATCGGGCCGATCGACCTGACGATCAGGCCGGGCGAGCTCGTGTTCATCGTCGGCGGCAACGGCAGCGGCAAGACGACGCTCGCGAAGGTGCTGACGGGGCTTTACGAACCGGAGGAAGGCACGATCGAGGTCGATGGCCGCCCGATCGGCTGGCGCGAGCGCGCCGCCTATCGGCAGCGCTTCAGCGCGGTGTTCAACGATTTCCACCTGTTCGATGCGCTGCTCGGCATCGTCGACCCCGACGATCCGTCCCGCGCGCAGGCCGATGCACGTGCGAACGCGCTCGTCGCGAAGCTCGCGCTCGATCACAAGGTGAAGGTGGTTGACGGCGCGTTCTCGACCCGCGCGCTGTCGACCGGGCAGCGCAAGCGGCTCGCCCTCGTCGTCGCATACCTGGAGGACCGGCCGTTCTACCTGTTCGACGAATGGGCGGCCGACCAGGATCCGTCGTTCAAGGCCGTGTTCTACGAACAACTGCTGCCCGAGCTGCGTGCGCGCGGCAAGGCCGTGATCGTGATCACGCACGACGACCGTTACTTCGATCTCGCCGACCGCTTGTTGAAGCTCGACAACGGACGCATCGTCAGCGACACGATGCCCGCGCGGTCACGTGCGCAGGATGGCGTCGACGCGCTGAGCGCGTAATCCGGCAATCGATGAAAAAATTGCCGGTGGGCTGCAATGGCAGCGCACCGGCGAAATTCGTTTCAGAAGGAAATGTGGGTGGCGATCGTCGCGACACTCCGGCCGTTCAGCGCGAGTCGGGTCTACCGCCACACCCTGCCCGCCCGGGCGGCATCGACCGCCGCACACTCAACGCACGGCCGGCAGCTTCAGCATCGTGTCGGTCATCACGTCGGCCAGTTTCAGCGCCGACATCGGCCCGCCGAACCCCCAGATATTGCGTTCGATCAGCGCGATCCGGTGTTCCTTCATCGCGGGGACGAAACGCCACACCGGCGAATCGAGTTTCGCGGACAGCGGCACGTCCATGCCCGATGCGGTCACGAACAGCACGGCCAGCTCGCGCTGCCTGAGCAGATCGGCCGACGTCACGTACAGCGTGCCTTCCCGCGTCGGTTTCTTCGGCCACGGGTCGAGCCCGAGCGCCCGCGCGAGGCCCGCCGACGTGCTGTTGCCCGTATAGGCCCAGTAGCGGTCGGGCAAGCCGAGATCCTGCAGCAGCGCGATGCGCTCGCCTTTCCTGCCCGCCGTCGCGAGCCGCGCCGCATTGCGCGCGATGCCCGCATCGAGTTGCGCATCGACCGCCTGCGCGCGCGCGTCGCGCCCCGTGACCGCACCGATCGTCCGGAAGATCTGCCGCATCCAGTCGAGCTGCGTCACCGGCACGCCGCCGTCCGACACGTTCGGGCTGAACTGGAACAGGATCGTCGGCGCGATCCGGTCGAGCGCATCGAAAATCGGCGCATGACGGAAGCCGACGCCGATGATGAGATCGGGCTTGACCGCCGCAATTGCCTCGAGGCCCGGCTCCTGGCGCGAACCGATGTCGGTCACGCTGGCGAGCCGGTCGCTTTGATAACCGAGCCAGCCCGGATAGAACGCCGTATCGGCCATCCCGACCGGCACGAGGTCGAGCGCGATCACGCTTTCCGCGAACATGAAGTCGAGCGCGACCACGCGCTGCGGCCGCACCGGCATCGTCGCGCTCGCCTGCGACACGACGGGATTGCCGGCCAACGATATCGAACCCGGCGCACTCGGCACCCTCGCGCCCTGCGCGCGATGTGCATCGAGGGCCGCGGCAACGGCGCCGGACGAGACCGACAGCGCGCCGCAACACGCGGCGCCGAGCGCCGCGAGTGCGCCGATTGCGCCGAGTGCGTGCCGGCGGCCGGCATCCGTCACCGGATCGCGTCCTGCTCGGCCAGCGCCGCGTCGTCCATCGTCAGTAGCAGGGGGCAGCTTCCACACAGTTGCGTTTCTCCAGGAATTTCATAGCGCAGGCAGCACACGCGTCGCGCGCGGAACGGCGTCGGCAGCAGCGCCGAACGCGGCACCGCATCGCGCACGGGCATGCGCAACGGATTCGGTTCGCACGCAAAGCACGTCGCACCGAACAGCCAGCCCGCGTCGCGCACCGGATCGGCCACGCATGGCAGCGCACGATACGTCTCGAGCAGATAGTCGAGCAGGTTGCCTGCGTTGCTCCACAGCACGCGCGGCGTGACGCGCCCCATCGCCGCGAGCAGGTCGATCACCGCGCCGAGATGCGCGACGAGCCCCGCATAGCGTGGCGCCGGATCGTCGCAGGGTTCGCCGAGCGCATCGTGCGCGAAATACAGTGCGGCGGGCATCCCGTCGTCGAGCACGACGAACGTGCGCTCGGGTGTCATGTCGAGCGGCCGGCCGAGCGTCAGCGCGGCGACGACGCCGGCCGGCGCCGCGCGGCCGAAATAGTATTTGCTCCATTGCGACATCAGCGCGCGCGCGTGCTGCGCCGGATCGCCGCCGTAATGGCGGACCATCGCGTCGAGCACGATGTCGCGGTGCGCGGGCAACGCGCTGACCGGCACGACGAGGCGGCCCGGCGCGTGCGCGTCGTCGGGCAGACCGAGCCAGACGACGTCGAGATGATCGGCGAACGGTTCGGGCGCGAACGCCGAGAAACGCGTGGCGCGCGCGCCGTCGAGCGGCAGCGTCATCGCCCCGCGCGCCGGGCGCGGCGCCCCTCGAGGATCAGGAGCCCGAGCAGGTACGGCGCGCCGATCAGCGCGGTCAGCACGCCGGCCGGCACTTCGCGCGGCGCGACGACCGTGCGCGCCGCGAGATCCGCCACACCGAGGATCAGCGCGCCGCACGCGGCCGCGAGCCACAGCCGCGTACGGTGCCGGCGCGCGCCGAGCATCGTCGCGACGTGCGGCGCCATCAACCCGATAAAGCCGACCGGCCCGACCGCCGCGACGGCCGCACAGGCGGCGAGCGTCGCGATCGTCAGCGCGAGCGGCCGCAGCACGGCCACCGGCAGGCCGAGCGCGGCCGCCTGGTCGTCGCCGAGCGCGAGCATGTCGAGCGGTTTCGCGAGCCATGCGAACACGGGCACCGCGAGCACGCACCACGGCAGCAGCATCGACACCTCGCCCCAGCTGCGGCCGTAAGTCCCGCCGACGAGCCACACGACGAAGCGCGCGGGCTGCACGCTTTCCTGCGTGATCAGCCATTGCGCGAGCGTGGTCCACAACGCTCCGATCACGATGCCCGTCAGCGCCACCGCGAGCGGCGCATAGCGATGCCGGTGATTCAGCGCGAGCGTGATCGCGAGCGACAGCCCGCCGCCGATCAGCGCGGCCGCCGCGAGCGTCACGTGGCCCATCAGCGGCCACGTCGACAACGCGAACAGCGTGACGAGCCCCGCACCCTGCGTGACGCCGAGCACTTCGGGGCCCGCGAGCGGATTGCGCACGACGCTTTGCATCGCGACACCGCTCACTGCGAGCAGCGCGCCCGCGAGGAGCGCGCACAGCAGCCGCGGCATGCGCAGGTCGATCAGCATCCGCGCGAGCGCATCGTGGCCGGACAGCGCAGCGGACCAGCGCGCGATCGACAGCCACTCGGGGCCGGCCGACACGCCGACGAACACGGCCAGCACGCCCGCCGCAACGAACAGCATCGTTCGCAGCGGCCAGCCGAGCCGTTCGAGCCAGCCGACGAGCCGCGTCGAGCCGCTGCCCGCCGCGCGTTCGGCATCCGCATGCAGCACGCCCGACCACGCGGCGCCGCGCCGGATCATCGCCAGCATCAGCGGCGTACCGACCAGCGCGATCGCGACGCCGGTCGACAGCGTCGCGTCGAGCCCCGACGCGAGCACCGCGCTGTCGGTGACGAGCACGAGCGCTCCGCCCGCGAGCGCCGACAGCGGCACGAGCACGCCGAGCCGAGCGGCGCGCGCGCCGCGCACCTGGCGCAGCAGGTTCGGGGCGACGAGGCCGACATACGACAGCGGGCCCGCGATACTGACGGCCACGCTCGTGAACGCGACCGCGACGATCGTCGCGGCGAGCCGCGTCGCGTCGACGCGCACGCCGGCCGCGGCTGCCGCGTCGTCGCCGAGCGTGAGCGGATTCAGCGGCCGGATCACGAACGGCAATGCGATCAGCGGCACGACGAGCCAGCGCGCGGCGAGCGCGAGGCCCGTCGCGCCCGGCTGGTACAGGCTGCCGTTGGTCCACAGCGCGGCGCCCGCGATGTTCTGCTCGAAGAACGCGAGCACCAGCGTCGACAGCGCGGCGAACAGCAGCATGCACACGCTGCCCGCGAGCACGAGCCGCAACGGCGTCGCGCGCCAGCCGCCCGCCGCGACGATCGCGCACGCGGCCGCGGCCAGCCCGCAGACGAACAGCAGCGGCACCGACGCGACGCCGGCCAGCGCCGGCACGAGCATCGCCGCGAGCAGGCCGAGCTGGGCGCCGCCCGTCACGCCGAGCAAATCAGGCGACGCGAGCGGATTGCGCGTGAGCGACTGGAACAGCGCGCCCGCGATGCCCAGGCAGCCGCCCGCGACGAGCGCGGCCGCGACGCGCGGCAGGTTGAGGTCGAACAGGAACACGTGCGCGAGCGCAGCGGCATCGCTGCCGGGCACCGCGCTCCACCACACGCGCAGATCGGGGGCGACGCGCAACGCCGCCAGTGCCGCGATCAGCGCGACGAGGCCGATCGCGATCGCACCGGCCCGGCCCGATCTCGTGCCCCGCCCCGCCGCCGCGAGGCGCTTGCGCATCGCGAACGTGGTCATACGGCGAGATCCCGGTCGAAGACACCGGCCGCCTGCGGCACGCCGTCGGTGGTCGGCCCGTATGCCGGCACGCACATCGGCGCGCCCGTCTGCGGATGCGCGAGCTTCAGCATCTCGACGCCGAACGCCGCGCGTAGCCGCGCCGGATCGAGCATCGCGTCGGGCGTGCCCTGCGCGACGAGGCGGCCCGCGCGCATCAGCACGATTTCGTCGCTGTATGCGGCCGCCTGGTTCAGGTCGTGCAGCACCCAGACGATCGTCAGCCCGCGCGTGCGGTTCAGCGTGCGCAGCGCATCGAGGATATCGAGCTGGTGATGGATGTCGAGATAGGTCGTCGGCTCGTCCAGCAGCACGATCGGCGCCTGCTGGGCGAGCGCCATCGCGATCCACGCACGCTGGCGCTCGCCGCCCGACAGTGCGCCGACGTCGCGCTCCGCATCGCCGGCGAGGCCGCTCGTGTCGAGCGCCTCGTCGATCGCCGCATGGTCGGCGCGCGACAGGCCGCGCAGGAAGCCGCCGTATGCATAGCGCCCGTACGCGACGAGTTCGCGCACCGTCAGGCCCGACGGAATCTGGTTGAACTGCGCGAGCATCGTCAGTTCGCGCGCGAGCGCGCGACGGCGAAACGACGCGAGCGGCTGCCCGTTCACTTCGACATGGCCGGCACGCGCGGGTTGCAAGCCCGCGAGCGTGCGCAGCAGCGTGCTCTTGCCGCAGCCGTTCGGTCCGCACAGCGCGGTTACGCGGCCGGCCGCGATCGACAGGTCCAGCCCGTCGATCACGACATGGTCGCGATATCCCACCGACAGCCCGCGCGCGGCAAGCGCGGCGGTACTACGCGTCATCAATCCTCCGTTCGGTCGCGCGGGACCGTATAACTCTGCGCCATCGCGACGACGACCTTGCGCGGCCCCTCGAACGGGTCGCGCGCATGCGCGGTCAGCATGTTGTCGAGCATCAGCACGTCACCCGTGCGCCACGGGAACACGATGCGCTGCTGGTCGAGCACGCCGCGGATCTCCGCGAGCGCGTCGGCTTCGAGCGGTTCGCCGTCGCCGTAATACACGTTGCGCGGCACGTTCTCGAGCCCGACCGCGTCGACGAGCGCTTCCTGCATGTCGTCGTCGAGCGCCGACAGGTGAAACAGGTTCGCCTGGTTGAACCACACGCGGTCGCCGGTGCGCGGATGGCGCGCGACGGCCTGGCAGCGTTCGCGCGTGCGCAGCAGCAGCTCGCCGTCGTCATCGGTGCGCCACGCGCATTCGATGCCGCGCGCCGCGCACATCCGTTCGACCTCGGCCGGTTCGTCGGTGCCGAACGACTGCTGCCACGGCAGGTCGAGCCCCTGCCCGAAATTGCGCACGTACAGCAGCTCGCGCTTCTCGAAACGCGCGACGAGCGCCGGATCGAGCGCGCGATACACCGCGCGGCTGTCCGCGATCGGCGTCGCCCCGCCCTTCGGCGCGGCGAGCGCGCAGTGGAACCAGATCCGCAACGGCCATTCGCGCGTATACGACTGCTCGTTGTGCAGCGGAATCGCGCGGTGCGGCGGGTACTCGGTCGACGTGTAGACGGCGCCCTCGACCTGGCTGCGCGGTGTCGATGCGTATTCATAGCCGATCAGCGGATCGCCGAACGACGCCGCGAACTGCTGGAACGCGTCGATCGACGGCACGTGAAAACCCGTGAACAGCACACCGCCCGCCCGTTCGAGCGTGTCGGCCGCGATCTCGCGCGCCAGCGGCGCGACGTCGTCGATCGACATCCCGTCGCTGCCGCGCGGCGACACGACGGTGGGCAGCCCCGGCTCGATACGCAGGTCGTCGAGCGTCGGCAACGAAAGCAGGGTCATGCAACGTCCTCTTCAGGTGGCGCGCCGCCCACGCGGCGCGGCGGGTCACGACGCGCGCGATGCGCGCTCGCCGTCCATCGCGCGGCGCAGGCTCGCGGGGCGCATGTCGGTCCAGACGGTCTCGATGTGCGCGAGACAGTCGGTTTTCGGGCCGCTCACGCCCACTTCGCGCCAGCCGGCCGGCACGGGCCGGAACGTCGGCCAGATCGAATACTGTTCTTCGTCATTGATGACGACCGTATAGACGAGATCGTCGGTGTCGGCGGAAGGCGTCGTGGCTTGCGTCATGATCGGAAATCGCTGAGGCGGTTGAAAGTGGCAAAGCGGATGGCAAAGCGGCGGTTTCGGCCGCTCCTGTCTGATAGACGATTGGCCGGCGCGGTTTTTTACCCGCGCTCACCGGCGCCGCGTGCGGCCGCCCAGGAACACCGGGCACGCGACACCGCGATGGCATGCGTCGAGGCATTCCGCGCAGTGGCGCTCCGCGTCGCGCACCATGAAATGCACGAGCGTCTGCGACACGTTCAGCGCGCGCGCCGCGGTCTGCAGCGTCTCCTCGCGCAGCCGCACCATCTCGAAGGCCGCGCGGCTGCGCGCCGGCAGGTCGTCGAGCGCGGCCCACACGCGCCGCAGCGTATCGCGCGTCAGCAGTGCGGCTTCCGGCGTCGGCTCGGGCGACGGCACGTCGAAACCGTCGTCCTCTTCCGTGTGATAGACGTTCTCGAGGTTTTGCCGGCGGCACGCGTCGATCGACGCATTGCGCACCATCCGCGTCACGTACGCGACCGGCTGGCGCACCGCATCCTGGTTCGGGAATTCGACGAGCTTCACGAACACGTCGTGCACGACGTCCTCGGCACGGCTCGCGCAGCCGACGAAGCCGCGCGCGACGTTCACGAGCATCGCGCGATGCGAGATCAGCACGTCGAGCAATGCGCCCTGCGCACGGGGCTCCGCGGCGCGGCGCGCACGCGGCGGCCGGTCGGGATGACTGCCGAGGAACGGGTTCGCCGCTGCCGCCGCCGGTCGGTCGAGCACTTCCGCCATCGCCATCGATCTGCTCCGTCAAATTCCGAGATAGCGCAATTTAACGTAAACGCAAATCATTCTCAATCTGATTACCCAATGACCCTTTCAGTCGACAGGATTTGTCTGAACAATTGACGAAATCGTTGCCCGGGTGGAGGGGACGCACAGCGGCTGGTTCGGTACGTGGTCATCGGCCCATCCGAACGGTGCGACCGGCCTGCGACCCGCCGACACGACCTTTCACGCGTCTGACAACGCGCCTGCACGTGTCATGTGCGGTAGCAACTTCTTACTACGTGAAATTTTGGGGGCTCGTACGATCGGGGGGCTGTTTCCAAGGGAGAAAACCATGAAATCCATCGTGTTGTCCGCTGTCATGGCTGGCGCGCTGTCGAGCGTGATGCTGACCGGGTGCGTCGCCTATCCTGCCGGTCCGGCTCAGGTCACGATCGGCTGGCATGGCGATCGTTACTGGGACGGCAATCGCTACTGGGAGCGCCGCGACTGGGAAGCGCAGCATCCCCGCGGATATGACGACCGCCGGGACGACCGACGCGATGACCGTCGGGACGACCGACGCGACGATCAGCGGCCGCAGTGGTAAGGCGTTCCCTCTTCCCGTGATTCACTTTTCAACGATCAGGACTGCAATATGAAAACGCTACTGAAATCGCTCGCCGTCGCGGCGCTTGCCGCCGCCGTGCTCGTGCCGGCCATCGCCGAAGCGCATCCGCACCGCGTGTGCCACTTCGACCATCACCATCACAGGATGTGTCGCTGGGTGCGGTAAACGAAACAAGGCGCCGGAAAACCGGCGCCTTGTTTCATCGCTTCACCTGCGTGCGACCACGCTCGTCAGCGTGCGGCCGGCAACCGCGACAGGCATCGCGCGAGCTGCGCCGGGCTGACGGGCATGCGGCAGGCACCTCGCTGCATCGCGGCGTTCGGCTTCGCTACCAGCATGCGTGACGCCGCCTTGCGCGACGAAGCCCGCACCCGCAATGCGTCGGCGCCCGGGCTCGCCGGCTGCAACGCACGCAGGGTCGCCGCATCGATGTGCACTTGCCAGAACTGCGGCCGATAGTCGGGATCGCCGTCGCGATAACCCTGCCCCGTGATGGTCTGCCCGTCGGGGCTCACGCCGATCACGTTGGCCAGGTTCAGCGTGCCGACCGACAGGCCGGCCGCTTCGAGCAACGCAACGAGGCTGCGCATGCCGCTTTGCGGCGTCCACACGAAGACGCGCTCGATACCGGTCTGCCGGTTGCTCGATGTGCCGATGACGACCCGCCCGTCCGTGCTGATCGATAACGCGTAGCTACTGTCGTCGCCGTCGAGAAAACCGAGCCGCTGGATGCTGTCGCCGCCGTTCGTCCACAGCACGGCCTCCGAGTCGACCCGTTGTCCATCCGGCGTGACCACCAGGGTGCCAAGCGCGCCGGCGATCGTCCGTTCGTCTTCGGTCACACCACGGGCCTGATCCATTCTCGCCACGCCCGCGTTGATCGTCGGCAATAGTCGTTCACCGATTCGTTCTGTCCAAAGGAGCGCACGCGAGCCATACACGCCGTCGACATTGCCGGCGAACCCCGCTGCTGCATTCCCGGACGAGGTCATCGACAGGAGATGCGCGATATAGTCGCCGCCGGGTGGCAACTGGCGAAAACCCCTCGGCTGGTCCCACACGAACCGTGCATTCTGGCCGTCTGTCGTCGTAAAGCGGCCCGCCATCCTCGTGCCGCCGAGGTTCGCGACTTCGACCGATGCACCCCGGCCCGCCGTATCCGGAACGAGTTTCTGTGTGCGACCGTCGCCGGGCCATCGCACCGCCCATCGATCGAGGTTGCTGCTTTCCGCCTGGCGCGCACTGATCGAGCCGCCGATCACCTGCCCGTCGCCCGACACCGTTTGTGCCATCGAGTCATAGGCGTTCGCCGGCGCGGCCAGCCGCTGCCAGCCCGTCGCAGCCGACCACGAGAAGGCCATCGAGTTACCGGGCTGCGCGTCGCTCCAGTAGGAGCCGATGATCGTCTTGCCGTCCGCGCTGACGGCATTCCCGTCGTACCGCATGTCGCGCGGACCACCCAGGTCACCGATCACGGTCAGCGAATAACCACCCGCCGATACCGTCTGTGCGTGAGCTGCGCCCACCGTCGAAGCAACGAACAGTGTCGCTGCCATGGTGCCCTTCAGATGCATTTCCATCTCCCCCGGAAAAAGACGCTCGGCCATCGGCCCGCCTTGCACGGCAGATATCCGCTCGGGCCGCGCTCGCATGCGTCAGTAGATAAACAACCGAATCGTCGCCGTGCCGTTGAACGGACCGATCTTCGGCGGCCCGAACGCCTTCAGAACGGCATCGAGCGTCACGCTCTGGTAGTTCACATTTCCCGGCATCTGGGCGAGCACGAACTGTTCGTTGAACGCAATCGCCTTGCCGTTTCGGTCCTCGATGCCGATGCCGAAGTTGCTCTTCGGATCCGGCACGAGCAGCCCGTTCTGCACCGTCTGCGAAGTCTCGAAGTAGCCGTCCACACGCACCGGCACGTTGCATTGCTTGGTCAGCGCGAGACTGAACGACTTGCGCGGCACGGCTGGCAAGAAACCATTGCCCGTGGCCTGAACCTGGCCGAACTTCACGATGCCGGGTTCAGGCGTGACCTTCACATCGACGAGACAAGGCGTCGGTTTCAGTTTCTGCAGGCCGCTCAGCTTGTAGCGAAAGCTCGGATTGATGTAGTTCAGACCGCCCCTGCCATCGAACTGGAACACCGCATAGATATCGGATGGCGGCTGCGACCAGTTGCCGCGCTTGCGCACCACGACCTGATAGGTGATGCTCAGCGGAAACTTCTCGCAACGCCCGGCCTTGACCTCCGCGTCGCTCAACGTACATTCCTCCACATAGGTTTTCGTCTGTACGCCATCTCCGGGCTGACTGCTGCGGCCGAAGTAATCTTGACCAAGATAGCGAATGCCGATTTCGAGACCCCACGCAGCCGGGGTCTGCTTTTCAGGGTTCGCATAGAAATAGATCCATTCACCGTACGTCTTCTCTCTGCCGCCGAGATCCTTGTAGCAGTATCCCGTCGTCGTGCGCGGCGGCGACACCCAGATCACGTACCCATCCGGCGCATCGGTCGGATACGACGCAACATTGCCGATCGCTTCCGTCAGCGACACACCGCCGTTGTTTGCGATGCAGCGCACTGCCCACGCCGGCTGCGCCAGCGCAAAGAACAGTCCGAGCACACACCACCTGAGCCACATCGGCGTTCGCAATGCGATCCCGTTTCGTCGCAGGCTGCTCATTTCTTCACGCTCTTGCACGCCCCTGCCTCGCACGCATACTCGACCGCCACCTGGCCGCCGTAATCGTCGATGTGCGTGACGAACAGCGTCGCCGGCGTCGCGGCCTTGAACGGCACGTCGGCCGTGCTCATCGGGCTGACCATCACCGGCTCCAGCGGCACGTGCGTCTTCTGCGCACCCGCCTCCACATCGACGATCGTGATGTGATACGGCGTCGGATTGTCGAACACGAGCTTGTGCGCGGCCGCATCGACGCGCAACGTCATCGGCAGCGTCCAGTCCTCGTCGCGCGCGGGCTGCACGGCCTTCGGCCGGTAGAACAGCTTCATCTGCGTATGCAGCGCGATCTGCAGCGTGTTCGGCGTATCGGTCTTCGGCGGCACTTCGCGGATGTTCAGGTAGAACACCGATTCGCGATCGGCCGGCAGCTCGGTGCCCGGCAGCTTCGCGATCCGCAGCACGTTGCGCTCGTTCGCCTCGACGCGCTGCAGCGGCGGCACGACCATCAGCGGCGACGTGATCTTGTTGCCCTGCGCGTCCTCGAGCCACGACTGCACGAGATACGGGTAGGTCGTGCTCTTGTTGGTGATCGTGACGACCGCCGCCTGTTCGCCTTCGTTGAAGATCACGCGCGTGCGATCGGGCACGATCGCCGCCTGCGCGGCGCCCGCGAGGAGCGCACCGGCGGTCGCGAGCACGCACCCTGCGCGCCGCGGAAAGGAAAGGGAGAAGGAGTTTTTCATCGCTGGATCCGTGAATTCATCGTTCGACCCGTGCGGCCGCTGCATGCGACTCGCCGGGCGTCTGGCACGTCACCGGAATCGGCGTGCCTTCGAGTTGGAGCTGGTTCGGCAGCGTGTCGATCGTGCAGAGCGTGCGTTCGCCCGCGCGCACCGCCAGCGTGGATTTCGGTTGAACCTGGGTCAGGAACGCCGCGCCGCCCTCGCCGACGATGCCGAGTTCCTTGCCGTTCGCCATGTCCTGCACCGATGCGCCGAACGGCAGCGGCTTGCCGACCGGGTCGGTCAGTGTCAGGTACAGGTTGCTGCCGCGCGCGGCGGAGAACTTCACGAAGCCGATCGCGCCGTCGGTCAGCACCATGCGCTGGATCGGGTTCGACACCTGCACCTCGAGCGGCAGCTTTTCGACGTTGACCGTCGCGTCGTAGACGTTGTACGGCGAGATGCCGTCGAGCACCGTATAACCGCGCGAATCGGTATGCGAGAGCGTGCCGGACAGCGGCACGTCGGGCACGCCGTCGGTCGACACCAGCAACCGCGTGTCGCCCGCGTTGCCGTTCGCGTGCGCCGCGACGCCGTATTGCGTCGCGACAAACGAGCCGTCGACTTCGAGCGACGCGGCCGCATACGCATTGGCGAGCGTCGACGCCTGCGCGGTCAGCTGATACGCCGACGAGCGCTGGCGGTAGCTCGCGTTCGCCGACGCCCGTCCGTCGGTCGCGCCCGCGTTGACCTGGTAGGTGCGGCCATCCGGATCGTCGTAGATATAACCGGCGTTCACGCTCGTGCTGCCGCTGCCCGTCGTCAGGTTCGACGTGACGGTGTGGCGGCCGCCGATCGGCAGCGTCGCGGTAACCGAGACCTGGTTGCCGCTTGCACCGGCGCTCTGCGTGCGGAAGGCCGATACGCTCACGTTCAGGTTGCGCAGCGTGCCGATCGAGAACGCGCGCGTCAGCGTGAGGCCGACGCGCTGCTCGTTCGCACGTTCCCAGTAGGTCGTCTGGTCGTACGAGAAATAGGTCGACGTGTCGCCGAAACGCTTCGACAGCGTCGCCGAGTAGCGTTGCTTGCTGTTGGCGAGGCCGTACGCGGTCGGGTCGCCCGAGAACTGCGCGAAGTTCGTGTATTCGCGCTCGGAGAAGCGATAACCGAAGAAACGCACGTCGGCATCGAGCCCGTCGAAGTGCTTCGAATAGTTGATGCGGTACGAGTTGCCGTTGCGCGTCGCGCCGCTCCACCACAGGCGTGCCCGCGCATGCGTGACGTCGGCCGACAGCGCGCCGAACGCGCCGAAGTCGCGGCCCACGCCGAGTGCGATCGACGTGTAGCCCGACGCGGCGATGAAACCGCCATACGCGGTGACGTCGAACGGCAGGCCGTAGGCGATTTCGCCGAAGCCGAAGAACGGCGTGATGCCGGCGCCGCCAAAGAGCCGCGGCTTGCCGACGGCGGCCTTGTAGCGCAGTTGCCCGGCGCGCGCGAGGAACGGCACGGCGGCCGTCGTCACCTGGAAGCGCTGCACGCTGCCGTCCTCCTCCTCGACTGCGACGTCGAGCGTGCCCTGCACGCTCGTATTGATGTTCTGCAGCGCGAAGGCGCCCGGCGACACGCGCGTCACGTACAACACGCGGCCCGCCTGGGACACGGTCACGGTCGCGTTGGTGCGCGCGACGCCCGAGATCAGCGGCGCATAGCCGCGCAGCGAAGGCGGCAGCATGCGGTCGTCGCTGCGGATCGACGCGCCCGTCAGCGCGAACGTGTCGAAAATGTCGGACGTCAGGTAGTCGTCGCCGAACGTCACCGTCGACTGGATCGACGGCAGCGCGCGAAACGCATAAAGCCGGCTGAAGCGGAACGTGCGGTCCGCGTAGGCCGTATTGCCCACGTTCGATTGCGCCTGGTAGTCGCCGCGAAAGCGCCATGCATCCCAGTTCGCGCCAACCGTCCCGTAGGCCTGGATCGAATTCGTTTGCCCGCCGCCCGTGCCGAAGTTGCGGTTCGTGTTCGCGATCACGCGATAGTCGAGCATCGCGCCGGGAATCCCTTCCGACCAGCGCTCTGGCGGCAGGTAGGTCGTATCGCTGAACTCGAGCGCAGCCTGCGGAATCGTGATCTTGAGCCGCCCGTCGCTTTTCAGGTAGCGCACGGTCGCCCCCTCGATCGCGCCGAGATCGACGCAACGTCCGCCCTGGAAGCGCGGCAGGTCCTTCGCGAGCGACGGCTTCAGCCCGAACTGCGCGACGAGTTCCGGGCGCAGGCACGGTTTGCCCGCTCCCGACGCGTCGACGGCGATGAACTCGATCGCCTGCAGCCCGTAGAACAGGTCGTTGACCTGTACGTCGAGCATGTACTCGCCGGGCAGCGTGAAGTCCGCCTGCGAGAACTGCGACAGATCGACGTTGTTCGAGCCGTCGATGTTCAGGAACGACGAATTGAATTCCGTCGCATGGCTCTGGCTGCCGACAACCAGCACGGAGACGCAAAGGAAGGAATGTCTGATTCGCACGCGGCGCTACCGGAAGTCCAACGAAGGGGGAAATGAGGAAAAACGAACGAGGAAGGGTGCGCGCACCCTTCCCCGGTACGGCGGCTTACTGGTAGCGGACGGTGAAGTTCGCCACGCCTTCGGCGGTACCCGGCGTCACGCCGGCTGCGGTCGCTTCGTACATGGCCGCGAAGCGTGCGACGTTCGTGCCGTTTTGCAGCACGGTCGGTGCCTTCTGCTCGGCGCCGTTGTCGAGGTATTCACCCGACGCTGCCTGCAGGCGGATGCCGACGTTGGTTGCCGAACCGATCGTCGCGAGCAGCTTCGGCTGGCCCGCGCTCGACGTGCCCGTGAACGTGAAGTACGCGTTCTGCGCGACGCTCGTGTCGCAGTCGGTCAGCTTGATGTCGAAGTTGGTCGGCGTGGACTTGTCGCCAGCCTGCTTGAACACGTTGGTCGGCACCTTGCCGAGGTTCACGGTCTGGTTGACCGAACCCGAATCGATGCCGCATGCGCCCGCGACGATCTCGCCCGTGAAGTTGATCGTGCCGGTGCCCGCTGCGAAGGCCGAGGTCGACAGGGCCGCGAGTGCGACAGCGGTCAGGATGGATTTTTTCATGACGTTTCCCGAAAGGACTGCAAATGGAATAGATGACGTGGCGGATACAAACGGCAGCGCGTGGTGGCTCCCGTCCGTCACGAGGCGGCATTATCGAGATAATCATGAAAGTTTTCTGTAAATCATTGTCAAATGCATCTGACAATGTCCGATTTACCCCTCCAAGTCCTCACTATTTCCTGTCAATTTTCAATCCGGAAATTTTTATCCGCAGTCCTTTTTTATTCACCGGAAGCAATTGAAGATCAAGGATATTTCCGATCGAGAGCCGAAACCACCCCGCCCACCCTTGCCGGCGTTGGCTCCGGCAAATCATCCGCGAAAAGGACAAAACATTGTCCAGAGCCGCCATCGTTGTCCGACGACAACGCCAATATCAAATCATTTTCAACAAACAGGAAATTAACCGGCGATTCAATCAATACAATTTTTTCGCGCAAACGATTGCGACATGAATACAAACGTTTTACCGCGACACTTTGCCGCCCTCATTATTTCCGATATATGGTTAATTCGATCTTCAATTCCGGATTGCAAATCGCATGCATGAGCGGCCGCCGGAACCCGATATCGGAACCTCGTCGCATGGGAGAAAGAAGGCAAAATGACCCGCACACGTTTGCGCGGAATTGCGACACGCGCGGTCGCAAGATGACGGCTGTTCCGCCCTGCCTGTCGATGGGAAAAGATATCGCTGGAACCAGCGGTATGGATCGAGGGAAGCGGCGGCGGCACGTCGATACGTACCGCCGCCGTCATGCCGCCCGACGCGCTGCGGCGTCGGGCGACGGGCACTACGCGGAAGCCGCGGCCTCCGCCGACGCCGGCGACCAGCCGCCGCCGAGCGCGCGATACAGCGCGATCGCATTCGCGAGCCTGAGCTGCTTGAGCCGGATCAGTTCCTGCCCCGACTCGTACGTACTGCGCTGCGCGTCGAGGAGTTCGAGATACGTCGCGACGCCGCCCGCGTAGCGGCGTTCCGCGAGCTTCAGCCGCGCGCCGTCGGCCGCATACACGTCCTGCTGAGCGGCAAGCTGGCGATCGATCCAGTCGCGCGCGGCGAATGCGTCGGCCACTTCGCGGAACGCGGTTTGCACCGTCTTCTCGTAATCGGCAACCGCGATGTGCTTGCGCGCGTTCGCGACGTCGAGGTTCGCGCGGTTGCGTCCGCCCGCGAAGATCGGCAACGTGATGCGCGGCGCGAACGTCCATACGCTGGTGCCGCCGGCAAACAGGCTCGAGAACGCATCGCTGACCGAGCCGTAGTCGCTCGTCAGCGTGATGCGCGGAAAGAACGCCGCGCGCGCGGCGCCGATCTGCGCGTTGGCGGCCTTGAGCCGCGCTTCCGCCTGCCGGATGTCCGGCCGCCGTTCGAGCAGCGCACTCGGTGCGCCGGGCGCCACGGGCGCGATCGACAGCGTGTCGAGCGCGGTCGTGTCGCCCGGCACGTTGCGCGCGAAGTCGCCCGCGAGCAACTGCAGCGCCCGCACCGACTGCGCATGCTCGCGCTGCAGCGCGGCCTGCGATGCGCGCGCGGATGCCACCAGCATCTCGGCCGAGCGCAGCTCGATCGCGTCGCTCGTGCCGGCCGCATAACGACGCTGCGTGAGCGCGGCCATGCGTTCGCGCGCGTCCAGCGTGCGCTGCGCGAGCGCGAGCTGCTCGTGCAGCGAGCGCTCCGACACGTACGCCCCCGCCACGTCGGCGATCACGCCGATGCGCACCGTGCGTTGCGCGTCGGCCGTCGCGAAATACTCGGCGAGCGCCGCGTCGGACAGGCTGCGCACGCGGCCGAACAGGTCGAGCTCGTATGCGCTGACGCCGACGCCCGCACGATACAGCCCGCTGATCGCGCTTTCGCGCACGACCGGGTCGTACTGGCGCGCACGCTCATAACCCAGATTCGCATCGACCGACGGCATCAGGTCCGCGCGCTGCACGCCGTACAGTGCGCGCGCTTCCTCGAGCCGGCCGGCGGCGACCCGCAGGTCGCGGTTGTTCGCGAGCGCCGCGTCGATCCACGCCTGCAGCGCGGCATCGGTGAAGTACGCGCGCCAGTCGTCGAGCAGCGCGGCATCGGCGGGCGATGCCGCGGCCGACGTGGGCGCGGCTTCGCCGTCGACCGGCGCATAGGTCGCCGGCACGGGCGCCGCCGGCCGCTCGTAACGCGGTGCGAGCGTGCAGCCGGCCAGCGCGAGCGCGGCGGCCAGCGCAACCTGAACCCGCAGCGCTGCCTGTGCATTCAGCGCAAACATCATTGAGAACCCTCCATCGCCGCCGGCTGCGCTCCGCCGCGCCGGCGCGGGCCGACGTCGAACAGGCGGCCGACGATCACGAAAAACAGCGGAACGAGGAACACCGCGAGCACGGTCGCCGTGATCACGCCGCCGAGCACGCCGGTGCCGATCGCCATCTGCGCGCCGGACGCGGCGCCCGACGCGAACGCGAGCGGCAGCACGCCCACGCCGAACGCGAGCGACGTCATCACGATCGGCCGCAGCCGCAGGCGCGCGGCCTCGAGCGCGGCGTCGACGAGCGACATGCGCTGCGCGACCAGGTCCTTCGCGACTTCGACGATCAGGATCGCGTTCTTCGCGGACAATCCGATCGTCGCGATCAGCCCCACCTTGAAGTAGATGTCGTTCGGCATCATCCGCAGCGTGACGCCGAGCACCGCGCCGATCACGCCGAGCGGCACGACCAGCATCACCGCGAACGGAATCGACCAGCTCTCGTAGAGCGCCGCGAGCGCGAGGAACACGACGAGCACCGACAGCGCGAACAGCATCGGCGCCTGCGCGCCCGACAGCCGTTCCTCGAACGATTGCCCCGACCACGCATGGCCGGTTCCGGCCGGCAGCTTCGCCGCGAGTTGCTCGATCGCGGCCATCGCCTCGCCGCTGCTGTGGCCCTGCGCGGCCGAGCCGTTGATCGTGAACGACGGAAAGCCGTTGTAGCGCGTGAGCTGCGGCGGCCCGAGCGTCCAGTGCAGTGTCGTGAACGCCGCGAGCGGCACCATCTCGCCATGCGAGTTGCGCACGCGCAGCTTCTTCACGTCGTCCGGATCGAGCCGGTGCAGCCCGTCGGCCTGCACGATCACGCGCCGCACCTGCGTGCCGTGCATGAAATCGCCGATATAGTCGGAGCCGAACATCACCGCGAGCGTCGTGTTGATCTCATCCATGGACACGCCGAGCGCGGACGCCTTCGCGCGATCGATGTCGAGCTTCAGCTGCGGCGCGTCCTGCGTGCCGGCGAACATCAGGTCGGTCAACGCGGGATCCTTGCGGCCCGCCTCGAGCAGCTGCTCGCGCGCGGCGCTGAACGTCGCGTAGTCGAGCCCGCCGCGGTTCTGCAGCCGGAAGTCGAAACCGCTCGACGAACCGAGATCGGGCAGCGCCGGCGAGTTCATCGCGAACACCGTCGTGTTCGGCGTGCCCGCGAAGCGCTCGTTGATGCGCGCGACGATCGCCTGCACGTGCGCGTCCGCGGCCTTGCGCTCCTTCCAGTTCTTCAGCGTGACGAAGATCATCCCGCCGTTCGGCCCTTCGCCGTACAGGTTGAAACCGCCGAGCGCATACGTATAGGCGGTCGGCTCGTCACGGCGGATGGCCGACTCGACTTCCCGCACGCTCTGCATCGTTTCCGCGAGCGGCGTGCCTTGCGGCCGGATCACCATCACCATGAAGTTGCCCTGGTCCTCGTCCGGCAGGAACGCGGTCGGCAGTTGCGTGAGCATCAGCCCCGCGGCCGCGGTCAGCGCGCCGTACACGACGAGCCAGCGCACCGGCTTCTTCAGCATCTTGCCCACGCGTGTCGCGTAGCGCTGCGTCGAACGCGCGACGAAGCGGTTGAACCAGCCGAAGAAGCCGCGCTTCTCGTGATGTTCGCCGGACACGGGCTTGAGCAGCGTCGCGCACAGCGCGGGCGTGAGCGACAGCGCGAGGAAGGCCGAGAAACCGATCGACACCGCGAGCGACAGCGCGAACTGCCGGTAGATGTTGCCCACCGCGCCGCCGAAGAACGCCATCGGCACGAACACCGACGTCAGCACCACGGTGATCCCGACGATCGCGCCGCTGATCTGCTTCATCGCCTTGACGGTCGCGTCGTACGGCCCGAGCCCCTCCTCGACCATCAGCCGCTCGACGTTCTCGACCACGACGATCGCGTCGTCGACGAGGATGCCGATCGCGAGCACCATCCCGAACATCGTCAGCACGTTGATCGAGAAACCGGCCGCATACATCACGCCGAACGTGCCCGCGAGCGCGACCGGCACGACGAGCGTCGGGATCAGCGTCGCGCGCAGGTTCTGCATGAACAGGAACATCACGAGGAACACGAGCACGCCGGCCTCGATCAGCGTCGTGACGACCTTGTTCATCGACACGCGCACGAACGACGACGTCTCGTACGGGATCTGGTACTTCACGCCCGGCGGGAAATACGCGGACAGCTCGTCCATCGTCGCGCGCACGCGTTTCTCGGTGGATACCGCGTTCGAGCCCGGCGCGAGCTTGATGCCCATCCCGGTCGCGACCTTGCCGTTCACGTACGACGGGTAGTTGTAGTCGTTGCCGCCGAACTCGACGCGCGCGACGTCGCGCAGATACAGCGCGGAGCCGTCGGCCTGCGTGCGCAGCGCGATCGCGCCGAACTCGGCCGGCGTCTTCAGCGGCGCATCGGCGAACACGGTCGCCGCGATCGGTGCGCTGGCCGGCACCGCGGCGCGGCCGATGTCGCCGATCGTCACGCGTGCGTTGTGTGCGCGCACCGCCGACGCGATATCCGACGCGGTGAGGCCGTGCCCGGCCATCTTCACCGGGTCGGGCCAGATCCGCATCGCATATTCCGCGCCCCAGAACTGCACCCGGCCGACGCCGTCGACACGGCGCAGCGCCTGCACGACGTTCGCCGATGCATATTCGCCGAGCTGCACGTCGGTCATCCGCCCGTCGTCGGATGTCAGCGACACCACGAGCTGGATGTTGTCGGCGGCCTTCTCGACCTGGATGCCGTCGCGCCGCACCGGTTCCGGCAGCCGCGCATCGACCGTCTTCAGCCGGTTCTGCACTTCGACGGCCGCGAGATCGGCGTTGACGCCCTGCTTGAACGTCAGGTACAGCGACGCCGCGCCGGCGCTGCTCGTCGCGGACGTATACATCAGCCCCGGCGCGCCGTTCATTTCGCGCTCGATCAGCGCGGTCACCGATTCCTCGACGACCTGCGCGGATGCACCCGGGTACGTCGCATAGATGCTGACGACGGGCGGCGCGATGTCCGGGTACTGCGCAACGGGCAGCGAGCGGATCGCGAACGCGCCGCCCAGCATGATGAAGATTGCGATCACCCACGCGAAGACGGGGCGATCGATGAAGAAACGTGCCATGGTGGTGTGGTGTTAACCGGTCAGGTTTGACGGGCGGCCGCCTGCGAAGCGGCCGCTGCCGGCGCCGCTTTCGACGGAGGCACCTTCTCGACGGGCTTGACGGCCGTATCGGGCGCGAACTGCGCGGCATCGTCGACGATCACGCGCTCGCCGCCCGCGAGGCCGCGCGTGATGCGCCAGTCGCGGCCGCTCATCTGGTCGGCCGTGACCTCGACGTCCTTGACCTTGCCGTTCGTGCCGACCACGCGCACCGACGTGCGGTCGGCCGTGCGCAGCAGCGCATCGCGCGGCACGAGGATCGCCCGCTGGTCGACCGCCGTGTCGAGCGCGATCCGCACATACGCGCCCGGCAGCAGTTCGCGCTCCGGATTCGGGAACAGCGCGCGCATCGCGACGGTGTCGGTGGTCGGATCGACCGCGAGATCGCTGAACAGCAGCTTGCCCTTCAGCGGATACGCGGTACCGTCGGCGCGCAGCAGCGTCACCGTGATGTCGTGCTGCGCGATGCCCGTCGCGCGCCCGCTCTTCACCGCCCGGCGCAACGCGTCGACGTCGGCGGCGGGCTGCGAGAAGTTCACGTAGATCGGGTCGAGCTGCTCGACGGTCGTGAGCGGCGTCGCCTGGTCCTGGCCGACGAGCGCGCCTTCGGTCACGAGCGCGCGCCGTGCGCGGCCCGCGATCGGCGCGGTGACCGTTGCATAGTCGAGCTGCAGCTGCGCCCGTGCGAGTTCCGCCTTCGCGGACGCAACGTCGGCCTTCGCCTGCGTGTCGCCGGCAACGGCCTCGGTGTGGTCGCGCTCGCTCACCGCGCGATCGCGCACGAGATCGTCGTAACGGCGGCGCTTGTCGCTCGCCGCGAGCGCGGCGGCCTGCGCCTTCGCGAGCGCCCCCTGCGCGGCGTCGCGCGCGGCCTTCAGCGGCGCGGGATCGATGCGGAACAGCACCGCGCCCTGCTTCACTTCCTGGCCTTCCTCGTAGGTGCGTGCGGTCACGATGCCCGCGACCCGCGCACGCACTTCCGCCTGCCGGTATGCATCGAGCCGGCCCGGCAATTCGACGGTCATCGGCACGGCCGTCGGGCGCACCGTCACGACGGTGGCCTGTTTCGCGGCCTCCGGCGCGGTGTCCTTGTCGCCCTTTCCACATCCGGCCAGGGCCAGCACGGCCGCCAGCGCGAACGGCGCCAGCCGGTGGCGCAACAGGGAGCGATTGTTATTCATATGTGACCTCGGATCGTTCGCCGCCGATACAATGCGGCGGCTCAGGGTGGCCGATTATAATCAGTCACGATTGATTAAATACACGCCGCTTCAATCTGACCGGCACACTGTCTCAATAAAACGACAGCGAACTGTAAGGAATTTCAGGACATGGCCCGCAAGACCCGCGAAGAATCGCTCGCCATCAAGCACCGGATCCTCGACGCCGCCGAACTCGTGCTGCTCGAGAAAGGCGTCGCGCAAACCGCGATGGCGGATCTCGCCGAGGCCGCCGGGATGTCGCGCGGCGCCGTCTACGGCCACTACCGCAACAAGATGGAAGTGTGTCTCGCGATGTGCGACCGCGCGTTCGCACGCACGTCGGAAGGCTTCGACGCGGGCGACGGGCTGCCGCCGCTCGCCACGCTGCGGCGCGCCGCTTCGCACTACCTGCAGGAATGCGGCGAACCGGGCCCGATGCAGCGCGTGCTCGTGATCCTCTATACGAAGTGCGAGCAGAGCGAGGAAAACGGCGCGCTGCAGCGGCGCCGCATGCTGCTCGAATTGCAGATGCTGCGGATCACGAAGGCGCTGCTGCGCCGCGCGATCGCGGCCGGTGAACTCGCCGCCGATCTCGACGTGCATCTGGCCGCCGTCTATCTCGTGTCGCTGCTCGAAGGCGTGTTCGCGTCGATGATCTGGACCAACCGGCTGCGCGGCAACCTGTGGAACGACGCCGAGGCCATGCTCGACGCCGGCTTCGACACCGTGCGCACGTCCGATGCGTTGCGCGGCCGCACGCACAAATTGCCGGACTGACGAAATTTGTCGTAATAAATGCTGATTTAACCCGATTTACCGCACTGCGAAACGAATGAGCTGACCCCCTTTAAAATTTTTAACGTTTTGCGGAACACCGGTAGACTGGCGCTGTCATCTTTCTTTAGCGTCTTCGTGATAACCGGGTTCGACCCGGTATGCACGCCGCCGTTCGAAGCGGGCACCGCCCCGCGCGTTGGGTCGAACGGAAACGACACAGGCCCCTGGCGGGGCCTGTTTTGTTGCACGCCCGCCGCCCGCCCCCGTCGCTGCCCGACGGATGTGCCGCCGGCGGCCCCTGCCCACACCCCTTTTGAACCGCTTTCCTGGATGTGGACACCATGGTCAAGTCTGCCGCTACCCCTGATGCTTTCGCGCCCGGCCGCGCGCAGCGCGTCGTGCGCGCGCTCGTGCCGGCCGCCGTGCTCGGCGCCCTCGCCGCACTCGGCCTCGCCGCGCTGCCGGCCGTGTCGCAACTGCCGGGCGCCGTCGACTCGGGCACGGCCGCGCTGCCGCAGCGCGTGCTGTCCGACACGCCGTTTCCCACCGCGCAGCATTTCGTGACGAGCGAGCTCGCCCGCACGATCGGCGAGCGCAACGAGCACGTCGATCGCAACACCGATCGCAGCCTGCAGCCCGGCCTGTTCGCGCCGCTCAGCGCGCATCGCAACGACATGCTCGGCTATGCCAGCCTGTTCCAGCTTGCTCCGCCCGAACACCAGCAAGGGATGCGCGCGGGCGACATCGAGCTCACGCTGTCCGATACGCTGAACCGTCTCGACGTGCCGCCCGAAGTGCGCATCGAGCTCGGCGATCTCGTCAGCGGCAAGGTCGCGATGCGCGCGAGCGCGCAGCGCGGCGACTACTACCGCGTCGCGTTCGATACGAACGACGGCACGCCGCGCCTCACGGCGCTCGAACTGCGCGTCGCCGGCCGCACGTTCGGCGCGATCTGGTTCCGCGCGCCGGGCGCCGAACACGGCGCGTACTACGCGCTCGACGGCTCGCCGCTCGAAGCCGCGGCGTTCACGATGCCGGTCAAGTGGACGCGCATCAGTTCGTTCTTCGGCGAGCGCATCCATCCGCTGTCGCAGGCGATGGCGTTCCACACGGGCGTCGATCTCGCCGCGCCGAGCGGCACGCCGGTCGACGCGGCGGCCGACGGCGTCGTGTCGTTCGTCGGCACCGATCCGGGCGGCTACGGCCGCTATGTGATCGTCGATCATGCGGACGGCTATTCGACGTACTACGCGCACCTTTCCGCATACGCTCGCGGGCTGAAGGTCGGCGAAACGGTGAAGCAGGGTCAGCGTATCGGCTCGGTCGGGATGACGGGCGCGGCCACCGGCCCGCACCTGCATTTCGAGGTGCGGGTCGCGAACGATCCGGTCGATCCGCTCGTCACGCTCGCGAACGCGCAGACGGGGCTGTCCGACATGCAGCTCACCGCATTCCGCCAGGAAGCCGCGCAATGGCGCTTCCGCCTCGCGTCGATCAACAAGACGCCGTTCGCGTTCGCGCAGAACGACGGGCCGCTGTGGGGGGATTTTGCGACTGGTCCGTCGACGTTGCGGGCGGTTTTCGATACGCACTACGCGGCGGAACGAAGCTGACGCGCTGAAGCGCCCGACCACCGCAGCAACATCACGCGCGTCGCCGGTCGCATAGCGGCGACGCAGCCCGCTGCGGATGGTCGCGGACCATTCATCTTCATCACCGAGAACGCGCGCACGCATCGCACCCGGCTCGCGCGCCCACCGTTACCGCGCAGGTTCCGTGTACTCGGCCGTCGTCTGCGACGCACGCCGCTCCCGCGCCCCCCGCGACAACAACCACCGCGCCGCGCCGTCGAGCGACGTACACAGCACCAGATAGATCACCGCGACGAACAGAAAGATCGGCGCCGGATACACCATCAGCCGGTTGTTCACCTGCGTCGCGACGAACGACAGCTCCGGCACGCCGACGATATACGCGAGCGACGTGTCCTTCACGAGCGCGACCCACTGGTTGACGAACGACGGCGTCATGATCCGGATCGCCTGCGGCAGCAGCACGTGGCGCACCGTCTGCCAGCGTGTGAGCCCGAGCGACAGCCCGGCCTGCCATTGGCCGTCGCCCGCCGCGACGATCCCCGCGTGCACCGCATGCGCGAGATACGCGCCGCCGATCAGCGCCAGCGCGCACACGACCGTCGCGAGCCCCGGCACGTCCATGTGCAGCAGCACGGGCATCAGGAAGTAGGTCCAGAAAATCAGCATCAGCACCGGAATCGCGCGGAAGAAGCCGATGAACGCGAGCAGCAGCACGCGCGCCGGGCCGCGCGCGAGCGCCATGCCAACGCCGAGCGCGATGCCGAGTACGGCCGATGCCGCGGCCGACGCGATCGCGAGCAGCAGCGACAGCGCGGCACCGCCGAGCGGCCCTTCCGGGAACGCGCCGACCAACAGGTACGGCAGATTCGAAAGCAGCAGCGAGAAATCCATCGTCAGCGCCCCGCTCCCAGCCGGTCGCGCCATTGCGTCGCCGCATACGCACCCGCTTCGATCACGGCCACCGCCGCGACGTACAGCAACGTCGCGACGCCAAACGCAGCGAACGTCTTGAACGTTTCGGTCTCGACCTGCCGCGACGCATACGACAGCTCGGCCACGCCGATCGCCATCGCGAGCGACGAATTCTTCACGAGATTCATGTACTGGCCGAACAGCGGCGGCAACGCGATGCGCACGGCCTGCGGCAGCACCACGTAGCGCAGCGACTGCATCGGCGTGAGGCCGAGCGCGGCGGCTGCATCGTGTTGCGCGCGCCGCACGCCGCGCAGGCCGGCTTCGCATTCCTCGGCGACGAACGCAGCCGTATACGCGCTCAACCCGACCCAGCCCGCGACGAATTCGAACGACGGCCACACGAGCGCGAATGGGCCCACGCTCACCGCATGGCGCGAATTGAGCCATGCGATCCACGTGTCGGGCAGCAGCGACGCGACACCGAAATACCAGAACAGCAGCTGCACGAGCAGCGGCGTGTTGCGGAACGCGACGACGTATGCGGCGGCGAGCGCGCGCGGCGCCCTGCCGCGTGCATGCCGCATCACCGCGAGCAGCAGCCCGCCGGCGGTCGCGGCGACGGCCGACGCGGCCGCGAGACCGAGCGTCAGCAGGAAGCCCTGCCAGAGCCAGGACAGATATTTGGGAGCCAACCCGAGCATGCTGGGAAGCGCGCACGACGCGCGCGGTCGGATGAAAGCGAAAAGCGCCGCGCGGCCGGTGTTCCGGCCGATCGCGGCGCGCGAGCGGGAGCGGTCAGGTCTTGTCGCCGATCCGGAAGATGCGCGTGAGCGGCGTCTTCGTCGTCGGCCCGAACCATGCGTCGTAGATCTGCACGGCGCGGCCGTTCGCCTCGAGCCCCTTCAGCGTGTCGTTGACGAAGCCGAGCAGGCGCGTCTCGCCTTTCGGCACGCCGACGCCCATGTAGTCGTTCGAGATCGTGAACGCCGGAATCTCGTAGTTCTGCTTGTCCGGCACGTTCGCGAGCAGGCCGATCAGCTTCGGGCCGTCCTGCGTGATCGCCTGCACGTTGCCGGCGCGCAGCGCGGCGAACGCGAACGGCGTGTCGTCGTACGCGACGATCGTTGCCTTCGGGAATTTCTCGCGCAGCGTGATTTCGTTGGTCGTGCCCTTGTCGGCGCCGACGCGCAGCCCGTTCAACTGGTCGGCCGATTTCAGCACGCCCTTCTTCGCGAGAAACTGCTGGCCCGACGAGAAATACGGGATGCTGAAGTCGACCTGCTTCGCGCGCTCGTCGGTGATCGTGAAGTTCGCGAGCACGAGATCGACCTTGCCGGACGTCAGGAACGGAATGCGGTTCGCGGGGTTGGTCGGCTGGAGCTGCAGCTTCACGCCGAGCTTGTCGGCGAGCGCTTTCGCATAGTCGACGTCGAGGCCGACGATGTGATTGCTTTTGCCGTCGACATAGCCGAACGGCGGGTTGCTGTCGAACGTCGCGACGCGCAGCACGCCGGCCTTCTTGATATCGTCGAGACGGTCCGCATGCGCGACGGTGCCTGCGGTAATGAGCGCAGCCCCGACGAGCCACGTAGCGAGAGTGTGGAATTTCATGAGCACGACCTGATTTGTTATGAAGGCCGCCGCGGATCGCGCGGCGGCCCGGTTCGAAGAACATCGCGACGGAGTGTGTCGTCGCGAAGCCGCTAACGTATCAGCGCGTGCGGCGAATCCGAACCAACAAATGGTGCTTTGCTCAGCGGGTTTCGTGATGAGGCGCGGCACGCGGCGTGAGATGCGGCACGCAAAAAAAGACGCCCGCTGCAGGCAGCGGGCGCGAATCCCAGTCAAGGAGGTGTCACACGAACTACGGGCCCAGATTAAGGAATTCGCGTGCGATGGACAACGAATCGATTCCCATATCGATATGACGTGGCACGCTCACGCCGGCACTTCCCGCGTCGAGCAATGGATGCCGCCGCCGCCCGACGCGATGCCGAGGATGTCGACCTGCACGATCGCCCGGTTCCCCGCATACGGCCGGATCGCGGCGACCGCGGCCGCGTCGGCCGCCGCGTCGTTGAACTTCGGCATGACGATCGCACCGTTGCACGTATAGAAGTTGATGTAGCCGGCCGCGAAGTGCGACATCTGCCGCTCGTTCAGCGTCGTGCCTGCCGACGTGCCGTAGCTGACCGGCGGCACGAGCTCGACGATCTTCAGCGGCCGGCCGTTCGCATCGGTCTGGCCGGCCAGGCGCTGCCGGTGCGCGTCCGTCAACGCGCGTTCGCCGGTCGAATTCGACGCGTCGTAGCAGCATGCGACCACGCCGGGCGCGAGAAAGCGCGCGTAAAAATCGACGTGACCGTTCGTGATGTCGCTTTCGCCGGCCGGCGTCGACGCACCGCCCGCGCCACCGACGCCGCTGCCGCGCGGAAACGTCGCGGTGCCCGGCAGCCAGATGATCTTCCGCACGCCGAGCGTGCGCTGCAGTTCGGCCAGCACGGTATCCCGGGCCGTCGGCAGCAGCGTCGCATTGGCGATCGCGCCGTTCGGGATGTCGAACAGATGCGGATTGCGGTTCACGTGCAGCACGGACGATTCGGTGAGGATCGCCGTCCCGTCGCCGTCGAATTCGATCGCGCCGCCTTCGAGCGTCAACGTGCTGCGGACCAGGTTCACGCCGTTGGTCTGCGCCATCCAGCCCGCCACCTTGCTGTCCTGGCTGAACGGCTGGAAGAACTTGCCCGCTTTCGACCGGTTGCTCGCGGCCAGGATCGCCGGCGGAATCGTCCCCGCACCCTGGCCGGCGCCGTCGGTATTCGCGTTACCCCAGCCGTTGAAATTGAAGCCGATCGCGTTCAGCGCATTGCCGTTCGCCGTGTCCCGGACGAACACGCAACCCGTGTCGCGCACCCAGAAATCGTTGAAGCCGTCGGCGAGCGGCACGAGGGTGATCCCGCCCGTGCCCGCGGCACGCGCCGCATAGCGCCCATGCAGGTCGGGATTCGCCACGCTTGCGTTCGCGAGCAGCACGCGGGCCGCGTCGAGGTCGGCAGGCAGCACCAGCATGTTGACCGGTTCGGTTGCGCCGATCGCCTTCGCGACGTCCATCAGGTCGGCCCGTACCCGGTCGATGCCGGCATCCGTGCTCTGCTGCGTCACTGGCGCCCAGATACCATCCACGCCGGACGCGAAAGTCATGTAGGTCAACGCGTGCGGCGCCTCTTCGGCCGGCAGCCGGTACACGGCCTGCCGTGCCGACGGTGTCGGGCGCGACGTGCGTCCCGGGTCGGACGCACCGCCGCCGTCGCCGCCACCGCATGCGGCCAGGCTGCCCAGCAGCGGCATGCCGAGTCAGGCCGCCGAACAGCGGATGAATCCGCGTCGGCCGGCATCCGGCATCTGCGACGCGTGCGGGTTCGTGCTCGCGTTGTTTCCTTTCTTCGTCATGTATTTCAACTCCGTTGCGCGGCCGGCACGCATGCGTGCGCGCTGGCTTCCGTCCCGAAGGACGGATTCCGCGTTGTTTTCAGTAGTCCGGAAAGACTGGGAAATTGAAGCCGCTCGTGGGCCGGTCACGCGGACCGGCCCGCGGCCGCGCTCACGCCGGCTGCTGCTGCGTGGTGCAGTGGATGCCGCCGCCGCCCGCGGCGATGCCGTCGATGTTCAGCTGGATGACCTCGCGGCCGGGGAACAGGTCGACGAGCGTGTCGCGCGTATTGCGGTCGGCACGGCTGTCGCCGAATTGCGGCGCGATCACCGCGCGATTGCACACGTAGAAGTTGATGTAGCCGGCCGCGAACTCCGCGTTCTCGTAGGCGTGCCGGACGGTCTTCGGCCCCGGCAGCACGACGACCTTCAACGGGCGCCCCTTCGCATCGGTGGATTTCCGCAGGATCTCCAGATGCTGCCGCGTCACCGCGTGGTCGTACGACGAAGGGTCCGTGTCGAGCCCCGCCACCACGACGCCCGGGCTCGTGAAGCGCGCGTAGAAATCGGTATGCCCGTCGGTGATGTCCTTGCCGGCGATGCCCGGCAACCAGATGATCTTCTTCAACCCCAGCAACCGGCTCAGCTCCGCTTCGCACTGCGCCTGGCTGACGCCCGGATTGCGGTTCGCATTCAGCACGCAACTGCGCGTGATGATCGCCGTGCCCTCGCCGTCCACCTCGATGCCGCCGCCTTCCAGCACGAGCTTCGTGTCGACCAGCCGCGCGCCGGCGCGTTCGGCCACGAACGGTGCGACTTCCGCGTCCTGGTCGTGTTCCTGCTTGTTGCCCCAGCCGTTGAAATTGAAGCTCACGCCGCCGAGCTGGCCCGACGCGTTCTTCACGAACACCGGCCCCGTATCGCGCATCCACAGATCGTCGACCGGGTGCTGGACCAGCTCGACCGACGAGCCGCACAGCCGCGATGCGACCGCGTAGTCTTCCTCCCGCACCAGCATCTTCAGCGGCTCGTGCGCGGCGATCGCCTTCGCAACGGCCGCGAGATTCTCGCGCACCACCGGCAGCAGCCGCGCGCCCCAGATGTCCGCGCTCGGGCCGAACGCCATCCAGGTCGCCGTGTGCGGCGCGCCCTCGTCCGGCATGTGCCAGGCGGCGCCCTGCTGCGCGTGCGCGGCGCGGCCGAACAACCCGCCCATCGCGCCGGCAGCCAGCGCCGCGCCCGAGACGGACAGGCCGCGTTTCAACAGTTGACGTCGTGTAGTCATGGCATTCCTCTTTCGCTTGCCGGTTACTTCGATTGTTTCAGGGCGGGCCGTCACGGTCGCGCCGTCTTGAAGCCGAGCCAGGTCCGGCCTTCGAGACGCATCGCGGCCGGCGATTCGGCGATCGGCGTGAACAGCGTACGCCGCGTCGATTCGTCCGGATAGACGCCCGGATCGCGCACCAGCGCCGGATCCATCAGCTTCAGCGCGCCCTGGTTCGCATTCGCGTAGCGCGTCGAGTTCGAGATCTTCGCGATCACGTCCGGACGCAGGATGTAGTTGATGAACGCATGCGCGTTGTCCGGATGTTTCGCGGATGCCGGAATGACCATCGCATCGAACCACATCAGGGTGCCGATCCGCGGAATGTCGTACACGACGTCGCGCTTCGGATCGCGCGCCTTCGCCTTCTGCGCGGCCAGGTTGATCGCGCCGGAAAAACCGACCGTCACGCACAGCTCGCCGTCGATCAGCTCGTTGGCGTCGGACGAACCCACGAACTCGCGGATGAATGGCCGGATCTTCATCAGCATCGCCTGGGCGGCCGCGTAGTCCTGCGCGGACGGATGCATCGGATCGCGGCCGACATAACGCAGCGCCAGCGGCAGCACGGTGCTCGCGGAGTCCTGCAGGCCCAGGCCGCACTTCGCGGCGACGCGCGACGCGATCTCCGGCTTGAACAGCAGGTCGAGGCTGTCGGCCGGCATGTCCTTGCCGAGGATCGCGCGCACCTTCGCGCGGTCGTAGCCGACGCCCACGGTACCCCACATGTACGGCACGCCGTACTGGTTGCCGGGATCGGACTGCGCCATCTGCTTCAGCAGCGACGGATCGAGATACTTCAGGTTCGGCAGCCGGTTCCTGTCGAGCTTGCGAAACACACCCGCCTGGATCTGCCGGGCCATGAAGTCGTTGGTCGGCCACACGAGGTCGTAACCGCTGTTGCCCGTCAGCAGCTTCGACTGCAGCGTCTCGTCGCTGTCGTACGCGTCGTAGCGCACCTTGATGCCGGTTTCCTTCTCGAAGCCGGCCAGCGTATCCGGCGCGAAGTAATTGCTCCAGTTATAGAGGTTCAGCACTTTCTCTTCGTCGGCGCGCGCCGTTCCCGCCAGCACGCACAGCGCGAGGCCCGGCGCAGCGACACGCAACCATCCTTGCCGTCTCATTGCGCCTCCCTCATCGATAGCAGGACGATACGCCGTCGCTGGTCAGCAACGTACGGTACATCTCCGGGCGGCGATCGCGGAAGAAGCCCCACGACTGCCGGTCGGCGCGGATCGCGTCGAGATCGAACGTGTGCACGAGCACCGCCTCGTCGGTGCGGTTCGCCTCGGCCAGCTTCTCGCCGGTGTGATCCGCGATGAAGCTCGACCCGTAGAACACGCCGGTGAGGCCCTGCTGCTGCGGATTGCCGTTGCCGAAGCCGGCTTCGCGGCCGATCCGGTTGGCCGCCACCACCGGCACCATGTTGGCGGCCGCGTGGCCCTGCATCGTGCGCTGCCAGTGGCCGGACGAATCGAACGCACTGCTGAACGGCTCCGAGCCGATGATGGTCGGAAAGCACAGGATCTCCGCGCCCATCAGCGCGAGGCAACGCGCCGTCTCCGGATACCACTGGTCCCAGCAGATGCCGATGCCGATCCGGCCGAAGCGTGTATCCCACACCTTGAAGCCGGTATCGCCCGGTGTGAAATAGAACTTCTCCGTATAGCCCGGCCCGTCCGGGATATGCGTCTTGCGATAGACGCCGAGCACGCGCCCGTCCGCGTCCGCCACGGCGATCGAGTTGTACGCGGCATTGCCCGCGCGCTCGAAGAAGCCGATCGGCAGCACGACGCCGAGTTCGCCGGCCAGCGCCGCGAACCGGGCGATCTGCGCGTTGCCTTCGAACGGCTGCGCGAGTTCGAGATGGCGCACGTTCTGGTCGAGGCAGAAGTACGGCATCGCGAACAGCTCCGGGCACAGCACGAGATTCGCGCCCTGCGCGGCGGCCGCGCGGATCAGGCGCTCCGCGGTGGCCATGTTGTCTTCGAGATTCCAGCTGCCCGACGCCATCTGGACGGCGGCGACGGTGATGTGTTTGGACGGCATTGCCTTGTTCCTCGATGAGACCGGAAACCGCTGACGAAAGAACCGTCGCTCAGTGTGCGACGGACGGCTGCTGCTGCGTCGAACAGTGGATGCTGCCGCCGCCGATCGACAGCGTCGGGATCGGCAGCATCTGCACCTTGCGCGTCGGGAACGCCCGGCTGAAAGCGTCGCGTGCGGCCTCGTCCTGCTCGACGCCGAATGCGGTCACGATCACCGCGCCGTTCACCAGAATGTAGTTCGCGTAACAGTCGCAGTAGCGCTCGGAGCCGAAGCGTTCGCTGACGATCGGCGACGGCAGGTCGAGCAGCTCGAAACGGCGCCCCGCCGCATCGGTCGCGAGCTCCAGCGCGCGGCGGTTTTCCCGCATCACGCGGAAATAGTCGCCCTGCTCCGGCAGCGCGGTCTGGCACAGCATCCGGCCGGGCGCGATGAACGACGCGATGCCGTCCACGTGCCCGTTCGTCTCCACTTCGTCGGGGTTGCCCGGCAGCCACACGATCTTCTCGACGCCCAGCATGCGGCGCAATTCCGCCTCGATCTCCGCGCGGCTCAGGTGCGGATTGCGGTTGGGATGCAGCAGGCAGCTCTCGGTCGTGACCAGCGTGCCCTGCCCGTCGACGTAGAACGAGCCGCCCTCCAGCACCATGTGCGAATTGAAGATCTCGGCGCCGGCCGCGCGCGCGATGTCCTGTCCGGCCTGCTGGCAGCCGTCGTACGGCTGGTACTTCTCGCCCCAGCAGTTGAAGCGGAACACGGCCGCGCCCAGCCCGCGCCGTTCGCTCACGAGGAAGATCGGCCCGCAATCGCGCAGCCAGTTGTCCTCGGCCGCGACCGGCAGCACGTCGACGCTCGGGCCCACCAGTTCACGCGCGGCGTCGGCCTGGCTGTGGTGCACCGCGACCACGCAGCGCTGATAGCGCGCGATCGTACGCGCGACCAGCGCGAATTCGCGGCAGACCTGCGCGTAATGCGTCCCCCACAGGTCCTCGCGATTGTCGAGCACCGGCCATCCGAGCCACGTCGCGTGCATGGATTCCCATTCGGCTGGCATCCGGTAACCGCGCTGGCGAGCATCAAAGCGACCCATCGATCCGACTCCGTTGTGATTGATGAGCGATTTTCCGTCAGGTTAAACTTGATGAATATTGATATTTTTTGGCCGAATCAATCAATTCACTTCATATCTCGATGCAACGCGTTCCGTCCCTGAAACTACTGACCGGCTTCGAAGCCGCGGCCCGGCTGGGCAATTTCTCGCGCGCGGCCGACGAGCTGCACCTATCGCAGTCGGCGATCAGCCATCAGATCCAGCAACTCGAAGCGCAGCTCGGGCAACCGCTGTTCCGCCGGCGCGGCCGCGGCGTCGAGCTGACCATCGCCGGCGAGGTCCTGCAGCGCAGCGTCCAGCGCGCGATGGACACGTTGCGCGGCGGGCTCGACCGCATCGCGACCTACCTGAACCCGGGGCTCGTCGTGCTGGTGTGTCCGGCGCCGTTGCTGCACGGCTGGCTGCAGCCGCGCCTCGAGCAGTTGCAGCAGGCGCTGCCGGACCTGTGCCCGCTGCTGTCGACCGACGAAACCGCGCGCTACGTCGACGAGATCGACGTCGACATGACGATCGGCACGCGGCCGATGCTGCAGCCGGGCCTGGTCGATATCCCGTTCATGCGGGACGAATGGGTGACGGTGTGCGCGACGCCGCTGGCCGAGACACTCGCCCGCGTGCCGCGCGCCGAACACGCACGGCACGCGGGGCTCGTCTGCCTCGAAACGAGCCTGACCGACGAGCGCATGGCGACCGTCTTTCGCGAGCAGCTGTCGGATTTCCGGATGCAGGCGATCTACGACGACCAGCGGCTCGTGCTGGACGCCGTGCAGCGCGGCCGCGGCATTGCATGCCTGCCGCGCCTCGTCGCGCAGGCCGGCCTCGACCAGCACACGCTGACCGTGCTCGCCGACTACCCGCGCCTGCCCGGCACCACATGGTGGCTGTCGCGGATGGAAGGCCCGTCGCGCTCGCCGATCGTCGAGCAGATGTTCGACTGGCTGGTCCAGCAAGGCATCCTGTCGAGCGTGGCCGACCCGGCGCCCGACCATGCGCCGCCTCCGCCCGCGTAATCGAACGCCGAAAAAAAACGTCCCGCCGGCTGGCGGGACGTTCGTCATGAGGCGAATGCGTACGATGCGCGGCCGATCACGGCTCGTGACGCAGGTACCCTTCCTTGCTCGGATCGCGCATCCGCCACGACACGATCAGCGAGATCGCGCACAGCACGGTCACGTACCAGTAGAAGGTTTCCTCGCTGCCGATCGACTTGAACCACAGTGCGACGTACTCGGCCGAGCCGCCGAAGATCGCGTTCGCGACCGCATACGACAGGCCGACACCCATCGCGCGCACTTCCGGCGGGAACATCTCAGCCTTGATCAGCCCGCTGATCGACGTGTAGAAGCTGACGATCGCGAGCGCGACCGTGATCAGCACGAATGCCGCCACCGGGCTCGTCACGTCCTTCAGCGCGTGCATCAGCGGCACCGTGCCGATCACCGCGAACGAGCCGAACAGGATCATCGACGTGCGGCGGCCGATCCGGTCGGACAGCGCGCCGAACACCGGCTGCATCAGCATGTAGACGAGCAGCGCGACGGTCATCACGTTGCTGGCCGTCTTCGCATGCATGCCGGCCGTGTTCACGAGGTACTTCTGCATGTACGTCGTGAACGTGTAGAAGATCAGCGAGCCGCCGGC
>JABLTH010006555.1_pt1 | contig 38253 bp, 28 predicted proteins | sample 7875711 | NCBI WGS metagenome assembly JABLTH01 (sample SAMN14941262, study PRJNA633318) | bioreactor metagenome | isolation source: bioreactor | place: China | collected 2019-03-05 | reverse complement strand
GGCGCTGTCGCTTTTTCTTCGCCTCGATACCTCACTTCTCCTTCTCCCCGCCGGGCGACCCGAAGGTAGTCCCCGTGGGAGAGAGGGCGGGTTGAGGGGCGGGTGCTCGCGGGAACGGATCTACTTCACTGCAGCTGGACCGAGACCGGGCGTCGATGCGCGTTCGAGCAGCAAATACCACGAAGCTACTCAAGCCCCGGTCGTCGACAACTCCGCAAAAAGCAATCACCAACACAAGATCCAAGCGCGTTCGACACCGGCCCGTCAGGACATCGCTTCCGCGTCCGGTGCAGCTGCCCAGGCGATCTGGTTTCTGCCTGCGTGCTTGGCTTCGTAGAGCGCTGCGTCTGCCGCGCTCAGCATGGCTTGTTCGTCGGGATAGGGGGCGAGGGTGTTGGAGGCGATGCCGGCGCTGACGGTGACGAAGCCGGCGACGCTGCGGACGTGGAGGATGCGCAGGGCTTCTACGCGGTGGCGCAGGCGTTCGAGGGCGGCGCCGGCGGCGGGTGGTGGGTAGCCGGTCATCAGGACGACGAATTCCTCGCCGCCGGCACGGGCCAGGGTGATCCCGGGCATGGTGGCGATTTCGCCGGCCAGTGCCTGGGCGACGGAGGCCAGGCACTGATCGCCGGCCAGGTGGCCGTAGGTGTCGTTGAAGGCCTTGAAGCTGTCGATGTCCAGCATGGCGACGGCCAGCGGCGTGCGCTGGCGGCGCGCGCGTTCCCATTCGTAGTCGAACACGCGGTAGAAGCCGCGGCGGTTGAGCAGCTGGGTCAGATCGTCGCGCAGCGCGGCGCGGCGCAGGCCGTGGTGCAGGCGCTTGAGTTCGTCCTCGGTGGCGAGGTGGCGTCCGAGCATCAGTGCGGCGCGGACCGCGTAGGAAGCCATGCCGGCAACGAGCGCGGCGACCGCTACGGCGGGATACGTGTGCAGATAACCGAAGGCGAGCAGGCACAGCGCCAGGCTCAACACGAAGGGACTGATGGTCCCCGCCAGGTGGCGCAGGCGGGTGGATGGGCGGTAGCCGCGCAGCCAGTCGCCGCGGCGGCGGCTCATCATCAGGCCGACGAGTGCGAAAGGCAGGCTGAGCAGTAGCTCCGGCACATAGGACTCGCTGGAGAGAATGAAGCGATTGTGCGCGGCCGGCGCGAACAGCTCGATCCAGGCGAAGGCAGTGAGCACGGCGTAGAAGCGCCGCTCGTCGCGGCGGCGCGTGCCGAGCAGCCGCAGGGTGGCGAACAGCGCCACGAACAAAGCCATACCGTCGAACATCCACATCACCGCGCGGGCGTTCTCCGGGTGCGCCTCGGCGCTGGCGACCAGCGCGCGCACCAGCCCGTAGAACATCCATGCGATCAGCACGGCCAGTGCCGCGTCGACCAGGCCGGCCCAGCGGTAGACCGGCGCGACCGGTTCATACGCGGCGGCGATGGTGAGCAGCAAACTGCTCAGGCAGAAATAGAAGGTGGGGTCGAAGGCGACCAGGGTGCCCTGGGGATTGACCAGCGAGTCGGCGAACAGCAGCACGAAGGCTGCCGCCTGGCTCAGTAGCGCGGCCAGGAGCAGCGTCCATAGCGGCCGGTTGTGGGCCACGCTCAGGCGGACGCGACGCAGGGCGAGCACCAAGGTGAAGCCGAGCACGGCCAGCACCAGCCCATAACTCCAGGTCAGCACCCGCGGCGGCTCGATGGCCAGCACGGCCAGATGCACCGCGAGCAGCGGCACATACAGACGCGGGGCGAGGGCCTGCATTTTCACGGGACGCCTGGTCCGGCAGGGCGGTTGCGGGACACTTAAGCACGAAACCACGGTTCCCGGAATGACTTGCCTCAACGCGGGATTCCATCCGCGCGATGCATGGGGACGGTGGCGCGCGGCCGTGTGGCCTACAGGCCGCTCCGATCACACACAGGCGAACGCGCCGATACGCACGCCACGACGTGGCATCGGCCTACAGACCGGGGCCGCCCGGCGCAGCAATCTATCCCTGCCTGGACTGTCTTCCCATGTCAGCCGGGCCGTGGCCACCCCGTTTCTCCCCCTCTTGTACGGGACGGCCGCGGGTCCCCCCCGCAATGGGGGGACCATCTTCTACTGTCCCGCGGCGGGAAAGTCTGCACCATTCCGATTCGCCTGGCCGGGCCGCGCGCTGAAGACGTGGTGCGCGATGAGGAACGGAACGACCATGGCAAGCAGCATCAGGAAGCTGATCCGGTGCCACAGAAAGACATAGGCAGGGACGAAAACGATCGGCAAAGCGAGTGAAAACCAGAAGGCGATGAGCGGCTTGCGCCAGGCCAGATAGAGCGTCGCCATGCCGACGGGCGCGCAGGCGACATAGGCGAGCTTCGCGGCCCATGGCGCGGCATGGACGGTTTGCAGCGCCGGATAATTCGGGAGGATATGGAAGGCGAAGTCGAATCCGATCAAGAGCGTGCCGGCGACGATCCATCCGATCAGCCAGTGGGCGATGTACAGCGAGGTCGATGAGCGTTCCGTCATGTCCTTCTCCAGTCGTGATGCATCCGTGCCGATCGGAGCCTGGTGCGTCAGGGACGTTTCACGAAAGCATGGCTTGTCGGCAGTTCGCGGCGCCGTATCGGGCGCAGGTCGGGCCTGCACTATGGCATGGCGACCTGCGAGCTAAGATGTTTGCTCGCCCATGTTTGGAAAGGATCATGGATCCGTCCTTCGCCGACAGCATCATGATCGATACCCCCGCCCTGGCCCTATGGAAGGTATTGACCGAGCCGGACCACATGCGCGCCTGGATGGGCGAGCCGGTAATGAAGCTGGAAGTGGCAGCCGACTGGCGCGTAGGAGGAAGCTTCGTCGTGCGTGGAGTTCACCACGGGCGGTTCGAGAACCGTGGCACCGTGCTCGCGTTCGAACCGGGGCGGCGGCTGAGCTATACGCATCTGAGTTCGGTGTCGCGCCTGCCGGATGTGCCGGAAAGCTATACCCGTTTCGATTTCCAACTCGAGCCGGCGGGCGAGGGCACACGCCTCGAACTGACGCTGACAGGATTTCCCACGGATTCGATCTATCGGCACCTCGCGTTCTACTGGTCGGGAACGCTGGCGGTGCTGAAGCGGTATGCGGAGACTGTGTCTTCCTAGTCGTGGGTGAGGGAGGTCGCCTGCATCCGCCGGTCTCAAGGCACAAGGCGTATCTGGATCGGGTGCCGGGCCTGGCCGCGCCAGCCGGTCGATCGTTAGGTAAATGACGATGCGATGGGGCCGGCGAGGTCATTAGGCCTTCACTAGATAAAAGTTCTTCTATCGAATCGGACTTTCCTCATGGAGCGATCCGTGGGCATCGCGCAATCTATGCCTCGCCGGCAGGTCGGACTCCCTCCCCCCTCCCTCCCCACCGATCTGCCGGCGCAGTGTCTCTTCCCTGTGCACTCCAGGCCCCCGCAATGGGGGCCTTTCTTTTGGACGTCCAAATGCGGACCCGGCTGGCATGGCCGCCATATGACGGTCTGCCTCCTTCCTAGCGTTTTGGATTGCGCCGATTGTTTCCCTCGTGCCGCTGGCCGATTTTTATGTGGGCAGGCGGGAAGCGCGTGGTAGGCAATGGGAGGAGGGCGTCATGATCGGGCAGCTTCTGGGTATGGTCCTCGGGGTGTGCATGTTCGTTTCCGTATCGGCGGCGGAGCTGCACTGGTGCGACGGATGTACGTCCGAGCAGTAGCGGGCAATGCTCGCGCGGATCGATCACGAGGCGGAATGGACGGAGGTCTACGTCGGCGACCTGCAGACCCGTACCCTGCGCAAGTACGGCGTGGCCCGCAGCTGGGGCCAGGTGGAGCGCTACGACGTGCGGCGCAGGCGCGCCGATCCCGGCGTCATGGCGGCCTTCCTCCAACTGGTGAACTTTCACGACATCGCGCCGCGCGGCTGGAGGAAAGCCTACGCGTTGCGCATCGTCGATCCCGCGAACGGGGCGCCGGATGACTTCGGCCGGGTCTTGCCGGTGTTCGACTATCCCACGCCGTCGGTCACCGCCCAGGACGTACTGATGGACCCGCGGCAGCGCCGTTTCCTGGAGGCCTATCTCCAGGCGGACATGCAACGCCGTATTCCTGTGGACATCGATACCACCCGGCGCAGCCTGGATCATCTGCGGCCTTTCGACGCCACACGGAGTCCGGTGATCCAGGTCCAGGTCCATTTCATGGATGGCCGTCGCATCACTTCCACCCTGGACCTGGCGAATGCCTCATCGATGAGGATCGACGAACGCACGGCTCGCGATGCGCACGATCGCACCGTGTCCGCCGACGGCGCTTTTCGCGACGATGGCGGAAGCACGGCGACCGGCGGCGCCCTGCCTCACGATCTCGCGGCGGCAGACTCCTGAACCTGCAATCGGAATTCGCCGTATGGCACGGCACCCGGCGTTCGCGCATCCTGCGCCGGTCCGGTGCTCAGGGCGGCGCCATCGAGGCATCGGACGTTGGGTAGGTTCCCGTTGATAGTTCAAAACCCCGAGAGATTTTCTCGGGGTTTTTTTGCTTGCGCGAAGGACGGCGAGGAGCCGGCCTGCGCGATGGTCAAGCCGAATGCATCACATCCGCTGAACTGGACCGATGCGACGGAAGGAGGTTTCCAAAAAAAAGGCGACGTATGCCGGAAAGGCGTGGGCATGGCCGTTTTGCCACCTCCCCAGGGACATGGCCTTGCGCTAGCTTCCGCCGCCATCCATGCGTGCGATCGCGCTTCCGTCCGGCCACCTCGCAGGCTAGCCGGACGTCGGTACTGCCGCGTTACGTCGAAAACAGGGAGTGGGGACCATGCGTATTCGCGGTGGGTGGTGGCGCGGCGGCCCGGCAACGGTGGCGGCATTCGCGCTGGTCGCTTGCGCAGGCCCGGCGGTCAAGTCGAACCAGTCGGTGGTCGTGGCCGACCATGCCCGGTTCTCTTTCCTCACGCCGGGACTGGTGCGCATGGAGTACTCGCCCGGCGGAGGCTTCGTGGACGCGCCCACGGCGGTAGTGCAGAAGCGCGACTGGGCTCCGGTGACCGTGCATGTTTCGCGCGAGAACGGCTGGCTAGTCGCCGGCACCGCCGCGATGACCTTGCGCTACCGGCTCAACTCCGGTCCGTTCAACGCCGACAACCTCAAAGTCAGCTGGACCGCCGGCAAGCCGGGCGAATGGCACCCCGGCGCCGCCGATGCCCAGAACCTCGGTGGCCTGACTTATTCGCTGGACAACGTCAGCAAGGCCAACCTCACCGGCGATCCGCTCGCAAGCCCGGTGGACGACGTGATTCCAGGCATCGAAGTCAAGCTGGAAGAAGCGAAGCCGGGCCTGCTGAGCCGCAGCGGTTACGCCTTTGTCGACGATAGCGCGACCCCGCTGTGGAACAGCGCTTCGCACTGGATCGAGCCGCGCAAGGATCGTAGCGGACAGGACTGGTACCTGTTCGCCTATGGCGACGATTACCGCAAGGTACTGGGTGACTACGCCCGGCTGAGCGGCCAGATCCCCATGATCCCGCGCTACGTACTCGGCCCATGGATCACCGATTTCAATTTCGAGTATTTCCCCGGCACCGCGGAAGCGAAACAGCCGGCGTTCCAGCGCTACAACCAGAAGATGCTGGAGGACGAGGTGACGCGCCTGCGCAACGCGCGCATTCCGTTCGACACGCTGGTGCTGGATTTCGCCTGGCACAACTACGGCTGGGATGGCGGCTATGACTGGAGCCCGCTGATTGCGCAACCGGACCGCTTCATCACCTGGTTGCATGCGCGCGGCGTGAAGCTGAGCCTCAACGACCATCCAGGCTACGCCCATACCGAGGACAGCGTGCTTTCCCTTGACGACAGCCATGCGCCCGCCGTGCTCGATGCCTTGGGCCGCCCGCCTCAGGCCAAGCCGACGATCGACATCGACCTGTCGTACCAGTGGACGTTCGCGACCGACCCGCACGATCGCGGCCTCGACGCCCAGTGGTTTGCGCCGGACTTCGATGCACGCCGATGGAAGACGGCCAAGGCCGACCGCTCCTGGCAGGCGCAGGGATACCTCGATTACCGGGGTGTCGCCTGGTTCCGTGCCGACGTGCCCCTGCCGGCCAAGCTGCCTGCGTCCCTCTACCTGGTGCTGGGGGAGGTGGACAAGAGCTACCGCGTATTCGTCAACGGCAAGGAACTCCAGCACAGTCGTGTCCAGTGGCCGCAGCGCCTGACGTATACGGACATCGCGGCGGTCGCCAAGCCCGGCGACGTGAATCACATCGTCCTGCGCGTCGAACCCGGCCGCGCGGGCGGCGGCCTGCTGCGTGGGCCAGTGGCGATCCGCGACGTGCGTCCGCCGGAGCGGATCGCCTTCGACCTGTCGAACCAGAAGCAGGCCGACGTCTTCATGCAGCAACTGCACGCGCCGCTGATGAGCCAGGGCGTGGACCTGTGGTGGGTCGACGGTGGGAGCGGGGCAACCGGCATGCCGGGGCTCAATCCGCAGTTCTGGACCAACAAGGTGTTCTACGACTTCACCGAGCAGGCCACCGGCAAGCGCGCCTTCATTCTTGGACGCTACGGCGACTGGGGAAGCCAGCGCTATCCGGGCTTCTTCACCGGCGACACCTATTCGGAGTGGCCGGTGCTGGCGTACGAGGTCGCGTTTACCGCACGTGGCGGCAACGTGCTCGTGCCCTACATCAGTCACGACATCGGCGGCTTCCACGGGGCGAAGATCGACTTCGACCTGTACGCGCGCTGGATCCAGTTCGGCACCTTCAGCCCGCTGTTGCGCATGCACAGCGCGCATGCCAACCCGCGCGAGGGCAATACGCGCATGCCGTGGATGTACGGGAACAAGGGCATGGCCCTGATGCGCAAGTACTTCACGCTGCGCACTCAGCTCATTCCGTACATTTACACCTACGCCTGGATGGCCCACCGCGACGCCATGCCGCTGCTGCGGCCGCTGTACCTGCAGCACCCGGAGCTAGAAGAGGCCTACCGGCAGCCATACGAGTACTTCTTCGGCGACGAGTTGCTGGTCGCCCCAGTGCTCGATGCCAGCGCCCAGCGCACGGTCTACCTGCCGCCGGGCGAGTGGGTCGATTTCTTCCACGGCAAGCGCTACCACGGCAACACCACGTTCACGGCGCACTACGCCACCGATGACATGCCGGTGTTCGCCCGCGCCGGCGCCATCGTGCCGATGCAGCCGCCGAGCGAATACTCGGACGCGAAGCCGCTGGACACATTGATCCTGCAGGTCTTTGGCAATGGCGACGGTAACTTCGAGCTGTATGAGGACGACGGCGTGTCGCTGGACTACGGCAAGGGCCGCTACGCCGTCACGCCCATGCATCACCACACCGCACAGGATGGCAGCCACGAGTTGGTGATCGATCCGGTCAAGGGCGATTTCGAAGGGCAGGTGCAGCGACGCGCCTATGAGCTGCGTTTCCATGCCGCGAAGAAACCCGGCGCATTGACGGTCGACGGCAAGGCCGGGCCGACCTGGCGCTGGGACGGCAAGGAGGGCATCGCTACGGCGGTCATACCGGCCGCGTCTGTGCACGATGTCATAAGCCTGGCGTGGCACTGAAGCGGGGCGGCTTCATCCATCGGAGTTCTGGCCAGAGCGCGAATAGCGAAGCCCTGTGTGAGTGCGCCATGGACGCGTCCGTCGTGACCCATCCGCGACCCGATCTTCACCGGAGACTTTCCTCCGCGGCGTAGAGTGAATCCTCCATCAGCCCATCGATGGAGATTCCCTTGCGAAGCCTGTCATTCCTGCTCGTTACACTTTGCCTGCTTGCTTGCAACGATCATCCGCTGCGCGGCGAAGGCGTGCCCTCGGCCGACGGACGCACGTATCTGATCGTGGCCGACGACGGCGGCGGCGAGTGTCGAACGATCAAAATCGACCATCGCGACTGGCCATACAAGATCGGCGAACCCGGTCTCATCGTCCCGGGACGTCACGTCATCGAATGCGGCGCCCCCATCGCTTTCCGCGTGCCCGACGGCGTCATCTTTACGTTCAACTATTGGGGGCCGTAGAGGCTTGCGGACAGGATGGACGTCTCCTTCCTATGGGTCATCGCCGAAGCATGGTATGAGCGGATGCCGTGCATACGGGGCTTTGTGGCGGGCGACTTTCCATCGCGCTACGAGCTATCCGAAATCCATCAAAAGCTGGAACGATTCGCCTTCTGCAGTCGGTACATCCACTAGTTTGAATCATGGTTGTCATTTGACAACATGGGTTCATCCATCCATAGTGGAGGCGACTTTGCGGCGACCAGTTCATCCGAAGAAGGCCATCGAGGAGGCGCTTCGTTACCTCGAGCAACATCGCTGGCGCGTGGAGGTGGGCGGCAGTCATGCATGGGGCAGGATTTATTGCCCTTACAACGACGATACATGCCGCTGTGGCGAGTTCTGCATCGCCAGCGTATGGAGCACGCCGAAACATGCCGAGCATCATGCTTCGGCGCTCCGCCGCGTGGTGGATCGCTGCGCGATACATTGCATCTTGCACAAACTTCGAACCTGAGGAGTAGCCATGGAGTACAGCTTCACGCTCAAGTATCGGCTCGCCGACGATGACGTCGACATGGACGCGCTGCTTGAGCGGCTGGGCGACGCCGGGTGCGACGATGCATTGGCGGGTATCGGCCAGCCCGGGCGGCTGGCACTGGAGTTCACCCGCGAAGCCGCCGGCGCGGAAGCAGCGGTGCGCAGCGCGCTGGAAGACGTGCGGCGGGCTGCGCCCACGGCGCGGTTGATCGAGATGTCTCCCGACCTGGTCGGCCTCACCGATGTGGCCGAGATCGTGGGCATGTCGCGCCAGAACGTGCGCAAGCTGATGCTGGCGTATCCGGGCAGTTTTCCGGCGCCGGTGCACGAGGGCAGCACCTCGATCTGGCACCTGATCGACGTGCTGGCCTGGCTGGAGGAGCGCGGCGCCTACGAGCTGCCCGGTGACGTCGTGGAAGTGGCGCGCGTGGCGCATCTGGTCAATATGGCCAAGGAGCAGTGCCGCCTGCGCGGCAAATCCGCCAGGTCGTGGATGGCTCTGGTGGCGTGAGCGATGGCTTGGGCCGCGCGGTCAGCCGCCGCGCCCGGCCATGCCCTTCAGCGCGGTGTTTTCGGTCCGCAGCCGATCGGCAGCGGCAGGAAGAGCGGATGGGGCGGCGCGGGAGCCTTTTCGTCAGTCCAGAGCACGTCCCGCCCCACCTTCCGCACATCCGTCTGTCCGGTCAGCGCCATGCTCACGCTCAGTTCGCGGCGGATGATTTCGATGGTGCGCGCCACGCCTTCCTCGCCCAGCGCGCCGAGGCCGTAGAGGAAGGCCTTGCCGATCAGGCCGGCGCGGGCGCCGCAGGCGAGCGCCTTGAGTACGTCCTGGCCGCTGAGGATGCCGCCGTCGAACAGTACGTCGAGATCGTCGCCGACCGCGTCGGCGATGCGTGGCAGTACGTCGATGCTGGCCGGCGCGCCGTCGAGCTGGCGGCCGCCGTGGTTGGAGACGACGATGGCATCCACGCCGTGCGCCGCGGCGAGGCGCGCGTCTTCTTCGTCCATGATGCCCTTGAGGATCAGCATGCCGGGCCACAGCTCGCGGATCCATTCCAGGTCTTTCCAGCTCAGCGTGGGATCGAACTGGTTGGCGATCCACTGCGCCAGGGTGGTGAGGCTGTCGGTGCCCTCGATGCGGCCGGCCAGGTTGCCGAACGAACGGCTGGGCGCGCGCAGCATGCTCCAGGCCCAGCGCGGCTTGCTCATGATGTCGAACAGGTTGCGCAAGGTGACCTTGGGCGGCACGGAAAGGCCGTTCTTGATCTCGCGATGGCGCTGGCCCTGCACGGTGAGGTCGGCGGTGAGCATCAGCGCCGAGCAGCCGGCCTCGGTCGCGCGGCGGATCAGGTCGCGCGCGAAGCCACGATCGCGCATCACGTAGAGCTGGAACCAGAAGGGCGACTGCACCGCGTCGCGCACCTGCTCGATCGAGCAGATCGACACCGTGCTCAGACAGAACGGAATGCCGGCCTTGGCCGCGGCGCGCGCGCCGAGGATCTCGCCCGCGCCGTGCTGCAGGCCGGTCAGACCGGTGGGGGCGATCGCCAGCGGCATCGAGATCGGCTGGCCCACGACGGTAGTGGCCAGCGAGCGCTGGTCCACGTCGATCATCACGCGCTGACGGAACTTCAGGCGTTCCAGCGCCGCACGGTTGCCGCGCAGGGTCACCTCGTCGTAGGCGCCGCGATCGGCGTACTCGAAGAACGCGCGGGGCACGCGGCGGCGCGCCAGCTCGCGCAGGTCCATCACGTTGGTGATCGGCGTGGCCATGCGAAGCGTCTCCTCAGCCCGCGGCCACGGCGGCCGGCTCGCGCCACACCGGGCCGTCGGGGAAGCGGTACTCGGCCAGTGTGCGCTCGTGCATGCGCGCGGAGAAGCCCGGCGCGGTGGGGGCGCGGTAGCGGCCGTCGCGAATGGTCACCGGGTCGTCGAAGTGCTCGTGCAGGTGATCGACGAACTCGATGGCGCGGTCTTCCTTCTTGCCCGTGATGGCCACGAAATCGGCCATCGCCAGGTGCTGCACCAGGTCGCACAGGCCCACGCCGCCGGCATGCGGAAACACGCGCACGCCGAACTTCGCCGCCATCAGCAGGATGGCCAGGTTCTCATTGACGCCGCCGACGCGCGCGGCATCGATCTGCACCAGATCGACCGCGCCGGCCTGGACCAGCTGCTTGAAGATCACGCGGTTCTGGGTGTGCTCGCCGGTGGAGACGGGCACGGAGACGGCGCGCCGGATGGACGCATGGCCGAGCACGTCGTCGGGGCTGGTCGGTTCCTCGATCCAGGCCAGGTCGAAGCCTTCCAGGCGGCGCAGCCAGTCGATCGCGGCGTGCACGTCCCAACGCTGGTTGGCGTCCACGGCGACGGCGATGTCCGGCCCCAGCGCCTCGCGCACCAGGCGGCAGCGGCGCACGTCGTCCTCCACGCTCAGGCCGACCTTGAGCTTGATCGTGCGGAAACCCTCGTCCACGGCCTCGCGGGCCAGGCGCAGCATTTTTTCGTCCGTATAGCCTAGCCAGCCGGGCGAGGTCGTGTAGGCGGGATAGCCCTCGGCCAGCAGCTGTTCGGTGCGCGCGGCCTTGGCGTGTTCGGCGGCACGCAGCATCTGCAGCGCTTCGTCGGGCGTCAGCGCGTCGCTGAGATAGCGGAAGTCGATCGTGGCGACGAGCTGTTCCGGTGTCATGTCGGCGATGAACCGCCACAGTGGCTTGCCGGCGCGGCGCGCGGCGATATCCCAGCCGGCATTGATCACCGCGCCGATCGCCATGTGCATGACGCCTTTCTCAGGGCCCAGCCAGCGCAGCTGCGAATCACCGACCATGCGCGCGGCGAAGCCGCCCAGGTCTTCGGTGACTTCGTCCAGCGTGAGGCCGACCACGTACGGGCGCAGCGCATCGAGTGCCGCCTTCTGCACGTCGTTGCCGCGCCCGATGGTGAAGGCGAAGCCGTAGCCGGCCAGGCCCGACGGGTCGTCGGTGCGCAGCACGGCGTAGGCGGCGGAGTAGTCCGGATCCGGGTTCATCGCGTCGGAGCCATCGAGCTCGCGCGAAGTCGGGAAACGGATGTCGTACGTGTCGAGCGCGGTGATCGTTACCGGATGGTGCTTCGCCATGCGGCCGGCCTCCCTCTGCCGGTGGTGGAAATAGAAGATGCGCGGGGTTCAGCGCGCCGCTGTCCGGTCGGCCGGATGCGCGTGCACCTGCTGGCGCTGCCGGCCCAGCCCGTCGATGCCCAGCTCGATGACGTCACCGGGCGCAGGTAGGTCGGCGGCTCGAGGCCCAGGCCCACGCCGGAGGGCGTGCCCGTGCTGATCACGTCGCCCGGCATCAGCGTCATGTAGCGGCTGATGTAGCTCACCAGCTTGGCTACGCCGAACACCATGTCGGCGGTGTTGCTGTCCTGGTAGCGGTGGCCGTTGACCTCCAGCCACAGGCGCAGCTTCTGCGGATCGGCGATTTCGTCGGTGGTGACCAGCCACGGGCCGATCGGGCCGAAGGTGTCGCAGCTCTTGCCTTTCACCCACTGGCCGCCGTGCTCGAACTGGAACTCGCGCTCGGACAGGTCGTTCACCACCACGTAGCCGGCGACATGCGCCATCGCTTCGTCGACGGATACGTCGCGCGCGGTCTCGCCGATCACCACGCCCAGCTCCACTTCCCAGTCGGTGCGGGTAGAGCCGCGCGGAATGACCACGTCGTCGTTGGGCCCCTGGATCGCGCTGGTGGCCTTCATGAACAGCACGGGCTGCTCGGGCACGGCCTGGCCCGTCTCGGCGGCGTGCTTGGCGTAGTTCATGCCGACGCAGATCATCTTGCCTACCGGCGCCACCGGCGCGCCGAGGCGCGGCGCGCCTTCCACCTTGGGCAGCGTGGCCGGGTCGATGGCGGCGAGGCGCTGCAGGCTCTCGCGGTGAAGCACGTAGGGGTCGATGTCGGCGACGTGCACGGACAGATCGCGCAGCACGCCGTCCTTGTCGACCAGGCCGGGTTTCTCGGTGCCGTGGGCGCCGTAGCGGACCAGTTTCATGTCAGGTTCCTCAGTTGGACCAGCCGCCGTCCACGATGTGCACGGTGCCGGTGGTGAAGGCGGATTCGTCGGAGGCCAGGTACACCGCGAGCGCGGCGATCTCCTCGGGACGGCCGAGGCGGCCCATCGGCTGGCGCTCGACGAAGCTGCGCCACACGGCTTCCTCGTCGCCGCCGAGCGCGCGCACGCGATCGCCCAGCGAGGGCGTCTTCACGGTGCCCGGGCAGATCGCATTGCAGCGCACGCCGCGCGCGACGAAGTCCGCCGCGATGGATTTGGTCAGGCCGATCACCGCCGCCTTGGTGGTGCTGTAGGCGAAGCGGTTGGGCACGCCCTTGATGCTGGAGGCCACTGAGGACATGTTGACGATGCTGCCGCCGCCGCGCTCGAGCATGGCGGGAAGCACGCGCTTGCACAGATGGAACATGCTGTCCACGTTGATGCCGAACGAGCGCCGCCAGGCCGCGTCGTCGGTATCCAGGATGGTGCCGGCATGCACGTAGCCGGCGCAGTTGAACAGCGCATCGAACGGCGGATGGGCGGCGACGAGGCGATCGATCTGCGCCGGGTCGGTGACGTCCAGGCGCTCGGCGCGCAGCTCGGGGCATTCGGCCGCGAGCGAGGCCAGCGCCTGCTCGTCGATGTCGGTGGCCAGCACCCGCGCACCCTCGCGCGCGAAGGCGAGCGCGGTCGAGCGGCCGATGCCGGCGCCGGCCGCGGTGACCAGCGCATGTTTGCCGGCGAGGCGGCCGCTCATGCCCGCGGCTCCCATGCGATGAAGATGAGGCTCGGCGTCATGGCAGGTTCTCCTTACGGGATGAAGGGGCGGTCGATGCGAGGCGATAGAAGGCGGCGGCGGTGCCGCCGAAGATGGCCGTCTCGTGTCCTGCGGCGAGACGGCGCACGTAGGCGCGCGCCAGTTCGAACCAGCGCGCGTAGTCGCCGCGCAAGGTGAGCACGGGCCAGTCGCTACCCCAGATCAGGCGCTCGGGGCCGAAGCAGGCGAACAGGTGGTCGATATAAGGCGCCAGTGCGTGCTCGGACACGCCCGGCGCGAGCTGGGTCAGCAAGCCGGAGAACTTGCAATGGAGCGGCGTGCGTTCGGCGAGCCGGGCGATCTGCGCGGCCCAGCCGTCGAAGTCCGTCGCGCCGTCGATGACGGGTTTGCCGGCGTGGTCTAGCACCGCGCGCAGACCTGGTTCGCGCTCCAGGCGCACGAGCAGCGCGGGCAGTTGATCGGGTCGCACCAGCGCGTCGAAGGTGAGGCCATGGCGTTGCAGGCTGGCGAAGGCGGCATCCAGTTCGGCGCGCGCCAGCCAGTCCGCATCGTCGACGTCCTGCACCATCGGGCGCAGCCCCACCAGCAGGCCCTCGCCGTCGCGGACCAGCGCAGCGATGCGCGCCTCGACGTCGGGCGCCTCGAAATCTACCCAGCCCACCACGCCGGCCACGGCGCGGTCGGCGCGGGCCAGCTCGAACAGGAAGCGCGTTTCCGCCTCCGTCGGGGCGGCCTGCACGAGGATCGCGCGCGCCACGCCGGCGGCGGCGCGATGCGGATCCAGCTCGAACGGCAGGAAGTCGCGCTTCAACACCTCGGGCGCATCGGCCAGCCAGCCGTAGTCGCCGCGCTGCACGCGCCAGTAGTGCTGGTGCGCGTCGATCACGTTCATGGGGTCACCGCATCCCGGCCGAGCAGGCCTTCTTCGCGCAGGCGCTGCCACAGCGCTGCCGGAATCGGCGTATCGCGCCGTGCCGCGGCCGCATCGGCCTCGGCGGGCGTGCGCATGCCGCAGACCACGGTGGCCACCGCGGGATGGAAGTGCGGGAACTGCAACGCCGCCGCGCCCACGCTCACGTCCAGCGCGCCGCATACGTCGTAGAAGCGCTGCGCACGTGCGCGGGTGGCCGTGTCCGCGGGCGCGTAGTTATAGGTGTCGCCAGGTTTGTCCCCGCCGAGCAGGCCGGAGTTGTACGGCGCGGCGGCGAAGATCGCGATGCCGCGGCGCATCGCCTCGGCCATCACGCGCGCGCTGTGCGCTTGCTCGAACAAGGTGTAGCGGCCGGCCAGCATGATGACGTCCAGGTCGAAGCGCGGCATGACGTCCAGGCACACGTCTTCCTCGTTCACGCCCAGTCCGATCGCTTCGCAGACGCCCTGCTCGCGCAGCTCGGCCATCGCGGGCAGGGCCTCGTCGAGCGCCTGGCGCAGGATGCGCGGATGGTCCGCTCCGTGCGTGAGGGCGCCGATGTCATGCAGCAGCAGGACTTCGACACGATCGGTGCGCAGTCGACGCAGGCTGTCTTCCACGGCGCGGCGCACGCCATCGCGGCTGTAGTCGAACACCGCACGCTTGCCGGCCACGTCGAAGCCGTCCGCGAGCGAGTCGCGCCCCGGCGCGTCCTGGATCAGGCGGCCGACCGTGGTGGAAAGCGTGAAGCTGCCGCGCGGCATCGCCGACAGCGCCGCGCCGAGGCGCGTCTCGCTCAGTCCATAGCCGTAGTAGGGCGCGGTATCGAAATGGCGGATGCCGTGCTGCCATGCGCGTTCCACCGCGCGGCGCGCCAGGTCTTCGTCCACACCCGCGTAGAGGTTGCCGATGGGCGCGCCGCCGAACGCCAGCGGCGAGATCGCGCGGGCGAACCGGGGAGGGCGCGCCGGGGCGCCGTGCGGGTTGGGAATACCTGGATCCGCCATGCAGAAACTCCGCTCGCTGGTCGCCCGCGCGTGCCTCGCAAGGTGCGCCGCGGGGGGACTTTGGCCCATGCGCGGCTCCCTCTCAAATGCCTCGCGCGGGGGATCGAATCAGTGTGCACCTATGAAATAGATATTTACAAGTGAGAATATGGCTAGCCGAACGGAAGACGAGATTTGTGTTGCAACGCGACTTGAAACGATCTAAGTAAATATGAAACATCGGTTCGCCGATGAAAGCCGACAAGGTCCCGCACCCGCGGAGACCGGCGCGGCAACGGCCATCTGGGGATGAAGGGGAGGCTTGGCGTGGACCGGCACGAAACCAGTTCAGCGTTTGCCGGCGATCTTGCCGGGCCGCCCGCGCGGTCGACGGCGTGGCCGCTGTCGTCCGCTTCCGCGCGTACTCCCGTCGTGCCGGCGGCGTCCTTGCCGGAAAGCGTTCCCGCGATGGACGCGGTGACCGGACAGGCCCCTTTCCTCGCCGCCGATGTGGGCGGTACGCATGCACGGCTGGCCTTGATGGCGCCGGGCATCCGCGGCGGCAGTCCGGTAGTGCAGGCATACCGCGTTTTCCGCTGCGGCGAACATGCGAGCCTCGCGGCGATCGTGCGCACGGTCCTCGATGGCGTGGCCATCCGCCCGCGCCAGCTCGTGCTGGCCTGCACGGGCTGCGCGCACGAGGGTGTGCTCATCAACGAAAGCCTGCCCTGGCGCATCGAGACGGCGGTGCTGGCCGCCGAGTTGCGCTTGCAGGAAGTCCACCTGCTCAACGACTTCGTGGCGCTCACCCACGCCGCTCCATTCATCGATACCGAGCGCTCCCCGCTGATCCATGCACCCGCGCGTGTGGCGGCCGAGCCGGGGCCGATCGTGGTGGTGGGCCCGGGCACCGGCCTGGGCGCCGCGGTGCGCCTGCCGGGCGCGCCGCCGGTCGTGCTGCCCAGCGAGGCCGGCCAGATGCAGCTCGGCGCGCGGGTCGGACGCGAGCAGGAAGTGATGCGCCTGCTTGCCGCGCGCGACGAACACATGTCCTACGAAGCCGTGCTGTCGGGCCCCGGCCTGCTGCGCGTCTACGTAGCGCTTTGCCGCGAAGCGGGCAGGGTGCCGGCCTGCGCGGAACCCGCCGCGGTCAGCGCGGCGGCGATCGAGGGGAACGATCCCCAGGCGCGCGAGACGCTGGAGCTGTTCTGCGGCTGGCTCGGTTCGTTCGCGGGCGACTTGGCCATGCTTTACCAGGCGAGCGGCGGCATCTACCTGGCTGGCGGCTTTCTCTCGCGCATCGCCGCGTACCTGCGCGGCAGCAGTTTCGCCGCGCGTTTCCTCGACAAGGGCGTGATGCGCCCATTCCTGGAAAACGTGCCGGTCCGCGTCGTGGATCACGGCCAGCTCGGCTTGATCGGCGCAGCCAGCTGGTTCCTCGACCGGCCCGCGAAATTGCCTGGCATCCCGATCGGATAGCGCCGGCACCGGGAAAAGCATCGCGTAAGTCGTATCACTCACCCTTTTCGAGGTTTTGCATGCGTCGAGCCGCCATCCGCCATCACCGTTGCCCCGAGCGGCCCGAGTGCTGAGTCGGTGACGCGCGCATCGATGCATCGCCGCGGCGCATTCGCGTGGGTGACTTGGGCGCTGATGGCTTGCGCCGCCGCGGCACACGCCGGCGCGCCCGATGCGCGCACCATCGAGGCGCAGTGGCGCGAGGCCAATCGTCCCTACGACGGGGCGCGTGCGGCCGTGCTGAAAGACGTGGATGCACAGGCCTGGCAAGGGCCGTTCTCGCCCGATTGGGAAACGCTGGCCAACTACCGTGCGCCCGAGTGGTATCGCGACGCGAAGTTCGGCGTCTTCATCCATTGGGGCGTGTACTCGGTGGTGGCGTACAAGGGCGAGTGGTATCCGCGCCACATGTACGAGCGCGACGGCAAGTACGCGGACTACCACCAGCACCAGGTGGACACGTACGGCCCGATGCCGCAGGTCGGCTACAAGGATCTGATCCCGCGCTTCAAGGCCGAGAAGTTCGATCCGGACGCCTGGGCCGCGCTGTTTCGCGAGGCTGGCGCGCGCTACGTGGTGCCAGTCGCCGAACACCATGACGGCTTCGCCATGTACGACTCGAAGCTGAGCGACTGGACGGCCGCGAAGATGGGGCCGAAGCGCGACGTCATCGGCGCGCTGGCCAAGGCGGTGTGCGCGCAGGGCATGAAGCTGGGGCTCTCCTCGCACCGTGCGGAGCACGACTGGTTCTTCGAGTACGGCCGCCAGTTCGATTCGGATGTGAACGACCCGCGCTACGCCGCGCTGTACGGTCCGGCGCACACCCTGCGCGGCGCCAAGGGCCAGGACGGCAAGGAACACGACTGGACCTTCGTCTCCGACGCGTACCTCGACGACTGGCTCGCGCGGTCGGGCGAGATCGTCCAGGACTACAAGCCCGACCTCATATATTTCGATTGGTGGGTGGACCAGCCGCGTTTTCGCGGCGTACTGGCGCGCTTCGCGGCGTTCTACTACAACCAGGCCGCCGCGCGCGGGCAGGGCGTGGTGCTCAACTACAAGCTCGACGGCATGCGTGCCGGCAGCGGCACGCTGAATATCGAGCGCGGCCAGGCGGCCGACATCCGCCCGCAGCCCTGGCAGACCGAAACCTCGGTGAGCCGCGATTCCTGGGGCTACGCCGAAGGCGACAGCTACAAGGACCCGGACGAGATCGTGCACCTGCTCGCCGACGTGGTCAGCAAGAACGGCAACCTGCTGTTGAACGTCGGCCCCAAGGGCGACGGCAGCATGCCGGCCGAAGCGGTCGCGATCCTGCGCACGGTCGGCCAATGGCTGCGCGCCAACGGCGAGGCGATCTACGGCACACGTCCCTGGCGCCGCTTCGGCGAAGGCCCCACGCAAGTGGCGGCGGGCACCATGCAGGACAGCAAGACCAAGCCCTTCACCGCCGAGGATTTCCGTTTCACCACGCGCGACGGCCGCCTCTACGCGATCGAGCTCGGTTGGCCGAAGTCCGGCCGGGCGCTCATCCGTTCCGTCGGTCCCGACCTGCGTGTGCGCCGCGTCACGCTGCTGGCGACCGGCGCCGATATTCCCGTCCAGCAGCAGGCGGACGGCCTGCGGCTAAGCCTGCCCCCGGCCCCCACAGGACTGCATGCCTATGCCTATCGCATCGAACTGCTCTAAGCCTCCCCATTTGCGCACTCGCCTGGCCGTCGCACTGCTGTGCGCCGTCGCGGGCATCGGCGCGCACGCGCAGGACGCCAACGCGCCCACCGTCAAGACGCAGAGCCCGAAGCAGAACAGCGAGATCTGGGAGAAGGCCAGCGCCAAGTTCGAGCCGCAGCGCCGCGCGCTGCTGGCGGAAGTGGAGAAGGGCGACGGCGCCGGTCCCTTCCGTGCGGACTGGGCCTCGCTGCAGGCCTATCGCTCGCCGTCGTGGTACGACGACGCCAAGTTCGGCATTTTCATTCACTGGGGCGTGTACTCGGTGCCGGCGTTCGGCAGCGAGTGGTACTCGCGCAACATGTACGTGCAGGGCACCAAGGAGTTCGCGCATCACGTCGCGACCTATGGCCCGCAGAGCAAGTTCGGCTACAAGGACTTCATCCCGATGTTCAAGGCGGAGAAGTTCGACCCGGCAGCCTGGGCCAGGCTTTTCCATGAGGCCGGCGCGCGCTATGTGGTGCCGGTCGCCGAGCACCACGATGGCTTCGCCATGTACGACTCCCGGCTAAGCGACTGGACCGCCGTGAAGATGGGGCCGAAGCGCGACGTGATCGGCCAGCTTGCCAAGGCCATCCGCGCGGAGGGGCTGCATTTCGGCCTGTCCTCGCACCGCGCCGAGCACGACTGGTTCATGGGCAACGGCCGTGAATTCGCTTCCGACGTGAACGACCCGAAGTACGCCGAGTTCTACGGCCCGGCGCAGTTGCGCATGAGCGGTCCGGACAGCGACAACCTCTCCGGCGACTTCACCTACGTCTCCCAGGCCTGGCTGGACGACTGGCTGGCACGCACCACCGAGCTGATCGACGACTACCACCCCGACCTTGTCTACTTCGACTGGTGGATCGGCCACCCCACCTTCCGCAACTCCCTGCCGAAGATGCTGGCCTACTACTACAACGAAGGATCGAAGCGCGGCGGTGTGGTGGTGAACTACAAGTTCGGCGAGTTCGCCGATGGCGCCGGCGTACTGGACGTGGAGCGCGGCCGCCTCACCGGCATCCATCCCACGCACTGGCAGACCGACACCTCGATCAGCAATGACTCCTGGGGCTACATCGAGCATGACACCTACAAGCAGCCGCAGGACTTGATCCAGCTGCTCGCCGACGTGGTCAGCAAGAACGGCAACCTGCTGCTCAACATCGGCCCGCGCGCGGACGGCAGCATTCCCGAGGGCGCCCAGCAGGTGCTGCGCTCGATCGGCGGCTGGCTGAAGCTCAACGGCGACGCGATCTACGGCACCAAGCCGTGGCGCCAGTTCGGCGAGGGTCCGACCGAAGTCGTGGGCGGCTCGTTCCAGGAGACCAAGACCAAGCCCAACACCTCGCAGGATTTCCGCTTCACCACGCGCGGCAGCACGCTGTACGCGATCGAACTGGCCTGGCCGGCCGACGGCAAGGCGGTGATCCATGCGCTCAAGCCGGCCGACGGCGTGAAGGCGGTGACCCTATTGGCCAACGGCAAGACGGTGGCGTTCAAGCAGCAGGACGACGGCCTGCATCTGACCCTGCCGACCAAGCCCGTGGGCGAGTACGCGTACGTGCTGCGCATTGAGCTGGGCGGGGAGCGCAAGTGATGCGGCGTGCGCTGTTCCTCGGTCTGCTGCTGTTGCCGGCGCTGGCCTGCGCGCGCATCCCGGGCGCGATGTTCTACCTGATGGGCACGCCCAAATCGATGGCCTCGTTCGAGGCGCATGCCGACAAGATCGGCGTGGTGGTGCCCACCTGGTACCACGTGGACGAGAGCGGCCTGGTCTCCGGCGAGCCGAATCCTTATGTGATGAAGCTCGCCAAGGAGCACCGCGTGCCGGTGATGCCGATCCTTTCGGCCGGCGGCGAGCGCCAGAAATTCCATGCGCTGCTGCACGACGAAGCCGCCAAGAAAGCCATGATCGCCGCCCTGGTCGAGGAGGGAACGCAGCATGGGTTCCTCGGCTTCCAGTTCGACTTCGAGAACATCGACTGGACCGATCGCGATGCGCTCAGCCTGATGACCAGGCAGACGGCCGAGGCGCTGCACAAGAAAGGCATGCAGCTGTCCATCGCCGTGGTGCCGAATGCCCCCGGTCATGCGGGCGGCGGCGGTTTCTCGCAATGGATGTGGAAGTACTGGCGCGGCGCCTACGACCTCAAGGCGCTGGGCCAGTCGGCCGACCTGATCTGCCTGATGACCTACGACCAGCACACGCGCTGGACCACGCCCGGCCCGGTGGCCGGCATGCCGTGGACGGTGCAGCACCTGGAGTACGCGCTCACCCTGGTGCCGAAGGACAAGCTCTCGGTGGGCATTCCTACCTACGGCTATCACTGGTATGCGGGCGATCCCCGCCGCGAAGACGGCAAGGAAGAGTCGAACATCTCCGCCAGCTACATCGATGCCGACGAGTCCCTGCCGCTGGCCAAGCAGTACGGCGCCACCATCCAATGGGATCCGGTCGAGCACGAGTCCTGGTTCTGGTTCTATCGCGACGGCATGCGCGAATGGGTCTTCCTGCCCGACGCGCGCGCGTTCCGCGATCGCGTGGCGTTGGTGAAGCAATACGGTCTGCAGGGCTACTGCTCGTGGGTGCTCGGCGCCGAGGATCCGAAGGTGTGGGACGAACTGCCGGAGGCACAGCGATGACGAAGACGAACGTCTGGCGGACCTGCCTGGTGGCGGTGGCGCTCGCCTGGGGCGCGCTCGCGCACGCGGAGCTGGCGCTGGTGCCGTACCCCGCCCACGTACAGGAAGGGAAGGGCGTCTTCGTCCTGGACAAGCAGGTGAGCATCGAGGCGCCGGCCGACGCGCGCGCCAAGGAGATCGCCGCCTTCCTGCGCGACGCGATCCAGGCCCAGGCGGGCATCGAATTGCCCGAGCACGCGGCGCGCAAAGGGCGCCGCATCGTGCTCAAGCTCGACCCGGCGGTGGCCGGCGACGAGGCTTACCGGCTGGAGGCGAATCCGCGTGGCATCGAGATTCGCGCATCCACCGACAAGGGCCTGTTCTGGGGCGTGCAGACCCTGCGCCAGCTGCTGCCGGTCGATGCTTCCGGGTCGGTCAAGGTAACGATACCAACGGTCAGTATCGAGGACGAACCGGCCTTCGCCTATCGCGGCCACATGCTCGATGTGGGCCGCCATTTCTATCCGGTCGCCTTCATCGAGAAGCAGCTGGACCTGATGAGCTACTACAAGCTCAACGTGTTCCGCTGGCATCTCACCGAAGACCAGGGCTGGCGCATCGAGATCAAGCGCTATCCCAAGCTGACCGACGTGGGCGCGTGGCGCACCGAGGCGGACGGCAGCCGCTACGGCGGCTTCTACACGCAGGACCAGATCCGCGAAGTGGTCGAGTACGCGCGCCAGCGCAACATCATGGTGATTCCGGAGATCGAGATGCCCGGCCACAGCTCCGCGGCGGTGGCGGCGTATCCGGAGCTGTCCTGCGCGAAGAAGCCGATTCCGGTGCCGACCGGCTGGGGCGTCTTCAGCGACGTGTTCTGCCCGGCTGACGAGAACGTCTACGTGTTCCTGCAGAACGTGCTGGACGAAGTGCTGCCGCTGTCTCCTTCGCCCTACGTGCATATCGGCGGCGACGAAGTCCCGGCCGGCGCCTGGGATCATTGCGAGGCCTGCGACAGGCTGATCCGCGAGCAGGGGCTGGAGGACGGCCAGGGGCTGCAGAGCTACTTCATCCGCCGGATGCAGGTGTACCTGGCCAGCAAGGGCAAGACCATGATCGGATGGGACGAGATCCTCGAGGGCGGCGTGGACGCCTCCGCCGTGATCGAGATCTGGCGCGGCGACGACGAAGGGCGCAAGGCGCTGGCCAACGGTAACCGCATCGTCAACGCCAGTCCCTTCTACCTGGACACGCCGCTGAACCGGCTGACCGTGGAAAAGCTCTACCTCACCGATCCGCTGAGCGTTCTGGATTCGGCCGCGCACCGCGATCAGGTGCTCGGCGCGGAAGCCCCGCTGTGGAGCGAGCGCGCCGATCCGCTGAACGCCGAGCAGCGCTTGTATCCGCGCCTGCTCGCGTTCGCCGAGCGGCTGTGGCGCGGCGGCGGCGCCGATGCGGCCGCCTACACCGACTTCCACCAGCGCCTCGCCGCCCAGTACCCGCGGCTGGACGCGTGGCAGGTCGCGTATGCGCCGGAAGATCGCAATACGGTCGACTATACGGTGACGATCGACGACGCCCATGACGGCTGGCAGGTGAAGGCGCAGCGCGGCTTCGCCGATATCGAAAACCACTACACCACCGACGGCAGCGAACCGACCGCAGCCTCGCCTTCGTTCACCGACGCCATCGACATCAAGCAGCCGGGCACGCTGCGCGTGGCGCCGTTCCGCCACGGGCGCGCATACGACCACCCGAAGGCGTTCCAGCTCGAGCGCAGCGCCGCGTTCGGCGCCAAGGCCGCATTCGATCCCGCGCCCAGTGCCAGCTACAGCGGCCATGGCGCCGCCACGCTTACGGACGGCGTGCTCGGCGATGACGATTTCAAGAGCGGCGCCTGACTCGGCTGGGAAGAGCAGGACCCGAAGCTCAGCCTGGACCTGGGCAGCGTGATGCAGCTGCACGAAATCAGCGTAGGCGTATTGCAGCATGCCGACTCGTGGATCTGGTGGCCGCGCAAGGTGCGCTTTGCCGCATCCGCGGATGGCCAGCATTGGACCACGCTGCGGGATGTGAAGGTCAAGCCGGCCGAGCGCGACAGCCTCGGTCATATACAGAGGGTGGTCTACACGGCACCCAAGCCGTTCGGCGCACGCTATCTGCGGGTCGAGCTGACTCGGCATCCGCAAGAGGACGATCGTCAGAGCTGGACGTTCGTCGACGAGATCCTGGCGCGCTGAGCAGGCACGCCAGTCGTAGGAGCAATAAGTTGTAGCCAGGCCTTGGGGAAAGGCAATCCATTTAACGGGGAGGAGTTAACCATGTCGCACGTTACATTACGCCGCCACCGACTCGCCAGCGCGCTCGCGCTGGCGTTGCTGCCCACGCTTGCGCTGCATGCGCAGGACGCGGGCACGACCCAGTCGGCTCAAGGCGACCAGAAGACAAAAACGCTGGAGAAGGTCGTCGTCACCGGCTCGCGCATCGCGCGCGCCGAGGTCGAAGGGCCGGCACCAGTCAACATCATCAAGGGCGAGGACCTGCAGAAGCAGGGCTTCACGACGGTCTACGAGGTGATGAACTCGATCACCCAGGCCGGCATCGCGGAGACGCCGCCCAGCTGGGGCAGCACCTCGGTCAACGCACGCCAGCTCAATCTGCGCAACATGGGTTCGAATCGCAGCTTGCTGCTGATCGACGGCCATCGCGTCACCGACTATCCGATGCCGGCCAACGGCAAGACCAACTTCCAGAACTACAACAACGTGCCCACCGGCATGATCGACCGCATCGAGATCCTGGCGACGGGAGCCTCGGCGATCTACGGTTCCGACGCGATCGCCGGCGTGGTCAACATCATCCTGAAGAAGAACTACCAGGGCGACGACCTCAAGGTTCAGGTCGGCACCGCTACCCGCGGCGGCCGCGACTTCGGCGACCTCAACCTGGTCGGCGGCCGTTCGGGCGACAACTGGAACCTGGTGTACAACCTGGAGCGCAGCCACCGCACTCCGCTGTGGGGCCGCGATCGCCGCTATACCGATTCGGACGGCGACGCCGGCTACGGCACCTGGGACCAGAACGCGCGCATGTTCGGCTATCCGCGCTACACCGGCCTGATGCTCGCCGATGTCAACGGCAACTACATCGCTCCTCCGGCGGGCGCGTGTACGCAGGGCGGCTTCAAGAACAACTTCAGCCTGTACCACAAGCAGACGGTGGCTACGAACGGCAACACGGTCGATCCCACCAACATCACCGATGGCGGTTACTACTGCGCGCAGAATCACCTCTTCGGCAACTGGGTGCTGACCCCGGGCCGTGACGATCGCGACGCCTATGTCGCCGGTTCGTACGATTTCGGCGGCGGCTTGCAGGCCTACGGCTCGGTGGGTTACTGGGAAACCCACGGCGTCTCGAATACGGAACTGCCGTTCCTGTATCCGATGGGCGGCATTCCAGGCTCCTTCTACGACCAGACCTCGGGCCAGGTGGTCACCAACTATTTCCGCCAGCTCACGCCGGCCGAAATGGGCGGCTACGGCAATACCCACGACGACGAGAAGAACTGGGACATCCATGCCGGCTTGCGCGGCACCGTGTTCGACAACCGCTTCAACTGGGACCTCAATCTCGGCCACTCCAAGTACATCGTGCGCGAGAGCTACACGGGCCTGAACGAGCAGGGGATGTTCAACTACTTCTTCGGTCCGCAGCTGGGCAGCACCAACGTGGGCGGGACCGATTATCCGGTCTATGCGATCAACCAGCAGCGTTTCTGGAATCCGATCTCCAAGTCCGACTACCAGAGCTTCGCCGTTGGCGGCACGAACACGGCCGTGTCGTGGATGGACCAGGCCTCGTTCAATGTCACCGGCGACCTGTTCAGCACCTGGGCCGGCCCGGTGGGCTTCGCCGGCGTGCTGGAAGCGAACCACCAGGGTTACCGGCTGACGCCGGACCCCCGCGGCAACACCACGAGCTTCGGCGACCCCTTCCAGGACTACAACGCCGGCGGCGGCACCCGCATGCGCCTGTCTGGCGGCACGGAGTTCCGCGTTCCGCTGTCCGATACGCTGACCTGGAGCCTGTCTGGCCGACTCGACAAATACCGCGATGCGAGCAGCGCGGACGTCGCCCGTACATGGGGCACGTCGATCGAGTGGCGTCCGCTGACCGGCCTGCTGCTGCGCGGCACCTACGGCACGAACTTCCACGCGCCGGACATGCAGTACCTGTACAAGCAGGATTCGCTGTCGACCAAGGGCATCTACTCTGACTATTACCAGTGCATCACCGGCAACCAGTCGACCTGCCCGGCGATCCAGCACAGCACCTACTACACCCTGCACGCCGCGGGCGGCCGCAATCTGCTGCCGGAAGAGGGGCACGCCTGGACGTACGGTTTCGTGTGGGACGTCAACTGGGTGGAGGGCCTGTCGGTTTCGGCTGACTATTGGCACATGGGCGTGGACAACGCCATCGACAATGTCGACGAAGACACCGTGCTGAAGGATGAGGCGGGCTGCCGCACCGGCCTGCAGGTCGGCGGTGCGCCCTACACCCTGCACGCACAGGGTTCGGAGTACTGCAAGCAGATCGAAGCCAACGTGATCCGCGATGCGCAGGGCAACGTCAGCGCCGTCTACACCGGACCGATCAACCAGAACAAGCTGTATGTGAGCGGTGTGGACGCGAACGTCAGCTATCGGGTGAAGACGCAGAACTGGGGCGCCTTCAGCTTCTCGCTGGATTGGACCGACAACCTCTCGTACAAGCTGCGCAAGTACGCCAGCGATCCGTTGCTCAACACCCGCTACGACCGCGTTGCCACCCGCACCCGCGCCACGTTGAACTGGCTGTACGGTCCGTGGGACGTGACGCTGTACGGCGATCGCCAGGGCGGCGTGCGCGCGCCGCATTACGACGGTTGTGAAGTGCTGCCCAACGGCATCACCCCCTCGTTGGGCGATCCGCAGTGCGTGGTCTACCACGCGTATACGTCGCCGTGGGTCACCTTCAGCAGCACCATCGGCTACCGCTTCGACGAGAAGCTGAAGGTCGGCCTGACCGTCAGCAACATCTTCGACAAGGTCGGCCAGATCCCTTACTACGCGGGCGGCTTCGAGTTCATCCCGACGCTGCAGGGCGCCAATTACAACGGCCGGGAGATCTCGCTGCAGGTGGAATACAAGCTCGATTGAGGCAAGGCGGCGGGGCGGGCTCGGGCCCGCCCCGCCGGTTCGTCCGGCCGCGCGGCGGCCGGGTTCACGCAACGAAAGCAGGAACAGCACAATGTCGAAGTGGTCGCAACGTCTCCTCTGCCTGGCGCTCGGCGCGGGCCTGGCCTTCACCGCCGCCGCACAGAACGCGAATGCGCAGACTGCGTCCGGCCTGGTGCCCGCACCCCAGCAGTCGCACTGGCAGGATCTGGAGTTCGGCGTGATCGTCCACTTCGGCACCAATACCTTCCTCGATCGCGAGTGGGGCGACGGCAAGGCCGACCCGAAGGTGTTCAATCCCGACAAGGTGGACCCCGTCCAATGGGCGCGCGCCCGCCGCGCGGCGGGCGCGAAGTACATGGTGATGGTCGCCAAGCATCATGACGGCTTCGCCCTGTGGCCCACCGAGCAGAGCGACTACTCGGTCAAGAACAGCCCGTGGATGGGCGGCAAGGGCGACCTGGTGCGCATGGCTTCCGATGCGGCCGCGAAAGAGGGTCTGGAATTCGGCATCTATCTCTCGCCATGGGACCGCCACGAACCGCGCTACGCGGACGCCAAGGCGTATGACAACTACTACGTGGCCCAGCTCGGCGAGCTGGTGCAGCACTACGGCATGCTGGTCGAATGGTGGCTGGACGGCGCCGGCAGCGCCGGCCACGTGTACGACTTCAAGCGCTACATCGAAGAGCTGCGCACCTACCAGCCCAATGCGGTGGTCTTCGCCGACATGGCGCTGTTCGAATACGGCGACGCGCGCTGGGTCGGACAGGAAGATGGCCATATCCGCTACGAGAATTGGAACGTGATCGACCGCCACGGCTACCAGCGCTGGCGGCCGGTGGAAGTGGACACCCCGCTGCACAAGTTGCACTGGTTCTGGCACCCGAACGATGAAGCCACGCTCAAGAGCGTGGACGAGCTGATGGACATCTGGGAGAGCAGCGTGGGGCGCGGCGGCCAGCTGATGCTCGGCATCGCGCCGGACAATCACGGCCTGCTGCCCGAGGCGGACGTGAAGCGCCTGGAGGCTTTCGGCAAGGCGCTCGAGGCGCGCTACGGCGACGCCGCCAACCTCGCGCGCAAGCACGCCAAGACCGACGGAAACACCGAGCGCGCGCTCGACGGCAACCGCGACACCTTCTGGTCCGCTCCGGCGGATGCGCGCAGCGCCACTTTGGAAGTGGATTTCGGCAAGCCGGTGACCTTCGACCGCACGCTGGCGATGGAGTGGCTGGACGAAGGGCAGGCGGTGCGCCGCTATGCGGTGGAAATCTGGGACGGCCATGCCTGGAAGGAAGTGGCTCGGGCCGAGGCGATCGGGCACAAGAAGATCGATACCTTTGCACCCGTCACGGCGCAGAAGGTACGGTTGCATATCCTGTCGAGCGCAGGCACGGCGCGCATCCGCGAATTCCAGGTGTTCGACGCGCGCACCCGCTGACCCGAAAGCCCCGACCGCAAGGAATCCTTTCATGCAGAGAAGCGCAACCTTCCTTTCCTGGTCCATGCTGTCGCTGCTGCTGGCCGGCCCCGCCGCCGCGGCGCAGCTTTCGACCCAGACGCTGGACAGTGGTTGGCAATTCCATATCGCGCCGAAATCCGCGGAAGCCAAGACGCATCCGGAAGCCGCCGAATGGCGGGATGCGATCGTGCCGGGCAGTGTGCAGACCGACCTGCTCAAGGCGGGCGTCATCGGCGATCCGTTCTACCGCGACAACGAAGGCCGCCTGCAATGGATCGGCCTGGCCGACTGGGACTACCGCCTCAGCTTCAAGGTCGACCCGGCCACGCTCAAGCGCGGCCATGTGGACCTAGTGTTCGACGGCCTGGACACCTTCGCCGACGTCACGCTCAACGGCCGCAAGCTGCTGGCCGCCGACAACATGTTCCGCCGCTGGCGCGTGCCGGTGAAGGGCGTGCTGCGCTCGGGCGAGAACAAGCTCGAAGTGCACCTGCACTCGCCCATCGCGCGCCTGCAGCCCTGGCTGCTCAAGCAGCCGTACGCCTTGCCGGGCGAATTCGACTCCGCCTTCGGTGACGAGCCCAAGGGCAAGCAGACGGCCAATTACATCCGCAAGGCCAACTACCAGTACGGCTGGGACTGGGGTCCGCGCTACGTCACCCTGGGCATCTGGCAGCCGGCGCGGCTGGAGAGCTGGGACGAGCTGCGCATGGCGGACGTCCATATCGCCCAGCAGCACGTCGACGCCGAGGTGGCCGAGCTGCGCGCCGAGGCCGCGGTGCAGGCCGACAAGGCCGGCAAGGCGACGCTGTCGGTGAGCTGGACGGCCCCCGACGGCACCCGCCGCGACGAGAAGCAGGAGGTCGAGCTGGTCAAGGGCGACAACGCGCTCAGCCTGCCGATCCGCATCGATCACCCGCACCGCTGGTGGCCTGTCGGCTACGGCCCGCAAGACATGTACCGCTTCGAGCTCACGCTCAGCCGCGACGGCGAAACGCTGGCCAGCGCCAGCCGCGCATCGGGCCTGCGCAGCGTGGAACTTCGCCGCGACAAGGACCAGTGGGGCCGCGGCTTCGCCTTCGTGGTGAACGGCGTGCCGGTGTTCGCCCAGGGCGCCAACCTCATTCCGTTCGACAGCTTCCCCACCCGCGTCACCGACGAGCGCATGGCGCGGATCCTGCGTTCCGCGCGCGACGCCAACATGAACATGCTGCGCATGTGGGGCGGCGGCCACTACCAGAGCGACGCGTTCTACGAGGAAGCCGACAAGCTCGGCCTGATGATCTGGCAGGACTTCATGTTCGGCGGCGCGATCCCGCCCTACGACGAAGCCTTCCGCGAGAACACCCGCATCGAAGCGGTGGAGCAGGTGCGCCGCCTGCGCGACCACCCCAGCATCGTGCTGTGGTGCGGCAACAACGAAGTGCAGACCGGCTGGGAATCCTGGGACGACCGCAAGAAGTTCCAGCAATCCCTGGCGCCCGACGAGCGTGCGCGCATCGAGAACGGCATGAAGGCGCTGTTCGGCGACACGCTGCGCAACGTGGTGAAGGAGAACGCCCCGGACGTACCGTATTGGGCCAGCTCGCCCAGCACCGATTACGAAGGTCCGGCCAATCAGCTCACCGACGGCGACTATCACTCCTGGAGCGTGTGGTCCGGTTCCAAGCCGATCGAGCAGTACCTCACCGAGACACCGCGCTTCCAGTCGGAGTACGGCCTGCAATCGTTCCCGGTGATGGCCACCGTGCGTGCGTTCGCGGAGGACCGCGACATGGAGCCGAACTCGCCGGTGATGCGCGCGCACCAGAAGTTCGCCAACGGCGACGGCAACGACCGCCTGCTGCTGTACATCCGCAAGTACTACGGCGAGCCGAAGGATTTCGAATCGTTCGTGTATCTCAGCCAGGTGATGCAGGCCGAGGGCATCGAGCTGGCCGCCGAGCACCTGCGCAGCGTGCGTCCGCAGGCGATGGGTTCGCTGTACTGGCAGTTGAACGACGTATGGCCGGGCGCGTCCTGGTCCAGCGTCGACTACTTCGGCCGCTGGAAGGCCCTACAGTTCCACGCGCGCCGCTTCTACGCGCCGGTGCGCGTGGTGGCGATCCATAACGAGGGCAAGAGCGATGTCTTCGTGGTCTCGGACCGCACCGCGCCGTTCCAGGCCACGCTGCGCAGCCGCGTCATGAGCTTGGACGGCAAGGTGCTGCGCGAACGCAATCAGGCACTGAAGGTAGAGCCGCTGGCCAGCGCCAGGGTCGCCAGCCCCACCGATGCCGAGCTGCTGCGCAAGGCCGACCCCGCGGGCACGTTCGCGGTGTACGAGCTGCTCGACGAGAAGGGCGACGTGCTGTCGCGCCATCTCCTGTTCGTGAAGCCGCCGATCGACCTGAAGCTGCCGGACCCCGACCTGAAGGTCGAGCTGCGCGACAACGGGCAGGGCGGCGTGCTGGTGGTGAGTGCCAAGCGCCTGGCGCGCGAGGTGTGGGTGAGCTTCGGCGCGCTCGACGCCACGCCGGAAGACAACGCTTTTGACCTGCTGCCGGGCGAGACTCGCGAACTGCGCGTGGACAGCCAGGCCGGCATCGATGCCCTGCGCGGGGCGCTGCGCGTGCGCTCGCTGGCCGGGGCGACCAAAGGAGAGGGCAAGCCATGAACGCATCCCGTCGGGACATGCTCAAGATGATGTCGTTCGCGCTCGGTGCGGCCACGCTCGGTGTGCCGGGCATGAGCCTGGCCAAGTCGGCGTCATCGTTCGCCAGCAAGCGGCCGGTGCCGGGCAAGCGCAAGTTCGTCAGCAAGGCAGTGGAGCAACTGATCGCGCGCACCAAGGCCAAGATCGCCGACCCGGAGCTGGCTTGGCTGTTCGAGAACTGCTTCCCGAATACGCTCGATACCACGGTCGAGCTGGGCACTCTGCGCGGCAAGCCGGACACCTTCGTGGTGACCGGCGATATCGATGCGATGTGGCTGCGCGATTCCTCCGCGCAGGTGTGGCCTTATGTGCCGCTGGCGAAAGAAGACGCCGACCTGCGCCGGCTGTTCCGCGGCCTGATCCGCCGCCAGGCCGTGTGCATCGCGCTCGACCCCTACGCGAATGCGTTCCTGCCCGATCCCACCGCCAAGACCAATCTGGACTGGGCCCAGCACGACATCACCGATATGCGTCCTGGCGTGGCCGAGCGCAAATGGGAGATCGACTCGCTGTGCTATCCGATCCGCCTCGCGGCCGCGTACTGGAAGGCCACCGGCGACCGCGAGCCGTTCGACGACGACTGGCGCGCGGCAATGCGGCTGGTGGTGAAGACCTTCCGCGAGCAGCAGCGCAGGGACGGACCGGGGCCGTATCACTTCCAGCGGACCTCGGCCGTTCCCACCGACACCTTGTTCCTCAGCGGCTACGGCAGCCCCGCCAAGCCGGTGGGCCTGATCCATTCGATGTTCCGTCCCTCCGACGACGCCTGTCTGTATCCGCTGTTCATCCCCGCGAATCTGTTCGCGGTGTACGCGCTGCGCGAGCTGGGGCCGATGACGCAGGCGCTGTTCGGCGACACCGCGTTCGCCGCCGAATGCAAGGCGCTGGCCGATGAGGTGGAGCGCGCCGCCGAGAAGTACGGCGTGATGCAGGACGAGAAGGGCGGAGACGTCTGGGCCTACGAGGTGGACGGCTTCGGCAACCAGCTCTTCATGGACGACGCCAACGCGCCGGGCCTTCTGAGCCTGGCCTACCTCGGCTACTGCCCCGTCGACGATGCCCGCTATCGCCGCACGCGCGACCTGGCCTGGAGCAAGCGCAATCCTTACTTCTTCGCCGGCAAGGCGGCCGAGGGCATCGGCGGCCCGCACGAAGGCCTGCGCATGATCTGGCCGATGTCGATCATGATGCGTGCCTTCACCAGCCGCGACGATGCGGAGATCCGCCAGTGCCTGCACTGGCTGAAGACCACGCATGCCGGCACCGGTTTCATGCACGAGGCGTTCGACCAGGACGACCCGGCGCATTTCACCCGTCCCTGGTTCGCCTGGGCCAACACGCTGTTCGGCGAATTGATCGTCGATCTGGCCGACAAGCGTCCCGCCTTGCTGCGCGGCTGAGGCGAGCCGTGCCGTTCCCCCTCCATCCCCTTCTGGAGCTTTCCTCATGGTGACACGCAGGCGATTCCTGCAAGGCGCAGTGGCCGCGGCCCTGCTGGGCAACCGGCTCGACCCCTTCGGCGCCATCGGCGACGCGCGCGCGGCGGGCGTCAAGGGTGCCGGCGGCGCGGATGCGGCGACCGGCGTCTCGCGCTACGTCGACGTCTTCATCGGTACCGGCGGCCATGGCCATACCTATCCCGGCCCTTCGCTGCCGTTCGGCATGGTGCAGTTGAGCCCCGACACCTACGACGCGCAGTGGGACGCCTCGTCCGGCTATCACCAGGGCGACGGCTCGATCATGGGCTTCTCGCATACGCATCTGAGCGGCACCGGCGCCGCCGACATGCTCGACGTGCTGGTCATGCCGTGTACCGGTCCCGTGCGCCTCCAGCCCGGCGACCGCGAATACCGCGGCACCAACTACCGCTCGCGCTACGACGGCGTGCCGCCGACCAACACCCCGTCGCCAGCGGCCCAGGGCCAGCCGGCGACGCGCGGCTATCGCTCGCGCTACGACACCGCCGACGAGCATGCGCGTCCCGGTTACTACCGCGTGAAGCTCAAGGACTACGACGTACTCGCCGAGCTGACCGCCACGCTGCGCGCCGGCCTGCACCGCTACACCTTCCACGGCAAGGAGGAAGGCCACCTGCTGGTGGACTTCGCGCACGGCTTCCACGACGACCCGGCCACGCCGACCAAGGTCAGCGACGCCTCGTTGCGCCTCGTCGGCAAGGACACCCTGGTCGGCAGCCGCCGCGTGCATCAATGGGCCAACGGTCGCTACATCCACTTCGCGCTGAAGGTTTCGCGTCCGTTCGATCGCGCCGTGCTGTACAGCGCCGACGCGCCGCTGGCCGGCGCGAAGGAAGCGGCGGGCACCAATCTCAAAGCCACGTTGCACTACAAGCACCCATCGAAGGCGCCGCTGCTGGTCAAGGTCGGCATCTCCGCGGTGGACGTGGACGGCGCGCTGCGCAATCTCGACGCCGAAGTGGCCGGCTGGGATTTCGATGGCCCGCGCGATGCCGCCGCCGCGGCATGGGAAAAAGAGCTGGGCCGCATCCAGGTCGACGCCGCTTCGGAGGACACCAAGCGCGTGTTCTATTCGGCGCTCTACCACACGATGCTCGCGCCGACGCTGTTCAGCGATGCCGACGGCCGCTATCGCGGCATGGACTTGCAGGTGCACCAGCTGCCGGAGGGCTCGCACAACTACAGCACGTACTCGCTGTGGGACACCTACCGCGCGGCGCATCCGCTGTACACGCTCTACCAGGCCGAGCGCGTGCCCGACTTGGTGAACGGCCTGCTGCGCATGGCGGCGGAAAGCCCGGACGGCCCGCCGGTATGGCCGCTGCAGGGCGTGGAGACCGGCTGCATGATCGGCTACCACTCCGCGGTGGTCGTCGCCGAAGCCGTCGCCAAGGGGTTCGCGGGCGTCGATGCGAAGCAAGCGTGGCCGTTGTTCCGCAAGCGCGCGATGGAAGACGACTACCGCGGCCTCGCGTATTACCGCAAGCTCGGCTACATCCCGTCCGACAAGGAATGGGAAGCCGTCAGCAAGACGCTGGAATACGCCTATGACGACTGGGCGTTGTCGCACCTCGCCGAGGCCGCGGGCGCCAAGGACGATGCCGAGAAGCTGCGGCAGCGCTCGCGCAATTACCGCAACGTGTTCGACAAGAGCATGACCTTCATGCGCCCGCGTGGCGAGAACGGCCAGTGGCTCGAGCCGTTCGATCCGCGCAGCATCGGCCACAGCAAGCAGTGGCGCGACTTCACCGAATCCAACGCCTGGCAGGCCACCTTCCTCAACCAGCACGACCTGTACGGCTACATGGAGCTGTTCGGCGGCCAGCCTGCGTTCGAGCGCAAGCTGGACGAGTTGTTCACCACCAGCTCCGAGCTGCCGCCCGACGCGCCGCCGGACATCGCCGGCCTGGTCGGCCAGTACGCGCACGGCAACGAACCGGGCCATCACATGGCTTACCTCTACGCGTACACCGGCGCGCACTACAAGACGCAGTCGCGCGTTCGCATGCTGCTGACCGACATGTACCGGGCGGATCCCGACGGCCTGGCCGGCAACGAGGATTGCGGCCAGATGAGCGCTTGGTACGTGCTCGGTGCCATGGGCCTGTATCCGGTCGATCCGGTGAGCACGCACTATGTGTTCGGCAGTCCGGTACTGGACCGCGCGGAAGTCGATGTCGCCGGCAAGAAGCTGGTGGTGGAGGCCAAGGACAACGCTCCGGACAGCCCCTACATCCAGTCCGTCACCTGGAACGGCCAGCCCTGGAGCAAGAGCTGGATCACCCACGCCGACCTCGCCGCCGGCGGCACCCTGGTGTTCCAGATGGGCAAGACGCCGAACAAGCAGTTCGGCACGGCGCCGGCGGATCGCCCGCCGTCGTTCGGCTCGACGATGAAGGCCTGATCCTTCGTCACAACGCCATGGCGGTGAAACGCCATGGCCGGAGCGAACCCTCTCTCCTTGTCGGGCGGCTGGACGGTCGTCCCGGCGGAGAGCGGCGGGGTGAGGGGCCCACGAAGCGTGCCCCTCACCGTTCCTCAGAACCGCCCGTTTCGCTGACGATCCTCATCGCCCGTCATGCGGCTCCTCGCCATGCCCTCGCTGGGCCGGTGCATGCTGCGGTGCCGGTGCCGGTGCCGGTGCGGCGTGCGGTGCCGGCGCGGGCATCGGACGGTTGGCCGGCATCGGTGCGGGGTGGTACGCGGGCGGCGGCGGCGCGTAGTTGCGCTCGGGCATCGGACGCGGAGCCCCGCGTTCGCCGCCGTAACCCTGCTGCGGGTAGGACGTGCGCGGTGCCGGTTCACCCATCCGCTGGACCGGTTCGTTCATGCGCGCGGGCTGGTTCATGCGAGCAGGCTCATTCATGCGAGCGGGCTCATTCATGCGAGCGGGCGCGTCGTGCTGGAAGTTCGCCGGCCGCGGCGGCGCCGCGTCGAGCGTGCGTGGCTGCGCCACCGCTCCGCCGCGGTTGCCGTGCGGGCCGAACGAAGCGGAAGGCAGGGCGCCGGCGCGTGGCGCGGCTTCGTTCACCGGTCGCGCACCGGTGTCCATCGTTCGCGGTTGCGGCATCGGAGCGCCATGGTCGCCATGCGGTGCGAACGAGGCCGAAGGCGCCGCGCCTCCCGGCGCGCGCGGGGATGCCGCGTTGGGTGCCGGCGCGGCCGGGCCATGCGGGGCGAAGGGCGTGCCATGCGCGGCCGTGATGCCGCGTTCCGCGAAGGCGCCCGGGCGCGGCGTGGCGGCGATGGCCGGCGCGCCGTGATTGACCTGCGCACGCAGGTCGCGGTTCTGCGCGGCGAGGCTCATCTGCTGGCGCTGCGCGGCGATGGGGCCGCTGCGCTGCATGCGCTCCGCCTGCTGTTCCTGCGGCGTGGCGCGGGCGGCGATACCGCCGGGGCCGCCGTTGTAGCTGACCCGGTTGACGGTGACGTTGTTGATCACCGTCTTGTTGTACACATTGGTGATGTTGGTGGTGATGTGGTTGACGGTGCGGTTGTAGTAGAAGCGGTCGTGGTCCCAGTAGCCGCCCGCATAGCCCACGCCGGTATAGCCGAAGCCGTAGTTGATGCCGCCGTAGAAGCCCACGTGCGGTCCCCAGTAGCCGGAATGGAACACGTACACGCCGTCGTCCCAACCCCACCACGCAGGTGTCCACAGCGCGCCGGAGAACGGTGGTTCCACCCAGGTGCCGGGCACCCAGTAATAGCCGCCGTCATCGTCGTAGGCCCAATAGCCCGGCACCCAGAGGTAGCCCGGCGCGGGAATCGGCGGCTGCACGTAGACCGGCAGCGGCGGCGGCGCGATGTTGATCGAGACGAAGACGCCGGCGGTGGCGGCCTGGGGCAGCGCGATCGCTCCGCCGGCGAGCACGGCCCATCCCAGCAGGGCGCGCGAAAGGGGAGCGCGTGCGTGCTTGCCCAGCGAAACGCAGGTCGAAGCGAAGGACATGAGGAACTCCTGTCAGCGGCGTCGTTGCGTTGATTAGAACGGTGCCGTGCGGGTCGCGCTGACCGCGGCGGGACGAGGGTTCAGGGCGATTTCATGCTGTCGCCGCGCTTGCGTTCAGCGTGCGCGGCGGTCCGCGCCATGTGGTGCGTGTTTGTCGCTTCAGCTCGCGATGCCGACGAGAAGGGTTCATCTAGATGAGCGCCCGCTGGCGGAGCGCGCAAAAAAAGGCGGCGCCTCGCGGCGCCGTCCTTCGATCGTCCGGAGTCTCCCTCCGGCCGCCAGGCTTACAGGCCCAGCACGGTTTCCGCCTTCACGTACGGCAGGCCGTGGGCCTGAGCCACCGGCTCGCACACCACCTTGCCGTCGATCACGTTCAGGCCGTTACGCAGATGCACGTCCTCGGCCAGCGCCTTCTGCCAGCCCTTGTTGGCCAGCGCCAGGGCGAAGGGCAGGGTGACGTTGTTCAGCGCGAAGGTGGAGGTGCGCGCGACGGCGCCCGGCATGTTGGCCACGCAGTAGTGCACCACGCCGTCCACCACGTAGGTCGGGTCGGAATGCGTGGTGGCATGCGAGGTCTCCACGCAGCCGCCCTGGTCGATCGCCACGTCCACGATCACCGAGCCCGGCTTCATGGTGCGCACCATGTCGTGCGTCACCAGCTTCGGCGCGGCGGCGCCCGGCACCAGCACGGTGCCGATCAGCAGGTCGGCGCGGCGCACCAGCTCTTCGATCGCCGAGCGGGTGGAGAACACGGTGGAGATGGAGGTGCCGAACTGCGTGACCAGGCGCTTGAGCGCGTCAGCCGAACGGTCGACCACGGTGACCTTGGCGCCCATGCCCACGGCAATCGTCGCCGCGTGGGTGCCGGACACGCCGCCGCCCAGGATCACCACTTCCGCCGCCGGCACGCCCGGCACGCCGCCGAGCAGCACGCCGCGGCCGCCCTGGGCCTTCTCCAGCGAGTGCGCGCCCACCTGCGGGGCGAGCCGGCCGGCGACCTCGGACATCGGGGTCAGCAGCGGCAGCGAGCCGTTCGGCGAGGTCACCGTCTCGTAGGCGATGCAGACCGCGCCGGAGTCGATCAGGTCCTTGGTCTGCTCCGCATCGGGGGCCAGGTGCAGGTAGGTGAAGAGGATCTGGCCCTTGCGGAGCTTCTTGCGCTCCACCGCCAGCGGCTCCTTCACCTTCACGATCATGTCAGCCTGGGCAAAGATCGCATCGGGACCTTCGACGATCTTCGCGCCCGCGGCGACGTAGTCGGCATCCGCCAGCCCGGCGCCGAGGCCGGCGCCCGCTTCGATCAGCACTTCATGGCCGTGGTGTACCAGTTCCTGCACCGACGACGGGACGAGGCCGACGCGGTATTCGTGGTTCTTGATCTCTTTCGGTACACCGATGCGCATGGCTGGGAATCTCTCTGGGAAGTGAGGTTTTCGGCTGATCCCGGCGCGCGCGCCGGGGACGCAGCAGTATGCGCGGTGTACCGAGCAATTTCTCGCTCATTTGGGCGGGTTTGGCCCTAGAATGTCGAACCTTGTTCGATGAATCGATCATCTGACGCATAGTCATGCCAAGCCTCGATCCAAATCTCGACGACCGCGATCGCGCCATCCTCAAGCTCCTGCAGGAGGACGGCCGCCTGACTAACCTGGAACTGGCCACGCGGATCAATCTGTCGCCGTCAGCCTGCCTGCGCCGGGTCAAGCTGCTGGAGGAACGGGGGCTGATCTCCCGCTACGTGATGCTGCTGGACGAGAAGGCCGCCGGCCTGGCCGGCACGGCGTTCGTGCTGGTGACCTTGGACCAACAAGGGCGCGCGGCGCTCGATGCGTTCGAGGCGGCGATCCAGCGCCATCCGGAGGTGACGGAGTGCTGCCTGCTCGCCGGCGCGGCCGATTACATGGTGCGGGTGGTGTATGCGGATTCCGCGGATTTCGAGCGGATCCATACGGATATCCTGACGCAGTTGCCGGGGGTGGTGAGGGTGCAGTCGACGTTGGCGTTGCGGACGGTGAAGAGGACGACGGCGTTGCCGGTATGAGGTTCTTTGGGTTGGTTTTGGCGCGGGTGCTGGGGGCCAATTCGCGATGGCGTAGGCGTAGGTTGGGGTGAGCCTGCGAACCCCAACGGAGGCGCTCCGGATCATCGCTCCGCCGGCTATTTCGTCATTCCGGCGCAGGCCGGACGGAGCGCGTAGCGCGGAGAACGCCCGGAGGGCGGCCCCGAAGGGGCGAGCGTAGCGAGTCATCCAGTCGCCGTATGGCTCGGTTGTCGCGTGTGCAGCACACGAGTCTCGCCTTATGGGCGAGTGGTTTCGAGCCGCTGCCGCGGCCCG